>Ga0209810_1002981_pt1 | contig 18762 bp, 17 predicted proteins | sample Coa_R1_7_FD_187159 | JGI IMG/M metagenome (GOLD analysis project Ga0209810, IMG submission 187159) | Surface soil microbial communities from Centralia Pennsylvania, which are recovering from an underground coalmine fire - Coalmine... | ecosystem: Environmental > Terrestrial > Soil > Unclassified...
AGGCGGAAAAAGACGACTTTGCAACAGCCTGGACACCCGGGAACGGGATATTGACAACTAGAACACAGGTTCAGTATACTGGATCTATGCTGGTGCAAACTCTGCCTGATACGATAACGAAGCTCGCTCAGGTGAGCGATGCGACAACTTACGAACCTGCCGGCGACAGGCCGCAGCAGGAACGGCGGCGCGCGCCCTATCAATCGCATAGCCTTGCCGAATGCATCACCAACGTCGTGACGCCGAAGGGCGCGCTTCCCATTCTCAAGACGATGGTAACAACTGCTTGCGAACGTGACTGCCATTACTGCCCCTTCCGCGCCGGGCGTAGCAAGATGAAGCGCCTCACCTTCACGCCCGATGAACTGGCAAGCGGCCTGGATACGCTGCAACGCGCTGGCAGAGTCGGAGGCATGTTCCTTTCGTCGGGCATCATCAAGGGGAGCGTGACGACGCAGGATAAGATCATCGACACCGCTGAAATTGTGCGTAATCGCTACCACTATAAAGGCTACCTGCACCTTAAAGTCATGCCCGGGATAGAACATGAGCAGCTTTACCGGCTGATGCAACTGGCGGATCGCGTCTCGGTCAACCTGGAGGCCCCAACACAGGAACGGCTCAATGCCCTGGCGCCAAAGAAGGACTTCGAGCGCGAACTGCTGCGCATGCTGCAACTGGCCGAAGAGATCCGGCGCGCGCATCCCTATGAAAAACTTGCTGGGACAGTGACACAGTTTGTGGTGGGTGCCGTTGGCGACACCGATCACGAACTGCTTTCGCTCAGTTCACGCCTTTACCATGAGATGGGACTGACGCGCGCCTACTACTCCGGCTTTAGCCCCGTGCTCCAGACGCCTTTTGAGAATCTTTCCCCCACTGCTCCGCTGCGCGAACATCGGCTCTACCAGGCCAGCTTTCTGCTGCGCGACTACGGCTGGAACGTCGCGGATCTGCCCTTTCTATCGGATGGGAATATGGACCTTGCCCTTGATCCCAAACGCGCCTGGGCGGAACGGTACCTGCGCGAAGCTCCGGTAGAAATCATGACCGCCACGCGCCAGCAACTCCTGCGCATCCCCGGTATCGGCCCCGTGGGAGCGGATGCAATCCTCAAAGCGCGCCGCCTGGGAAAGCTGGCCCAACTTACAGATCTGCAAAAACTCGGCATTCACGCCTCGGAACAGGCCGCTCCCTATATCCTCTTGAACGGAAGAAAGCCATTAGCACAATTAAACCTCTTTTAACACCTTACAGGGGAACAACGGTAGCAGGCGGACCAGGGTCGAAGTGCCTGGCCGAGGGAGGGGGCCATGACAGCCAGCAGTATTCTGAAGCGACGCGGAGACTGGCTTCTCGTTTGAGGGGTGCAAACCACCAGACCAGAATTGCACCACCACCCGGCATTCGTTTGAGATTGAAACTTGATAAAAGGGTGAACAGAACAGGATCCGTGCTGGTTGCCTCCTGGCTGCGAAACATCATATACTCGTAGCAATATGCTTCAGACAACCAGAAGGGAAACATTGTGACCATTCACTCTGCATCTCGTCTACAGTTAGCTACTGCCTTCTTCGGTTTTGTGCTGATCGGTGTGGCATCAGGCGCCTGGGGCGTGCTCCTGCCGAGCCTGAGTGCCTGTTACAACGTGGATCAATCGGTGGTCGGCCTGCTCTTCTTCGCCAGTGCCACCGGCTATTTCCTCTCCGCCGTCAGCGCCGGATTGCTCACCGCAAAGCTCGGACAGCGCTGGTATCTTGTGGCCGGCGTCACCACGTTTATTGTTTGCTGCTCACTGATAGCGCTCAAACCACCTTTCGCGCTCGTGCTCCTCATCCGTCTTTTCCAGGGCATGGCAACGGCGATCATCGAGGCCGGACTCAATCTCTTTCTCGCCGCGCTACCCAACAGTACCGCGCTCCTCAACTACCTGCACGCCTTCTATGGTGCGGGGGCGCTGGTCGGTCCGCTGATCGCAAGTACGATTCTGGCGCTGAGTCTGGGCTGGAACAGCGCTTTTCTCGCCTGGGCGCTGCTCGCCTTGCCCCTGCTGCTTGGCCTGTTAACCCTCTTTCGCCAGCAGCCTTCCAGCGCCGCTCATACGGAGCCGGCCAGGAAGGGCGAAAGCGGATTGCTGGCAGCGCTCAAGATACCGCTGGTCTGGTTCGCGACGCTCTTCCTGCTCTTCTATGTAGGGATCGAGGTGAGCCTGGGCAGCTGGGGCTATACCTTTCTACTGCAAAATCGGCACGAGGCCGGCTTGCTGGCGAGCTGGATAGTGAGCGGCTACTGGCTGGGCCTGACGTTGGGGCGCTTCATCCTTAACCGTGCCGCCGTTTGGCTGCGCCTGGGCGTCCCGGGAATGATGTACGCCTGCATGGGCGGCATTGTCCTGGGCGTTCTGATCATCTGGCTCATTCCCGGAGAGATTGCCAGCGCTGTCGCTTTCTGCCTGATTGGTACCAGCCTCGGGCCGATCTATCCATCTACCGTCGCGCTTCTACCGGATATCGTTCCCGCTCGCATGGTATCAAGCGCTATGGGCTTCCTTATCGGCCTGAGCATTCTCGGTGTGGCGCTCTTTCCCTGGCTCGCAGGAACACTGGGCCAGTATATGGGCATCTGGACACTGCTCCCCTATACGCTCGCCCTCACTGCGATCATGCTTGTCCTGTGGTGGATGATACAGCACCGGAGTACCATGCGGTATAGAAATGCGCTTTGACAAAAAACCGAGAATGATAGATTTGAGTAGCTGCGCAATTGATTGCGCTTGAGAGTGCCCGACAGGCTGGCCCAGGCGCGATCAATCGCACTGCTACGCAAGAGAGGCATACGCATTTAGACTGTTAAGGTGTATATTCTTATCAAAAAAAGGAATTCCATAATATGCATCAGATCAGTATTCGCCAGCTTCACGGCGCCGAAAAATTGAAGATATCGCGTCCGCTGATGGCCTATGCTTTCAGAGCTTCGCCGCCGTTGCCGACGCCTGAAGAATGGGAAAAGGATCCTTATTTCGAGCATGCTACGCTGCTGGCGCTCTTCGAGGACGAGACCGCGCTGGCCTGCGCCGCCTATACGCCGATGCCTCAGAATGTGCGCGGCAAGCTCTACAACAATGGAGCCGTGTGGGGTGTAGCCACGCACCCGGCAGCGCGCCGCCGGGGCTACGCGCGCCAGGTGCTTTTGAGATTGTTCGCGACAATGCGCGGCGCAGGCATTGTCTTCTCCACGCTCTATCCATTTCGCGAGTCCTTCTACGACAGACTGGGCTATACGACCTTTCCGCGCCCGCGAACCGCTTACATTCGGGCCAGCGCCTTTCTGCCGCTCCTGCATAAAGAGCTGCCCGGCCGCGTCTCCCTGACCACCATCGGAGAGGGCTACAGCGCCCATCGCGCCTACCTGCGCCGCCAGCAGAGCAGCATACATGGTATGGCCCTCTTCCCCGGCCAGCCCACAGAGAGCAGCAAGAGCGACGAGAGCCTCTGGCTGGCAACCGCGCTGGTAGAGAACGAGCCGCGTGGTATGATGCTCTATAAGATCAAGGGCAACGGGGACAATATGGAGGTGCCCAACTTCTTGTACGACGACAGTTGTGGCAAATACCTGCTGCTCGCCTGGTTCGCACGCCATGTAGACCAGGTTGCCGAGATCGAGCTGCAACTATTGCCCGGCGAGCAGCCCGAAACCTGGATCCCCGATCTCTCTTTTAGTGTCAGCCTGGGCGAAGCGCCGATGAGCCGCATCATCGATGTCGCTGCTGTCGGTGGCATGAACTGCGGGCCGGGTATGTTCTCGGCGCATGTAAGCGACGCGCAGTGCCCCTGGAACGAGGGCCGCTATCTGTTCACAGAGGTTGAGGGGCGCCTGCACGTCAGTTCCAGCGAGACGGCGCAGTGCACCCTTACGATTCAAGGGCTGACCGCGCTGCTCTGCGGTACGCACGACCCTGAAAGCTTCGCCGTGCGCGGCTGGGGTAATCCCACACCTGCGCTCCAGGAGACGATGAGGAGCATGTTTCCGCCGCTCTCTCCCTACCTCTACGAAAAGTTTTAGCCGGCGAGCCTGTCATCCTTCGCTTTATGTCATCCTGAGCGAAGCGGAGCGGAGCGAAGGATCTGCGGTCCGGGGCACCAGATCCTTCGCTGCCGCTCAGCATGACATGCCTGCTCGCTTTAGTGGCGATACCAGAACTGGTCCCACGCCTGCCAGAAGGTATCGGCGGTTGAAAGCACGGTCCGTGGCCCCTCGATGCGCACACCACTGCGCCCGATGAAATCGCTCGCGCGGTCAGGCGTCGCCAGTTCCACCTTGAAGGTCACGGGGGCCTCAAATTTGAGCGGTTTAGGCCAGTTGCGCATGCTCAACGCCTGGGCCACGCGCATCTGGATCAGCGAGCAGGCATCTCTGGGGGCCATATTGATCGAAGAGAAGCGCCCCAATCCCTTCTTGACCTGGGCCGTCACTACCTCTTCGCCGAGCAGCGCGCGCACCTCGCGGCATGTCGCCTCGTCACCGGAGACAAAGACCGCCGGCACATCCCAGCAGCCGGCGATGGCGGCCAGGATGCCGCTCTCGCCCACAAGTGTCCCGTTGATCGAGGCATTATACCAGGCTTCCGAGGAGACGGTATGGCAGAGCACACCATCGGGTGTGCCGGCCATTGCATGTGCGCCGACAAAGAGGATCGCGTCGCAGCCCTGTTCGAAAGCGGCGATATAACGCGCCCAGGGATAGCCAAAGACATACTCGGCGCCCGATTCCAGGCGTTCGGGCACGAAACTCTTAAAGCTATACGCTCCCCCGGCACCGTGACAATCGACGACAACCACCTGGTTCGCCCCGGCGGCTCGCGCCCCGCGCACGGCGGCATTCACCTCATCGGTGTAGAGTTTGCGGCATTCTTCATAAAGAGCCGTACCTCCCGTCACCTGTTCCCAGGTTTCGATGCAGGAGATCCCTTCCATATCACAGAAAATAACGACGCGCATTATACCCTCACTTTCATCATCAAATAGAAATAAATACATATTTTTAGTGCGCATCTGATCAGCGATACTCGCGCCTGGCTCACGCCTGCGGCGCTCGCTAGATGCCTGTAGTTGTGTGAAAAATGCGTTGCGCGCATTTTTCACACAACTACAGACCTCTCTGGTATGCTCTCGCCGGAGCGTGCGTGCGGCTTACCATTTAGCGCTGGATTGGCGCCTCCTATCTTTTATAACGGGCGGCTCGTATTCGCGAAACAGCTTTTTGCCAATTTTCCACCCGGCATAGCCACAGATGATAGCGGCGGCCAGCGCTACAAAGGCCATGACGATACGCACAATGAGGCTGAGATTCCCGCTCAGGACGCTCGCCAGCGGAGTTGCATAGATACGGCTGAGAACGGCAACCGAGAGGCTGAGCAGCAGCCCGATAGCCACACCCAGGCAGCAGCCAAGCGGGCCACCGTTGGCCTCGCCCTGCGCCTCTGGCGGCAACATACTTTCAGGCGCGGCGGAGGTCTCTTCGCTCTCGGGCAGCTCTGGTTCTGGCTCCTCCGGTTGTCCCTCAACCTGCGCTGCATAATCTACCGCGTCCAGCTTATTTTCCTCCGCCTGCACTACATTATCTTGCGAGCTGTGGTTCTGCTCCCCAGAATTTGATGATATAGACACGAATAGCGATCCTTTACACAACGATCACATGACTGGCTGCCCCCGCGGGCAGCGGAGTTCAGAATGTGCCGAACTGGCGATCACCGGCGTCGCCCAGCCCGGGAACGATATAACCATAGTCGTTGAGGCATTCGTCGAGTGTCGCGATGTAGATATCGATATCGGGATGCGCCTGCGACAGCTTCAGCAGCCCATACGGGGCCGCGATAATTCCTACATAAGAGAGGCGGGGCACGCCGCGCCGCTTGAGAATCGTGATGGCGTCGATAGCCGAGCCGCCCGTTGCCAGCATGGGATCTACCGCGTAGCAGACCTGGAGATCGACCTTGTGGGGCAGGCGATTATAGTATTCCTGCGCCTGCAAGGTCCGTTCGTCGCGGCGTAAACCCAGGTGCCAGATCTGCGCGTCGGGAATGACCTCGCGAAAGCTTTCAGCAATACCGAGGCCGGCGCGCAGGATGGGTGTTACCCCGATCCCACCGGCCAGGCGATATCCTCTGGTGGTCGCCAGCGGCGTCTCTACCGGGCACGTTTCGAGCGCAAGGTTGGCCGTCGCCTCATAGGCCAGCAGCGCACCAATCTCTTTGACCAGGCGGTAGAACTCCGGTGGCTGTGTGCGCTTATCGCGGAGGGCCGTCATCTTGTGAGCCATCACCGGGTGCGTCGAGATGTGCACCCGGGGCAGGTGCAGAACCTCGTCCCGTGTGGGCTGCGGCACGCCCTGCATCGGCAGGCGGCCCTGGCTCTCTGCGGCATTGATATCGAACATAGCATTTCTCCTGCTGCATTGCACTATTCTTTCCTGCCAGAAAATTGTATCAGAGTTCAGCATACGCGTCGAGTCAATATGTTATACTAGGCGCGTCGGATATCCCGAAGCTGTACGGTTTGGAGTGTCTGATGCTCAGCTTCCTCGTCAGGCGTTCGCGCGGCGCAGCCGCGCCAGGGAGAGATGATGTAGTGTGTGAAATGCGAGAAGCGTATTTCATACACTACATCATCGCGAAGGCGAATGCTGCAAGCACGAGCAAGGGATAGTGTTGGAAACCAGATCGCTCCTTCACGGGGCAGCTAAATAACAACCATGATTATCGGAGCCTGTGAAATTACGCTGCACCTGCCGGAATGCCATTCACTAAAAGAGAAACGACAGATTATTCAATCGATTATGGGCAAGGTGCGGCGCCAGTTTGCGGTGGCCGTCGCCGAGGTTGACGACAATGATCGCTGGCAGATCGCCAGCATCGGCATCAGTTGCGTCAGCAACAGCAGCCAGCACGCCGGCGCGATACTGGAACGCGTGCAGCGTTATATAGAGGAGACGCGCCCGGACCTGCTGATTACGGCTAGCCAGACCGATTTTTTTCAGTATTAGCAGGAGTCTGCTTCTCAGCATCCTCACTCTGGCCGGATGGCCGCGCGGCTCCGCCGCGCATGGGAAGGAATATGTTTTGTGAAGGCATACGTGATGCGCATGCCTTCACAAAACATATTCCTTATGGCGAGCGCCTGCGGCGCGAGCACGCGAGGAGCGGAAATCAGCATTCCCAAAATAAATTAAAGCGTGGTAAAGTCTATGTCATCACAGACAGCACAATCCGAGGCCATCGCAGGCGCCTGTGTCCTGGGAGTACGCGTGGATCGCGTCACGCAGCAGCAGGCTCTCGATGCTATCGAGCATATGATTGCGCGGCGCCGCGAGAGCGACAATCAATTGCCCTGCCGCCAGGTCGTCACGGTGAACACCGAATTTGTGATGATGGCACAGCATGACTCCAAATTTCGCGAGTGTATCAACCAGGCAGCACTCGTCGTCGCCGATGGCATGGGTATCGTCTGGGCTACACGCTATCTCAGAACGCCGGTCCCCGAACGTATCACCGGCACCGATATGCTGCCCGCGCTGGCAATACGCTGCGCCATGAGCGGCTACAGCCTCTATTTGCTCGGTGCCGCGCCGGGAGTGGCGGAACTGGCGGCGCAAAGGTTGGAGAAGATGGCGCCGGGGCTGCGCATTGCCGGCACCTATGCCGGATCGCCGGCGCCAGCCGAAGAGGATGAGATCATCGAACGCATCCGGCGCGCCAACGCCGACGTGCTATGTGTAGCATATGGCGCGCCCGCGCAGGAATTATGGATACAGCGCAATCTTCCGCGCCTCCCCGCTGCTGTAGCGATGGGCGTCGGCGGAGCCTTCGATTTTCTCTCCGGTCGCCAGCGGCGCGCGCCGCAGGCAATGCAGCGTGTGGGACTGGAGTGGCTTTACCGGCTCTACCGGGAGCCGTGGCGCTGGCGTCGTATGCTGGCGCTGCCACGCTTTGCTATACAAGTTTTATTGAAGGGCCGCAATACATAATGAAACTTAACAGCGATACCGATATTACTCCTTCACGTCTACGTTCGCTCATTAGCAACTTTAGCGGCAAGCGTTTGCTTGTTATTGGCGATATGGTGGCCGACGAATATCTCATCGGAAATCCCACGCGTATTTCGCGCGAGGCCCCCGTGCTGATCCTTGATCTGCAAGAGGAGCGCACAATTCCTGGAGGCGCCACCAATGTTGCCGTCAACGCGCGCTCGCTGGGTGCGGAAGTCTTTTTAGCCGGCGTGGTCGGCGATGACCTCCCCGGCCAGCGCCTGCGCCGCGCTATCGACAATCTGGGAATGCACCAGGAGGGCCTGTTCACCGATACAACGCGTCCCACCTCCACCAAGACGCGCATCATGGCAGGCAGTACGCAGCTTGTCCAGCAGCAGATCGTGCGCATTGACCGCGTAGATACTTCCGAAGTGTGCGGGCCATACAAGGGTCAGATGATCGACTATATCAAGCGTGTTCTTCCCTCTATCGACGCAGTGATGATCTCTGACTACGCAAACGGCGTCATCAGTCCTGAGATCATCGAAACCTGCATCCCACTTGCCCGCGAACTCAACAAAATCGTCGTTGTGGATTCGCATGGCTCGCTCTTGCGCTTCCAGGGCGTGACGGCGCTCACGCCGAACCAGCCGGAGGCGGAACTGACGCTGCATATGACCATCAGGACGCAGGACGATCTGGAAGAGGCCGGGCAGCGTCTGCTTGAGGGCTGCAAGGCCAGGGGCGTGCTGATTACGCGTGGCAGCGAGGGGATGAGCCTTTTTGAAGCGGACCACCCCCCACTCCATCTTCCTATTCATCGTCTCCCCTGGGCGAGTGAAATCGTTGATACTAATGGAGCAGGTGATACCGTTGCGGCGACCTTTACTCTCGCGCTGCTCGCCGGGGCCAGCATGGCGGAGGCTGCCTACCTGGCGAACGCGGCGGCAGCGCTCGTCGTGCGCCGCCCTGGCGCAGCCAGCAATACACAGGAAGAATTGATGGGTGTACTCGCATGAGCAAAGTGATATATACTGGCCTGCAAAAGATTGTGGCACGCGAAGCACTTGTCGCGGAGGTTCGCCATCGCCAGCAAATGGGCGAGCGCGGCGTCTTTACCAACGGCCACTTCGATCTGCTGCACCTGGGGCACGTGCGCTATCTGCAAGAGGCGCGCAGCCTGGGCGATTTCCTGATCCTGGGCCTCAATGGCGACGGAAGCACGCGCAGGCTTAAAGGACCGGGCCGACCGCTGGTGCCGGCGACGGAACGAGCGGAAATTCTGGCCGCACTCTCGTGCGTCGATTATGTGACGATTTTTGACGAGCCGACAGCCGGCCCGCTGGTAGATCTGCTGCGCCCGGCCATCTACGTCAAGGGCGGCGACTACGCGGGCGCGCAGATCGATACGCCTGATCCAGAGCGCCTGCCGGAAGCATCGGTGGTGCAGGCGTATGGGGGGACGGTATGCCTTATTCCATACCTGCCGCGGCACTCAACGACGGAACTGATCGCGGCGATCAAACGTTTGCCTTGAAGTTTCTCTGGAGCGTATCTGATGCTCGGCGGCTTCGCCGTGCAAGAACTGGAGTATGTTGGATGTAAAAAATGTGCTGCGTGCATTTTTTACATCCCAACATACTCCAGGAGGCGAGCGCCGCAGGCGCGAGCACACGAGGGAGCAGGCAATCAGACATATTCTTACGATGACCGGGAGCGAAAAAATTTACATGGCACATGAATCTGAAAATTCTATTAACGAGAACGTACCACCGGAGGCGGGCGCTGATGTCGAGGCGGTTCCCGTAACGGCGCTGGGCACGCTGGAGGGCACCCCGCCGGTAGAGCCGCCCGTCTTCGAGGTAGCAACCGGACAGGCACAGTCAGGCGAGCGACGCGAAATCGTCAGGTCCGCCACGCTGGTTATGCTGGGGAATCTGGGCAGCAGCGTTATAGGCATGGTGCGCCAGATCGTTGTTGCCGCGATGGGACCGATAGTCTCAGGCTCTTTCCTCGCCGCGCTCACCCCCGTGCAGACCTTCTATACCCTGCTGGTGGATGGCTCGGTCTCCGGCGCACTGATCCCCACCTTCAACGACTATGCCGCGCCCGACAAACGCGACGAACTGCGCCGCATCGTATTTACCATCGTCAACCTTCTGGTCATCATCACACTGCTCTGCTCGGTGGCGTTTATCTTCATCGCTCCCTGGTTATTCGATACTTTTCTGGCTGGCGGCTATAGCGCTGGCAGTAAAGAACTGACACTTCAGTTCGCGCGCATCATTTTCTTCTCGCTGATCGCGCTTGGCCCGTTCTCCGTGCTGCTGGCGGCGCTCTACGCCCTCAAAGAGTTCGGCTGGCCCGCCTTCGCCACGGCAGCCTATCATATCGGCATCATCATCGGCGCCATTGCCGGCGCCCTGGTGGGCCAGCATTTTCTGGGTTACTACGGCCTGGCCTTCGGTGTGCTACTCGGTTCTACAGGCGAGATTGCCCTGCTCGTTCCCGGTATGCGCAACCAGCGTTTCGCCTACCTGTTCGCACTCGATCTCAGACACCCGGCGCTGCGCCGTATCCTCAAGCTCTACGCGCCAGTCGCGTTCAGCTTCCTGGTAAGCATGTTTTTCGTCTTCCTCGACCAGACGCTGGCGACGAGCACGCCCTGTGCAGCCTTTATGCAGGGGGCGAAGGATTGCGGTGAGGCGAACTTCTCCGCGATGAAATTCGCGACGACGCTGATCCAGTTTCCTATAGGGCTGGTCGCGGCCGCGCTCTCCTTCGCTGTGCTGCCCACGCTCACCACGCACGCCAGGGAGGGCAATACAGAGCGCTTCAAGGAGACGCTGCTGCTCGGCTTCCGCCTGGGCCTGCTGCTGATGATCCCCGCCGCCGCTGGCCTGATTGCCTTGCAGTTGCCCATCGCGCGGCTGATCTTCGAGCACTATAAAGCGACGGTACAGGAATCGACGCTAATCACGATGGCGCTGCAAAACTACGCCTACCAGCTGCCTTTCGTCGCTATCGACCAACTGCTGATCTCGGCGTTCTATGCCCGCAAGAACACGATGACCCCTGTCGTCGTCGGTGTGATAAGCTACGCGGGCTACCTGGCGGTGGCGCTGCCTTTCTGGCGCACCATCGGCATGCCTGCGCTGGCCCTGGCGAATACGGCCCAGATCGGGCTGCACGCGGTGATCCTGCTGGTGCTGCTGCGCATGGCGATAGGCCCGATGCATATACGCAGCGCGGTCCCGGCGGTGCTGAAGATGCTGCTGGCGACGGCGGCGCTGGTAGTTGTAGCGTTGGGATTGCAATTCGTGCTCGCGCATGTGCAACTCTTCTCGCTGGCGCACCTGTCGGGCCAGTTGCTTGTAGTGATCGTGGCCGGCGGGCTGGCGGCTGCGGCCTACTTCGGCTGCACGCTGCTGCTCAAGGTGGAGGAAGTCGGGCTGCTCAAGGGAGTGTTATTAGCAAAATTAGGAAAGAGGTAGGAGCCGAGGAGGCGATACTTTCTCCACCGCCTCCCATCGTTACCTACCTGGCATGCGACCTGGTAGATTACTGGCTTATACCTGGGGGTGGGTGCGGGTTTGCCCCATGACGGGCACATATGGCAATCGTAGTCGTCAGGCCGTTTATATATTTCTGTATAGTCTGGAGCGTGATGATATTGGAGCAACAGGATCTTTTAGCTGGACTTAACGAACCGCAGCGCCTCGCTGTTACCACCACCGAGGGGCCGGTCCTTATACTCGCGGGGCCGGGCAGCGGCAAGACGCGCGTCATCACGCACCGCATTGCCTACCTCGTCACGCACGAGCGCGTATCGCCCTGGCAGATCCTCGCCGTCACCTTTACCAACAAGGCGGCGAAAGAGATGCGCGAGCGCCTGGAGCGGCTGGTAGGCATCAGCGCCTCCAAAGAGATGACCATTGGCACCTTCCATGCCATCTGTGCGCGCGTGCTGCGCATGGAAGCCGACTACCTCGCGCCCCTGGGTCTCAACCGCTCGTTCGTGATCTTCGATACCGACGACCAGGCCACGCTCATCAAGCAGGCCATCAAGCAGCTCAACATCGATGAGAAGCTCTACCGGCCAGCGGCGATGCAGGCGCGGATCTCGCGCGCCAAGAACGATTTGCTGGGGCCGGACCAGATGGCCGAGCAGGCAACGAAGTATGCCGAAGAGGTCGCCGCCCGCGTCTATAAGGCTTATCAGAAGTTGCTGCGCAGCAATAACGGCGTCGACTTCGACGATCTGCTGATGCTGACCGAGCAGTTGTGGCGCCGCGAACCCGATCTGCTCCACCGCTACCAGCGGCGCTGGCGCTACGTCCACGTCGATGAGTTCCAGGACTGCAACCTGCCGCAATACAAGCTGATCCGCCTGCTTGGCTACGGCACCAACGAGCGCCACGACGGGCCGGGCAACGTCTGCGTCGTCGGCGATGATGACCAGATGATCTACACATGGCGCGGGGCCAGCGCGGAGAACGTGATCCGCTTCGAGCGCGATTTTCCGCAGACGAAGGTCATCATGCTTGAGCAGAATTATCGCTCGACGCAGACTATCCTCGATGCAGCCCAGGGCGTTGTGCGCCGCAATCGACTGCGCAAAGAGAAAAAATTATGGACGGCCAGGGGCGCGGGCGAGCAGGTCGTCGTTTACGAAGCCTACAACGAGGAGCAAGAGGGGCTGTATACCGCGCACGAGATCCAGCGTCTATTGACGCGCGGGCAGATTGACCGGCTCGGCGACGTGGCTGTGATGTATCGCACCAACGCACAGTCCCGCGCCATCGAAGAACAATTTCTGCGCCTCAACATCCCCTATAAAGTCATCGGGAGTCGCAAGTTCTACGAGCGCAAGGAAATCAAGGACATGGTGGCTTACCTGCGCGTGCTGGCGAACCCGCACGATAATTTGAGCTTGCAGCGCATCATCAACGTCCCCAATCGTAAAATCGGCCCGCGCACGCTCGGTGAGTTGCAGCAGTGGGCTGGCGAACAGAATATCTCGCTCTACAGCGCTATCCAGCGCATCGACGAGCATCCCACGCTCGGCAAGGCGGCAAAGACGGCGATTGCTGGTTTCAGCAAGCTGCTCGCCGACCTGTCCGGCGCCTTCGAGGAACTCACGCTGCCCGAACTGCTGGACCGCATCGCGGAGCGCAGTGGCTACGGCCCGGAGCTGCGCGCCAATCCCGATGAGGAACTGGATCGCTGGGCGAACGTGCTGGAACTGCGCCGCGTCGCTGAAGACTACGCCGAGATCGAAACGCCTGTCGCGCTCGAGCTCTTCCTGGAGAACGTCGCGCTGGTCGGCGGGGCCGATACCGCGCAGTCGAGCGAGGATGGCACGCTGATCACCGAAGAACATAACGATGCCGTGACGCTGATTACGCTGCATGCCGCGAAGGGCCTGGAATTTCCCGTCGTCTTTATCGTCGGCATGGACGAGGGATCACTGCCGCACGCACGTTCTCTGAACAAGCCCGAACAACTGGAGGAGGAGCGCCGCCTGGCCTATGTTGGCTTCACACGCGCCATGCGCCGCCTCTATCTTGTGCGTGCGCGCCGCCGCTCCCTCTTCGGTGAGACGCAGTACACGGAACCGTCGCGCTTCCTCGACGACATTCCCGATGGTCTCATCGCCAGCATGGACGCGGGGTCTTCCGCATATGATACGGGCGGCACGCGCAGGAAGGCCAGGCGCCGCGACGAATGGGATGACGACTATAACCAGGATTACGGCATTCATGACGGTGGCAGAGTCTACGGCGCGGGCCGGGTTTATCCAACAGCAAGCAAGCCCCCGAAGCTTTCAAACAGGCCCATAAATGCGGCTGTGAGCAGGCCAGCCACCCCATCTCCCACCCCTGCCCCCACCAGGCAAAACGCGCAGCCAGCATCCAGACCAGCGGGCCAGCAATTCAAACCCGGCGACAGGGTGCGCCACGACACGTTCGGCGAGGGCGTTGTCCTCAAGAGCGAGATGGAACAGCACACCGAATTCGTCGAGGTGCAGTTCCAGGGCAAATTCGGTAAGAAGCGCCTGAGCATGGATTTTGCCAGACTCGAAAAATTATGAGCATCTGCGACGCAGCATGTGTTGTGAGAAAAAAACGCTTCGAGCATTTTCCTCACAACATATACTCTTTATTGTGCGACGGGACAGCGCGAAGGCCGGGCGCGAGGTCGACGGGAACCTGCCCCTCCTGAATAGTGCGGTAGAGTCCTACAGTCTCTGGCATAGGACTGGCGTGCAGGTCCTCGTGCAGTGCCTCACATAAAAACTGAAACTGGCGCAGGGCGTCGCTGCGCCGTCCCAGGCGCGCGTATACCAGCATCAGTTGATGATGCGCCGGCTCATCGGTCCGATTATGCTCAAGCAGCGTCTGGAGATAATCGCACGCACGCGTCCCCATAGCGCCCTCGATGGCGATTTGCGCTGCATTTTCCAGCAGCCAGCAATACATACGTTGCAGGCGCGTGCGCCGCTTCTGCGTCCAATCCTCGTAAAGATCTTCGGGGAGAAAATCACCTTCGTAGAGAGCTATTACCTGATCGAACTCATCGAGCAGGGCGCTATGATCCTGCGAGCTATCCGTTTGCGCCACGCGGGTGCGCAGCCTGACCTGCAACTGCCGCGTCGCGGCCTCGAAGAGATCCGCGTCAATGCTCATGCTGCCAGGTGGAAGCTGCAAAATATCATGATCGAGAATGACATATGTTGAGGAGGAACCGTACCCGGCCGCAAGGCCAGGCTCAAGCGCTCTACGCAGCAGGTAGAGCGTCTTACCAAAGGAACTTGCCGCTCGTTCGTTCGCGGAGGCAGGCCAGAGAATTTCCTGAATCTGCTCACGATGCAGCCGGTGCTGGTCCGCCGAAAGCAGGAGTTTGAAAAGTTCCCAGACTTTACGGCGCCTCCACTGACCTCCACTGATGGGATCCAGTTCTCGGCGGACTTCGAACCGCCCCAGCGTCGTTACGACAAGGGATGTTTGGGCGCTGATCATCCTTGACCTCCTGAGATGCGGTCCGAGCAACAGCCATTGCTCGTTACCGCATCCCAATCAGGCGGAAACGTACTTACAGGCGTTCCCTTACAAAAAACTCACAGTGTAATCTGGCATTATCAGTTCAGTTTAACTTTACTCATTTTCAATTATTATTATCCATGTGGATTTTTAAATGTCAATAGATTTCAGAGAAGCCATCATTACGCATCGCGCCTGCGGCGCTCTCATGAGAGAAGAAGGCTGGCGCGCGGCAGCGCCGCGCGCCAGCCTTCTTCTCTCCCCACGGCGACGTTTCCCGGCCTTCCCAAGAGCGGGAGTAGATGGAGGCGGCGGCAGTGTTCCCTTCTCCCCCCACGGCGACGTTTCCCTGCCTTCCCAACAACAGGATGTGGATAGCAGGCGGCGGCAGTGTTCCCTTCTCTCCCCACGGCGACGTTTCCCTGTCTTCCCAAGAGCGGGAGTAGATGGAGGCGGCGGCAGTGTTCCCTTCTCTCCCCACGACGCTGTTTCCCTGTCTTCCCAACAACGGGAGTAGATGGGGGCGGCGGCAGTGTTCTCTTCTCTCCCCCCACGGCGACGTTTCCCGGCCTTTCCAAGAGCGGGAGTAGATGGAGGCGCCTGGCGCAGCCAGGCGCCTCCATCTACTCCCGTTGTTGGGAGCGCTGAGGCTCGCTTGCGAGCCGCGCGCGTCAGAAGCAGTAAAGGAAAAGGGCTGGTAATGGGATGGTAACAGTCTGGTAATGACCATCTGGTACACTTGCAATTACTCAGAGCGATGAGAAATAGCGCCTGCTAGCATGGAGGTAAATCATGACAACCCTGACACGCGCTCCCGCTATGGCAACTCCGGTCCGGGCCATGAAATTACCCCATAGCGAAGTTCCATGCTGTCCCACACATCATTCACGGGCCGCACATCCCGCGGCCACGCCCGGCACAGTACCTCTCGATACAGATTCTTCAGACAGCACTGGTGATGAGCGCCTCATGCTCGCTATATGCAACAGCGACGAACGGGCGTTAGAACAGCTCTACGAGCGCTACTCCAGGTTTATGTATATGCTGGCCTATCGTATTGTGCAGGATAACACCAGCGCGGAAGATATTGTGCAGGAAGCGTTCGTTACAATCTGGTCTAAAGCCAGATCTTACCAGAGCCAGCAGGGCACCGTGCGGCGCTGGATTCAGGCGATAGTCTATCACCGCGCGATTGATCGCGTGCGGGCCTCGGTGCATCGCGATTACCAGTGGTTGCCGTTGCAGGCAGAGAGCGAGCACCTGTCAGGCGCGCAGGCCGACATATGGGAGGAGACCTGGCGCCGCGAGTGCCGGGCGCTCGTGCACAGCACCCTGGCGCAATTACCCTTTGAGCAGCGCCAGGTGATCGAACTGGGCTACTTTGGCGGCTACACGCATGCCGAGATTTCTGAACGCTGGCACATCCCACTGGGGACAGTCAAAGGGCGCATGCGGCTCGGCTTGCAGAAGATGAAGCATTTGCTGCACGAGCGCGGCCTCGACAGCCCCTCGTAGCCGCACAATTGATCGCTCCTCACCCACTCTCGATGAATCTTCGTGCGGCGGAACCACATCTAATCTCCGGCGAGCGCCGCAGGCGCGAGCAAACGAGATGACACATTTTGGTGCTGTTTGAAACAATTTAGTTGACAACGGAGCAATCTGATAGTATTATTTCAATACATCTTTAAAGGCGATTTTATGTAATGTAGAGAAAGGGAGTGCCATGCCAGACCTGCCGCCGGGAAGCGAGCAGCCTCAGCCAAAGCGGCGTAACAGTAAAACGCATACAGGAGATCGCGACACAACTGCATCAGCCTATCCGCAGCCACAGCCGCCCATCAAGCCGGTGCCCTCGCCCCAGACAGACGCACATGCTATAGACAAAGGGCTATTCGACGCTCCTCGTACAAAAAGCAGCGCGGTGCGCCTCAACAGGCCGCCGACCACCCAGGCACAGCCCTTACCCGCTCCCCTCACTCCCATCCCTCCGCGCAGTCAGCAGGGGCAAGCTGCGACAAGAAATCTGCCGCACGCCACGCGCAGCGGGACGCAGCCACAAGGCGGGACCGGGCGCAACGTCCACTGGCTCCTGCTGGTCGGTCTGGGGATGATGGCAATGCTTGTCCTCTGGGTGACAGGCTCGTGGGTGCTGGCATGGGGTAGAGATCGCTATTACGATATTCGCTACGGCTATCCGCGCACGTATCAGACGGATGCAGTTGTTGGTCATGGAGGAGATAGTCCCCAGCATCCCAGCCACTTCATCGCCATCAATATGAATCGAGAAGCTATCATCATCGAACTTATGGCCGGGAATCCCGCTAAATCCGTCGTCTATACCGCGCCGGTCTACATTGCCGGGCAAAATGGCAACCTGGCGCCGGTCACGCTGGAGTTTCGCGATGTAACTGGAGATAAGAAGGTGGATATGATTGTGCATATCCATTTGCAGAACCAGGACCAGTATTATGTCTTTGTCAACGATGGCAGCAAGTTCAGACCCTCTAATGGTAACGACAAAATTCGTATATAGACACAATGAATCCGCACCGCGCCACAGGCGCGGTGCGGATTCATTGTGTCTATGTTTTAGAATATGCTCACGTAGTGTTCGGCTACAATTTCGGGCGGAAAGATGCGCAGCAAATTTGTCCCCAGCAGCGCGAAGGCCAGCCAGTCCAGGCCGGCATCCAGCGGCACCCCCAGCACAGTTCCCACTACCGGCAGCGCGACGCTCAGGACCGTCTCATCGATCAGGTCGGGGAAGAAGAGAACGGCCAGCAGAGCAGCAGCGGCGACGATGAACAGCGCCTTGCGTATGGTGGAGACGCGCCGGTCCTTGAACAGCGCCACAATGAGCCTTCCCGTTTTTATAAAATGGAAGAAGATTTCAAGCCTTTTTGGATGTTCCAGCTCTTTTGTCGTTTGTTGTATCATTAAGCATATCTCCCCGGATTATACCTGATTCCCGACAGCCTTGCCCGCGCCTGCGGCGCTCACCTTATGTAAGCTGTAGCGAGGAAAAAATGCGCGAAAAGCATTTTAACCCCACAACTTCCATTCCCTGTGCGGCCCCGCCGCGCGAAAGCCTGTTTTGCAGTATTTGATAATAGACACTATATGATACGGATGAAAGCTGCAATGAGTTGAGAGATAATAGCTATACGGAATCGCCCGCCCGGCGGCAGAGGAATCTTTAGCCCAGAGTTTCTGCGTAACCTTTCGGGCCTCTTTGCCGCCTCCAGCGGCTTATCCGCGAGAGGTGGGTGCGGCAGGGCCGACAGCGCGGCCCTGCCGCACCCACCTCTCACACCAGCTAAGCGTCGCAGGCGCTGAGGTGGGAGGTAATGACCGGGCTGAGCCACGGCTCCTCCTTATCCGACAACTGCACCTTCAGGATAGCGCCGTTTGGCAGCGTAAAGGAGATCAGAAAATGCCGGAAGCGATACATAGATTCCGGGGAGACTTCGCCCGAGTCTATGAACAAAAGCCAGAGCATGGCATGGATAAACTGCTCGTGGCTGAATACCGTGATGAACCGCTCAGGGTGGTGTTTAAGCCGCTCTATGATGTCCCGCGTGCGGCGCATGAAGCTCATAAACGACTCGGCGCCCGTGCCATCGACGTAGTTGGGATCACAACGTTTCCAGAAGGCATGCACCAGAGGCCGCCTCTCATGCGTGGTTGTGTA
>Ga0209810_1002982_pt1 | contig 18747 bp, 17 predicted proteins | sample Coa_R1_7_FD_187159 | JGI IMG/M metagenome (GOLD analysis project Ga0209810, IMG submission 187159) | Surface soil microbial communities from Centralia Pennsylvania, which are recovering from an underground coalmine fire - Coalmine... | ecosystem: Environmental > Terrestrial > Soil > Unclassified...
ATCGCATCCCACACGATGTCAGCGTAGATCGGGTTTCGGCCATAACGCGCCAGCGCGGCCCGGGCGGTCTCCAGCCATGGATACGAAACAACCCTCTCCCGCGGCACCTCCGTAATGAAACGCCGCCCGCATTCCCGCCGGACGCGCTCCCCGAGCCGGCATGGGAGGCGGCGCGCCAGGCGAGCGAGCGTCCCGTCCTGGTCAATGACGACCCCGGTCACAAAGCTCGCGAGCGCGCCGCGCTCGTGGAAGGCGCGGGCCGCCTGCTGTGCGTGCATGAAGATTCCGGGATAGGAAACGACGACGCTCACCGTCACCGAAGTGTCATGTAGAGTTCCGCCATCTCCGCCGCGACGTCGCACATCGTCCGCGGACTGCTCCGATCCGGGCGTCTCACGGGACGAGGCGCAGCCGCCATCAGCTCAATCGCGCTCGTCCAGGCCGCCACGTCTCCCGGGACGACGAGAACGCCGTCGTCGGGCTCGTCCACGAGTTCGGCGATGCCGCCGAGCCGCGATCCGATTACCGGAAGCCCCGCTGCCTTGGCCTCCAGCACGACCAGCGGTCCCGTCTCGAGCCACAGCGACGGCACGACAATCGCATCGGCTTCCATCATGACCTTCGCCAGAGCACTCCGCGATACGGGCGGCGCGATGACGATGCGCGGGTCGTCCGCCGCGGCGGCGTATATCTGCGCCGCGTATTCCCGCTCCTCGGCGCCGCTGCCGACACCGTGGATCGTCAGAGTCATCGGCAAGGCGCGCGGCAGCGCCCGCAACGCCGCGACGGCCACATGGACTCCCTTCACGGGATGCAAGCGGCCGAGATAGATCAGGCGAAGCGGTCGCCTCGGTGATGCCCCGACGTGTCGCCGTCGCTGACGGATTTCTGCGGCGAAATCGGGAGCGACGCCGTGGCGGCTGAGCACCAGCTTCTCTTGCGGCACTCCGTTGCGCCGCAGCGCCTCGAACAGCCAGAGGCTGACCGCGACGATGCGGTCCGCGTTCTGCACCATCCCCGTGAATTCTTCGCGGCGCCGCTCCGCCAGCATCCGCGCCGCGAGGGCGGTGCCGGCACGGCCTTTCGGCACGGCGCTCGCGGCGGCGCGGCTCAGGGCGGGCGGCAGCATCCCCAATCCCCGCGCCACGAGCCGGGGCGCGCCCCGCTGCTCGCTGCGGCAGGCGGCGCAGCGCCGGGGCACGATGCGGCCGTCGCATTGGGCCTCGCCGAACCGCATCATAGTGCCGCGCAGGCAAAGGCAACTCGGCGTATGCAGCGTCAGCACCGTCCGCAGCCCAGCCTCCCGGGCCGCGCGCAGATGGAGCCCGCCGAGGCCGCGCGTCCACGAATGCTGGTGATAAATCTTGCCTCGCATCCCGCGCAGAAGCGTGCGGAACGCGTCAAATCCGGCATGCGCGGCGCTGCCGCTCAGTTCCGATGGTGACGGAACCGGGTTCACCGGATAGGTCCGGACCACCGTCCCCTCATGGCTGTAACCGTCCGGCCCGGGGGATTCACGTGGTCTGATTACCTGCGATCCGATCCCGTTCGGACGCAGCGCCTTGACCAGTTCGGCGACATAGATTTCGGTGCCGCCGGTATCCTCCGGCAGATACCAGGCGGTCGCCTGCAACACGGCGGGACCGTCAGCGGCCAACAAAGCGGAACAGCCTTCGGGTGGCGTGCAAACCGACGGTCCGCGCCAACGGCACGGCAAGGCGCGGATGCAGCGGCATTGGCCCACCGATGCGTCGCTGCCGCTCCGCAGCGTCGAAATAGGCCGGGTGCGCGGCCCGCAGCAACCCGCGCGCCGCGTTGTCGTAGATTCCGGCCAGCGCCGCGCACCGCGCCGGCGAAAGCACACCTTGCGCCCGCCACAGCGCTTCGATTTGCCTGCCATTATGCAGCACGTCGCGCCAGAACCCGGTGGAATCTCGGCGCGACAGGCTCCGCGGCGTAATCCTGTAGCGCGCGCCGACATGGGCGCTGCGCACGAGGCGGCCGCCGTGCCGGACCGCGTCGAACAGAAAGCGGGCGTCCTGGATGACCGGCAGATCGGCGCGAAAGCCGCCGATTTTCTCGACGAGCGAGCGGCGGTACATCAGCGCGGCCGGCGGCGCCCATAGCGAGGCGGCGCAGGCGGCCTCGAGATCGTCCGCCGCCGCCAACTCGCGCTCCGCCGATCGGACGGTGACCGGGCCGTCGCCGAATTCCGCCCAGTCGCAAACGACGATGTCCGCCGCGGCGGCCTCCGCGGTCCGCAGGCGCCTGAGCAGCGTCCCCGGCAGCAGCAGATCGTCGGCGTCGAGAAACACGATCCAGTCCCCGCTAACCGCGGCGATGCCGCGATTGCGGGCGGCCGAGACCCCGCGATGCGGCCCGGCCACAAGGCGCACGCGCGGTGCGAAACCAGCCGCAATCGCAGCCGAGCCGTCTTCGGAGCCGTCATCCGCGACCACGATTTCTGCCGCGAGAAAATTCTGACCGAGTGCGCTGACGATGGTTTCTGTCAGCGTGGCGGCGGCGTTCCAGGTGGGGATGACGATCGCGACGCTCATCGCGCTTCAGGTAAAACGGGCCGGCGCAAGCGCGCGCAGCACGAGACCGAGCCACCGCCGCGAGAAGGCCGCACTCAATTCCGCCCGAACGGCCTGCACCGCCGCTGCCAGCGCGCCCGCCCGGCTGCCGTCGCGCAGGCTTCCTCGGCCGGCGTCGATCCATGCCGCCGCCCGCCGCGCTCGCGCAGCCTCCAGCTCCTCCTCGACAATGCCGCGCACGTCGTCGCTCACATGCGCGCGCAGAACGCGCTCGACCTCGTCGAAAACCGGCAGCGGGTCGCGCCACGTCTTTGCATCATCGTGCCTGCGCATCCAGCTGAGGCGCCGCTCGACCGTGACGATCCGCGCAAGCTTCGTCATGCGCAGCCAGAGGTCGAGGTCCATCGCGTAGTGCAGCGCCTCGTCGAGTGCGCCCGACGCACCGAGGGCCGATCGTGTGAACAAAACGGAGGGCTGCGCGAAATACAGCCCGGAAAAGTAGCGGAAGGTCTGCGCACGGCTCTCCGGTACGGCATCCACGGCCCAGATGCGGGCGCGGCCGGTTTCGTTGCGGTATTCGGAACGCCCGGCGATCAGCAGCGGATCGCGGAAATCGAGGTCGAGCGACGCCACCGAGGAGAGGGCGCCCGGCAGCAGCGCGTCATCGGAATTGAGCCAGCCGAGCAGCATGCCGGTGGACGCGGCAAAACCCTTGTTGATCGCGTGCGACTGCCCCCGGTCGCGCTCGCTGACCCAACCGGCGAGCCAGGGCGCGTATTTTTTGATGATGTCGACCGTGCCGTCGGCCGATCCGCCATCGCTGACGATGTATTCGAGATCCGGGTATCCCTGGAGCAGGACCGAACGGATCGCCTCTTCGATAAAGGCTCCCTGGTTGCGGCTCGGGGTGACGATCGTGATGCGCGGCCAGGCCGAACCGTCCGGCAGCCGCGCCGGCAGCCTTGGCGTCTCCACGGTCCATGGCCAGCCCATGCATCCCTCGGGCGGCGGCGGGAGGTTGGTCAGGCCGGGACAGCGCATGCCGATTCGGACGTTGCCAAGACGTCACGGCACGCGGCCATGACGGAAGCGACGTCGATCTCCGTGATGGCCAGGACCGATGCCCCGGGCGGCGGCTGCACAACCCGCTGCGGCACTCCCCATGCGTGGAAGCGCGCCGGGCTGTTGGGATGGTCGGGATCACCGCAGCGACTGAATGCGCTGATCTCGACCACAGGGGTGCCGACCGCGGCGGCGAGGTGCTTCAGGCCGCTGTCGTTCCCGACGAACAGCGCGGCTCGTTCCATAACGGCGGCCGCCTGGCGCAACGTCGTGTGCCCGACCAGATCGAGCCCCGCCCCGAAACTCGGTTCGCCGGAAGCGCCGAGCTGGACTGTCAGCACCCCGAACTCGCACGCCAGCCGCCCGGCAACGGCGGCGAACCGGTCGAGCGGCCAACGCCTCGCGGCATCGCCGGCGCCGCAACCGAAGGCAATGCAGGAGACGCCACCGATGACTTCGGCGGCGAAGCGGCGATCGGCTGCTGTGAGCCAGATCTCTAGGCGGCCGTCGTCGTGAAGCGTTGCGCCGCAATGTTCGAGGAAACGCAGGTTCCACATCACCTCGTGCATGCTATTAGGGGAAGCTTTGCAACTTCCCAGAGCCGTCATGACGGTGCCGCGTCCGGCGGCCACATGGCTCAGAAAGCCGGCGTCGCCATGATCGATCCCGCGCCGCGGCAGCAACACCAGATCGAACCCGAAGACGCTTTCGTGGCCGAGCCGGAGCGCCCATGCGTCGCACATGTGTCTCAAAAGGCGAGCGGAGCCGGAGGTGAAGTCCACCGCATACACCGCATCGACATAGGGACAGTATTCCAGCAGTTCGCGACAAGCGGGCTTGACCGCAAGCGCTATCTTCGCCACCGGCGCCGCGCGGCGCAGCTCGCGCAGGAACGGCACGGTGAGGACGACATCGCCGATCTCGTCGGGCCGTATGACCAGGATGCGCCGCGCCTCTGCGAGCACGCGAGGATGCGGCCGCCAACCGGCGCGCCACCGCAGCGTACGAACCGGCGCAGCCCAGCAGAGCAGCCCCGGTCTCAGCAGCGCTCGAGCGAGCCGGCACCGCATCTAGAGCACGTCAGCTTGAATCGTCCTTCCCGCGAAAGCGGGAATCCATGGCCCCGCTCTGTCGGCTGCCCCTGGACCCCCGCTTCCGTGGGGGGTGACGGAAAAGTGCAATTCGATCGTATCTCTAGTGAACCGTTGCGGCCAGAGCCGGGGGCAGGAACGGCCGCAGGCAGTTTTCGTAATCCGTCACCGTCCGCTCGCGCAGTGCCAGCAACCGCCCGAATTCGTCACCGCGATTGGCTGCAAGCTGCCCGGCTATGTCGAGGATGCGCTCCGCGGTGGCGTCCTTGACATAAAGGGACGGCAGTCCCAGTGCCTCGATCATCAGAGTGCGCGTGTCGGTGCCGATCGCGATCGAAGGGATGCCGAGACCGGCGGCAGCAACGGCCGCGTGCATTCGGTTGACTACGCCGAACGCGGCGTCGCGGACGGCTGCGAAATACTCCGACGGACGGGTGGTGCAAAAGCGGGGATAACGGGACCACAGCTGCGCGGCAAGCTCCAACTCCGCCGCATTATGGGCGATGAACCATGGCTGCCAGCCTTTGCGGGCGAGACGGTCCACGACCTCGCGCATGGTCTCCCGCCATTGCGCCGCGTCGATATTCTGCCCCCAGTCGTAATGCCCTCCGCCTGCCATGAAGTTCACCACCACCTTGCGGGTCGGCGCCGCGGGACTAACGTAAGCCTGGCCAGCCAGAAACGCCGGGCATGGGATCGGCCGTATTTCGTAACCAACCGAGCCGCATAGATCCGACATCAACCGGTCCCGCGCGGTCGTCACGCATGCCGTCTGCAGCATCAGCCGCACGAAAGGCTCGTCGGGATCTCCCGCTAGCCCCGTCGGCCGCCGCTCCCACGGATAACAGCTGCCGGCACCGAGATTGAGGATCGGCATTCCCTGCAACGCCAAGCGATGGAGCACGTCGCGCCAGATCGGGCCGGCCCACTCGCTGGCGCGGCACCCGTGCCAGAGAACCGGCGTCCCGCATTGGACGATAACGTCGCAACGGTCGAAGCGAGTGAACCGGAATGAGGCGCATCCGCATAAGGATCGCGCGCGCGCCGGGTGCCAGGACGGGTAGACGGAGTGCGGCCTGTGCTTGTTGACGATGGTGAATTTCAGCGCCGCCGCGGGGATGAGCCGGCGAAGAAGATGGATCAGCCCTTCCCGAATAAGATCGTCGCCGATGTTGGTTCCGAGCGTCGTCAGCAGGCCGATCCGGACTCTGCGAGCCACTTCAGCCACTCAGCCGCGGGCGCGCCGGAACAGCGTGCAGAACCTGAACCGCCAATCCGGGAGACTGCGGTCGAGCGGCGGCATCGATACGTAACAGGAAGGGTTTTGCGCATAGGTAAGGCGGTCGCCCTTCCACCCGTCCCAGATCGCGTCGACGTCGTCGAGGATCGGCACGAGCGCCAGTTGCGGTGCGATTTCGGCAAGCAGCCCGATATCGACGCCGCCGACCGCGAGCACGCCGTTCGGCTTCAAGCACGATACCAGGCGACGCAGCGCGCGTTCGGCGCTCTGTCGTGCGAAATGCACCAGGACGTTGTTGCACACGATGCCGTCATACGGTCGGCCGATGTCGAAAAGATCGCTCCGGGAGAACGAGATCGTGGAGTTCACCCGTTCTGCCCGTACGCGGATTTGACCGGTGGCCCCCGAAAAGAACGGCCGCAGGGCAGGATCGTCGAGGTGATGGACACCGTCGAAATCGACGAAATCCGTGTGCGGGTATCGCTTCCGGCGCGCGCGCCGGATATTGCCGCCGAGAATGTCGATACCCTCGATACACAAGCGTCGTCCGGTCAATTCGGCCTCGACCGCGAGCGAGTAGGCTTCGCAGCCGCGGCTGACACCGGCGACAAGGACAGTCGGCCCCGCAAGTTCCTGCAGGAAACGCCGATGCTGCGCCCGATTGCGAAAGAAGCGCGTCGTCGACAGCGTCGCCGCATCCACACGCATTGCATGCTGGTTCAAGGCCGAGCGCGAGGATTTGAGGGCGCCTCCGAAGAACGAGAACACGTTTCCCGTCATCATGTCCGGTCGGGACCGGAACTCCAGACCAGCAGCGGCGCCACGACCCCTAGGCGAGCGTCATTGATGTCCGCCAGCATGCCGCTGACGGCCTCGACGGTGAATTCGGCGGCGCGATCCGCGGTCAGCACGACGCTCACCATCGGAACGTCGACGCCGACGGAAAGATAATATCGGCCGCGGTTCAGCAAGTTGGCCGGCACCTCCGCCTCCGCCGCATGCCGCCCCGCCACCGCATTCGATACTTGGCTGCCACAAGAGTCGCAATCGGTCGACGTGAGGACGACGGTGCCGTCCTCGGCATGGAGGCGAAAGCCGATCCGCAGGCGCCGCATCGGGGCCAGCAGCTCGTAGGTGATGCGCACCCGGAACGGCCGGTGACTGGCCAGCACCGACCTGTGCCGACCCTGGTTGTCCAGGACCTCCACCGAACGCAGCACGAAGGGATAGTTTGGCGACCGCACGTCGAGCGGGGCGCCGCTCCGCGCGCCGCCGAGGTAGTCGCCGATGACCGACATCGGCGTTCCGCGCCGAAGAATACGCCCGCCCTCGAGCAGCATGGCGCTGCTGCACAGCCGCGCGACGGCGCCGACGTTGTGGCTCACGAACAGCACGGTTCGCCCGGCGCCGGCGATGTCGGACATCCTGCCCAGGCACTTGCGCTGGAATTCGGCGTCACCGACCGCAAGCACCTCGTCCACGATCAGGATGTCGGCTTCGAGATGGGCCGCGACGGCGAAGGCCAGCCTGACGTACATGCCGGACGAGTAGCGTTTCACCGGCGTATCGAGAAACCGCTCGACCTCGGCAAAGGCGACAATCTCGTCGAACTTGCGGCGGATTTCACGCCGCCGCATGCCGAGGATCGCGCCATTGAGATAGATGTTCTCACGGCCGGTCAGCTCCGGATGAAAGCCGGTGCCGACCTCCAGCAGGCTGGCGACCCGTCCGGCGATCGCCACCCGTCCCTCGCTCGGATGAGTGACGCGCGACAGTATCTTCATCAGCGTCGATTTGCCGGCGCCGTTGCGCCCAACGACGGCGAGCACCTCGCCACGCTTCACCTCGAATGCCACATCACGGAGCGCCCAGAACTCCTCCGCTCTGGGCGCCCGGCTGCCGAGACGGCACCGAACGGCATTTGCGGCGCCGCGGTACAACGCCCCGGCACCGCGCGCCATCGCGTCGCGGAAAGTGCCGTATTGTCCCCGCTTAGTTCCGTCGCCGATGCGGTACTTCTTCCCCAGCCGCTCGGCGCGGATGACGACGTCGGCGCCGATGTCAGAGCACATCGGCAAAGTTCTGTTCGGTGCGCCGGAAATAGGCGGTGCCGAGCCACAGAAAGGCGGCCGTTGCCGCCAATCCCGATACCAATTCCAACAAGTCGAACGAGCCGCCGAGAATGCACCAGCGGAAGCCGTCGATGACTCCGACCAAAGGATTGCAGGCGTACCACATGCGGATTGGCGGAGGGACAATCGCGGTCGCGAACCCTACCGGTGAAATATAGAGTCCGAACTGCAGCACGAAGGGAATGACATAGCGGAAGTCGCGATACTTCACGTTCAGCGCCGCGAACAACAAGCCCGGACCGAGCGCTGTCAGCACCGCCAGCGTAACGAAGATCGGCAGCAATGCGATCTGCCACCGCCATGTCACGCCGTACCAGAGCATCAGGCCGAGAAGGATCAAAAGATTTACGGCGAAATCGACGAGCGCGACGACGGCGGCGGCTACCGGAACGATCAGCCGTGGAAAATAGACCTTGCCGATGAGGCCGGCATTGCCGACGAGGCTGTTGGAGGCATCGCCGAGGATTGCCGCGAACAGGAACCACGGCAGGAGGCCGGCAAATACCATAATCGGATAAGGCGCACCGGCGGCGCTCGGCAGTTGCGCGAGCCGGCCGAACACGATCGTGAACACCACCATCGCCAGAAACGGGCGCAGGACCGCCCAGGCGACGCCGACGATCGTCTGCCGGTAACGCACCACCACGTCGCGCCAGGCGAGCGTCGCGAACAATTCGCGGTACGCCCACACGTCGCGCCAGTAGTACCGGCCGGATCGGCCGGTATCGATGACGAGCACCTGAGGGTCGGCCGCGGTCATTCTCCCCGCCGCAATTGCTCGAACGCGAGTCGGGCGCGGGCTTGGAAGGCGTCCTCGCCGAAGCGCCGGCGCACGCGCCCCGCGAGCGCGGCTCGGTCCGGCGGCGGCGCCGCGAGGCAGCGGGCGACCGCGTCCGGGAATTCCTTTTCGCTGGCGAGGACTCCGAGTTCACCCTCTGCGAGGGCGTCGGCTGCGCCGCCCGCGTCGAGGCCGACGGCAGCCGTCCCGCTCGCTGCCGCCTCGAGAAACGCGATGCCGAACCCCTCGCCCGTCGACGGCATCACAAAGAGATCGGCGGCGCGATAAACGTCGCGCAGAGCTTCTGGCCTTAGGCGACCGAGAAACCGGACGCGGTCGGCGACGCCGCAGGCGTTCGCCACCTCGGCCAGCCGGTCTGCGTCGTCGCCGTCGCCGACGACGAGATAGACGATGTCGTGACCCTGTGCGACGAGATCAGGAAGCGCCCGAATGACCCGGTCGTGCCCCTTGTACCGCTCGCGCCGATCGAGGCGTCCGACGGTCAGCAGCACGCGTCTGCCGGCGAGCCCGAGGCGGCCCCTCACCTCGGCGCGGTCGCCGGGGGCAAAGGCGGCGCCGCAGGTATTCGGCAGCACCAGCACCCGCTCGGGCGCGACCGTCGCCCAGTTCAGTACCCGGCGGCGGGTGTAGCGCGAGACGCAGAGAACGAGGTCGGCGCGCTCTACCGCAAGCCGGCGCAGACGCGACGGACGCGGCCATGCCTCGATGCCATGGAGCTGCACGACGAGCCGAGCCCGCGCGATCCGCGCCGCCAGCAGCGCCAGCGGCGCCATGAAGAGATGGCCGCAGAACACAATGTCGAAGCGGCGGAGGGCCGCCGTGAGCAGCGCCGTCAGGGAAAACGCGATGCGGCCGCCGCGGGGTCTGCGTTGCCGGACGCCCGCCGGCGCCGGGGCCGCATCGGGCGCCATGCGCGGCAGCGTCGTCACCGCCGTGCCGGCCGAGGCCAGCGCGCGCAGCAGGTCGCGGTTATACTGCGCGATGCCGCCGCGTCCCCCGAAAGCCTCCGTCACCAGCGCCAACAGCGCCGTCACGTCACGCCGCCATCAACCCGTCGAAAACCCGCTGCGACCAGCGGCGCGAGGCGAGGCCGCGCTCCTGCTCGGGCGCGGCGAGCCAGCGCGCCGTCGGCACCGCGAAGCCGGTCTTTGGGCGAGCGAGAACATCGTCCGGCAACGGTATGGACGGCGCCCGCGCCAGCGCGGCCTTGCCGGCGCCCGCGCCAAACCGAGGCAGCACCGGCGCGAGCGTGCGCAACAGCGCCGCATCCGCGAGCGGCACGCGAACCTCGACGCCGTGCGCCATGCCCGCCCAATCCGCGTCCCGCAACAGCTGGTTGCGGAGATAACTGGCGGACTCCAACACGCATACGCGCGCAATATCGGAGCCCGGGTCGGGCGACAGCATTCGCGACAGGCAGCGCAGCGGCCTGAGCCGGCGCAGCCCCTCCTCGGCCATGTCCGCGCCCACCACCTGCGCAAGCTCGCCCGGCAGGAAGACACTGCGGCGCAAGAGATAGGCGCCGGGCCAGGTGTGGGTGCGGTCGAAGGCGCCGACGGCTTTCGGAAAGCGGCGGACGAGGCCAGGAACGCAAGCCGGGAGCATGCGCCGCGCCAATGCGGCCACGCCGGGCAACATCGCCAGGGGGCCGAGGCGGCGGCGCCAGCGCGGCACATCGGCAAAGCTGGGATAGCCCGCGAAGAGTTCGTCGCCGCCAATCCCCGACAGGACGACCTTCAGCCCCGCCTCCTTCGCTGCCTTGGCGGCGAACCAGATATTGACGCCATCGATCGTCGGCTGATCCATCGCCTCGATGAGGGCGGCAAGATCGTTTCGGAATTCGCCTTCGCCGACCCGGTGCACGAGGTGCTCCGCGCCGTACCGGAAGGCCATATGGCGCGCCGCAGGTACCTCGTCGTCGGAGCTGCCGCGGAACTCCTCGAACGCCACCGTCACCGCCTTCATCCGGCGTCGGCCGGCATCGGCCGTGAGGCCAAGGACAGCGCCGGAGTCGATGCCGGCCGACAGAAAAATCCCGACATCGACATCGGCCAGCAGATGCTCGCGCACGCTGTCCAAAACCGCCGGGCGCACCGCATCCTCGATCTCGTCGTGCGCCCCGCAAGCCGAACCCTCCGTGAGAATATGTGCAATGCTCGTATACGGCGTCGGCTCGCGCGGTCCCGCCGCATCGACGATCTGGGTGCAGCCCGCCGGCAGGCTGCGGATTTCGCGGTACAGCGTGAACGGCTCGGGGACGCTGCCGAACAAGTGAAAGCCGACAACACCCGCCGGCTCGGGGTCACGCGAGACCGCTCCACCCGCCAGCAGCGCCTTTACCTGCGAAGCGAAGCGGAAAACCCACCCGTCGTTCGCGGTATAAAGCGGCTTGACGCCATAGGGGTCACGCGCCAGGAACAACTCCTCCCGCAGGTTGTCCCAGATCGCGAACGCGAACATCCCGCGCAGCCGATGGACCATCGCCGCGCCATCCCGTGCGTAGAGGTGCAGCAGCACCTCGGTGTCGGAATTCGTCTGGAACCGGACGCCGTCGCGCTCCAGCGCCGCGCGCAGCGCCGGATAATTGTAGATCTCGCCGTTGAAAGTCACGACGAGCCGACCGTTGTGCGACGCCATCGGTTGGGCCGCCCGCTCGGAAAGGTCCTGGATGGCGAGGCGCCGATGACCCAGCGCGCAGCGTCGGTTGGCGCTCCACGCGATCCCCGCGCCGTCCGGACCGCGCGCCCGCATCGCCTCGCGGGTCGCGAGCAACTCCGGCTCGCGCGGCGGGTTGGCCGCGCTATGGTAGGAAAAAATGCCGTTTATGCCGCACATGCGGAGATCGGTAATTCAATACTTGAGCCGGTAGTACGCGTATTTGACGATTTCGTTCTGGAACGCCACCAGCCCCGCGTCGTCCTCCCACCAATCTTCCGCCGAATAGCGCGGCGGGCCGACGGCCACCACGCGGACCTTGAAGTCCGCGGGAAAGATATGCCGGAACGTCCATTTGACCCGACGCGCCGGGAATATCTCGGTGGGCACGATGAGACTGTGCGCTTCCGTCCGCTCCGCCCATTCGCGCAGCGCCACCACCTCCTCGTGCGTATTGCGCAGGTTGCTGCCAAAGGTCGCGACGGCATCGGCGGGAACGCCCAATTTCACCAGGACGGCCGTGTTCGCCTGCGCTTCCGACGGGATCAGCCCGAGCTGTTGCGGGAGGCTTTCGTAGGCGTTCGACACGAGGATTTTCTTCACCAACCCGCTGCGGTAGTACGCCGCGGCGGCGAAAGGGCGGTCTTCCAACCCGCCTCCGAGAACGGCGGCAGCGTCGGCCGGACCGGCCGGGTCGGACACGACCCACAACTCGGCGGCCGTCCGCAGCAGCCAAGTGTGCGCAAACCATGCGGCCGCCCCACCCAAGGTGACGACCGCCGCCAGCGCGAGAAAGGCTCGCCGCAGCGCGGCGCAGCATGAGCGGCTCCGCGTCGCACGTGCGGCTTCCGGAGCCGGCGACGAATCAATCCGCCGCCTCATCCGCAAGTCCGAGCCTGGTGAATTTCGCGAGCGTGGCGCCTTGCCGACGCAAGAGTGCGGCGATGTCGCGCCGAACGGCCAGTGGCTTCGCCGCTATCACGACCCGTGCCTCGGCCAGATCGGCGTCGTCGGCAATCGCGCCTGCCACATCTCTGGCGATCGCCGTCCGATCTTCCTCGGAGAGGAACTCCCATTGCATCAATCCGAAGACGCCGCGCTGCCACATGACCGACCCTTCGTTGGGACCGGTGACGAAAGACATATGCAGAGCCGCCAGCACGGTTCCATAAGGCTTATCCTCGTCCAGCCGGGCGGCAGCCAGCGACAGCCAGTCGCTCGCCGACAACGGCCGGGCAATCAGCCGCTCTTCGACGGCCGCCGCGTCTCCGGCTCCGGCCACCGAAGGGTACGAGGGCGCAGAAACCACGGACCAACCCGCAACCATCTGGAACAGACAGACGGCGATGACGGCTGCGGAAGAGAAATAATGCACCGGTTCCTAGCCGCTGTAATAATTCTTGTAATGACGGCGCCCGTAGTAGAACGCGTATGCGTATTTGCCGTATTTCTCCGCCCGGCGCTCCTGTACCTGATTGAGGGCGACGCCGGCGATCTTGCAGTGCGGTGAAAGCTGCACGACCGCCTGCTTCACCATCTCCCGCGCCGTCGCCCCCCAGCGCACCGCCAGCACCGCGGTGTCGCTCAGGCGCGAGACGACGACCGGATCGCTGACGGGGCCGACAGGCGGCGTGTCGAGAATGACGAGGTCGTAGTCTTCCCGAAACTCCGCAACCAGCGCCCGCATGCGCTCCGAACCGAGGAGGTCGGGCGGGCTTTGGGCGTGGTTGCCGGCGCCGAGGACCCAATGTCCCGCCTCTTCCCAAAAGGCGACGGCCTCTGCCGCCGCAACGTCGCCGAGCAGCACGTCGACAAGGCCGACCGCACCCGCCGGAAAACAGACCTGCGACACCGTCGGATGGCGCAAATCCGCGTCGACGAGCAGAGTCCGCAATTTCGCGGCCGCCGCGGAAGCCGCCAGCGACAAGGCAATCGTGGTCTTGCCCTCACCGGGCACGGCCGACGTCACCTGCACCACTACCGGCGGCCGGTCGACGTCGCTCATATGCACCCCGCTGCGCAACGTGCGGATTGCTTCGGCATGCCGCGACAGCGGCTTCACCGCCGGGATCCGATAGATTGCGACCGGCCGCCCTTCCAGCTTGAGATCGGCCTGAGCTAGACGGTACAGCGACGCTAGCACCGGCAGCCCGAGCACATCCTCGACCTGCTTGGGCGTCATGAAGCCGGATTGCAATTTGTCCTTCGCCGCCGCGGCGCCGATCCCGGCCAGCAGCCCCAAGAACAAGCTGAGCGTCATGAACCGTCCTCGGCGCGGATAGGCCGCGACCGTCGGCGGTGCGGCAGGGGTGATGATCCTGACGTCCTGCGGCTCGAATGTGGCCTGCTCGCCGGCTATCTTGGCGTCCTTCAGAAAATCCTCGAACAGCGCCTTGTTGACCGCCGCGGTGCGTTCGAGGTCGCGCAGCTGGATCGCGGTCGCGTCGTCGAGGCTGCTTTGACCGGACGCCCGCCGCAGCGACGTCTCCAGGGAGCCCACCCGTGCCAGCGCCAGTTCATATTGGTTGCGCACGCTCGCCGCGAGCCGCTGCACCTCCGCCGCGATGCTCCGCTTCACGTCGCCGAGCTGGGCCCGGACATTGACGACGAGCGGATGCGCGGTGCTGTAGCGGGTCAGAAGATCGGCCTCCTTGGCGGAAAGCTCCGCCGCCTGCTGCCGCAAATTTCCGAGGCTGCCGCCTTCGGAGATGGCGGGCAGATCGCCGAGATTGCCGCCCCTCGCTTGCAGCGCGGCCAGTTGCTGCACCTGTGCCTTCTTTTGCGCGAGGTCGGCCTTCGCGTCGATCAACGCCGCGTTGAGCTTCGCCAGCTGCTGCTCGTCCAGGGTCACGCCGCCGCTCTGTACCAAGCCATGCGCGGCGCGGAACGAAACGACGGCCTCCTCCGACTCCTGCACCTGCTTGCGCAGCCCGACGAGCCGGTCGCTGAGCCAAGCGGAAGCGCGCCTGGCGGCCTCGTAGCGGGTGTCCAGCTTGTCGACGAGATACGTATCGGCTATGGCGTTCGCGAGTTCGGCGGCGCGGCCGGGACTTGTCGAGGCGATGGAAATGTCGAGCACGTAGCCGTCGCGAGACGCGCGCGAAACGCGCAATGCCGCCTTCAGCGCCGCGACCGTGCGCATCTCGTCCGTCGGCATCGGCTTTGACCCGGGGGCGTCCTCCGCCTGCCGTTGCAGGAGCCGCACCAGCGGCGAGAAAAGTGAAGTCTGCGGGCGTCCGCGCGGCGAGATGGTCTCGGCCGTCAGGTGAGCGCGCTCGGCGACGCGGCGCAGGAAGGCGGCGGACTGGATGATCGCGATCTGGTTTTCCAGCATCGCCGAGTCGAGACTGATGGCATTGGCGATGCCGTCGAGCCCGGGCGTCTTCTCGGGTTGCCGGTCGAGCAATACCTGAGCGGTGGCGATGTAGATCGGCGTCTGCTGCAGCAGGTAAACCGCGCCGAGGAAAACGGCGAGGCCCGCCACCGAGATCATGAGCTTCCAGTGCCGCCACGCGAAGCTCAGCGCATCCCGCAGTTCGAAACCGGCTTCCGCTTCAGCCTCCCGTGCGCGGTACGGCGCCGCGGGCGCGGATGTCGCCTCGGTCATTCGCCGTCGTGCCACTCGGCAGCGCCGGCGCCGAGAAGGGTCATGAAAGTGATGGCGACGGCCGGGATCTGCACGCTGAAATCGATCATCGAATGGGTGCCGATGAGCGCAGCGGCGCCAGCGGCGACGGCGGGGGCGAGCTCATCGCGCCGCCGCCTTGCGCGCTGCACGCACCGGAACGCCGGCAGCGCGACGCAGAGGATCAGCAGCGGACCGAAGACGAGGCCGAGGCCCTGCAAGACTTCGAGATAGGTGTTGTGCGCCTCGGACCATGTCCCGAGGACGCTGATCGACCGGTCCCGATACATCGGGAATACGTCCCGGAAGGTGCCGTAGCCCCACCCCAACAGCGGCCGGTCGCGGATCGACTGAAGCGTCAGGTCGTAGACCGCCAACCGGTTCGCATCCGATACGCCGCCTTCCGCCAGCTTGCCGCCGACGACGCCGCCGAAGACCCAGACGGCGACCGCTATGACGATCAGCCCGATCGCCCACGGCAGGGAGGAGCGAGCCGAACGGCGGCGACGCATGAGCGCGAATACCATGAGCCCGGCGCCGGAGGCGATGATCCCGCCGCGCGACCCCGTCAGCAGCAGCGCGGCGAGCATCAGCCAGCATCCGCCAACCAGCGCCGCCCCCCGGCCGACGCTTGCCTCGATCGCGGCGCCGAGCCGCGCGCGCATTGGCGCGACGCCGGCGATGTGGACCCGGCAGTGACCGGACAGCAGCGCCACCATGGCGATAAGGCCGACGCCGGCATACGCGGCATAGTCGTTGCGGTTGACGAAGGTCGAGGCAACATAACCCCTGTCAAACGCGGTATGGGGCAGCCGCGGGAATTCGGGAAACGCTGCCGCGACAAGACCGTAGGCGGCATAGGCGCAGCCGATCGCGGCGACGCCGGCGACGAGGGCTGCCGAACGCTCGCGGCCGAGCCGCAGCGCCAGCCAGAAGACGCTCGCATCCGTCAGCAGTCGAACCAGCGCCCGCGCAGTCAGCTCCGGATCGACGCTGATGCTGCCGACAATGCCGCGGCCGAGCGCTTCCTCGGTTATGCCCCAAATCGGATTGACGAACGGCGCGGGGGCCCCGTGCGACATCTGGAACAGGATCCAGAGCACCACCGCAAAGAACAATGCCGCAGGGATGGCGACGCCCTGAAAAGCCCTCGGAGTGGCCCGCTCGTGGCCGACCTGCAATATCTCGTGCGCTGCGGCCAAAGCCGGAAACACTATGGCGTCGACGCCGAAAGCGAGGCGGTCGTTACCGCCGTACCACAGCGGCGCCCAGACGAGCGCCGCCAAGAAGGCCGCGAAGACCGCAGCTTCCCCGGGCAGCGTCGGCCGCGCCGATCGGCTTGCAATGCGGGGAAAAGCTCGACGAAGGCTGAGGAAGGGGAACGCCAATGCTACCGCCGGGCCGGTGAAGGTCTCCTCACCACCAGTGCGCGATCTGAGCCCAGGGACGTGCCGCAGCCGCTCAGCTAGTCCAAAAAGTTGCAGGAGACGTTAGGGCGCGGCACCGGAGATTGCCAACAAAAAAATCGGGCCCGGAGCACAGCAAGGCGCCCCGGGAAGTTCCCGGGGCGCCTTATTAGAGGGGTCTTTCACGTTACCGCCACGCTTGCGCCGGCTATCTCCGGCATCCTGTAGTCCGGCGTCCTGTAGATGGCCGGGTCAAAACGCCATGACGGCGGCGCGATGCTCAGCGGCGGTGGATCAAAAAGGCCAAGCCGTAGCCGACGGCCGCCGCGATGACGAGGCACATCATCGGCTGCTCCTCGACGCTGCGGAGGATGAAGTCGCGCGCCTGCGAGCCTTGCTCGCGCAGCGTGTCGGTCGTCGCCCGCGCGGTCTCCTGCGCCTGCCGCGCCGTCTCCTGCATGCGGCTGCCGAGATCCTGGGCAGTACTCTTCGCCTGATCGAGCGCTCCGCTTGCGGTCTTCTGCCAGTCGCTCAACCGCTCCTTGCCCTTGTTGAGGGCGTCCTTTCCCTTGTTGAGGACTTCGTTCCCCTTGTTCATCATATCGGTGGCGGTGTCGCTGCCGCTGGTGGTGTGCTGATCGTCCATGCTCTCTCTCCTCCTATTGTCCCCGTGCGGTTACAGGGGGCACTCGATCAACTCGCACCAGAAACGCCGCGGGCGCTGAAAACGCTCCACCATCGGCTTCACGAACCCGTGCAGGCGGTGGAACCGCCTGCACCCGGGCGCCGTTGTCGGCGTGCATCCGATTCAATTTGCCGAGCCTGACGCTGCGGCTCGGGAGGAACAGAGATGGCCCACATAGCCGAGACGATCGTACAACCGGTGACCAAGGCGTTTTGCGATTTCGGCGATCAGGTCGGCCGAATTTCGTCGCCATTGCGGCGGCAGGCGCGCGAGGCCACCCTCAACTACCTCGACGAACAGAAGGAGCGCGCCGCGCAGGAAGTGTCGGCGCTCGCCGACATCATGCGGCGCTCGGCGCAATCGGGCAACCACGAGGCCAACAGCATGGTTGCCGGCTATGCCGTGGACATCGCGGGGCAGATCGAAGGCTTCGCCGGCACCTTGCGCGAGCGCCGCAGCGCGGACATCCTTGCGGACGCGGAAGGCTTGGCGCGGCGCCAGCCGGCGCTGTTCCTGCTCGGGGCGGTCGCGATCGGGTTCGTCATCGGATTCATGCTCACCTCGGCCGAGGAAACGCGGCCGCACAACGGAGAGTGGCATGCCAACGGTAGGGGCTGAGCCGAAGGACCGATCGATCGGGGCGCTGCTCTCCAACCTCGGCGCCGACATCGCCCTGCTCGTCCGGCAGGAATTTGAGCTGCTGAAGGCCGAGATCCAGGCCAAGCTGTCGAGCGAAGCCCGCGCCGGGGTCATGCTGGCCGCGGGCGGGGTGGTTCTCTTCAGCGGCTGGCTCGTGCTGCTCGCCGCGGCGGTCCTGGGGTTGAGCACGGCTCTGGCGCCATGGCTCTCGGCGCTGATCATCGGCGTGGTGGTGGTGCTTCTCGGCGCCGCCTTCGTGTTGTTGGGCATCCGGCGGATCCGGCAGACCGACCTGACGCCGCACCGGACGCTGCGCTCGCTGCGCGAGGACGCCGCCTGGATCAAAGAGCAAATGCGATGAGCGACCGACACAACGCCAGCGCCCTCATGCCCATCAACGGCAGCCACGACAAGCTCGACGAGCTCGAACGCGACATCGCGACCACCCGGATTTCACTCGGCCGAACCCTAAACGAACTGACCGACCGGTTGCTGCCGCAGTCGGCGGAGCAGCTCGTCAACGTCAGCTTCGACGCCGCCGGCGGTTCGTTCGGCGAGAACGCGGTTATTCGCTGTCTCGAATTCATGCGGGCGCATCCGCTCCCGACCGCGGTCATCGGATGCAGCGCCCTGGCCTCGCTGCTGCTGCCGACGGAAGAGGAACGGCCGTTGCAGCTGCCCGCCGACGCCGCAGCCGTGCAGGCCGCTCCGAGAGGGCCGAACGCCCTGCTGAAGCGCCATCCGGCCATGGTTGCCGCGGTCGGGCTCACGCTCGGCGCCGTCGCCGCGATTCTGCTTTTGCCGTCGCGCGCCAAAGCATCGCCGCAACCGCCCCTCGCCGTAAAACGAGAGGCCCCGTACGCGCCAGCCGAAACC
>Ga0209810_1002983_pt1 | contig 18731 bp, 21 predicted proteins | sample Coa_R1_7_FD_187159 | JGI IMG/M metagenome (GOLD analysis project Ga0209810, IMG submission 187159) | Surface soil microbial communities from Centralia Pennsylvania, which are recovering from an underground coalmine fire - Coalmine... | ecosystem: Environmental > Terrestrial > Soil > Unclassified...
CCCTCATCCGAACGGCGCCCGCCCACCCTTTCAGCAGCCCTGCCGGCACATCCGAAGGGAGGTCGGGAATTCACCGTCACGTCAATTGATAAGGGCGCACACAAGCGCGCCGACAAACGGGTCGACACGCCGACAGCCTCATTTAAACCCTCCGTACGCCGTTGCCAAGGCCCCTTGCCGCGGGTTCCCCCGAAATTCCCGATACGATGGCGCGGAACCGCGAAGCGCGGTGCGGCGAGATCGAATTGCATTGGGTCGCCGTGCCCCGCGAGGCTCGCGCGCAGACTTCTCCACACCGTCATTGCGAGGCGGCGAAGCCGCCGAAGCAATCCAGGGAGGCCGCGCCGCGATTCACGGGCGGGAGGCGTACCGTGTGGCGCGGCTGCATTCTGGATTGCTTCGCCCGCGCTTCGCGCGGGCTCGCAATGACGGAGGAGCGGCCGTGCCGCGAGTCGTGTGCGGGCGGCGAGGGCACCGCCCTGTCCACCGTCATTGCGAGGCGGCGAAGCCGCCGACGCAATCCAGGGAGGCCGCGCCGCGAATTCCGTAGGGGACGCTTACTGTGTTGCCGCGCCGCTTCTGGATTGCTTCGCCCGCGCTTCGCGCGGGCTCGCAATGACGGGGGACCATGGTCGCGCGGGCTCGCGATGACCGAGAACTGCGGCGCTGAACGACTTCGCCCTTCGCTGCGCCCGGTCTCGCAGGGATGGGGCAATATCGCCGAAATCGGGTCTAACGCCCTGCCCCCGACGCGAACAGGCTGGGGATGTCGACCTTGACCCCCGGCCCCATGGTCGAGGAGATGGCCACGCGGTTGATATAGTGACCTTTCGCTCCCGGCGGCTTGGCTTTCTGGACGGCATCGGCGAAGGCCCTGATGTTCTCCACCAGCTTCTCCTCGGGGAACGAGGCCTTGCCGACTCCCGCCTGTACGATGCCCGCCTTCTCCACGCGGAACTCGACGGCGCCGCCCTTCGCATTCTTCACCGCGCCGGCGACGTCCATGGTGACGGTGCCGACCCGGGGATTGGGCATCATGCCGCGGGGACCAAGCACTTTGCCGAGACGGCCGACGAGCGCCATCATGTCGGGTGTGGCGATGCAGCGGTCGAAGTCAATCTGACCGTTCTGCACCCTCTCGACGAGGTCCTCGGCGCCCACCACGTCGGCGCCGGCGGCCTTGGCTTCATCGGCTTTGGCGCCGCGCGCGAATACCGCGACACGCACGGAGCGGCCGGTGCCGTTCGGCAGCGTCACCACGCCGCGCACCATCTGGTCCGCGTGCTTGGGATCCACGCCGAGATTCATGGCGATCTCGATCGTCTCGTCGAATTTGGCCTTGGCGCGCTCCTTCACCAGTTTCACCGCCTCGGTGACCGGGTAGGCCTTGCTGCGATCGATGCCTTCGCGCGCGGCCCTGATGCGCTTTCCGCCCGCCATCGCCGCTACTCCCGCACCGAAATGCCCATGGAGCGGGCAGAACCTTCGACCATCTTCATGGCGGCTTCGACCGTGTCGCAGTTGAGATCCTTCATCTTCTGCTGCGCGATCTCGCGTACCTGCGCCTTCGTCACCGAACCCACCTGGTCGCGGCCGGGTGTCTTCGACCCGCTCTCGAGCTTTGCCGCCTTCTTCAGGAAATAAGATACCGGTGGCGTCTTGAGCTCGAACGTGAAGGAACGATCCTGATAGGTGGTAATGATGACGGGGATGGGAACGCCCTTCTCCATCTTCTGGGTCTGTGCGTTGAACGCTTTGCAGAACTCCATGATGTTGAGCCCGCGCTGGCCGAGCGCAGGCCCGATCGGCGGCGAAGGATTGGCGCTCCCCGCCGGGACCTGCAATTTGAGAAATCCGGTGACTTTCTTTGCCATGTCTTCTCCTGCAAAAGGGCCGGCAGGCCGGCCCGTCTTGTGTCAGGTCCGTGGTGCGGATATCGACGGTCGGCGGCCGCCTCACCTCCCACGTTGCGGGCCGGTTATAGCTTCTCGACCTGCCCGAATTCCAGCTCGACCGGGGTGGGCCGGCCGAAAATCGACACCGCCACCTTCACGCGGGAGCGCGCGTCGTCGACCTCCTCCACCACGCCGTTGAACGAGGCGAACGGGCCGTCGGCGACGCGCACCTGCTCGCCGACCTCGAACGATACCGAGGGTTTCGGCCGCTCAATGCCTTCCTGCACCTGCTGGAGAATGCGCTCGGCCTCCGCATCCGATATCGGCATCGGTTTCTTGTCGGTGCCGAGAAAGCCGGTCACCTTCGGCGTGTTCTTGATGAGATGGTAGACCTCGTCCGTCAGATCCATCTTCACCAGGACATAGCCGGGAAAGAACTTGCGCTCCGCCTCGACCTTTCGGCCGCGGCGCACCTCGGTCACCTTCTCCTTCGGCACCATGATCTCTTCGAAATGATCGGAGAGACCGCGCTGGCGCGCCTGCTCGCGGATCGATTCGGCGACCTTGTTCTCGAAATTGGAATAGGCGTGCACGATGTACCAGCGCTTCGGCCGGTTCGTGGCGGTCGCTGATGTGTCGCTCATGGCATGTCCAGCCTTCAGCCCGCGATACCGAGAACAAAGGTGACGGCAATGCGGATCAATTGATCGGCCACGAGAAAGAACGCCGCGGCGATCGCGACCATCACGAACACCATCGCGGTGGTGATTGCGGTTTCACGTCGCGACGGCCAGGTCACCTTGCGGGTTTCCTCGCGCACCTCCTGCAGGAACTTGAACAGATTGACCTTCGCCACGTAAGCCGATCCGAGGGCCGAACTCGCCGCACCGCATCGCTCCGTGATGCGGCCGCGAGACCCTCTTTTTTTTGGGGTTTGCCGATCGCCGCGGAAGTCCGTTCGCCGGGCCGCGCGCGAGGCCCGTTACCTATAGCGGCCCCGATAAGACGTCAAGGACAGGGGTTTCCACATCCGCCGCGGCCAGGGACCTGCCGCGGTCGCCCGCGACGATGCATCCCATTGGCAGGAGTGGAGGGACTCGAACCCCCAACCCCCGGTTTTGGAGACCGGTGCTCTAGCCATTGAGCTACACTCCTGCGAAGGCGGCCGCCGGCCGCCCGCGACCGATCCGGGCCTGCTTGATGCATTATACGCGTCGGCGATGCAATAGAGCGCCATGCGGTCAAGCCGAACCGTCGTGCAGCGCCAAGATTTCGCTGGCGAATGGCGCGTTTCGAAAGCCGGTCCCCGCTTTCGGAATCCGCACTTGCGGGCCGCGGTTGGCTCGATCGCCGGGTTGCCGACCGGCGCGCCAAGTCACTTTATTTCACTATTCAGTCCGTGCCGCTCCGCCGCGGATCCGTCGCGTGCCCGATTTGGGCAGGCGGAGGGGTCGTCACGTGTGCGACAACGCTGCGGCGCGCCGCCCCTCCCGCGGCGGGAATGGATCAAAATGGAGCGGGTGAAGGGAATCGAACCCTCGTCATCAGCTTGGAAGGCTGTTGCTCTACCATTGAGCTACACCCGCATGGGCCACCGGCCGAGCGATGTCGGCCCGGTCGAAGGCCGGCCGTTTCGGCCTACTGTTAGCTCAAGCCGCCCCCTGGTGGGAGAGGTAGGACTCGAACCTACGAAGGCGTAAGCCAGCGGATTTACAGTCCGCCCCCTTTGCCGCTCGGGACACTCTCCCCCGACGAAGGCAGGCCGTTGCTCGCACGCAAAACCACGGCTCGGCTTTCGGGGTCGGCCGGTTTTATGGTGGTCCCTCCGCGCGAAGTCAATGGAGCACCGCGCCGGGCACGGGTTTGCCAAAGCCGCGCCGGCGGGAGATACCACGGCCATGATCGGCAGACGTCCGCAACGCGCAAGGCCTGGGCGCCGCAGGCCCGGGGCGGCGCATCTCCCCGCGCGCGCCCGCCGGTCGCCGGGCGCCTCGCCGGTCGACCCGCCCGCCGTGCTCTACGGCTGGCACACCGTGAAGGCGGCGCTGGCCAATCCGCGTCGGCGCGTGCTGCAACTCTGGACGACGGAGAATGCCTTGCGCCGGCTCGCGGAGGAGAACGTGGCCCTGCCGGTGACGCCACGCATCGTGCGCCCCGAGGCGATCGACGCGAGGCTCGGTCCCGACGCCGTGCATCAAGGCCTTCTCGCCGAGGTTGAACCCCTCCCGGCCCCGGACGTGGCGGACTTGCAGCCGCCGGGCGTGATCCTCGTGCTCGACCAGATCACCGACCCGCACAATGTCGGTGCGATCCTCCGCTCGGCGGCCGCCTTCGCCGCCAAGGCGGTCGTCACCACTGCGCGTCACAGCCCGGAGGCGACCGGCGTGCTCGCGAAGGCCGCGTCGGGCGCGCTCGAATGCGTGCCGCTCGTGAGCGTGCGCAATCTCGCGCGCGGCATGGAGACTCTGAGGACGCGCGGCTTCCAGCTCGTGGGACTCGACGGTTCGGGCGAGGTCGATCTTGCCGCGGCCACCCTGCGCCCCGCGCTCGCCCTGGTGCTCGGTGCCGAGGGCAAGGGGCTGCGCCAATTGACGAAGGCCACCTGCGATTTCCTCGCCCGCATCGAGCTACCCGGCCCGATCAAGAGCCTCAACGTTTCGAATGCCGCCGCCCTTTCTCTCTTTGTCGCGAGCCGACGGCTTGCATCACACCTGCCGGATTGAGGTCGCGGAGGAAATCGCGGCGCACAGGCCGACCCGCATCTCAGTTCGAGCAAGCAGGCGACGAAAACGCGCGCGGCCGTCACCAGGAAAAATACCGGGCCCACCATGGAGGCCGGTAGGCGCTTCGACCGGCATAGGGAAACGGAGACCGACCCGCCGGCGCGTGGACCACATACACGTTGGGCGCGATCCGCTCGGCGGGAATTTCCCGCCAGAGCGACCATGCTTCCGCGCGCCGACACCCGTGTGCGTTCGCGGCCGTGGAAAGAGCCAGCACGCCGACACCGAGCACGACGACTGCCGAAAGACGGATGTGGTGCATCATGATGGCATGCTCACGGCTTGTCCGGCCGCGGCGCGCCGCGCTGCGGCCAGGGCTCGATCGGATAGAGCAGCGCCCGCTGCGGCGGCGTTTCCGTCGCGAAGACGGACGACGTCGACCAGCTTCGGTAGTAACGCTCCGCCCGCGGCAGCGCAGATCGGCGCAGCGACAAGACCTCGCGCCGACCGATCCGCGGGCGCACGCCCGTGGCCGGGAAATAATGCCGGTTGCCCCATGGCGGCAGCCAGTAGGCGCGCGTCGTCACTCCGGGATTGTCATCGACGATCACCACCGGTTCGATCGGCCATGCGAAGACCGGCGCCTGGCGCGCATGAGGAGCCGGAAGCTCCGCGGCGGACGCGGCGCGCGCGCCGGCAAGCAGCGCGCTCAGCCAGACGAACACGACGACCATGGCGCGCATCGTCCGATACTCCTTGCGACAAATCTACGCCGCATTGTACACGGAAGTTTCATCCGCCGCGCTGCATTTGCGGGGTAACATTAACCGCGGCGCCGGTCCGCCGCGCAACTCCGCGGGCGTTCACGGCGGTTTGCCGCGCAACACCGTTAACGATCGATCGACCAGCAGACGGGATTCGTGATCCGTGTCACCTCCCCCACCGAACGGCGCCGAGCGCGCAGGTCCGCGCAAGACCTTCCGCCAGCGCTATGACGATCTCGAAGCGCGTCGCGCCGAACTGATGCGCCGCCTCGCCGGCCTCGGCGAAGCCGCGCGCACCCATCCGGCCTACAAGCGTTCGCTCAGACTGCTCAACGAAGCCTTCCGCCGCGGCCGGCTTGCGCAGCGCCTCGCGGTGCTGGAGGCGGCCGCCTGGTTGATCGACGTGCTCGAACGTCTCGCCTCGGCAGGCTGACGCATCGCAGCGTCGCTCTCCGGCCCTGACACATCGGCGCGGGAAGGCGTCCCATCCATGGGCGACCCTCCCGCGCCGAACGGGTTGTCGGCGGACCGCGACGCTGATAGCTCTCGCGGAGCGCGGACGGGCCGGGTTAGCTCAGAGGTAGAGCAGCGGTTTTGTAAACCGTTGGTCGGGGGTTCAAATCCCTCACCCGGCACCGGCACACCCATTGTCCGACCCGGAAGTCATCGCGTCTTGCTGGAATTTCAGACGTTTACGCGCGGCCTCAACCGCCCGCTCAAGCCGCCTCGCAGATCCGGCGGCGGTCGCTTTCCGGGCCGAGCGGACTGTGTCAGACTGGCGGCGTTGCAATACCCTTGGAGAAAGCGCATGCCGCAAGGCACCGTGAAGTGGTTCAACCCGACGAAGGGCTACGGTTTCATCCAGCCTCAGGAGGGCGGCAAGGACGTCTTCGTACACATTTCGGCGGTTGAACGCGCCGGTCTGACCACGCTGAGCGAAGGCCAGACCATCCAGTACGAGCTCGTGGAGAATCGCGGAAGGACATCCGCGGAGAACCTCAAGGTCAAGTGACCGGCGCGCCGCGCTCGCGTCCGGCCTCGCGATCCCGTCACCCGTGCTCCTTTGCCGTCGCCTCGGCCTCGCGCGGCGGCGCGGACGGCCGCGCCGTGTCGGGTCGGATCTTGCGCCGAGGAGGCCCGCGCGACGGCGTGCGTGCCGCGCGTCATGGCCTTCCGTTCGATCGAGCAATGACGCGGGCGGCCCCGCTCGCGCGGAGCGCAAACTCAGCGCGAAAGCCTGCCGAGCTCGGGGAACGGCGCATAGGCCGCGTCCTTGCAGATGTCGCGCACCTGTCTGGGCCGGTCGATGAACTGGTCGAGCTTGCCGGACACATAGACCGCGGCGCCTTCTTTCACGCCGGCGTATTTGCCGTCGCTGTCGCGGGCGTTGTAGCGCACGCAGGCCACGTAGCGATCACCCGGTCCGACCGGCCGCAATTGTGGCGGCGTCAGGCCGGCATCGCGCACCCCGTTCGGATTGTTGAGATAGACCCGCATATAGGCCAGCAGGTCGTCCTTGTAGTGCTGCGGATAGACGTTCTGCGCCTCCCAACGCGCGCGGATCTCGGATTGATCCGAGAAGGTCGCAAGGTCACTCGAGCAACCTCCGAGCGCGACGGCCATGAGCAGCGCCAGCCGGCGCATCGCTGTCCTCCTTCCTTCCCTTGCTTTCCTTTGCTGCGCAGCCGGCCGCCATCATAACCGTCCGGCTGACGCCGCCAATCCGACGGGAATGAAAATTCCTGACGCGGGGTCCGCTCCATGCCGCAACGCACGCGCCTCAACGCGTCGCCATTTTCACGCCGCCGTAGACCGCGAATCCCGGCTGCATCCATCCGAGCGGGTTCTCGTAGATCTTGTTGAACAGGTTGTCGACGCGGGCGAACAGCGTGAGCTGATCGTCGAGCGCGTAGTCCGCGGCAAGGTTGACGATCGCCACGTCTCCCGCCTCGCGGAACACGAAGGTCGAGCGATCGATATCGCGCCAGCGACCGAGATAGACGAGGCTCGGCGTGACGGTGAGACGGTCGGTCGCGTGCCAGACGGCGCTCAGCGCGTATTTGTCGCGCGGCCGGCGCAGCAGGTCCTCGCCGGTGTCGGCATCCTTGGCGGTGGTATGCGTGTAGTCGAGGCGCGCGCTCAGGGCAGCGTCGAGGTCGAGTGCGAGAAACGCCTCCACGCCGTAGGTCACCGCCCTGCCGATATTGACGAGCGAGGTGAAGGTCGCGTTGAGCTCGATGAGATCGTCGATGTCGTTGCGGAAATAGGTGAGACCGAAGCGCGCGCGCGGCCCGAGCGGCTGTTCGAAGCCGATGTCGTAGCCCTTGCTGGTTTCGGGCCGCAGGCCCGGATTCCCGGTGAAGCCGAACGGCCCCACGCCGTAGAGCTGGAACAGGCTCGGCGCGCGAAATCCGGTACCGTAGCTCGCCTTCAGCTTGGTCTCGGTGCCGGGCACGAGCAGGGCCGGCGCGATGCGCCAGGTGGTGTGTCCGCCGAAGGCATCGTGAATGTCATGCCGGATATTGGCGACGAAAAAGAAGCGCTTGGCAATCTCCGATTGGAGTTCCAGGAAACCGGCCGAATTGCCGGTGCTGGCGGAAACCTGGTCGCTGTGGGCGCGGTCGTTCTCGCGCTCAAGGCCCGCAACCAGCGTCTGGCCCGGCGCGAGAAGGAGGTTGCCGCGCCAGTCGTATTTGTCGCGGCTGCCCAGGAACCGGCTGAGCGGGTTGGGGTCGGGATCCTTGTTGCTGCGCCGGTAATCGTTGTAGTTGGCGCCGAAAGTGTTGACGAAGCGACCGTCGAGCAAGGTCGCGACCGCCTCCAGTCGCCCGTGGAATTCGCGATCCCTGTAGGTCGATTGCTCGGCGAAGGTGGCGCCGGGAAAGGCGTTCGGATCGTCGTCGGAATAAAGAAGCTTCGCGTCGGTATAGCGGCCGATGAAATTGAACCGCAGCACATCGTTCACCTGCGCGCCGAGCCGGGTCGAGGTGGACCAGTTGTCGTAGGCATTGCCGATCGCGCGGCCGCCGGGCGGCACCATATAGGCCGGCGTGACCGGCATGTCGGTGTAGCGGAAATGCGTGACGTTGAAGGCGTAGTCGAAGCGGTCCTGCGCGCCGCGCACGCTCGCCGCCTGGTTGAACGTGCCGAAGGAGCCGCCCTCGACATAGCCCGCCGCCCTGGCGGGACCGGACCCCCTCTTGGTGGTAATCGAGATCACGCCGCCGATGGCGTCGGCGCCGTAAAGGCCGCTCTGGGGTCCGCGCAGCACCTCGACGCGCTCGATGTCCTGCGTCAGCAGGTGCCCGAAATCGAATCCGCCGGTCGGATTGCTCGGGTCGCTCACGTCCATCCCGTCGATCAGCACCTTCACGTGGTTGGAGTTCGTGCCGCGGATGAAGATCGAGGTCTGCGAGCCCGGCGTACCGTTCTGCACCACGTTGAGCCCGGGGACCGTCGTCAGCAGATCGGCGAGCGTGCGGCGCTGCGCCCGCGCGATGTCGTCTGCGGTCAGCACCGTGACCGAGCTCGCGATCTCGGCGACGGGCGTCGGGATCGTCGTCGGGCTCACGGCGATGGTCGGCAGAACGATCGGCGCTTCCTGCTGCGCATGCGCCGGGAGAACCGACAGAAGACTCGCCGCCAGCGCCGCGGCGAAGATCGCACCTTCCTTTCCCATGACGCAGGTTCCTTCGTTTGCGCGCGCAGGCTGCGGCGCATGAGGTGAAACCAAGTCCGGCGCGACGGACGGGCGGCACGGCGCCGAGCCGAACGGCGCTGGCCCTACGTGCCGAATGTCGTGGGAGAGGTTCTCTCACGGCCTTCGCACCGGCATTGACGTCACCGCTGCGAAAGACCGCTCCGTATGGACGCCCCGTCCACCGGTTGGGTGACCGCGCCGGCAGGTCTCCTGGCTCGCGGGTCCACGCCCCTTTGCATCCGGCCTTCCCGGTTTCCCAGTGGCCATGACGGATGCGGGCTCGCCGCTCACAGTTGCGGGGGCAGCCACGGATGACCGCGCAACGCACGGCTTCCGTGTTCCCTCTTGCGTCCCCGACGTGACTCGGGGAACCGGCACACCGAAATTGTTTGCCGAAGCCGCGGAGGAGTCAAGACGATGGTGTCGCTCGGCCGAAGCCGTTCGTCTCCGCGACGATCCAACGCTGATAATCGGGGTCGACGCGCTCGACCGGCACCACCATGATCGCGGGCGTGGTGTAAGAGTGTCGCGCTCTGACTGCCGCGCCGACGGCTTCGGCGAGCGACGCGCGCGTCTTAATCAGCATGACGATTTCCTCGGCCCGCTCGATTTTTCCCTGCCACCAATAGTGCGAGATCATGCCGGGCAGAATGTTGACGCAGGCGGCGAGCCGCGCCTCGACGATGGCGCGGCCTGCGCGCTCCGCCTCGACAATCGTGGGCCAAGTCGTATAGACGAGCACCGCGCGTTCCATCGGTCGGTCATCCATGAGCCAGCCAGGCAGGCTTTTCGAAAGGATCGCCTTCGTTGCCGCCGCGACCCCCGAGGCGCGCAAGGCCTGCCGGCATCTCGAGGCGCGCTACGGGAATGTCGATCCACAGTCGGCCGACGTGATCGTGGCGCTCGGCGGCGACGGGCTGATGCTGCAGAGCCTGCACAAGTTCATGAATTCCGGCAAGCCGATCTACGGCATGCATCGCGGCACGGTCGGCTTCCTGATGAACGAATATTCCGAGGAGGGATTGCGCGAGCGGCTTGCCGCGGCGCACGACACCGTCATCCATCCGCTGACGATGCGCGCGCGCGACGAGACGGGCCGCATGCACGAACGGCGCGCCATCAACGAGGTTTCCCTGTTCCGGCAGAGTGCACAGGCGGCGCATCTGCGCATCCTCATCGACGGCAAGGAGCGGCTCGCCGAACTGGTGGCCGACGGCCTGCTGGTCGCGACGCCCGCGGGCTCCACGGCCTATAACCTCTCGGTCCAGGGCCCGATTATCCCGATCAACGCGCCGCTGCTCGCGCTTACGCCGATCAGCCCGTTCCGGCCGCGGCGTTGGCGCGGCGCCTTGCTGCCCGACAAGGCCGGGGTCACGGTCGAGGTGCTGGAGGCTCGAAAGCGTCCCGTCGCGGCGGTCGCCGATCACGACGAGGTGCGTTCGGTGCACTCCGTCGACATCACCATGGATCACGCCGTCTCGCTGCATATGCTGTTCGATCCCGGCCACAATCTCGACGAACGCATCCTGCGCGAGCAATTCGGGGTCTGATCGCCCGCGCCCTTGGCGCCGGGCGCTGGCCGGCAGGCAACGGAAATGCTATGGAGCGGACAAGCATCGCGAGTCGGTCGATGATCCGCAAGCTCCTGCCCGCCCTCCTGCCCGTTCTGCTTGCGGCCTGTGCCGGCCCGGGACCGGGACTCACCGGCAACGACACCGGCGGCATCATCGCCTGGTCGCCCGAGAATCAGTCGATGGCCCGTGACTGGGCGGCAAGTCACTGCGCGCGCTATCATAAGTATGCGCGCATCACCAGCGTGCATCGCCGATACGGCGACTATATCGCCTTCGCATGCCGGTTCAGGCGGTAGGGCGGGTGCGCGATCGCTCCGCCTTGCGAGCGGGCGCCGCCGCCGCTGTCGGCGGCATTGACCCTTCCTTGCGAACGCGGCGCACCGATCCGGGATCGCAAGGCTCGCTCCGCAATCCTTTCGTCCCTGCAAGGCTCTCCGGCCTGACGGCGCCTGCGCCATCCGCTTGGAACGTGCGCTAAATCCGCCGGATCGGATGCGTGAGCGCAAGGAAGAATCCGGCCGTGGTGAAGCCGGCGATCAGAAGGAAGGCAGCGCGGAACGCTTCGGTGATGTCGGCCTGCACGGCGAGCCGTTCAGCCGCGCTCAGGCCATCCATCGCGTTGCCGGAATTCTCGACCATGGCGGCGAACACGCGCGCGGCTTCCGGATTCTTCAGTGCGAGCAGCGCAAACAGCAGCGTTCCCACCAGGGCCGTGCCGAAGGCCGCGCCGATCGAACGCGAGAACTGGACCGACGCGGCGGCCTCGCCGAGCCGGCGCGGCCCCGCGGCACTTTGCACCGTCACCTGCACCACGCCCATCACCGTCCCCATGAACAGCCCGTTCCACAGCAGCAGCGCGCCGAACATGACGTTGCCGAGTGCGGGGGCCCACAGTGCAAGCGCCAGCAGATTGAGGGTCACGAGCGCAAGCCCCGTCACCGGAAAAGCGGCCGTAAGGCCGGTTCGGTGCACGAGGCGGCCCGTGAGAAGCGAGCCGGTACCGATGCCGAGCGTGAGCGGCACCAGCAGCAGCCCTGTCTGCGAAGGCGAGACGCCGCGCACCACCTCAAGATAGACCGGAAGAAACGTGATGAGCGAGACCAAGGCGGCACCGTGGAAAGCGGCCATGGCGTCGCTGCGCCAGATCGCCGGCATGCGCAGCAGGCCGAGCGGAATGAGCGGAGATGCCGCGCGGTTCTCGTGACGCACCAGCAGGACGAGCGCCGCCAATCCGGCGGCCAGAAGCAGCCCTGCAAGCGGCAGCGCCACAAGATGCGCGCGTTGCGCCTGCTCGAGCGCGAGCAGCGTGGTCGCGACGAAAATCGCGAACAGCACCAGTCCGCCGGGGTCGGCCCGCCACCTGTGCGGCTCGCTCAGCCGGGTAACCGGCATGCGCGCGACCAGCGCGACCGCGCCCAATCCGATCGGCACGTTGATGAGAAAGATCGACGGCCATCCGAAATGCTCGGTGAGGTATCCGCCGGCCACCGGCCCGAATGAATTGGCGGTCATGGCCACCGTCGCGAGATAGCCCTGATAGCGGGCACGCTCGCGCGGCGGGATCGCTTCGCCGATGAGCGCCTGCGACAAGGTCATCAGTCCTCCGCCGCCGAGGCCCTGCAGCACGCGCGCGAGGGTGAGCATCTCGACCGTCGGCGACAGCGCGCAGGCCACCGACGCCACGATGAATACGCCGAGCGCCACGAACATCAGGCGCCGCCGGCCGAAGGCATCGCCGAGACGGCCGTAGATCGGCGCCGCGATCGTCGAGGCGACGAGATAGGCGACGACGATCCACGACGCCCGTTGCACCTCCCCCGTTGCCGCCGCGATCGTCGGCAAGGCCGTGGCGACGATGGTCTGGTCCACCACCGCCAGAAACATCGGCAGCATCACGGAAGGGAAAATGGTGAGAAATCCGGCCTGCCGCGCGGCGGAGATCTGCTCTTGGTCGGGACCGCGCATGGTCGATGATCGCAAACGGCTCAATGCGCCATGAACACGGGCAATGTGGCATTGGCGAGTATATGGCGGGTCGCGCCGCCGAAGATCATCTGGCGCAGCCGGCTTTGCGTATAGGCGCATTTCACCAACAGGTCGCAGCCGCGCGCCGCGGCCTGTTCGAGAATCACTTCGCCCGTCGCGCGCCCTCCCGGCGCCACGGTCAAGGCCGCGGCTTTGACCCCGTTCCGGCGCAGATGGCGGGCGGCCTCCTCGGCCGAAGGGCCGGACTCGCTGCCGCCCTCCACCATCAGCACCGTGACCTGGTCGGCCCGCTGCAGCAGCGGCAGGGCAAAGCTGTTGGTATGCGCCTGTTCGGTACTGCCGTTCCAGGCGACGAGCACGTTCCTGCCGAAACCCGCTCCCGCCGCCTGCGGCGCCTGCGCCGGCACGATGAGCACGGGTCTGCCGCTTTCGAACAGGGCGGCCTCGAGCGGCGGCATGCGCGGATTTTCCGGCGCCCGCCCCGGCCGACCGAGCACGATGAGGTCGAAGACGCGCCCATGACTGCCGATGAAGGAATCGTCGACGACCTCGGGCAAGGGCCAGCCATAGGACAGGACCGCCGCCTCGCCTGACGCGCGCGGCACGCCGTTGGCCTGCATGAAGGACTCGAACAGGGTCTGTGCATTGCGCGCGGCATCCGCGTCATAGGCACCGGAAATGGCAAGGCTCGAAACCGGTTCGACCGTCACATAGGTCCCCGCGGAAGGACGCACGGCGAAGCCCTCGATGTAGCTGTCGAATAGGCGCGCGACGGCAAGCCCCGCCGCCAGCACGGCGGGCATGGCGTCGTGATCCTCGGTCGGAATGAGGATGGTCTTCATGATGGTCCCCTCCTGATGTGCCCACGTCTTGTTATGGATCCCCTTATGTACCCAAGGCCTGCAGCCTCCCGCGCGTTTTGACGTCAAACGGCGGCGGACGGCAAGGCGCTATCCTAAACTCTTCCTTAACAGCGCGCCGCTAGCCTCGAGCATCGAACCGCGGATCGTCCCGGCAGGTACGGTGTAACGGCATGGTCCGGATCGACTTCAACCGGCTGCGCTTCCTCGTCATCGACGACAATGCGCACATGCGACGCATCGTGCGCACGCTGCTGCACGGCTTCGGCGCACGCGAAGTCTACGAGGCGGAGGATGGCGCCTCGGGGCTCGAAGCCTTCACGCACTACGTCCCCGACATCGTCATCACCGACTGGGCGATGCCGATCTTCGACGGGCTCGAACTGACCCACATGATCCGGCAGCCCGGCGCCAATGCGAACCCCTATGTCGCCATCATCATGCTGACCGGCCACTCCGAAAAGAAGCGCGTGCTCGCGGCGCGCGACGCCGGCGTCACCGAATTCCTCGCCAAGCCGATTTCGGCCAAGGCCCTCTATCAGCGCATCGTCAACGTCGTCGCCAACCCCCGGCCTTTCATCAAGACCAAGACCTATTTCGGCCCGGATCGTCGCCGCAACGTCAGTTCCAACTATGTCGGACCGGAACGTCGCAAAGGCGGCAAGGCCGACGTCATCCGGCAGGCGCCGCTGCTCGAAAAAGCGCGCGCGCCCGGCTGAACGGGAACATCAGGCCATGGCCCGCCGCCGCAAGGATACGGCAGCCGTCGTCACCTATCACGATCACGAGGTGATCACGCCGGAGAACCGGCTGCGCAAGGCGATCTCCCCGCAACCCGCAGCGAATGAGGAGGAGGATCCTGTCGCGCGCGCGGAGAAGGCTCTTGCGGCCCTTTCCGGGCAATTCGCCGCCTGGATGGATGAAGAGTGCAAGCGTCTTGATCGCGCCCGGCGCGCGCTGCGCGAACAGGGGTTGAGCGAGAAAGGCGCGCAGGCCCTGTTCCGGGCGGCCCACGATATCAAGGGCGAGGCCGCCACTTTCGGTTTCCCCGCACTGGCCGCGGTCGCCGAAAGCCTCTGCCGCCTGATCGAGCTCACGCCGGGCGTGACGCGACTCCCGCTGCGGCTGATCGACCAGCATGTGGACGCGATCCGCGCGATTTACCGCGAGTATGCGCGTACAGACGCGGCGGAGCTCGCCGCGCGGCTCATCGGAAGGCTGCGCGAAGTGACCGACGATTTCCTGCTGCATGAAAACCGCGGTCGCGACGACGTCATTGCGCGGATCAAGGCGCCGACGCTCGTTCCCGAGTCGTAAGAGACGTCGCGCCCCTGCGATCTCGCGTCAGGCGACCATGCGCACGTCGAGCGTCATGGGCCCGATCGCGTGCGGCAGCGGCTCGGGCGCAACAAGGTCCTCGCAGAACGACCGCGCTTCGTCGCGGGCGGCCTCGACCGCGAAACGCCGCAGCAGCGCGAGCAACGGCGCCGTCTCCGCATCCTGTTCGGCGGCGCACGCGGCAAGTACCCGCTCGACCATGCCGCGCCGCAGGCGAGCGGCGCCGCCGCGTTCGCCGAGCAATGCCCCTTCACGCATCGCGTTCACGGCGGCACGGAAGGCGGGATACGCCGATCGGGGCAGACCGGCCTTGTCATAAAGGGCGCGGAAGGCGGCGATCGACCGGTCATGAATGAACCCGACGACACGATCGATCGGGAGCCCCGACAATTCCGCGAGCGCCTCCTCGAACACCACAACGTTGCCGGAAAGCAATGCGCGCAGGATCACGGCGGCGGTGAGCTGTCCGGAGCGGCGCAGATGCGACACCAGTTCTCCCACCTCCTCGTAGGGTGTCTCGGCTGCGAGCGCGACGGTGGCTTTTTCGCAGGCTTCGCGTGCGGCGTGCTCCGCCTGCGCCGGCTCGAGCCATTGCCGCGATGCGACGAACCCGGCAAGAGTCTGCGACAGCTTTGCGAGCAGCGTCTGCCGCGTCGCCATGGGCAGGCCCGGGCGCTTCAGCAGATTCTCGCGGATCGACGCGAGATGGCCAAAACGTTCGGCGATGCGATCGATGGAGAATGGCGCGATGTCGGCGTCGGGATTGTCCAACAATGCGAGACAGGCCTGCGCCGACCCCACCTCGGCAAGCGCGGCGGCGACGGTGCGCGGCAGCGGCGCGCGGCGGGCGATCGCTGTCTGCGCCTCGGGGTGGGCGGTGGCCGCGAGGTCGACGAGATCGGCATCGGCCAGCAAAGGCGACCGCTCGAGCAGAGGCAAGGCCACATATGGCGGTTCGCCGGCCAGCGCATGCACGACGACCCGTGGCGCCGCCTCCGAGGCGGCGAGCGCCTCCGCAAGCGCGCGGCGCACCAGCGGCGAAGGATCGTCGAGCATCATGATCATGGCGCCTTCCGCTGCCGCGCGGTCGTCGACGGACAGATCGGAATAGAGATAGGCGCGCGCCAGCGCGGACGTCGCCTCCGCGCGCTCGCCCGGCGCCGCATTCCGGATCCATTGCAGAAACTGGCGGACGATCATGCCACCCGCGGTCACGTCACGCGAGGAACCTTCCTCGCCGGCGCCGAGCCTAGCCGGGCAGCCTTAACAAAGCGTTCACCATGACGGGTGACCGATCCTTAACCACTTTGGCGCGCTCACACCTTGCCCGGGAAGGGACCCCGCGGATCGCGCGGCGCGTCGGTGAACAGATCAAAATGTCCGCCCGTTGCCGCGGGATCGACGGGCGGACCATCGCCGCGCGTCCACAGCACGGCGACCGCGCGCGCGACGGCTCCGCGCGCCGGATCGGTGAACATGGACTGGACCCTCGGCGGTTGCGGCGGCGGCGCGCCGCGCGCAAGCGCCAGAACGCGAGTGACGCCCGCGGTATCGGGGACCGTGCCGGAGGCCACCGACAGGTCCTTGCCGGCAGGCGCGTTGTCCGCGGCCGGATCGAGCGTTGTCGCGCGCGCGGCCGCAAAGCGCGCGGCGATCCTGCCGTAGACTTCGCCGACGCTGCGCGCGCGCCCGTTGGAATCGTAGAAGATGTTCCTGTTGGCGGCCGCCGCCTGGGGAAACAGCGCCGCGGCATTGGCATTCGGTGCCGCCTCGGCGGCGCCGATCAGCTTGGCGGCGCCGTCCACTCCGAGGAAATGGGCGATATAGAGTTCACTGTCGCTCGGCGCCCGGCCGATGGCGGCGGCGAGTTGCTCGGCATTGGCGCGGGTAAGGGCAGCCGCCATCATCGAACTCGCGGTCGGGTCGTCGCGCAGCCGCATGATGGCGTTGCGCGTCGCCCGGTCGGCGACGACATAGCGGCCGTCCGCGGTGCGCGTGATGGAATCCGCGTAAGCGCCGAGACCGAGCGCCGGACCGGCCTGCTTGATGGTGGCGAGCCAGGTCTGCTCGATGAACTGATACAGGCCCTTGGCCGTGGAGCTTGCCGCCTTCGCGGCCGGATCGAGATTGGACTCGATGCGCGCGGTGGTGAGCAGGTACTCGAAGCTGATGCCGGTGGAGCGCGCCGCGCTCTTGATCGCGGTGACGATCTGCGATGCCACGCTGTTGGCGACGGATTCGACTGACATCGCAACGGGCCTCCGCGCATGAACCCGAACGGCCACGCTCGAACGGATGACGGGACCACGCGCTGTGAAAAAACGAACCCTTGCCGGCCCAAGGGGTTTCGTCCTAATCGACGCGGTGCAGGCGGCGGACCTGTCGATCCTGGGCGATTATGGTAAACGGGACGTTAACGGGGCGGAGGATGCGATGACGGAGTCGATCCAGCGGCACAAGCGCGGCGGGCTTTACTTCGAGGATTTCGAGGTCGGCAAGACCTACCAGCACCGCTACACGCGCACGGTCACGCAGATGGACAATATCCTGTTTTCCAACATGACGCTGAACCCGCAGCCGCTGCATATCGACCGGCATTTCTGCGAGACCGAGACCGAGTGGGGTCAGCCGCTGATGAATTCGCTGTTCACGCTCGGCCTGATGATCGGCATCCAGGTCTCCGATATGACCGTCGGCACCACCATCGCCAATCTCGGCATGACCGACGTGAGATTTCCCGCGCCGCTGTTCGAGGGAGATACGGTCCATTGCGAGACGACGGTCGTCTCCAAACGGGAATCGAGATCGCGTCCGGGCGCGGGAATCGTCGAGTTCCACCATAAGGCGTTCAAGCAGGACGGCACCCTGGTAGCCGAATGCCGTCGCAACGCCTTCATCCTGATGCGACCCAAGCAGAGCTGATGCGTTCGCTTCTCTTCGTTCCAGCCGACGGCGGCGCCAAGCTCGACAAGGCGCTCGCGAGCGGCGCCGACGCCGTCATTGTCGACCTCGAGGACTCGGTCGCGCCGGAACGCAAGGCCGGCGCGCGCGAGGCTGCGCTCGAATTCCTCCAACGCGCCCGCGCCATGGCGCGACGCCCGCGGCTGCTCGTGCGCATCAATGCACTGCAGACCGGCCTCGCGGACGCCGATCTCGATGCCGTGGTTCCGGGGCAGCCGGACGCCGTGCTGATACCCAAGGCGGAAGGCGGCGCTTCGGTCACCAAGGTCGACACCAAGCTCAGCCTGCGTGAGGCGGATGCCGGACTGCCGCCGGGCGGCATCAAGATTCTCGCGCAGTCGGTCGAATCGGCCGCCGGGTTGTTCCTCGCGGGCACGTTCCGCGACTGCAGCCGCAGGCTCATCGGGCTCACCTGGGGCCCCGAAGATCTCGCGGCCGAACTCGGTGCCGAGGCCAATCGCGAGAGCGACGGCACGCTCACGGAACCATACCGCATCGCCCGTGCCATGTGCCTTTTCGGCGCGGCCGCTGCCGGCGTTCCGGCGCTCGAGACCATTCACGTCGATTTCCGCAATCTCGACGCGCTGCGGCGCGACACCGAGATCGCGCGGCGCGACGGGTTTGCCGGACGGCTTGCCATTCATCCGGCGCAGGTTCCGATCATCAACGACGTGTTCACGCCGACCGCCGCCGAGATCGCACGGGCCAAGGCCATCGTCGCTGCCTTTGCCGCGCAGCCGAACGCCGGCACGGTCGGCATCGACGGCAAGATGTATGATCGTCCGCATCTCCTGCGGGCGCAGCGGCTGTTGGCAAATGTGAAGGCCTGACGGGTGAGGAGCTCGGGCGGGGGTCCCGGCCCTGTCAGCGCTCGCGATAGACCGCCTCGGGATCGAACACCTTCTCGGCATTACGGAATTCCAGGGCCGC
>Ga0209810_1002985_pt1 | contig 18726 bp, 16 predicted proteins | sample Coa_R1_7_FD_187159 | JGI IMG/M metagenome (GOLD analysis project Ga0209810, IMG submission 187159) | Surface soil microbial communities from Centralia Pennsylvania, which are recovering from an underground coalmine fire - Coalmine... | ecosystem: Environmental > Terrestrial > Soil > Unclassified...
AGCCGGCAGCGGCGTGTTAAGGCCCTCCAGCGCGCTCAGCACCGATATGGCTGGCGTAATGGCGCCATCTCCGTAGAGCAGAGCCGCCCCCAGGATGCCGATTGCGATCACTGCGGGGCGCTCGCCGTGCTTGATGCCCAGAAGGGACATCAGCGCCAGAATGCCGCCCTCGCCGTCGTTGTCGGCGCGCATCACGATCGCAACATATTTGAACGATGTGGTGACCAGGAGGGTCCACACGATTAACGAGAGCATGCCGAGGGCAGCCGCCGGCGTTGCGTCGCCGCCTGCCCATTGGACCGCTGTCTTCAACGTGTAGAGCGGGCTCGTGCCGATGTCGCCATAGACGACGCCGAGGGCGCCAACCGCCAGAGCCGCAAAATCGCGGCGAGGGGCCGTCGCTTGCTCTGTTCCTCTTGCCGCAGCCGTCATCATGTACTCCTGCACTCGACTCGGGGCCGACGGATCTATCATGAGGCGTAGTACCTATCATGAACGCTAAGCCGATATATTTGGTCCTGACCCCCGATCCAGCGCGAGGCCTGCTCTTGCAGCCGACCTCGTGATGGGACGCCGCTGAGGACGAGCGAATCTAAACCACGGAAGGGATCGGCCTGCCTCCGCTGATCGCCGGCACTTGATAATCAATGCGGGTTGAAACAGGATGTTGCGGGTGTTTCGCGAAGTCGCACCGTAAATAGAAGTCGCACCGTAAATAACAGCGTGTCGCCGGAGCCTGCTGGCAGTTGCCGGGAGCCTGCGCTGCGGCTGATCTCACGGAGAATTCCCATGCGTTGTTCAGCCTTGACGTGTGCGGTTGCGCTTGCAGCCGGACTGGCCGCGACATCCGCAATCGCCCAGGTGGTCGATTTCGGCAAATATCCTGACTTCAACGGTCAATGGGATCGCACCGGCCCCCCGAATAACTGGCGCCAGCTTGCAGGCCCGCCTCCGCTGACGCCCGAGTACCAAAAGGTATTCGATAAGAGCGTGGCCGACCAGCGCGCCGGTCGGCCCGGCAATTGGCCATCGACCTTCTGCATTCCGGAGGGCATGCCGGCGATGATGAACCTTTACAATCCTATGGAGATTATCATCACGCCGGAGACAACCTACATCCTGATGAGCCACAACAACGATGTCTATCGGCGGATTTATACCGACGGCCGCGATTGGCCGCAGGACGCCCAACGCACGCTTGTGGGCTATTCGATCGGCAAGTGGGTCGACGAGAACGGCGACGGCAAGTACACCGCGCTCGAAGTCGAGACGCGATTCCTGCGCGGTCCACGCGCTTATGAAGCTTCAGGCATTCCGTTTCACGAGGACAACCAGACCATCATCAAGGAGCGGTTCTATCTCGACAAGGCCGACCGCAACACGCTCTACGACGCGATCACCGTGATCGATCACGCCATGACCCGGCCCTACACCAAAGTCCAGAAGGCTGTCCGCAAGCCGGATCCGAAGGAGTGGCTGCTGGAGACCTGCCCGCTGGACAACGTCTGGGTCAAGATCGGCGATGAGGCCTACGTTGTTAACGTGACCAACGGCAAGCTGATGCCGGCCTACAAGGATCAGCCCCCGCCCGATCTGAGCTATTTCGACCAATCGCGGAAGTAAGGCCTTTCGGCGAAATAATTGCTTCAACTATCGTATGGAGGCGGGGCGAATCGCCCCTCCCCCGGAAGCGGGGGACGGAAGTGCGAGCGACGCGGTTTTTCTCCATCGAATCCTGGGCGCGTCGAAGGCTCGCCGCTCCTGAGGCAGGCTTGCGCATGACGGGTTGTGGCCGCCCCCTGTCACGCCGACAAATCCGATGACGGGTCTGGCTGGGGTTGACCTGCCGGACCCAGTGCATGCTTTTATGAGCTCCTGTTCGGATGCGGCGTGCCGAGGTAGGGAAACTCCGCGAGAATGTCGGTGTGCGGTTTGAGCCCGCTCGGCGGAATTTCGCCCTTCGAGAGGAACGCGAGACGATGATCGATCACATCGTCGGTGAAGATGCGGCCATTGGGATACTTCGCGGGTAGCGAGGGATTGTAGCACAGCATGTCGGGCAGGATGCGGTCCTTGTCGATCGCCGCGATTGCCTCTTCGCGCGTGTAGTTGCCCGTATGCCCCATCAGGTGGACGAACTGATCGAGCCAGCGCTTGCGATCGTTAACCGGCTCGCTGGCGTTGTATTCCTCTTTGGTCTCGTCGGTGTTGAAGAAGCTGCTCACGCTCGGGTGGCCCGCGCGATCGACATGGAGGAGCTTGCCGGCGCGCCGCACGCTGCATCGCCCCCAGATGCGAACCTCCGGTTCGGCGCCCAGCTCGCTCGTCGGCAGTTCGATTACCGTCGAGAACACGTTGGCCTGCGTATTTGAATCCACGCCGGTCCACGGAGACTTGCCGCCCAGGTGCGGCGCCGTGAAGTTTCTGCCGCCCCTGGTGTCGAACAGATTCTTGACGCCGTCGAAGTCAAAAAAGAAAGCATCGCTGCGTCTGCCGGCGAAGAACGTATAGGCGCCGCACGTGAAGATGTTCGGCTCGGCGCTGAAAGACACCGCGGCATCGGTGATGATCCTCTTCCCGGCAGCCTCGACCGAGCGGGCTTCCGCGCCTTTTGCCACGAAGACGTTTACAGTCTGCCTGCCGTTTTGCGGCGCCGAGAACACGTAACTGATCGCGATGTCCGTCAGGCAATCTCCGTCGTTGTCGATGTTGAGGCGGTAGATCGCGTCGGGATGGAGCGCGTCCGCATTCGGATTTGCATTGAGGATCAGCACGGTCCTTGACGGATCTGCTGGCGCCTGGAATGCGTAGAGATCGCAAAGGTCGAGTCTCTGGTCGCCGAGGGGCGGGCCGAGGCTCAGTCCGGTAAAATGGTTCGACATTTTCTCTCGCCGAAGATGGTCTTCGAAGCTGCCAGTCGCCCGGCATGGCTGTGAATCTGCGCGGCAGCCGCAGCCTCCCAGGATGGGTTGGGCAAGACGACCTGCCAGGCCCAAGGCCGGCGCCGGGCTTCGCTGCACTCAACCCGCCCTACGATAAACAGCGAGAAAAACGCCGGGTTCCCCCCACCGACCGCGGCGGGAGGAGGCGCGAGAGACGTGAATGGCCAGGACAAGCCCAAGGTCCGATATAACGGGGACGCGCCCTAGCCCGGATTTCGGTTGGTTGAATCGAAAGCGTTACCATGCGGCTCTTCACCTCTCCCCGCCGGGGAGAGGTGAAGAGGCTCTCAACTTATCGTAAAATGCTGCGGAAGCCCTCGAAAATCCTTCCCGAGAGTTCACGCGAGCTCAAAGCGGTCGAGGTTCATCACCTTGGTCCATGCCGCCACGAAGTCGGTCACAAATTTCTCCTGCGAATCGGCGCATGCATAGACTTCCGCAACGGCGCGGAGCTGCGAGTGCGAGCCGAAGATCAGGTCGACACGGGTGCCGGTCCATTTGAGCTCGCCTGTCTTGCGGTCGCGCCCCTCGTACACGCCGTCAGAGCCTGCGGCCGGCTGCCATTGCGTCCTCATGTCGAGCAGGTTGACGAAGAAGTCGTTCGTCAGCGTCTCGGGCTGCTTGGTGAAGACCCCATGCGTGGACTTCCCGGCATTTGCGCCCAAAACGCGCAGGCCCCCGACGAGAACCGTCATCTCAGGCGCCGTCAGCGTCAGCAACTGCGCCCGATCCACCAGCAGTTCCTCAGCGGAAATGCGCTGTTTGCCGCGGAGATAGTTGCGGAACCCGTCAGCGGTCGGCTCAAGCGGCGCGAAGGACTCAACGTCAGTCTGCTCCTGCGACGCATCCATCCGTCCCGGCGTGAAGGGGACGTTCACCACGTGCCCGGCGGCTTTCGCGGCTTTCTCGATCGCCGCGCACCCCCCGAGAACGATCAGGTCGGCCAGCGAGACCTTTTTCCCCCCTGATTGCGAAGCGTTGAACTCCTTTTGGATCGTTTCGAGCCTCTGCAGCACCTTTGCGAGCTGAGCAGGCTGGTTCACGTCCCAGTCCTTCTGCGGCGCGAGGCGAATGCGCGCGCCGTTGGCGCCGCCGCGCTTATCGGAGCCGCGGAAGGTCGACGCCGACGCCCAAGCCGTCGCGACGAGTTCGGAGACGGACAGACCGGAGGCGAGGATTTTCGCCTTGAGAGCGGCAATCTCCTCCGCCCCGATCAGCGGATGATCGACCGCGGGGATCGGGTCCTGCCAGATCAGCGTCTCCCTGGGGACGAGAGGGCCGAGGTAACGCGCGACCGGGCCCATGTCGCGGTGCGTCAGCTTGAACCACGCTCGCGCAAATGCGTCGGCGAACTGATCCGGGTTCTCGTAGAAGCGCCTTGAGATCTTTTCGTAAGCGGGGTCGAACCTCAAGGCGAGGTCAGTGGTCAGCATGGCTGGCGCATGACGCTTTGACGGCTCGTGCGGGTCCGGCACCGTATCGGCGCCAGCGCCATTTTTCGGCTTCCACTGAAATGCGCCGGCCGGGCTCTTGGTCAGCTCCCATTCGTAGCCGAACAGGTGCGAGAAGTAGTCGTTGCTCCACTTCGTCGGCGTCGTGGTCCACGTGACTTCCGGGCCGCCGGTGATCGTGTCATTCCCTTTGCCCGTTCCGAATCTGCTCTTCCAGCCGAGCCCCTGCTCCTCGATGCCGGCGGCTTCCGGCTCTGGGCCCACCAGTGTCGGATCGCCGGCGCCGTGGGTCTTCCCGAAGGTATGGCCGCCGGCTATGAGCGCGACGGTCTCCTCATCGTTCATCGCCATGCGCCTGAACGTCTCGCGAATATCGCGCGCCGCGGCGATCGGATCGGGATTGCCATTCGGCCCTTCCGGATTCACGTAGATCAGACCCATCTGCACGGCGGCGAGAGGATTCTGAAGATCGCGGTCGCCGCTGTAGCGCTCGTCCGCGAGCCACTTGCCTTCGGGCCCCCAGTAGATGTCCTCCGCAGGCTCCCAGACGTCGGCGCGGCCGCCGCCGAAGCCGAACGTCTTGAAGCCCATCGATTCGAGGGCGACGTTGCCCGCAAGAATCATCAGGTCGGCCCAGGAGATTTTGCGGCCGTATTTCTGCTTGATGGGCCACAGCAGGCGGCGCGCCTTATCGAGGTTCGCGTTGTCCGGCCAACTGTTGACGGGCGCGAAGCGCTGCTGGCCGGCCCCGGCGCCGCCGCGTCCGTCGCCAATGCGGTACGTGCCTGCGGCGTGCCATGCCATGCGGATCAAGAGCGGCCCGTAATGGCCAAAGTCAGCCGGCCACCAATCCTGCGAGTCCGTCATTAGGGCGTGAAGGTCCCGGATCACGGCATTCAGATCGAGGCTCTTAAATTCCTTGGCGTAGTCGAACGCCTCTCCCATCGGATTGGACAGCGCGGAGTTCTGGTGCAGAACCTGAATATTCAGCTGGTTCGGCCACCAGTCACGGTTCGTGAGGGCGCGGGTCCCGCCCATGAACGGGCAGTTGGTTGTGTCATCCATCATCGTCTCCTGTCGCGCTTGAGAGTCCGCTCAGTTGCTTGTAGGCGCCAAATTACCCGACGCCTGCCATCAGGTAAAATTGACTTTGGTGATCGCTGCGATAAGTTATTGTTATGACAGAAATAACCCTCAGGCAACTTCGCTATTTCGATGCGCTGGCAGGTCACAGCCACTTCGGCCGCGCAGCAGCGGCGTGCGGGATTTCGCAGCCGGCCTTGTCGATGCAGATCAAGGAACTCGAAGAGGCTCTCGGCGCCGTGCTTATCGAGAGAGGCGCACGACAAGTCCGGCTTACGAAGTTCGGCGAAGAGGCCGCCCTGAGGGTGCGCGACATCCTGCGCTCGGTTGACGAATTGGCAGACTTCGCGCGGGCGTCGCGGGAGCGGCTTTCGGGCCGGCTGCGCATCGGCATGATCCCAACGATTGCCCCCTATCTGCTGCCCGCGGTCATCGAGAATCTCGCGAGAATGCGTCCTGAACTTGATATTCACGTGCGTGAGGCGGTGACGTCAAAGCTGATAAAGGAACTCGCGGAAGGACGCCTTGACACAGCAATTGTAGCGCTGCCGGTGTCCGAACCTTCGCTTACCGAGGTCGCCCTGTTTGCGGAGAATTTCCTGCTGGTCCGGCCGGGCGAGGATGAGGGAGCGCCGGTGCCCAGCACCGAAAAGCTGCGCGGAATGAAACTGCTCCTGCTGGAAGAGGGTCACTGCTTTCGCGATCAGGCGCTGTCGTTCTGCGATATGCAATCGTCGCCGCCACGGGAGGCGCTGGATGCGAGCTCTCTGTCTACGCTTGTCCAAATGGTCAGCGCCGGCATGGGCGTGACCTTGATACCGGAAATGGCCGTGCCGGTGGAGACACGCTCGGCGTCAGTGTCTGTCGCTCCCTTTAAGGACCCCCAACCCTCGCGAACAATCGGCATGATCTGGCGTAAGACAAGTCCTCTGGCTGTACAACTCCTGCAGCTTTCTGAAGTGATTCGTCGCTCATGCGACGCGGTGCGCGACCGGCACAATCGTGGATCGCCATCGCGCAAGCCCCGGACCGAACGGGGCTTCGGCTCCTCTCTCAAGAGCGGCGCGCGTCGACAGAAGCGCTCAAGGATGAGCGCCGTTCGTGCCGGAGGAGCCGCTCGATCGCGAGAGCGGAACCGGCCGAGAGGAGCGCCTGAGCGATGAGGATTTTCCTTGCTGGAGGCGAGCGGCGCGATCGGGCGTCGGTTGATGCCGCTGCTCGTTGCGGATGGCCACGCCGTGACCGTATCCCCTGATAGCTTCCGTCTCGCTCGGATGCCGGCTGCGGAAGGAGTGGGGCCTTGTATCGATAGAGCTGGGAGGGGATCTCCCTGGGTTATTAGCTCGCGCTGAGTGACGACAGCATCGGCAAAAAGCGCCCTTCCCCATTTTGTCGATGGCGCGCCGGCTGCGACCCTAGCGGATTCCGGTCGCATCCTGCTCAACGCGGTCCTGGGTCAGTTATTGTTCGGAATGTCCTAATTCGGTGCCCTTTCGCCGAACTAGAGCGGATTCCGGTCAGGTTGAAACACTCGGCTTCTCTTCGCCGCCGTCCCGATTGAGGTCGCCGGGACACGTCGGCTACGACAGGTTACGTAATTCAACGCCATCGAAATTCGCTCTAGTATGGCAAAAATGGGCTGAAAAGTGCTACAATAACCGGAAATGAGACCTTGGCTAAGGCAATACAAGCTGTTGAAAGATCGGTGAAACGCCGAAAAACGAGCGCTTATAGATTTGCTGTCGCGCCGATGATGGATGGGGCAAACTAAGCAGCCGATAGAATTGATTCCATTCATATTCTGGCGTCGACGAATTTGGCGTGTAGCACTGTCGTAGCCCCGCCTGCTTGGGCAGCATGCACGCGCCTAGCGCTGCAGCTGCTGGCATTCCTTGACCGCTGCAGCCCGTCGCTCATCGAGGTAGGCAGCAAGATCGGTCAGATGGACGCCCTTCGCGGCCTTCTGGCTTGCCTCCATGCGGACGAGCGGGATCCGGATTTCCCCAGCGCTGACCTTACGCACGAACTTGTCCACCGTCAGATGGCTGAAATAGTCCCGGCAGACTGTCTCTACTGGGATGATGGCGGCACCGTTGTATTGCGCCATGAGGAGAAACGCAGTGTTCATGTTGCTGTCTCAAGTTCCGGGGATAGATCGCGCCGTTGTCTCCGCAGTGCGCCGCGGTTGGCCCGTCATCTCCCAATCCCGCGCTCTCCAATGCGCAATCGGTCCTCAATGATGGTGGGAACATCTACCGCTGCGGAACCGCCAGTCAGCCTCTAGAAAGCGGCGCAAGCACCACCCGTCCGCCGCCTCGATGCAATACCCGCCGTTGTTGCATCCCGTTCGCGAAAGCCGCGCCGCTCCAGTTCGGTGGCGCTGCGCAACCACGGAAGGCGGGAGGTTGCCTCGATCCGGTATGCGCGCGGATCGGCTCATTTTCTAATTCCTAGAAGAGGCTTTATCGAACGTAAGGGGACGACTGCGGCGAACAGCGTGCCATGACATCAGGTAGAATAGAATGGCCGAAATACGCGCCGGAGTACGTTTTGGTTCCCTTTCCGTCAAACTTCGATGGCACCAATCATAGGCTTGGTCGAGGCGTGCTTTTCTCTTGCGCGGTTGCCCTGAGCCAACCTGTTCCATCAGGAACCGTGCGCAATCGTGCACGTGATGTTTTCGTTTGGCGCGGCTTAATGCAGTTTATTGAGCGCGGCCGCTGCCTGCCGCAGCTTGAGGCCGCCGCGAACGCGGCTCGTGCCATTCTGTTCGAGGGTGTCATCCTGGTGCACAATCATCCCACTCGACCTTTCTCGATCACGCTCGATCACGCTCCTACCCATTGAATCACCTAAATTTTCTGGCTTGTCGTAGACTCGGACGCCATGGCATATTGGGGTCGGTTTTGAGGGGGATCAGTCGCCCTTTTGACCCCAGTCGCCGACCCCTACTACCCGTCTGGCGACCCCACCCGAGAGCCGACGGGAGAGCCCAGTGCCGAGCCTTACCGATGGAGAAATACGCCGCGCTCTGAAGCAGGTGGAGCAGACGGGGAAGCAGCTAAGCCTCGTCGATGGAGAGGGTCACGGCACCGGCCGTCTCGTCCTGGTCATGAAGCCCATGCCCACCCGCGTCACGGCGGACTGGATGGCGCAGCAGTGGCGCGACCAGAAGCGTCTGAAGAAGAAGCTCGGCTCGTACCCGTCGATGTCACTCGGCAAGGCGCGGGAGGTTTTCGCCCGCGACTTCGCCGACCTGATCCAGAAGGGCCGCAGCATCAAGATCGCCGGCGACACCCGGCCGGGCACGGTGGCCGACTTGTTTGAGGCCTACGTCCAATATCTGAAGGACGCGGAAAAGCCTTCGTGGAAGGAGACAGAGAAAGGCCTCAACAAGATCGCTGACGCCCTCGGCCGCAACCGACCGGCACGCGAGATCGAGCCCGACGAGATCGTCGAGGTAATCCGGCCGATCTACGAGCGCGGCAAGAAGGCGATGGCCGACCACGTGCGAAGCTACATCCACGCCTCCTATAGCTGGGGCCTGAAGTCAGAGCACGATTATCGCAGCGCTTCGCAGCGCCGCTTCCGGCTCGTCTACAATCCCGCCGCTGGAATTCCGACAGAGCCCAAGAAGGTTGGGACACGATGGCTCGACGAGGATGAATTCGTTCGACTCTACCGCTGGCTCGAGTGCCCCGACGCACCCGTGCATCCGCCATATACAAGGGCCGTCCGCATTCTCATGCTGACGGGGCAACGCGTGGAGGAGATTGCGCGCCTGCATGTCGACAACTGGGACGCTGAGGAGAAGATCATCGACTGGTCGAAAACAAAGAACGGTGCTCCCCACGCCATTCCGGTGCCTCCCATCGCCGTGGAACTAATCGAATCGATCAAGCCGAATGAACACGGTTGGTTCTTCCCATCAGCGAAGGATCCCAAGAGACCCGTCAGCCATGGCACGCTCTACAGCTTTATGTGGCGGCAGCGTGATCGCGGCGTCATTCCTGTCGTCACTAATCGCGATCTCCGTCGGACTTGGAAAACCCTCGCTGGTCAGGCTGGCGTGCCGAAGGAAATCCGAGATCGCATCCAGAACCATGCGCTGCAAGATGTGAGCTCGAAAAGCTACGACCGCTGGAACTACATGCGCGAGAAACGAACCGGGATGGCCAAATGGGACAAATTCGTGCGCGCAATGCTCTCGAAGAAGGCACGGCTCACCTTAGTCGCTTAGCCGCAGCGCATGGCGGCGCCTCCCGCCCTAAAGAAATTTTGATGGATTGCGGATTCCGATCGATGTCGCCCACGATTCCGGAATGATGTCGCCCGCCATTCCGAGATAATTCCGCCCACCGTTCCGAGATGATGTCGCCCGCCATTCCGGAATGATCTCGCCCGGGGGGTCTGGTGCCTCTGCTGGCCGACTCAGGTCCGCTCCTTTGGCTTCCAAAGGAGGACCGGATGCCAGCAGAGAGGACGACCATGCGCCACGTGCGCGAAGTTCTTCGGTTGAAGTTCGTTGGTGGCGTACCGACTCGTGAGATCGCTCGGCGGATTGGCGTGGCAGCGTCGACCGTGCGGGCGACGCTCAAGCGCTTCCAGGCTGCTGGCCTGAGCTGGCCGCTGCCGGAAGAGATGACCGATGCGGCGCTTGAGGAGAGGCTGTTTGCCAACGCCGGGACGAAGCAGGGCCATCGCCGTCTTATCGAGCCCGACTGGGCCGCCATCCATCGCGAGCTGAAGCGCAAGCACGTCACGCTGTCGATCCTGTGGGACGAGTACATCGAGCGTGAGCCGCAAGGTTATCGCTACTCGCGTTATGTTGCGGCCAGATTTATGTTGCCGCTGTTGGAGTGAGCCAAGGATTTAGCCAATTTCCTTGGCTCTCTCCGCGACATATAAATGCGACCTTTTCGGCCTACAGGGCCGTCAGGAAGGCCATCAGCGACGGCAGAGAGCGTTGCCGAGGCGGCTCCCTCATGCTGCTGATATCGACCCTGGCTAACGCCTTTGCCTTCATTTCCAGGTCGACCTCAGCATAGATGTGCGTGGTGTCCAGTGACACGTGGCCCAGCCAAGCCCGGATCGTGTTGATATCGACACCGGCGCGAAGCAGGTGAACGGCCGTTGTGTGCCGAATTGTATGTGGGCTCACGCGCTTCGTCGCCAACGTCGGTGCCGCTTCACTCGCCATAATGGCATACCGCGTAACGAGACGGTGTATTCCGAAGCGCGTCAAAGGCTGGTTCGTCCGCCCGAGAAAGACCGCTTCGTTCTTACTCCGGTCAGCCACAAGACGGGTCAAAGAGGTTGCCGTCGTTGGCCACAATGGGCAGATTCGGAACTTGTTTCCCTTGCCGTGAAGTCGCACGGACGGAGACGCACCCAGTTGGAGATTGCCGACCGTCAATTTTGCGGCCTCATCGGCACGAGCTCCGCTGTTGTATAGGAAAAGCAGCAGGGCATGGTCGCGCACGCCGAGACTCGTGCGTCTGTCAGGTTGGCTTAGCAACGCATCCATCTCGGCCTTTTCGAGATATCCGATCGCGGTCTTGGCCGTCTTCTTGAATGGCACTGCCCGCATCTCGGAACACCAGGCCAAGTGGACCGGCGAACGCGTGCCGATGAAGCGCGCCAGTGAATGGATGGTCGCCAGTCGTTGGTTGCGGGTAACCTCGCTGCACTGGCGATCACGCTCCAGGTGGTCCAGGAATTTGCGGACGACTTCCGGCGTCAGCTCTTCGACGGTCATGCGATCGATGGCGCAGCCTGCATGCTTGCTTACAAACGGCAGCAACAATGTCAGCGTGTCGCGGTAGCTGGCTTGGGTGTTGCGGGACAGATTGCGCTCGGCGACAAGATGCTCCAGTAAGAATCGACGGATCCAAGGGCCAAGGAGGCTCTTATCCTTCATGGTCGCCCCCCATCGCGTACTGTGCAAAGCGCTCGCTGGCCGCCTGGAGGAGATCCGGCGTCATCTGCAAATAGCGCTGGGTTGAACGAATATCGATGTGGCCAAGGTAGGTTGCGAGTTGCGGAAGCAATCGCTGCACGTCTTGACCGGAGCGATACCATGCGATCACCCGGTGCACTGCGGCTGTGTGGCGAATATCGTGTAGCCGTGGAGGTCGATGCTCGCCGACAGGGCAACTGATTCCGGCGGCTCGGCGGACATCCTGGAACCAAGAGATGACCCGCGTATAGTGCCACGGCCGACCATCGCGGGTGGTGAAGAAAGGTGACTTGTCGCCGTGCGGCAGAGGGAGGCGGAGACGGCGCTCGATGTGCCCGACCAGTTCCTGCGTGAGCTTTAGTCCGATCGGCACGAGGCGCGTTTTGAAGAACTTCGTATTGCGGACGGTGATGACCTGCCCGGTCAGATCCACGTCTTGCAAGACCAAGCGAAGGGCCTCGCCGATGCGCATGCCGCTTCCGTACAGCAGCAAGAGGAGCGTGCGGTACATAGCTGGTACCTGAGGGCGATGCCCAACCTCCAGGATCGAGGTCGCGTCCAGCAGGCGGCGCAGTTCTTCCGTGGAATAAACATAGGGCGTTTGTTGCGGCGGCAGCTTCGGTAATGTTGTCGGCAAGGGGGAGAACGCCGTGTACCCGCGGCTGACGGCGAATCTGTAAAGGCCGCTCAAAATCTTGTATCCCAGCATCCAGGTGGCGCTGAGCGATCCCTTGCCTTGGAGGAACTCGGCTACCGCCTCGGGGGTGACTTCGCCGATATCTCGATTGCCCATCGCTCGGCAGAACCCGTGGAGCAGAACCCCGGCGGACTCGAAAAGCATCCCCACTGACCGCTGCTTGGCCAGGTAGGCGGCGACGACGTCGGTCAGCATCATTGGAGGTCTCCCAGGTCGAACGCTCCGACGTCGCGAAGGGCCTCCATGTTCACCTTGGCGTAGATGCTGGTTGCCGCCGCGCTGCGGTGTCCCAAATGGTCCCCGATCTCCTTTATCGACAGACCTTCGGCAAGAAGCCGAGAGGCGCAGGCGTGGCGCAACGCATGGCCACCGCGGTGGGCCGCGTCGATTCCAAGTGCAACAAATCTGCGGTTAGCGACATCATAGATGCTCCCTGCCTTCAACGGCCGACGGGGCGCTTGCATGCGGAGGAATACTTCCGGGCACGATGACGGCGGCCGCACCGTGTCGATGTAGCGGGCGAGCGCCTCAGCCGCAGAGGGAAGCAGCGGGTAAATCTGCGGCTGCCGGCGCTTCAGACGGAATAGCCGTAGCGTCCCACCGGCCCAGTCGATCTGGTCGAGGCGCAATGCTGCCACTTCGCCGCTGCGCATCCCGTAGACCGCAAGCAGCAGCAAGATCGCACGATCACGGATGTCCCGGGGGTTGTCGGTCTCGGCATCGGCCAACATGCGCTGCACGTTGAGCCAATCTGGGGCATACGGCAGCGACTCCTGTCGATAGAGCCGAGGCCGGCAAATCGACGCAACTACGCGGTCCGTGCACATTCCCCACTTTGCCGCGTAGCGCAGAAATCCCCGCAAGGCCGAGGCCGTGTTGGCTACCGAAACGCGGGACCATCGTCCCGTCGCCTGGGTGACGAAATAGGCGTCGACGTCCTCAGGCATAAGATCCTTGAGTTGCCGGTTCGTCTGGTCGCACCAGCGCAGGAACCTGCCGATCATCCGGCTCCATTGCTCCACCGTCGATGGCGTGAATCCGCGCTCATCGCGCATCCATGTCACATACTGGTCGAGTTGGCTCTGGCACTGGAACACGACAGTCGGTTCACGCCACCAACCGAGAAATCGAAGCCAAGGTCGTCCGATGTCAACCACTCTTCGCGCCGCGGTGACAGCCCCATGAAGGCATTGCCGCTGGGTCGCGATCCGTTGGAGCGCCTCGATGTCGATGCCCTCCGAAGCATCTGGACCGAGACGTGCGGCAATCCACAACAGCTCGTTGCGCTTGATCTTGAGAGAAGCTGCGGTCGCACCGCCTTCTGCGCAGTGGCGAAGGTACCGGTACCGCTCATCGGCGAACGGCGCGTCATCACCGTGGGGCACGGCCAAGCGGCCGGAATAAGTCGTCTGATCCATAGCGAACCTCCATTGGACAAAGGTTCGCTACCCAGACATCGGATTATGTTGCGTGAAGAATGCCGCGGGGTTCAGGCTGCCCGCCAAATAAAGCTGCTCACGCAACATAAATCTGGCCGCAACATAACGCGAGATATGTGATCGTGAACATATCTCGCGTTTCTGCGAACTCTACCGCGGCTGGGAAGCCAAGCTCTCGGTCACCATGCGCCAGACCCATGTGGGCGGCGACAAGCTGTTCGTCGATTACGCCGGCGACACCGTGCCGGTGATCATCGATCGGCTGAGCGGCGAGGTGCGGCAGGCGCAAATCTTCGTCGCCGTGATGGGCGCGTCGAACTTCACCTATGTGGAGGCGACCTGGACGCAGGGGCTTGGTGATTGGATCGGCGCGCACACGCGGGCCTTTGCAGCGATCGGCGGCGTGCCGCGCCTCATCGTTCCCGACAACGCCAAGGTCGCCGTCGTCAAGGCATGCCTCTATGAGCCGCAGGTCAATCGCACCTATGCCGAGATGGCAGCCCATTACGGCGCCGCCGTGCTGCCGACGCGACCCCGGCGCCCGCGCGACAAGACGAGCGTTTCATACTGCACCTCATACGGATTATTGCGCGTTGATATGTTCGAGCCGTGCCGGGCGCGGGCCGCGCCCACCATGGCCTTTGATGATGTTCACGTCTGGCGGGATGTCCCACAGTCCGCGCCGAAGACGGTCTGATACGGCTTCCATATCAGATTGACCTGACGATGTAAGGGAAGGACGTGATGGATTTCACGATTGCCGGATTGCGTTCGATGTAGAGGGCAGCCTCCTCAAGCTTTGCGTAGACGTCTTCCATGGATTTGAGGGCGTAATTCTTGAAGATTTTCTCGCGGATTTCGTCCCACAGGTTTTCTTGAGGGTTCAGCTCGGGAGAATAAGGCGGGAGAAGATGGATCATGATATTGTCGGGGACCTTGAGCTCGTCGCTGTGATGATTGCCTGCACCGTCCACGAATAGCAGGATGAGCTGCCGGGAGTACTTCTTGGCCAGTGTTTCCAGGAAAATCTGGAAGCATTCCGTGTTGGGCGCCGGCATGATCAGATAGACGCAAGTTCCGTCCTTTGGGCTGACGGCGCCATAGAGGTAGACGTATTCGCGGATGAGCTGGGAGGCAACCTGCGGCCTCGTCCCATTGGGCGCCCAGCACGGCCGCGGCCGGTTCATCCGGCCGAACCGAGCTTCGTCGGCAAACATCACCCGCAGCCGGAGGCCGCGCCGGGCCGCCGCGCGCCGAGCCTTCCTTACAGCGCGTGGAAAGCCACTTTTTTAAAATCGTGCTGAGCCGCGAGATCGCGTTGGGGATGAAACGGACGCGGCATCAGCTTGCGCCAGCCGTGCCGAGCCAGAAGATTGTAAATCGTGCTGTTGCTGGTTTCGTGGCCGATCGCCTTTTCATAAGCCGCCTTGAGATCGTGGATGTTGAGCATCTCCCCGGCCCCGGCGGCCTTGGCAAAGCGCGCCAGCAACGCCTTCTCCTCCACGACCGTCATGTTCTCGCGCTGCCGCCCGCCAATCGGCTTCGGCTTGAGCGCTTTGATCCCGCCGTGGTCATAGGCCATGTGGGCGCGGTTCACGGTGCTCAACGAAACACCCATCGCCTCCGCGATCGCAGGCTGCGTCATGCCGCTCTCGCGCAACAACACCATTTGGATGCGCTCGCGCTGCGCCGCAGGCATTTTCCACCGCAGCGCCGTTTTCAATTCCCGGATTTGCTTCTTGGTGCACTTGACCATCCGTCCCCCCGAATCAGACAGCCAAAGCGAATCATATCGCTGACCTCTATGCTCGGCACCCAGCTACCGCAAACCCCTCGATTCAATCAGCTATGGAGCCGGTATGAATAGCATTTCTTGATCAGTCCCTGGAGCCCCCATTGATGGACGGTCGTCTCTGCGACGCCGAATTTCTCGGCGACCTGACGGGTTGTGAGCATACCCTGCCGGCGCATTCTTTCGCGTCGGCTCGATAGCTTGTAGGCGCAGCGAATGAACGCAACTTTTTTCAAGTTGAATGGCTTGCCTTCCCATGTTCGCCATCCATGCCGATTGAGAATCTCCGCGATCTCGCGGTCGCAGTGATTGTCGATCAGAGTGTCGACCTTCGCGACGATGTCGGGCTTGACCTTGCGGATTTTGGCAATGGGAAGAGGCCGCTCGAGCGACAACGTGCGCGTGGCTCCGCCCGACAGCCGGACATGAGCCGTGATGCCTTCCGACTTGATCAGCGTTACATCCTCGATGAGCAAACGAACGATGCGTTTGCGTTCGCGAATGCCGACACGCGCATCGTTCCAGATTTGCGGTAGCTGCTCGGCAAGACTGAGAATCTGTCGACGCGTCTCGGCATTGAGCGTTTCCGCCTGCTCCTTGCTGCGCCGTTCATATTCCTCGGCTGCCGCAGCATGAAGCCGCAGCTTGTCGTTCCATTCCGACTCAAGCGAATCAGCGACAAGCCGGTTTTCGGGATCGACCTTCATATAGCGTCGGCGCGCCAATTCGGCGTCGTAGCGCAGGCGTTCGACATGCTTGCGTCGCAATGCATCGGTTTCTGCGGCACGCGCTTCGAGTTCGCGCTGGACATCCAGCGTGACTGCCAGCGTCATTGGCGTCATCATCTCGATCATCAGGTTCACGATCGCTGGATCGACGACCTTGCCCGGAACCGTCTGACAGACTTTTCCACCGTTGCGGACTGAGGTCTCCCGGCAAATGTAGAGTGGAACCATGCGGCCATGCTCCTGATGATACCGCACGCCCATACGCTCGCCGCACAGGCCGCACAGCACTCGGCCCTGGAGTAGCGCAGGTCCTTCGCGCGGAGGCCCCGCTCGCCGTTCGCCGGCGAAGGCACGCGCATTTTCTGCCAGCCGATGCTGATTGGATTCGAAGCGTTCCCAATCGATGTAGCCCGGGTGCATGTCCGGCATGACAAACTGCCACTCGGCCCTGGCAACCTTGACGGCTTTCGTGCTGCCGTCTGGCATATGGCGCGTGCGTGTGCGGCCATACACGAAAGCCCCTGCGTATCGTGGATTGTGCAGCACCTGCACAATGCGCGCGTGCCGCGGCGGCGCCCACAGCAGGTCACCCTTGTTGGGCCCTGTGCGCAGCCGGCGTGGGAACAGCAGGCCTTGCTGGAGAAAGTAACGAACGGTCTCCATGGCGCTTCCGGTACGTTCGAAAGTATCGAATACCAGTTGAAGCGCTTTCTGCACCTCGACATCCGGATCGAGACCGATCGTCCCATCATTGCGGTACACCAGACCGACGGGAGGCCCCATCTCCAGTTCGCCACGGCGCGCCTTGTTGAGTTGCCCGCCGCGCATTCGTGCCTTGATGATATGTGATTCGGCTTCACTCATTGTGCCTTTCAGGCCGAGCACCAAACGATCATTGAAGTCGGCCGGATCGTAAAAACCATCTTCGTCGGCGAGCAACGTTGCCGTCATCCCGCACAGCTCGATAAGGCGATGCCACTCCGATGACTTGCGCGCAAGGCGCGACGCTTCCAATCCCATGACGATACCGGCCTTGCCGAGCGCCACGTCACTCACCAATTGCTGGAAGCCGTCGCGCGCTGCGGGCGCAATCGATGCGGATTTGCCCAGGTCGCAGTCGATCACCCGAATCCGTTCGATCGGCCAACCGGCTGCAATTGCTCGGCTGCGCAAAGCATATTGACGCTGCGTGCTCTCATTGTGCTCGGTGACCTGACGTGGCGATGACTGGCGGATATACAGGTATGCATCGCGCTTGAGATGATCCGCGGTGATCTTGGCTTCACGCATGGGCACGCTCCGTTTGTACAGCCACAACTATGTTGGCGATAAGTCGCGTCAGTTCGCTGGTTTCCAGCGGGATATCGGATGCTGGCGATGGCGTGATCGGGGGGCGCTCGCCGTCCGGATGAGGCGGAGGTTCGAGAGCCCTCATCCATGCTGCCACGCCCTGCCGGTGGAGAATGCCGAGGCCCGGGCAAGCAGTCGGCTCGCCGCAGAGCGCGGCGGCGCGCAATGACTCGTATGCATCTGCCGCTTCTGGCGCAGCAGCGTTGATCAATCCGGATTGATTCGTTTTTTTTTGCGTGCCAGCGCGCGCTCCAGGCTGCGCCGATGCACCTTGATCCCGAACCGTGTTTCGATCGCGTCGAGACATTGCGAGGTTGTCAGCTTTGGCCTTGCAGCCTTGAGATCGACTACAAAGGCAGCGACCTCGGCAGAGACCTTGTGTCCGCCCTTGGGGCCACGCTGGCTCGGCAGCAGGCCAGGCAACCCGGTCTGTTGAAGCGCCCGCAAGGCCTTGTAGAAGGTTGGCCGCGAGACGCCGAAATTGGCCGCGATCGTACTGATTGCGACGCCATCGACGCGATGCCGCCGCACCATTTCGTAGCGCACCTGGATCAGATCCTTCGCGTCGAAGAAGGGATTGCCGGCAAACAAGGTGTCGCGAACGGCCTCGGGGTGCGGATTGAGCACGCCGTCTCTCGCCAGCGCCTCGCGTTTGGGATCTCGTTTTGGTGCCTTTGCCATGCGTGGCCCGATGCGCGAATCGTTGTAAACATAAATATGCCTTACAATGGATGGCGTCAATCTGAGTGATGATAGTTTTTTGGCACTTTTGATCGATTATGAGGCAGAATGTAGCACACACAATGGAGATGTGCGGCGTCATTATAATTACATATGCGGCGTAATATCCTTTACGTGCCGCCACAGCTCAGCGCCCGGAAAGCCGATCCAGGGTCCGGCACAGCTCCATCAGGTCAACTGTTCGAAACGCCGCGCGGCCGGCAGCTATCCGCCGGAACTCGTCTTCGGGGTCCATATCCGTCCAAACAGAAGAGATCCAGTGAAGTCGACCGCCCTCGTCTGCGTAAAGGATCCGATCCTCTCCCCAGTGCCGGCGCCGGCTGATCAATTCGACCTTGCGGCCATGAAGGGGATGAAAAGGGTGCGTAATCCGAACCTTTCGGGGCGTCGTCGTTCCCACACCACCTGCATTTGACAGCTTTCGCCAAGGCCAAGGTGGAAGGTTGTGTGCTTATCGTCGAGCGCTGGCTCATCGGCCGTCTGCGCAATCGTGTGTTCCATAGCCTCGCCGAACTGAACGCGGCAATCGGCGAACTGCTTTTGC
>Ga0209810_1002986_pt1 | contig 18720 bp, 18 predicted proteins | sample Coa_R1_7_FD_187159 | JGI IMG/M metagenome (GOLD analysis project Ga0209810, IMG submission 187159) | Surface soil microbial communities from Centralia Pennsylvania, which are recovering from an underground coalmine fire - Coalmine... | ecosystem: Environmental > Terrestrial > Soil > Unclassified...
CGATCGTGAAGGCCGCGTCGTGCGCTTTCTCGAAAAGCCCGCCGAACCACCCCCGCCGGGGCCCGATGGGTTCTGCCTGGCTTCGATGGGGGTCTACGTCTTCAACACACATGTGCTGATCCCCATTCTGGTACGTGATGCCGAAGACCCTTCCTCATCGCATGATTTCGGACGCGACATCCTGCCGCGCATGCTCGAGCGCCACCGCGTTTTCGCCTATCGTTTTGTGGACGAGAACAAAAAGGACGCCCTCTACTGGCGCGACGTAGGAACGATCCAGGCCTACTATGAGGCGAATATGGATCTGATCGCGGTCACGCCGATTTTCAATCTTTACGACAAAACCTGGCCATTGCACACCTGGCAGCTCCAGTATCCGCCGGCGAAATTTGTCTTTGCCGAGCCGGAGCGGACGGGCATGGCGGTGAATTCGATCGTGGCGGGTGGGTCCATCATTTCGGGCGGGCACGTGGTACATTCAGTGGTCGGTTACGATGTCCGTGTGGACAGCTACAGCGAGGTGGTCGACTGCATTCTGTTCAATCACGTCAACATCGGTCGTCGCTGCCGTATCCGCCGTGCGATTGTCGACCGGCACGTCAGTCTGCCCGAGGGGACGGAGATCGGCTACGACCTCGAGCGCGATCGCCGGCTCTATTACGTGACCGACGAGGGCATTGTGGTGGTCATGCGGGAGGAGTCCATGCTGGAGGAGCCAGAATGAGCGCGGCACCCGTGGCGGCAGTGGCGCGGGTCGTCGCGGTGGCGGGACGGGAGATTCTGGACTCGCGTGGCAATCCCACTGTGGAAGCCGAGGTGGTGCTGGCCGGGGGTGCGCGGGGGCGTGCGGCGGTGCCTTCGGGGGCATCAACGGGCAGCCGCGAAGCGCTCGAGCTGCGCGACGGGGAACGCAACCGTTACGCTGGTCGCGGCGTGCGCCGCGCCGTAGGCCATATTCGCACCGTGCTGGCGCCGGCTCTGTGCGGGCTGGAGGCCACCGCGCAGCAGGAGCTGGACCGGCGCATGCTGGAGCTCGATGGGACAGAGAACAAAGCGCGGCTGGGCGCCAATGCCATCCTGGCCGTTTCGCTGGCGGCAGCGCGCGCCGCGGCTGCGGCACTGGAGCTGCCGCTCTACACCTACCTGGCGCGCCTGGCCGGGCGCGACGGCCACCTGCTGCCAGTGCCGCTGATGAACATCCTCAACGGCGGAGTTCACGCCGACAACGCCGTGGACTTTCAAGAGTTCCTCATCGTGCCATCGAAGGCGCCCAACTTCACCGAAGCTCTGCGGATGGGCGTCGAGGTCTTCTACAGCCTGAAGGCCCTGCTGAAAACACGCGGCTATTCGGTGGCGGTGGGCGACGAAGGCGGTTTTGCCCCCCAGGTTCGGTCCAACCGTGAGGCGCTCGAGCTGGTGCTGGCGGCCATCGAAAACGCCGGCTACCGGCCAGGCGCCGAGGTGGCCCTGGCCCTGGATCCGGCGGCGAGCGAATTTTACGATCCGGCCGAGCGCCGCTACGTGCTGCGCAAGTCGGGCGAGGGTGCCTTCAGCCCGGAGCAAATGGTGGCATTGTGGGAGGACTGGGTGCGGCAGTACCCGATTGTGTCGCTCGAGGATGGTCTGGCCGAGCAGGATACCGAGGGATGGCGGGCGCTGACGGCAGCGCTCGGGAAAAAGATTCAGCTGATCGGCGATGATAACTTCGTCACCAACCCGCGGCTGCTCGAGCAGGGCATTCAGGACGGTGTCGCCAACGCCGTGCTTATCAAGCCCAATCAGATCGGGACGCTGACCGAAACGCTGGCCTGCGTGCGGCTGGCGCACACGCACGGCTACCGCGCCGTGATCTCCCACCGCTCGGGGGAGACCGAGGACAGCTTCATTGCCGATCTGGCGGTGGGGCTCGAGGTAGGCCAGATCAAGACGGGAGCGCCATGCCGAGGCGAGCGCACCGCGAAATACAACCAGCTGGTGCGCATCGAAGAGGAGCTGGGCGCCCGCGCGCGTTTTGCCGGACCGCAGCTCTTTGGTGCGCCGGGCGGCTAGATACCCGCGGAGGGAACAATGGGAGGAACACCGGCTCCGCCTCGTTCGGGTGAGGAGGCCGAATTCAGTATCGTGCTCGAACAGGTCCAGGACTATCAGCTCCGGGTGATCTTCGACCGGCCCGAAGCGGCCGAGGTCGTCGTCGACGAACCCGCGCCTCTGGGGCGGGATGCCGGACCCAATGCGAGCCGCATGCTGGCCGCCGCAGTGGGAAGCTGTCTGACCGCCAGCCTGCTGTTCTGTCTGCGCAAAGTGCGGCTGGAACCCGGGCGGATCCGCACGCGCGTGCGCGTCTGGCTGGGACGCAACGAGCGGGGCCGGTTGCGCATCGCGCGCCTGCGCGCGGAGATTGATCCGGGGATCGCTCTGGATGCGCCGGGAGCTCTGCGGTGCCGGGAAATCTTCGAGGATTTCTGCGTGGTCACGCAGAGTGTGCGTCAGGGCGTTCCTGTCGAGGTCGTCCTCACCGATCGCCTCGGGCAGTCCTGAACGCAACCGCGCTCGCCGTGAACCCTGACGCGGAGTGGTTGTCGGGGCCTGCGCGGGGTGGGTATGCTGGCAGGCCATGCCTGAGCGTCCCCGGCCCGTGGTTCTGACCATTCTCGATGGCTGGGGCTATTCGCCCCGTCGCGCGGGCAATGCCATTGCGCTGGCCCGCACACCCACTTTCACCGATCTGCTGCGCCTGTTTCCCAGCACGCTGGTTCACACCTCGGGGCCCTGGGTCGGCCTGCCCGAAGGCCAGATGGGCAACAGCGAAGTCGGCCATCTGAACATCGGCGCCGGCCGGATCGTGCTGATGGAAATCACGCGGATTGATCGGATGATTGCCAGCGGGGAGTTTTTCCGCCATCCGCTGCTGCTGGAGGCGACGGCCCGTGCCCGGCAGGGCCAGCTCCATCTGCTGGGGCTGGTGAGCGATGGCGGCGTGCATGCGCATCAGGACCATCTCTACGCTTTGCTGCGCCTGGCGGCCGAACAGCGTCTGGAGCGGGTGTTTGTGCACGCCTTTACCGACGGTCGCGACACGCCGCCCACCAGCGGCGTGGACTATCTGGAGCGGCTCGAGGCCGAGATGCGGCGTTACGGCGTGGGCCGCATCGCCACCGTCTGCGGGCGCTACTACGCCATGGACCGCGATCAGCGCTGGCAGCGGACCGAGCGCGCCTACCGGGCCATCGTGCACGGCGAGGCCGAACACCGCAGCCCCGACCCGCTGGCGGCCCTGCGGGCCAGCTATGAGCGAGGCATCACCGACGAGTTTGTCGAACCCATCGTCGTGACGGACAAAGAAACCGGAGAACCGCTGACCCGCGTGCATCCGGGCGACGCGATTGTGTTCTTCAACTTTCGCGCTGACCGCGCACGGCAGCTCACGCGCGCCCTGGCCGAACCCGGCTTTGACCGGTTTGTAGACCCGGCGCGGCCGGCCAACCTGTTCTTCGTGGCCATGACGCAGTACGACAAAAGCTGGCCCTGGCTGCGGTTCGTGCTGCCGCCCGAGGAGCCCGCACACATCCTGGCGGAGCTGTTCGCCGCGCACGGCCTGCGCAATCTGCGGGTTGCGGAGACGGAAAAGTATGCGCACGTCACCTACTTCTTCAACGGGGGCATCGAGCGCCCATTCCCCGGCGAGGAGCGGATTCTGGTGCCTTCGCCGCGCGTGGCCACCTACGATCTGAAGCCCGAAATGAGTGCCCCCGGCATCACGGATGCCGTGGTGGCCGCCATCGAAAAGGGCGCCTTCGATGTGATCATCATGAACTACGCCAACGCCGATATGGTGGGGCACACGGGGAAGCTCGAAGCCGCCATCCAGGCCGTCGAAGCGGTGGATGGCTGCCTGGACCGCATCCGCCAGGCGCTGCAGGCTCGTTCCGGTGCCTGGATCATCACCGCCGATCACGGCAACGCCGAGCAGATGATTGACCCGGCCACAGGTGGCCCGCACACCTATCACACCACCAATCCGGTTCCGTTCGTGCTGGTTCGCGACGACGGCCGCTGTCGGCTCCGGTCAAACGGATCGCTGCGGGATATCGCACCCACGCTGCTCGAGCTGCTGCAATTACCTGTTCCTGCAGAGATGACCGGACAGAGCCTGTGCGAGAGCGGGGACCCTTCAGCCGACCGGCCGGCGCAATCCGCAGCCGGCGAGGCGCGCTAGCCGCGGCCAAGAAGACCGGTAACGCGTTCGGCCAGGTGAGAGAGGTGGTTCAGCGACGGCTCGTGCGTGCGGTCAATACTGAGCGGGGTGAGCGCGGCATCGCCGGCGAGCAGGGCATCCCAGTCGGTGGCCGGTTCAGGTTGATGTTCCAGCCGGACCTCGTGCAGCCAGTAGAGCCGCCCGCGGGGGTCGTCCTCCTCGCGCAGAACGCTGCGCGTAATCCGGCGTGACTGGCGCACGAACCGCACCCGCCCGCTCCACTGGCGCGGCACGTTCAGGTTGAGCAGGATGCCGGCCGGCAGTGGCTCCTCGAGCAGCAGCCGCGCGAGGAGCGCTCCCAGCCGCGCCGCCGCCTCGAGCCCGTCGCCTGGCTCGCGCGAAGCGAGCGAGACGGCCAGCGCCGGCAGGCCGTGCAGAGCCGCTTCCATGGCTGCCCCCACCGTGCCCGAGTAGTGCACGTTTTCGCCCACGTTGGCGCCCAGGTTGACCCCGGAAACCACCAGTGCGGGCGGGCGCTCCATCAGCCGCAGCAGGGCCAGCAGCACTGCATCGGCCGGCGTTCCCTCGATCTTCCACCGGCGGGGACCGGCCGGGGCACACAGAATCGGCTGGCGCAGCGTGATGGACTGCGCCGCACCACTTCTTTCGCTGGCCGGCGCCACTACGGTGACCCTTCCGACCGGCTCCAGCGCCGCTTCGAGCGCCTTCAGACCAGCCGCGTCGATGCCATCGTCGTTGGTGAGCAGAATGTCAGCCATCCGCGTCCGGAAACCAGGGGCGGGAAAGCAGGAAGAATGGTCGGGACGACTGGATTTGAACCAGCGACCTCACGCACCCCAAGCGTGCGCGCTACCAGGCTGCGCCACGTCCCGACACCCGCTTCCAAGCTAGCATTCGCTCTCGAGCAGCGTCAAGACAGCACGCAACTGCTCGTGCAGGTCGAGCAGGAGCCGGCGGTCGAGCGAGGCCGGAGCGGGAGGCTCGCCGGCGCGGGCGGTTTCGCCGGCGCGCTGCTCCAGCCAGCGACGCGCGCCGGCAATCGTAAAGCCTTCCTCGTAGAGCAGGCGCTTGATTTCCAGGATCAGCTCGACGTCTTCGGTGCGGTAGAGGCGGTGCCCGCTGGGCGTTTTCTCCGGCCGCAGCATCGGAAACTCGGTTTCCCAGTAGCGGACGACGAAGGGTTTAAGACCCGTCAGGCGGCAGACGTCACCGATCCGAAAGACCGGTCTGGGGTGCGGCTGTGTCGCAGCCGGTTCCTGCGCGGGCGATGGGGCATCCGGGGCGTTGTCCATCGTGGTTCGATTATCGCCGCGGCGGCGGGTGGGCTGTCAACTCCGCCGCGAGCGCGCCAGCCGGACGCGGAAGCGGATGGGCGTGGCGGTGAAATCGAAGTGTTCGCGCAGGCGGTTCTCGAGGTAGCGCTCGAAGCTGAAATGCAGCCGCGCACGGCGGCGGGTGAACAGCACGAACGTAGGCGGAGCGACGCTGGCCTGGGTGAGGTAGAGAATCTCCAGCCGCTGCGCCTCGGGCAGTCCCGGCCGTTCCAGGCCCGCCCGGGCCAGCCAGCGGTTGAGTTCGGCGGTCGGGACGCGTCGCTGGCGGGCCTCGGCGGCGTGCGCGGCCAGCGACAGCAGGCCCTCGACGCCCTCCCCGGTCAGGGCCGAAATCACCCGCACCGGCGCATAGCCGACGAATCCCAGCCGCTGGCGCACGGCCTGTTCGGCCTGCTGGCGCAGGCGCTGGCGGGCCCGCGGTTCGGCCTGGGCCAGCAGGCGATCCCACTTGTTCAGGCAGACGATCAGGGAGACGCCGGCGCGATGCGCGTAGCCGGCGATGGTGGCATCCTGTGCCGTCACACCCTCGACTGCATCGAGCAGCAACAGAGCCACGTCGGCACGTTCCAGATGCTTGCGCGCCATGATGACGCTGAGCTTTTCGGCCAGCTCGTGCGTGCGGGCGCGGCGGCGGATACCGGCCGTGTCGATCAGCAGGAAGCGGCGGCCGTCGTGCTCGAGCAGCGTGTCAATGGCATCGCGGGTGGTGCCCGGCTCCGGCGTCACGATGGCGCGCTCGCTGCCGACCAGGCGGTTCAGCAGCGTGGATTTGCCCACGTTGGGGCGCCCGATGATCGCGACGCGAATCGCCGGTGGTTCCGGGGAAGGCTCGGCTGCGGCAAACGGCTCGGTGACAGCGTCGAGCAGCTCGTCCAGCCCGGCGCCGTGCTCGGCTGAAATGGCGAAGACGGGCTGACCGAGTTCATAAAACGCCGCTGCCAGAGCCGCCTGCCCGGGGGTGTCCGCTTTGTTGGCGGCGATGAACAGCGGCTTGCCCAGCCGGAGCAGGTCACGGGCCAGCTCAGCATCGAGCGGAGTGAGCCCGGTGCGGCAGTCGGTCACCAGGACAATGCGATCGGCTTCCGCCAGCGCCTGCTGCGCCTGCCGCAGAATTTCGCCGGGGATGCCGGCGCGCTCGTCCGGCACCATGCCGCCGGTGTCTACCACCCGAAAGGGGCGGCCGCGCCATTCGGCGGTACCGTAGAGTCGGTCGCGGGTCATCCCGGGCTGGTCAGTGACCAGGGCTCGCCGGCGGCCGACCAGGCGGTTGAAGAGCGTGGACTTGCCCACGTTGGGGCGGCCCACAATCGCGACCAGTGGCAGCACGGTGTTCATCGGAAGGAAGGTCCCGGCTCGTGCGGGTTCCGTGTGCTATTGTAGCGGCGAACGAGCACGCACCGCCGCAGGCATGCCCGAGCAGACGGTTCCAACGCTGGAGGAGATTTTCGGCCCTGGCGGCCTGCTGGCCCGCTGCCATCCGCAGTACGAGTTCCGACCTTCGCAGCTCGAGATGGCCGAGCGGGTCGAGCGCGCCTTCCGGCAGCGACGCCATCTGCTGATCGAGGCGGGCACCGGAACGGGCAAGACGCTGGCCTACCTGATTCCGGCGATTCGCAGCGGGCGCCGCGTGGTCGTTTCGACGGCCACCAAATCGCTGCAGGAGCAGCTCTACGGCCGGGACATTCCGTTTCTCCAGCGGCATTTTGCACCGCGGCTGCGCGTGGCGGTGATGAAGGGCCGGGGCAATTTCCTCTGCCGGCACAAGCTGGCCCAGCTCGGGGATCGTCCGCTGCTGCGAGGCTTCGAGGAAGTCGACTGGCTGGCGCGCATCCGGCAGTGGGAGGCGGTCACGGAGACCGGCGATCGGGCCGAGCTGGAGTTTCTCCCTGACGATGCCGAGCTGTGGGCGCACCTGGACGCCCGCCGGGAGACCTGCACGGGGCAGAAGTGCCCGCTGTTTGCCCAGTGTTTCATCACCCGGATGCATCAGCGGGCGCGCGAGGCGGATCTGGTCATCGTCAACCACCACCTGTTCTTTGCCGATCTGGCGATCCGGCAGGACGATTTCGGCTCCATCCTGCCCGAGTATTCGGCGGTGGTGTTTGACGAGGCGCACGAAATCGAGGACGTGGCCAGCGAGTACTTTGGCCGCCAGGTATCGAACTATCGGTTCGAGGAGCTGGCGCGGGATGCCGAGCATGCGCTGCATCTGAACAACGGCCCTGTCGAGGCGCTGCGCAGCGTGGCGCGACTGCGCGAGCGGAGCCGGGAGTTTTTTGGCTGCCTGCCGGAGCGGGAAGGGCGGTTTGCGCTGACGGCCGCGCAGCGCAACGCGCTGCTCGAAGAGCACGCGCACCTCTACCGGGCGTTGCTGCAGGCCAGCGAGCGGCTGGAGAAAGAGCTGCTGGCGGTTCCGGGACGCTCCGAGCTACTGGTGCAACTGGCCCGCCGGGCCGCGGAACTGCGCGGCGAGCTGCGCTTTTTGCTCGAGACCGAAGACCGCGGGATCGTCTACTGGTGCGAGCGCCGCGGCCGCGGCGTCTTCCTGGGCGCTACGCCGATTGATGTGAGCGGGCTACTGCGCGAAAAGCTTTTCGAGGCGTTCGACACCATCATTCTGACCTCGGCCACGCTGGCCGTCGGCGGGCGGTTCGATTTCCTGCGGGCCCGGCTCGGCGTGGAGGTGGCCGACGAACGCATTCTCCCGTCGGAATTCGACTACAGCCGACAGGCCCTGCTCTACATCCCGCGCCACCTGGTGGACGTGCGGCATCCGGCCTTTGTCGAGCAGGCCTGCGAGGAGATCGCGCGGCTGCTGGAGCGGACGCGCGGGCGGGCGTTCTGTTTGTTTACCAGCATCGCCCAGATGCGCCAGGTTTACGACCGCCTGCTGGCGCGGGTAGAGTTTCCGCTGCTGCTGCAGGGCACGGCACCCCGGTCGGTCCTGCTCGATCGCTTCCGCAACACGCCCCATGCGGTGCTGCTGGCCAGCGCCAGTTTCTGGCAGGGCGTGGACGTGCCCGGCGAGCAGCTCTCCTGCGTCATCGTGGACCGGCTGCCATTTTCAGTTCCCACCGATCCCGTCGTGGCCGCGCGTGTCGAGGCGCTGGCCGAGCAGGGGCGCAATCCGTTTGTCGAGTACCAGGTGCCGCAGGCCGTGCTGGCCCTCAAACAGGGTTTCGGCCGATTGATTCGGTCGCGCAGCGATCGCGGCGTGCTGGCGATCCTCGACAACCGCATCCTGCGGATGCCCTATGGTAGAATTTTCCTGCAGTCGCTGCCGGAATATCCCATCACGCACGACCTCGGCGACGTCGAAGCGTTCCTCAACGGTCGCGAGATTGCACCGACGAGCCTGCGGGCCCGGCAGGAGGCGGAACAGGCCGATGTTTGAAGTAAGTATCGAGGCCAGCTTTGCGGCGGGCCATGCGCTGCGGGGCTACCGGGGCAAGTGTGAAAATCCCCACGGCCACAACTACCGGGTACGGGTGGTGGTCGAGGGACCCGAGCTCGATGGCATTGGCCTGCTGGAAGATTTCACCGAACTCAAGCGCATCGTGCGCGAGGTGACCGACGGGCTCGATCATCGCTTCCTGAACGACCAGGCTCCGTTCGATGCCGTCAATCCGTCGGCGGAAAATCTGGCGCGGTATATCTTTGAGCAAACCGAGCGGCGGCTGGCGGGTCGCGAGCGGGGTGTGCGGCTGTCGAGCGTGACGGTGTGGGAGACCGACACGGCCGCGGCGACCTATCGCCCCGATGGTGTGCGGAACGCACGATGAACGCCGGGCTGTGGCTGATCGGGATTGTTGCCGGGGTGGTGGCCTGTGCCTACGCGGCCACGCTGTGGGGCGCTCGGGCAGCCGTTGCGGTGGCCGCTGCGGTCCTGGTGGTGCTCCTGGCGGCACAGGGACTGGGCCGTCGCGCTGCGCGACGACCCTGAGCCGGTTCCATGCGCGTCACCGAAATCTTCCGCTCCATTCAGGGCGAGAGTACCTATGCGGGGCTCCCCTGCATTTTTGTCCGGCTGACCGGCTGCAATCTGCGCTGTGTCTGGTGTGACACCGACTACGCCTTCACCGGCGGGCGCACGATGAGCCTCGAGCAGGTGCTCGAGGAAGTCGAGCGGCTGGCCGCCGGCGCCTGTGGAACGGTGCGCCTGGTCGAGATCACCGGCGGAGAGCCGTTGCTGCAGCGCGAAACCCCCGCTCTGGCCGCGCGCCTGCTCGAACGCGGCTACCGGGTTCTGGTCGAAACGAGCGGGGAACGCTTCATTGGTGTGCTTCCGGCGGGTGTCATCCGGATTGTGGACGTGAAATGTCCAGACTCGGGCGAAGGCGGCCGCTTCGATCCCTCCAATCTTGACCTGCTCGCACCTGCCGACGAGGTGAAGTTCGTCATTGCCAGTCGTCGGGATTACGAATTCGCTCGCGCCTTCACGCTTGAACATCGCCTGGCCGAGCGCGTGCACCAGGTGATCTTCTCGCCCGTGTTTGCCGATCCCGCCGGGCGCTGGACGGGGCTGGCTCCGGTGCAACTGGCGGAATGGATTCTAGAGGATGCGCTGCCGGTGCGGCTGGGGTTGCAGCTTCATAAGTTCATCTGGGATCCGGCCACGCGAGGCGTCTAGGCAGACGGGCGTGCACGGGCAGGAACAGACGGGCCGGACTGCCCGAGGCCGGCGCAGTATACTGCTAGATGATGACGAGGAGCCAACCGACGGGTGTCGTGCTGCTCAGCGGCGGCATGGACTCCTGCGTGACGGCCGCCATCGCCCGGTTGACGCATCGGCTGGCGTTGCTGCACGTCAGCTACGGCCAGCGCACCGAGCGCCGCGAACGTCAGGCTTTCGAGCAGATTGCAGACTTCTACGGGGTCCGCGAACGACTGGTGGTGCGGATGGACCATTTTCGCCAGATCGGCGGCTCGGCACTGACCGACCAACGGATCGCTGTGCCCGAGGCGCGTGCCGAGATCGGTGCGGGAGAGATCCCGGTGACCTATGTGCCGTTCCGGAATACCCATTTTCTGGCGGTCGCGGTGAGCTGGGCCGAGGTTCTCGGGGCGCAGGCGGTGTTCATCGGAGCGGTAGCCGAGGACAGCTCAGGATATCCCGATTGCCGGCCGGAATATTACCGCGCCTTTGCCGAGCTGGTGCGCGTAGGGACGCGACCGGAGACCCACATCGCCATTCATACCCCGGTCATCGCCCTGCGCAAGGAGGACATCATTCGACGTGGCATGGAGCTGGGCGCTCCGCTGCATCTGACCTGGTCGTGCTATCAGAACGAGGAGGAAGCCTGCGGGGTATGCGAGAGCTGCGCGCTGCGCCTGCGGGCTTTCGCACGGGCTGGGATCCCCGATCCGATTCCCTACCGGCCCCGGACAGCGGTGCGGGTCTGAAGGAGGGCAGAAGCGATGAGCAGAGTCAAGGCGGCAGCAGCGATGGTGGTGGCAGTGCTGGTCCTGGTGCTGGGAGCGCAGGCGCAGAATTTCGGCCGGCTCAGCGGCACCGTCTATGACGAGAATGGCAAGCCCTGGCCCGGCGTCACCGTCACGCTGACCAACAAGAACACCGGGCAGAAGTACACCGTGACGACCGACAGCCATGGCGAATACGTTCAGATGGGCATTCAGCCCGGCATCTATACAGTGGATTTTGCGACCGACCGGTTCCCCGTGCAGGAATTCGAGGTGCGGATCGCGGTGGGCGAGCAGCGGCTCGACCTGAATTTCCAGGAGCTGCTGAAGAAGAATCCGCAGTATCTGGAGCAGAAGAAAAAAGAAGAAGAAGCCAAGAAGAAGTTTGCCGAGCTCAAGGCCCATTTCGACGCGGGCCGCAAGGCCATCGAGCAGATCGATGAGCTGCGGAAGCAGCTTGCGGCGCAGCCCCCCGATCAGCGGGCACAAACCCAGCAGCAGATCGCCCAGCTCAGCCAGACGGCCATCACCGAGCTGGAGCAGGCCGAGCAGGTGGCCGGGCCCACCAGCATCAACCTGCCAGTCATCCTGGGCAATCTCGGCGTGGCCTACGAGGCCGCCGGCAAGCATGCCGAGGCCGCCGAGGCGTTCCGCAAGGCCTCCGAGCTGCGACCCAACGATCCCAACTACTACCTCGGTATCGCCACCAATCTCGCCTACACCGGCAAGCTGGACGATGCCGGCCAGGCCTGTGACAAACTGGCGGCACTCGCCCCGGCCAGCGCCGCGACCTGCTGGCGCAACATCGGCGTCGTCCTGTTCAACCAGAGTCGGCTGAAGGAGGCGATTGCACCGCTGAGGAAAGCGGCGAGCCTCGATCCGAATAATGCCGATACCTGGTATCTGCTGGGCAATGCACTGATGAACACCATGGAGAGCCGCATGGAAGGTGGCAAGCTGGTGGCGGTCGTGGACCCGCAGACGCCCGAGGCTTACCAGAAATACCTCCAACTGGCTCCCAACGGGCCGCACGCCGCCGAAGCGCAGCAAGCGCTGGAGGTGCTCAAACAGCTCGGCGCGGGGGTGAGCACGCGCGTCGAAGTCAAAAAGAAGCACTGAGCTCGGGCAGGCGGCGGAAGCGGCCGGTAGTACTTCTGGTACTGCCGGAACGCGCACATGGCTCTGGTTCCCCTTCCCTGCCTCTGCTAGAATCGCCGCGATTGGCAGGTTGCCTGGCTTCCCCAGGGCGGCGATGGAATCGGCTCCGCAACCTCTGTCGTTGGGCTCCCGGGTGCGCATGTCTTCCGGCGTCCTGGCGCAGCGCGTCGGGCAGGAAACCGTGTTGCTCCACCTGGCGACGGAGCGGTATTACGGGCTGGACGAAACAGCCACTGCGATGTGGGAAGCGCTTCTGGGCGCAGCCACGATTGGAGAGGCCCTTGAGCATCTGCTGGCGCGCTATGACGTCGATCCGGAGCGGTTGCAGCGGGATCTGATGAGCTTGATCGAAGAGCTCCGGGCGGATGGGCTTGTGGATGTGGCGGATTAGCTGGCAGAAATTCTGGCGCCTGTCGGCCGGCGAGCGCCGGACGCTGCTGGCGGCGGTGGCCGGGCTGGTGCTGGCGCGGCTGGTGATGGGCTGTGCGGGTGTCGGGCGGACGCAGCGGCTGGCGGCGCGCCTGCTGCGCCGGCGGCCTGCGCGCCCCGTCACGGTGCAGGACGCGATGCGGCTGGCGCGGCTGATCGACGGGGCCGCGCGCGTCGCCGGTGGCCGTTGCCTGGCCCGCGCCCTGGTGCTGCTGTGGATGCTGCGCTGGAAGGGCGCCGAGGGGGTGCTGCGGGTCGGCGTGCGCCGGCACGGCGAGGGACTCGAGGCCCATGCCTGGGTCGAGTACGACGGCGTCGTGCTGGAAGGGGCAGGCCGGCAGGCGGAGCCGTTCATTCCCTTTGCGGCCAATCTGGCGGAAGCCATGGGGAGGATACGTTGAGCGGCGTGGCCGGCATCGTGGACCTGGCGGGAGGGCCGGTGGAGCGAGCGCAGCTCGAGCGCATGGCGGCGTGGCTGGTGCGTCGCGGCCCGCACGGGCTCAGCTGCTGGTGCCAGGGAACGGTGGGACTGGCTCACGCGCTGCTCCGCGTGCTGCCTGTCGATCGGCAGCAGCCGCTGACGCTGGACGGAACGGTGTGGATTGTCGCCGATGCCCGCCTGGACGGGCGGCGTGACCTGGTCGGCGCGCTGCAGTCGCATGGCCGTTCCTGCTCGCTGGCGACCTCCGATGCCGAGCTGCTGCTGCATGCCTATGCCGTCTGGGGTCTGGACGGGGTGCAGCACCTGCTCGGCGATTTTGCCTTTGCGCTCTGGGATAGCCGCCAGCAGCGCCTGTTCTGCGCCCGGGATCATTTTGGCGTTCGGCCGTTTTATTACGCCTTCGCCGGCGATCAGTTTCTGTTTGCCAGCCACCCTGACCCCTTGCTCGCCGAGCCGGGCGTGGACGGTTCGTTATACGAACCGGCCCTCGCAGACTTTCTGGCTCTTGGCTTCAATCACGAGCAGGAACGCACCGCGCATGCCGGCGTGTTTCGCCTGGCGCCGGCCCACCTGCTGGTTGTCGAGGGCGGTCGCGTGGAGACCCGCCCCTACTGGGAGCTTCCGACCGAGCCTTCGGAACCCCCGGCGAGCTGGCGCGATGCGATCGCGCAGTTCCTCTGGCTGTTCGAGCAGGCGGTCGCTGACCGGCTGCGCGGCGAGCGGGCCGCGGTGCTGATGAGCGGCGGGCTCGATTCCAGTGCGGTGGCGGCCATGGCCGTGCGGGTGCTGCGGCAGCGCGGCAGCGGCCTGCTGACGGCCCATGTGGCCGCCTACGAAGAGCTGATCCCGTATCACGAGCACCACTACGCTCGCCGCGTGGCGGAGGCGCTGGAGCTACCGCTGCAGGTGTTCCGTCTGGATGACTACCGGTTGATGGAGCACTGGAACTGCCCGGAGTTCCGCGAACCGGAACCGGAGCGGGTGCGGATTTTCGACCGCCGTCTGGCCGATACCCTGGGCCATCCGCCGGCGGGCACGGTGGTGCTCACCGGCCAGGGCAGCGACGGGCTGTTTTCCAGCCTGCGCCTGCGGCACTGTCGCGAGCTCGTGCGCCAGGGCCGCTGGGGACAACTTGCGAGCGATCTTGGCCGCTACTTGCTCAGCCCGGGCCGCTGGCGGCGCCTGTACCTGCGGGTGCACTGGGAGCGTTTCCGTGGCCGCCTGAGCGACGCCAGGCCGTTTCCCGACTGGTTGAACCCTGCGCTGGAACGCCGGCTCGAGTTGCGGCAGCGCTACCAGGAGAAGATTCGGCCGCAGTACACGGCTCCGCGCGGCGTGCTCCGGCCGGAAGCCTACTGGTTGTTGCGATCGCCCGTCTGGCAGACCCTGTTCGAGGAGGCCGCGCCGGAGTGCGCGGGCGTGGCCATTGAACCGGCCCATCCGTTCTTCGATTTGCGTCTGGTGCGGTTCGTGATGGGCCTGCCGGCTCTACCGTGGTGTGCCGACAAGGAGCTGCTGCGGCGTGCCATGAAGGGCCTGCTGCCCGACGAGGTGCGTCTGCGACGGAAGACGCCGGTTGCAGCCGATTATCTGGGGGCGCATCTGGAACGCGACCCGCGGCCGTGGCTCGAGCTGTTTCGCGCCGAGCCCGGCCTGGACCATTTTGTGGATGTCGAACGTGCCCGGCAGGCCCTGGAGCAGTGCGAGCCGTGGGCGACGGTCGTGCACCTGCGCCCGTTCATGTTGAATTTTTGGATGAAGTGGGATGCGGTGTTTCTCGAGACTCACCGGAAGGAGGTAGTCCGTGTCTAAAAGGGAAAAGCAACCCTATCGGCCGCCGCAGGTGGTGGTCTACGGGAGGCTGCATGACCTCACGCAGACTTCGCATGGAAGCGGGTGTGATGACCCCTCCAACTGTCAGAGCTGCGGCAATCATGTGACCCTCCCCGTTTGCGGCAGATAGTTCCCTGCCGTGATGCCCGTGCGCGGCCCTGGCAATTGGCCGGCGGTGTACGAAGTCTGTGGCCTGCGGATGGTCTCGAACCATCCGCTGCCCTGGCTGTCGCCCGTGCGCGGCCGCGGTCCGGTGGACGTCATGGTCCACTGCGGCCGGCTTCCCGATGATCTGGCACTGACTGCGGTCTTCGAGAGCGCACCCTGGTGGGAATCCTGCCAGCACGGGCCTGACGGTCAGCCGCTCCTGTGCGCCTGGTGGCAGCCGGAGCATAATCGGTTCATTCTGCGGTGGAACGACGGCGCGGTGTTTGTTGTGCGGGCCGATGGCAGCCACCTGTGGGTGAGCTGGCCCCCGGGTTACGAGGCCGATCAGGTGCTGGCCTGCTACTTCCCTGGCAATATCCTCAGCTTTTTGCTGCGTCTGCGCGGGGCGTTTTGTTTGCATGCGAGCGCGGTGGTCTCCAACGGCCGCGCCCTGATCTTCGCTGGCCCCCCTGGCGCCGGCAAATCCACGCTGGCGGCCGCGCTCGTGCATCGGGGTACGGCGCTGCTGGCGGACGATCTGGTGGCGCTGCGGCCTGCCGGTGGCGCGCTGCTGGCCTGGCCGGGCATTCCGCAACTCAATCTCTGGCCTGCCGCGGCGCGGCAACTGCTTGGCCCGGCCGCGCGGTTGCCCCGGCTGTTTCCGCAGGAGGACAAGCGGTGTTTGCGCGCCGGCCGGCGCGTCCAGTTTGCCCGGCAGCCGGCGCCGGTGGGCGCTGTCTACCTGCTCGAAGCTTCGCCTGCGACCGACCGTCCGGAATTCGAGGCCGTGACGGGCAGCGCTGCCGCAGCCCTTCTTCTGGGGCACGGCTTTGGCATCCAGCCTCCCGGCGCAGCCCCGCGTGAGCTGGCCATGGTGGCGGAACTGGCGCGCGGTCCGGTGCGGCGCCTGCGGCGTCCGCAGCGTCTGGAGACTCTGGAGGAGCTGGCCCGGGCCGTCGAGGCGGACGCCGCTGGCCTGTTTGCCGCCGCGCCAGCTTCTGCCGAACTGGAGGTCAGCCTGGCCGGTGCCGGCTGAGGCCATCCGCCGAGGTTCGGAAGTTTCTCCTGCCATTGCGGGCAGAAGCATCCTCGAGCGTACGGGCCGCGCGGTTCTGGACTGGCTGCTGAGCAGCGAAGCAGGCGCCGATCCCGTCGCAGCGCTCCAGCGGGCCGCCGCACACGGTGTGGCGGGACTGGCCTGGGCAGGGCTCGAGGCTCAACCCGAACGCTCGGTACCAGAGGCCCTTTGGGAGGGACTGCGAGCGCAGGCACGCGCCCAGGCTGCTCGCAACCTCCTGCTGGTCGCACGGCTCAGCGAAATTATCCGTGCAGCCGACGAACGCGGACTGCCACTGGTTTGCTTCAAAGGTCCCGCACTGGCCGTGCAGATCTACGGTGATGCGGCCGCGCGGGCTTCGACCGATCTCGATCTGATCGTTCCTCATCGTGACCTGCCCGCGCTGGCGGCCGTGCTCTCTGGCCTGGGCTACGGTCCGCATCGGCCGCAGCGGTTGGAGCGAAGGCGATGGCTACCCGGCGAGTATGTGTTTACGCGAGTCGGAGCCGATTTTCACCTAGAGGTGCACACCGAAGGCACGCTGCGGCATTTCCCGCGCCGGCTCCCGCTGGCGGAGCTGCTGGGCCGCTGTGAGCGCGTCTCCGCCGGCGGCGTGCCCCTGCCGGTCTTTAGCCCGGAGGACACGCTGGTGTTGCTGGCGGTGCACGGCGCCAAGGATTTCTGGGCGCGTCTCCTCTGGGCGTGCGACGTTGCTGCTCTCGTTTCCGCGAACACATTCGCCTGGGAGGTGGCCCTGGAGCGGGCGCGGCGCTGGGGGTGCCTGCGCATGACGCGGCTGGCTCTGGCCACGGCCGCCCACAGTCTGCCGACCGCGTGCCCGGCCTGGGTCGAACGCAGGCTGGGTGATGACGCCAGTGTGCAGCGGCTGATTGAGCAACTGGCTCGGGGAGCTGCGCGCGGCCGGTGGCAACAGTTACTCTACCGGTGGCGCCTGGCCGATGGGTCCCTGCAGGGCCTCGTGTACATCGGCCGCTTGTTGCGCCAGCAGCTTGCCGACCGCTGGCTCGGCTGACGAGCGTCACCGCGGCATCTGCGGCTGAATGGCGTCGCTTGGAGCGAGCCCGGCCAGCGGCCGCCAGCGCTTCAGAAGCGGATCACCAGCCCGCTGCTCACACGGACGTCATTCTGCGTGGTGCCGCCGAAGCGCGTCAGCAGGTAATCCACCTGAAACAGCCGGTAGGCCAGAAAGGGTGCAACCCGGGAGTCGATGCCTCCGCCGAGGGCTGCTGCAAAGGAGGTGTCGGTCACGCCGGCCGTCGAAGTCCGCACCCCGCCGACCAGGGCATGCACGAACGGAGAAACGCGCGCCGGGAACGAAAGTTGCGGACCCACCAGAAACGTGTGCTGGGAGGTGGAGGGCCCGAAGGGCGAGCCGTAGTGCCCGGAAAAGTCAGCCGCGAGCCCCAGCCAGGCATTGGCCTTCAGGTTGAGCGCGGCGTTCCAGCCATTGAGGTTCACGCCGCCCGCGCTGTCGAGCCTCAGGTAGGAGTATCAGCCAAAAAGTTCCACCCGTTGCGCGTGCAGTGTGGCCGGCAACAGCAACAGACATGCAGCGAGAACGATATGGCTCCTCATGCCTCCTCCCGTAGCGTTCTCTCCTGAAGATGCAGGGGATCAGGCTGCGGTTGTGCCTGCCTCAGAGCAGAGGTTCGCCCGCTGCTTCGGCCACAGCGCGGCGTGTCCGGTCGCGCAGCAGCACCATCGAGCGCCAGTCGCTGCCGGTGGCCTGAAGCGGCTCGCAGAAGGTCACGGTAACCGAGCCGGGACGCGGCAGCAGCGTATGGTCGCGCCAGATGGCGCGGGCGCCACGCAGCCCGACGGGCACCACCGGCACCTGCGCCTGTGTGGCGGCTTTGAAGGCGCCGAGCAGGAAGGGGCGGATACCCGGTGCCGGGGTGAAGGTGCCTTCGGGAAAGATGACCACAGAGAGACCGGACGCCAGCGTGCTCTCGATTTCTTCTGACTGGCGAACGCGCGCCCGCGGATTGCGGCGATCGAATCCCAGCTCGCCCATGCGCCGGGCAATCAGGCCCAGCAGCGGCCAGCGCAGAACCTCCTGCTTGGCCGAGTAGAGGCAGTCGGGGGGCAGCAGGGCCAGCAGCACAATGACGTCGAGGTAGCTGGTGTGGTTGGCTGCCACCACGCACGGCCAAAGGGTACCCCGGCGCATCTGTTCGAGGATCTCCCGGTTGCGAACATGCACGACGCAGCCCACGCTGCGGAGGTACCAGCGACAGGCCCACGCCGTCAGCCGGCGTGCGGCCCGAGGCGGCAGCAGGGCAACCACAGCCGCCGTGGGCACCAGCCACAGCCCGAACATGGTCAGCGCGTAGGTTCCGTAAAGCGCTTCGAGCCCCCGCCGGAGCAGCGGGCCGACGCGGCGCGCCCGGGCGAGCGCAGCTGCGGCCACCAGATGCAACGTTTGGAGCCAGGCGGGCCGACGCCGTGCCCCGAGCTGACCGGCCAGGAACAGCCGTTTGGTTTCGTCCCGGCGCAGCTTGCCGCTCGAGGTCTTCGGGATGGCATGCAGCGGCAGAATGCGGACCAGATCGGGTGGGACGCCCACAGCGTCGAGGACGGCCTGCACGATGGCGGCTTCCTGCTGCCGGGCCTCTGCGGGCCGGCGGCTTTCCGCTGCCACCACCAGTCGCTCGGTGCCCGT
>Ga0209810_1002988_pt1 | contig 18710 bp, 21 predicted proteins | sample Coa_R1_7_FD_187159 | JGI IMG/M metagenome (GOLD analysis project Ga0209810, IMG submission 187159) | Surface soil microbial communities from Centralia Pennsylvania, which are recovering from an underground coalmine fire - Coalmine... | ecosystem: Environmental > Terrestrial > Soil > Unclassified...
CTCTGCGGAGGGCGTCCGCAGCCGTATCGCCGCCACGCGGGAGCTCACCAAACGGCCGATCGGCGCCAACGTGATCATCGACGAAGCCGGCTGGGCGACTTCTGCGGAGGACCGCGAGCTGGTGCTGGCCGAAGTGGCCGCCGCGATCGAGGAGAAAGTCGGCGTCCTCGTGCTGTTTTGGGGCGATCCGGCCCCGTACGTCGAGCTCGCGCGGGGTAGTGGAGTCCCCGTGCTGGTGCAGGTCGGCTCGCTGGACGAGGCCGAGGCCTCGGCTGCCGCCGGCGTCGACGGAATCATCGTGCAGGGCCTCGAGGCGGGAGGGCACGTCCGAGCCAAGAGCTCGATCTGGGACATCCTCCCTGCGGTCGTCGCAGCCGTCTCGCCGCTTCCGGTCCTCGCCTCGGGCGGCATCGGCGACGGCGCCGGCGTCGCCAGGGCGCTGCAGCTCGGCGCGCAGGGCGTCTCGCTCGGCACGCGTTTCGTTGCGAGCGAGGAGTCTGCAGCCCATCCGGAATACAAGCGGCGCATCGTCGAGAGCGGCGCGAAGGACACCGTCCACACCGAGGACCTGTACGACATCTACTGGCCCGGCGCTCCGACCCGCACGCTTCGCAACCGGACCTTCGAGGAGTGGGACGCGGCCGGCCGGCCCCCACCGGGACAGCGTCCAGGCGAGGGAACGGCGGTCGGGACGCTGCGCCTCCCGTCGGGCGAGCCGTACGAGCTGCCCCGCTACGGCGGAGCCGGATCGCCGCTCGCCAGCTTCGAAGGCGACCTTGACTACCAGGCGATGTGGGCAGGCGAGTCCGTCGAGGTCGTGCACGAGGTGCTGCCCGCAGCCGACATCGTGCGGAGGCTGGTCGAGGACGCGACCCCGGCGTAGGATCGCCGTATGCCGTTCCCGCTTCGCATGCTCGTGGCCTGGGCCGTCGACGCGGCCGCGCTCGCTCTCGCGGCGTGGATCTTCTCCGGCATCTCGGTCGGTGGATCGGCGGGGACGCTCATCCTCGCGGCGCTCGTCTACGGAATCCTCGCTACGTTCGTGAAACCGGTGTTGAAGCTGCTGACGTTCCCGCTCATGCTCCTCACGCTCGGCGTCGCCTGGTTCTTCGTGGCCATGTTCATCCTCTGGCTGACCGACGCCCTCGTCGGCGGGTTCCGCATCGACGGCTTCTGGACGCTCGTCGGCGGCACGATCGTCGTCTGGGCCGTCGGCGCCGTCGCCGACCACTGGCTGTTCCCGAAGCAGCGAGGGCCGATGCGGCGGCTGCTGCGGGCATCCTCGCGTTTCGGCGGCGCCTGAACGGAAAACAAGCCGGGGCATGCGGTCGGCTCCGGTGGAGAGCGTGCGGGACGTTCCGACTCGGAGTCGGCCGCGGCCAGCTGATTAGTCTGGCGCGATGCGGCTCTTCCTCGTCCTGCGGCACGGGCAGTCGCTCTTCAACGTCGACAAGATCGTGAACGGCGACCCGGCCCTCGACCGGGGCCTTTCGGAGCAGGGGATCGAGGAGGCGGAGCGGCTCGCGGGCCAGCTCGCCGCGCTGCGGCTCGAGCTCGTCGCCGTCTCGCCGTTCCCCCGCGCGCTCCAGACGGCGAACATCGCGCTCGACGGGCGCGACGTGCCCCACCTCGTCGACGAGGAGCTCGGAGACATCCGCATCGGCGAGCTCGAGGGCGCCTCGCTCGACGCCTATCGCGAGGCGCCCGCGCACTCCAATCGGAAGGAGCGGTTCGCTGGAGGCGAGAGCCTCGACGAGGCAGCGCTCCGCTACGCGAACGCGTTCGAGCGGCTGCTCGCGCGCGACGAGGCCGCGACGCTCGTCGTCTGCCACGAGATCCCGGTCCGCTATCTGGCGAACGCGGCTGCCGGCAGTGACGAGCTCAACGGCCCGCTGCACTATGTCGCGAACGCTGCTCCGTATCTCATGGACGAAGACTCGCTCCGACGCGCGGTCGCGGGCATTCGCGAGCTGGCGGGCTGACCTCTACATCCCCATCCCGGGCATGCCCCCGCTGGGGATCGTCAGCCCGGGAATCGCGGACGGGGCAGCGAGCATGAGCACGCCGAGGCCGAGGAGTACCGCCGCTGTGCCCCAGGTCGCCACCCGCCGCAGGGGCAGGACCTTCTCGACGGCGATCAGCCCGGCCACGAACGCCATCCAGCCGACGCTCATGATCCCGAGGGCGAAGAGCGCCCCCATGAGCGCCCAGCAGCAGCCGACGCACCAGGCGCCGTGGGCCGCCCCCATTCGCAGCGCGCCGGCTGGCCCGTCCCGCCACGAGCCGAGCAGGAACCCGAGCGGGCTACGGCATTTGCCGAGACAGACGTCCTTCAACGGCGTCAGCTCGTACACCGCGGCGGCGAGGAGCGTCCCGCCGGCCATCCAGCGGCCGGCGCGATCCCAGGCGAGGACATCCCCTGCGAACCGGCGGCCCGCGACGGCCACCGCAAAGACGACGAGACCACCTGCGGCCCACGTGAGCAGATAGCCGCCGGCGAAGAGGAAGGGGGCGAGCCGCCGGCGTCGCGCCATGTGCGCGTAGAGGGCGACCGTCGGAGCGACCGACGGGAGCATCATCGCGCCCATCATCACGACCCAGACGCCGAGGAAGAACCCGAGCGAGCCGAGCGCAGTCCACGGCCCGGCGTCCATCCCCTGCATCCGGCCGATCACCCACCACCAGCCGGCCGCCGCGAGCCCGAAGAGCAGAACGATCAGCCCGAGGCGCACCCTCGCTGCCGCGAAGGCAGGCGCAAGCCCTGGCGAGGAGGCTGCCGCGAGCACGGGGCTCAGGCGGCCCAGGCGAAGCTCGCGTGGGACACGCCGGTCTTGCCCTCGTACTCGATGCCGAAGGCGCTGATCTGCGAGCGCTGCGCTTCCGCCATGACCAGGTCGGGGGCGACGGGATGGAAGGCGCCGTCGAAGCGGACCGTGTGGCCGTCCTCGACGCCGAACGGGACGATGTCCTCGATCTCGAAGTCGATCGCGTCGCCGGCGCGCACGCTGTGGCGGATTCCGTCGTGGTCGATCTCGATCGTGGCGCGCTCGACGCCGAGCACCTCGCCGACGAGCGGTGCGATCCCCTCCATCGGCCCGCCGAGCTGCCCCGTGAAGACCTTGACGAGCTTGTCCGCCTGCTCCTCGCTCGCGTTGGCGTCGACGAAGGCGCCGAGCCTCCAGTTCCCCTCGGTCATCACCTTCGGCGAGTCGATGATCGCGACGAACTTCAGCCCGCCGACGTCGGTTCCCTCGATCTCGCCTTGCTCGATGTCGAAGCAGAGGGTCGCGCGGCAGTAGTCATATGTCGCGCCGTGATCGAACGTCAGGTTGCAGGGGCACATCAGCTCGCACGAGCACGTCTCGACATAGCGACCGCTGAGATTCCACGACATGAGCACACTCCCCGGTTCGGATTCGGAGTGCCGATTCTCTCGGCCTCGACCGCCGAAAGTCAACGGAGCAGTTGGTAGCTTCGCGCCGTGACGGTTGCCGGGACGCTCGACCTGCTCGACTGGAAGCGGCGCGTGTTCGCGCTCTACGCCGCCGTCCGCGCGCTGCCCCCGGAATCCGGCTGGGAGCTCTGGCGCGATACCCGAGACGAGTTGTTCCGCTCGCATCCGCAGTCGCCGCTGCCGGCCGAGCGCCGTGCGTCGTTCCAGGGCCTCGAGTACTGGCCCTACGACCCGCGTGCGCGGGTCCTGGCCGACCTCGAGGACGTCGAGGCACCCGACCAGCCGGTGGCGACGAGCGGGACGGAGCCGATCCTCTTCCGGCCGTTCGCACGCGCGAGCTTCGAGCTGCGCGGCGAGCGGCTCTCGCTCGAGGTGGCCTGGCTCGCGGCGTACGGCGGCGGCGCCTTTCTCTCCTTCCGCGACGCGACGAGCGGACACGAGAGCTACGGCGGCGGCCGGTACCTCCTCGACACGGTGAAGGGCGCGGAGCTCGGGGAAGACGAGGGGCGGCTCGTGCTCGACTTCAACTTCGCCTACAACCCGTCCTGCTCGTACGACCCGGGCTGGGTGTGTCCGCTCGCGCCGCCTGCGAACCGGCTGCCCGTCGCGGTCGAGGCGGGGGAACGGCACGTGGCATGAGCGAGCTCGACGCACTCCGGACCGAGATCTCCGAGCTCGACCGCCGCCTGCTCGAGCTGCTGAACCGCCGGCTCGAGCTCGTGGCGGCGGTCCGCGACTACAAGGACGCCGCCGGTGAGCGCTGGATCGACCCGGAGCGAGAGGCGGAGCTGCTGCAGGCGCTCGTCGCCTCGAACCCGGGCCCGATCTCCGAGCGAGGCGTCCGCTCGATCTTCTCGGCGGTCCTCGACGTGCTCAAGCAGGAGGTGGCCGCCGACCGCCGTGCGCCGACCTCGCCGGAGACCGGGCCCGGCCGGCCACGCGCCGTCGAGCATCTCGCCGTCGTCGGCACCGGGCTCGTCGGGACGTCGGTGGCGCTCGCCGCCGGCCGCACGGGAACCCGCTGTCGCGCCTTCGACGCGGATTCCGGCGTGCTCGAAGGCGCCGCGGCGCGCGGTGCGGTGGAACCGGCGCCGTCGCTCGCCGGGGCCGTTGCCGACGCGCAGCTCGTCGTCGTCGCGGTGCCGGTCGGCTCGGCTCCCTCCGTCGTGCAGAAGGTGCTCGCCGCCGTAGGCGAGGACGCCGTCGTCACCGACGTCGCCTCCACGAAGCGGCCTCTCGCCTCGATCGCCGACCCGCGGTTCGTGCCGGGCCATCCGGTCGCCGGCGGCGCAACCGGAGGCCCCGCCCGCGCTGCGGCCGACCTCTTCGACGCTGCGACATGGTTCCTCACGCCGACCGACGCCTCCTCTGCCGAGAGCATCGCGCTCGTGGAGCGGTTCGTCGCCTCCCTCGGCGCGCACGCAGTGCGAACGGACGCCGCCGCCCACGACCGCCTCCTCGCGCTGACGAGCCACCTCCCGCACGCGCTCGCCAACCTGCTGATGCTGCGTGTGGCCGAGGCCGCCGCGGCGGACGACGCGCCGCTTGCCTTCGCCGGCGCCTCGCTCCGCGAGATGACGCGGCTCGCCGGCGCGAACTCCGCGATCTGGAGCGACATCTTCCTCGGCAATGCCGACGAGATCGCGGCCGCGCTCGCGGGCTTCCGCGGGTCGCTCGACGAGCTCGAGCAGGCGTTGCAGGGTGGCGACCGGGGGCGGATCGAGACCACGATCGCCACGGCCGCAGCCGCTCGCGAGCGGCTGGAGTCGTTCGCCTACCGCACCGCACCGGCGCAGCTGAACCGAATCCGTATCCGCGTCCCCGATCGGCCGGGCGTCCTCGCGCGGATCACGCAGATCCTCGGCGCGGCCCAGATCAACCTCGAGGACTTCGAGCTGCGCCATGTGTCGCCGGAGTACGGCGGCGTCCTCGTCATCCTCGTCGCGGGAGCCGACAACGCCGCGCGGGCGCGCGAGCTCTTGCGCAGAGAAGGCTTCGCCGCGGCGTAAGGTGCGGGCATGGATTGGCCGGCACCCCTGACCGTTCGCGAGGTTTCCGCCGAGCTCGGCTGCTCGGAGGACGAGGTTCGCGCTCTGATCCGCGACGGGGAGCTGCGGACGGTCGCCTGCGGCATCCGGCCCGGGCTCGTCCCCCGCCACGAGTTCGACGACTATCTTCGCCGGCACCGGCACCGGCACGAAGACTCTGCGCCGTCTCGCTCCTAAGCGGCGCCGAGCTCGTCGACGCCGGCTTCCGCCTCGGTCACGCAGCGGTCGAACTCGGCGAAGGCGTGCGCCCACGTCTGCGGGTCGCGGAGATCAACGCCGAGCGGCGCGAGCAAGTCCTGCGGGGAGCGTGAGGCGCCGCTCGCGAGGAACTCGAGGTAGGCCGGCGCGAAGTGCTCCGGATCCTCGCGGTACCGCGCGAGGAGCGAGAAGGCCACGAGGTGCGCGAAGGCGTACGCGTAGGTGTAGAAGCGGACGTGAATGAAGTGCGGGATGTACGACCAGCCGAGCCGGTAGCCCGCCGGTAGCTCGATCGACTCGGCGTAATAGCGCTCGTTCTCCTCCATCCACAACCCGGCGAGCCGGTCGCCGGTCAGCGCCTTCCCCTCGCCCCGGGCGGCGTACGCCCGCTCCTCGAACCGCGCCATCATCGTCTGTCGGAAGATCGACGCCATCGCGCCCTCTGCGCGATCGGCGAGGAGCATGATCCGCGTCGCCGGGTCCTCCTCCAGCTCGATCAGCCGCTCGACCGCGAGGAGCTGCGCGAACGTGGAGGGAACCTCCGCCAGCGCGAGGCCCGTGTGGTACGAGCGGTACGTCTGCCGCTCGAGCGAGAGCGTCCCGTGCACCGCGTGGCCGAACTCGTGCGCGAGCGTCACGACATCGCGAAGCTGATCCGTGTAGTTGAGGAGGACGTACGGGAGGATCGTCTTCGAGACCGAGTTGCAGTACGCGCCTCCGACCTTGCCCGGGCGCGGCTCGGCGTCGATGTGCGAGCGGTCGAGGCAGGTGCGGAAGATGTCGGCCAGGCGCGGCTCGAAGTCGCGGAGGGAGTCGTCGACCATCGCCACCGCCTCGGTCCACTCGACGCGGCGGTCGCTGCCGACGGGGGCGTATTGGTCGCCGAGCTGCAACCGGTCGAGCCCGAGCACCTCGGCCTTGCGGACGAACCAGCGGCGGCCGAGCGGGTAATGCTCCTCGACGGCGCGCAGCATCGTCTCGACGACCTCGCCGTCGAGCTCGTTGCGCTGGTTGGTCGGCCACATCGGACCGGGGATCCCCCGGAGGCGGTCGATCGAGAGCCGGTCGCCGACGAGCGCGTCGTAGCAGGCCGCCTGCACATCGGCGACTCCTTCCAGCGCCTCGTAGAGGACGTCGAGCGCCGCCAGCCGCAGCTCGCGATCCGGGTGGTGGATGTAGGACAGAAGCCGGTCGATCGTGTGCGGCTCGGGGCCGGCGCCGCCGTCGAACTCGACCGTCAGCGTGGCCAGCTCGCGGCCGTGAAGCGACTCCCAGGCCGAGATCGCGGGGCGGCGCGCGTTGAGCGCCTGCTCCTCGCCTTCAGGCAGCACGTAGGGCTTCTCCTCGCGTGCGACCCGCAGCCGGTGCCGGTACGGCTCGAGCTCGGCGTCCTCGAGCAGCGCAGTCGCCTCGGCGTCGTCGAGGGCGAGCCACTCGAGCTCGACGAAGAGGAGGAGGCTCTCGAGCTCCGCAGCTCGGTCGCGCGCAAGCGTCGCGAGGTCGTTCGTCTCGCCGTCCATCGCGTCGGTGTGCTCGCGCGCCGTCGCGTAGAAATGGACCCGGGCAATTTCCTGCGTGAGCTCGTCGAGCTCGTCGAGCAGCTCACGCAGCCCCTGCGCGCCCGCCGCGCCGACCGTGCCGCGTCGCCGTTCCGCGAAGTCGCGCGCCCGCTCGAGCAGCTCCTCCCAGTCGCGGCGGGCCTGCTCGGCGTCGGGCTCGAGATCGCTCAGATCCCAGCGGATTCCGGTCGCACTGAGGGAGGAGCTGACCGCCACCGGCGAAGAGCGTATCTGGCTCCTCAAGCGACTGCCATACTTGCCGCGGGTGTCGCGCCGGCTTCACTGGACGGTTCTGGGGATCGCGCTCGTCGCCGGCGTGGGCATCGGCACCGCCATCGCGGCGACCCGTAGCTCCGGCACGTCGACCACCCAGATGGCGCCGACTCCCGGCCTGCGGAACCCAGCGCTCGATCCGGGTACCAGGCTCAGTGCGGTCGCGCCCCGGTTCACGCTCACCGACCAGTTCGGGAAGCGCGTCTCGTTGAGCTCGTACCGCGGCAAGGTGGTCGTCCTCTCGTTCAACGACCCCGAGTGCACGACCATCTGCCCGCTCACGACGACCGCGCTGCTGCACGCGAAGGAGCTGCTCGGCCCGGCGGCCTCCAGTGTCCAGCTCCTCGGCGTCGGCGCCAATCCGGACGCGACGCAGGTCAAGTGGGTGCGGGCCTACTCGCGCGCTCACCGGATGACGCACAAGTGGCGCTTCCTGACCGGCTCGCTGCCCGAGCTGCGGCGCGTCTGGCACGCCTACGGCATCGAGGCCGCGGTCATCCGCGGCGCGATCGACCACACGCCGGCGACGTACCTGATCGACCCGCGAGGCCGGCTCGTGCGGCTCTACATGGCGCAGATGGCGTACTCGAGCGTCTCGCAGCTCGGCTACGAGATCGCGCAGAGCATCTCCGCGCTGCTACCGAGCCATCCGGCTCTGCGCGGCTTCACCTCCCTGGCCGAGGTGCCGCTGCTCGGCCCGCGCAAGGCCGTGACGCTGCCGCGCTCGGGGGGCGGAACCGTCCGGCTCGGCCCGGGAAGCGGGCCGCATCTCGTCCTGTTCTTCGACAGCTGGGACTCCGAGGTGACGAACCTCCGCGGAGGTCTCGAGCGCCTGGAGCGCTACGCGACCGCGGCAGAAGCCGGCGCCGGCCATCCGCCCGTGGTCGCGATCGACGAGGCGACGGTCGAGCCGGCACCCGACGCGCTGCCGCACTTCCTCTCGAGCCTGGGGCACCGGCTCGCGTATCCGGTCGCGATCGACCGGACCGGGAGGGTCGCCGACGGCTACCGCGCACAGGACTCGCCGTGGCTGACGCTGGTCTCGGGCTCCGGCCGCTTCCTCTTCTACGAGGACATCGCGGTGAAGGGCTGGCCGACCCTGTCCCAGCTGCGCCAGAAGATCCACGAGGCGCTCGCCCGCGCCAAGCGCTGATCGAACACGCCGTAAGGACTTTTCGCCGAACCTGCACCAATCTTCTGAAAACTGCGGCTGCCCACCCGATCGGGGGAGACGAGCCCGCCTCACATGTGGTGAAGTCCCGTCCACGCCGAAAGTGAGCGGCCGCACTCTGCGACGGCCGCGCCCATCGACGGGAGCACTCGATTCTCATGCGGCCAATCCGCCTTCTCATACTGCTGCTCGCCACCGCCCTCGCCCTGGTGCTCGCGCTGGTGCGCCCGTTGCAAGGGCACGCGACTCGAGCAGTTGGGTCGGTCCCAGGGCTGGTGCCCAGCCCTCTGCAGCCGGTGTTTCGTCCTCCCCACCCACCGGAGCCGCCGTTCGGCAACCGCGTCGTCGCGTACGCGCGACACTTCCTCGGGGTCCCCTACAGCTGGGGCGGCACGACGCCGCGCACCGGCTTCGACTGCTCCGGCTTCGTGCGCTTCGTCTACAGCCATTTCGGTATCGCGCTCCCGCACTCGACCTGGGGCGACCTCGCGCGCGGCCGCGACGTCGGGCGCCGGTCCCTGCGGCCCGGCGACCTCGTCTTCTTCTACGGCGCGAGTCACGTCGGCATCTACGTCGGCGGAAACCGCTTCATCGACGCGCCGCACACCGGAGCGGTCGTCCAAGTCTCGACGATGGGCGAGTACGCGGGCTACTACGGCGCGCGGCGCCTGCGGGCCGGCTAGCTCTTTAGCGCATCTTCTCGGCCATGGCCGTGAGCAGCTTCCAGGCGATCGCCGAGTTGCTCTCGACGAGCGGCCGGAAGTCCCACGGCGTCATGCCGTAGCAGAGCAAGTCCGTGCGAGCGGTGATCGTGGCAGTGCGCGGCGACTCGTTGATGAGCGCGATCTCGCCGAAGTAGTCGCCGGGGCCGACCGAGCCTTTCGCCTGGCCTCCGACGGTGACGTCGGCTTGCCCTTCCTCGACGACGAAGAATCCGACGCCGCCCGCGCCTTCCTGCGTGACGGTGTCGCCGGCCCTGAAGCGGCGCTCGCGCATGCTGTTCGCGATCTGCTGGAGCTCGCGGTTGTCGAGGTCCGCGAAGAGCGGGACCTTCTTCAGCATCTCGGGGGAGGCGCCGGGCACGGCGCAGTTATACACAGCTGCGCTTCTCCGTGCGAACACCGGCGCGTTACAGCGAGGATAGGCGCGTGCAGGTTCACGTCGTCGGCTGCTCTCCGGCGTGGCCCAACCCGGGCGGCGCCCAGTCGGGATACCTCGTCGAGGAGGACGGCCGGCGCATCCTGCTCGACTGCGGCCCGGGCGTGCTGCCCCGCCTGCGGCGGCTCGAGCCGTGGCCGCGGCTCGACGCGATCGTCATCACCCACTTCCACCTCGACCACTGGGGCGACCTCGTGCCTTGGGCCTTCGGCGGGCTGTTCGGCGCCGGCCGCGAGCTGCCCGCGCCGGAGCTGTGGCTGCCCCACGGCGGCCGCGAGACGCTGCACGGGCTCGACCCGGTCCTGTACGCGAACGCGATCCTCGAGCTTTTCGACGTCCGCGAGTACGAGGAGGAGACGCCGTTCGTCGCCGCGGGGTTCAAGCTCGTCGCGTATCGCATGCTGCACTACGCGCTCGAGAGCTACGGGCTCCGCGTCTCGGACGGCGACCGGACGCTCGCGTACAGCGCCGACTCCGCGCCGTGCGACGGGCTCGTCGAGCTCGCCCGCGACGCGGACCTCTTCCTCTGCGAGGCGACGCTGGCGCAGCCGGAGCAGGGCATCCGCGGCCACCTCACCGCAGACGAGGCCCTCGACGCCTACGCGTCCTCCGGCGCCCGCCGCTTCGTCGTCATCCACCGGCCTGACGAGTTGCCCCTCCCCGACGGCATCGAGCGCGCGCACGACGGGATGCAGATCGACGTCTAGCCGGGGAGGCGGAACGCCCGCTCCCCGAGCAGGCGGTGGCCCTCGACCGAGGGGTGATCGCCGTCGTCCGTCAGCCCGCCCCCCATACGGCTGGGGTCGGACGGATCCACGAGCGTGTCATGGAACGGGAGGAGCGTCGCCCCCGCGGTCTCGGCGACCTGGCGGATGAGCTCGTTCAGGCGGCGGATGTCGGCCGCCGCGCGCTCGTCGCCGTTGTTCCACGGCAGAACGTCGGCGACGGCGAGTGCGAGCTCGGCGGTGCGGCCGCGCTCGAGCATCGCCTCGAGGTTCTGCGCCGCCTCCTCCACGGGCCGCCGCTGCACGACGTCGTTGATCCCGCCCTGGACGACGAGCACGTCGGCGTTCGCGAGCACGAGGTCGAGCCGCCGCGCGATCTCGTCGGTGCGCTCGCCGTAGACCGCAGACGTCCGGAACTCGAGCCGGTCGTCGGCCTGAGCCGCCCACCACTGCCACTGGCTCCGCTCGTCCGGAGCGGCGATGCGCGCGCGAACGGCGCGGTCGGGATCCCACAGGGGCGAGCCGGCCGAGATCGAGTCGCCCGCGACGGCGACGACGATCTCCGCCACGGCCTAGCGCGAGCGCGGCTCTAGCTCGACGACGAGCTCGCAGTCGAGCGCCTCCGCGATGCGCAGCAGCGTGTCGATCCGGGGCGGCCGGCCGCCGCGCTCGAGGCGCGCGATCGAGGACTGCGTCGTGCCGCAGAGCTCGGCCAGCTCGCGCTGCGAGAGACCCATCTCGGCGCGCCGATCGGCGACCTTGTCGGCGATCCGCGCGAAGAACCAGCCGCGGTCGCCCGCGACGATCCGCTCGTGCAGCCGCTCGACCGGCCCCTTGGCCTCCATTCGTGGCTTCGCCGCCATCGCCGTAATGCTATGCCTCGACCGCGTCGGGCACGACGAGACGCACCGGATCGCCCACGCGCACCCGCCCGGGGACGGCCACGTTGCAATAGACGCCGAAGGGCAGCGGCTCGACCACGCCGTCCCGCCGGTAGGCCGCCAGGAGCTTCAGCGTGTCGAAGTCGGAGACCGCCGTGTCGGGATCGCACGTCGTGACGACGCAGCGGCCGACGTCTCCGATGGGAGTGACCTCCGCGTCGCCGATCGCCACGCGGCGCCCGAGCCACCCGTCCTCCTCGTGCGCCTCGACGCCGTCGATCTCGAACAGCATGCGGAAGCGCCGCCCGTCGATCGGCTCGGCGCCGCCGGCCTCCGCCCGCAGCCGCTCGAGCGACCCACGCGAGATCAGCGTCGCCCAGCCGCCCCGGTCGCGCCCGCGGTCCTGCGCGCCTCCCTCGGACCAGAGCAGCGTCAGCGGCTCGCCGGCGAACTCGGACAGCGCCTCCTGCCAGGGCCCCGGCACGGTTCGCGAGGGGTGCGGCGTCCCGTAGAGCCTGGCCGCGAACGGCTCGCCCGGCTCCACGATTCCCTCGACGCGGCTCCCGTCCGGAAACGCGAGCGCGAGCCTGCGAGAGCTTTCGTCCCACTCGGGGTGAACTTGCATCAGCTCGGGATGACCTTTCCCGTTGACGAGCATGCGGTTCGCGTCGACGAGCCAGAAACGGCGGTCGCCCGCGACTCCTTCCGCCCCGAGCTCGACCTCCTCGGGATTGACGACATGGAGCGCCTTGACAGGAGCGATGCAGATCCTGGCGACACGAGCATCCATGCCGCCCAACTTAGCTATTGAGGAGGCTCGCGCACCTCCACGACTTCGCCGCCGCGGCGCACACCGCCGCCGTCGAGCTCGAAGATCCAGAAGTTCCGGCCGGTCACGTGGACCGCGACGTTGTAGACGGGGATGTCCCCGATGCTCCCCTCGAACGAGCCCGCATGGGCGTGTCCGTGCAGGACGAGGTCGGCTCCGTTCTCCGCGATCGGCGTCGCGAGACGCTCGGAGCCGAGGTACGTGTGGATGCCGGGCGGCTCGCCCTCCAGCGTGTCCACGACGGGCGAGTAGTGGAGGAGGACGACCCGCACGTCGCAGTGGACGATCGCCTGCAGGCCGCGGGCGAGCGCCTCCGCTTCCTCGGTGGTCTCGCCGTAGACGCGCCGCAGCAACGGCTCGCCGAAGTCCGGTAGCGCCGAGCCGGGGAAGCCGCCGACGAAGCCCTTCGAGCCGACGATCCCGAGCTCGAGCTCCTCGATCTCGCAGGTCGCGCACTCGCGATCGAGGAGCCGGACGCCGGCGCCCTCGAGCACCTCCTGGAGCTCGTCGGTGCGCTCTGCGTGATGGTCGTGGTTGCCGAGCACAGCGAAGATCGGCACGTCGAGTCGCCGGCAGGCCGCGGCGATCACCTCGGCCTGCGCGGGCTCGCCGCTCGTCGTCAGATCCCCCGCCAGGAGGACGACGTCGGCTTCTCCCTGGAGATCCGCGAATGCCCGCTCCACGCGGTCTGCGCTCACGTCGGAGGCGTGGATGTCGGCTGCCGCCGCGATGCGGATCATGGCGCCTCATGTTGCGCGATCGGACAAACCGGAAACGACCCGGCGATGCCGGAACCCACCTTCGAAGAGCTGCTCGACGCGATGAAGACGGGCGCGGGAGCGCTGCAGCAGCACGAGATCCCGTTCGTGCTCGGCGGCGGGCTCGCGGCCTGGGCGCGCGGCGGGCCGAAGAGCCAGCACGACGTCGACTTCATGATCCGGCCGCAGGACGCCGACGCCGCGCTCGAGGCGATGGACGAGGCCGGGCTCCGCACCGAACGCCCGCCGGAGGGCTGGCTGTACAAGGCGTGGCACGAGAACGGCGCGCTCATCGACCTCATCTTCGCGCCGTCGGGCGGGCCGATCACCGACGAGACGATCGACCGCGCGCCGTTGCTGGAGGTCGCCGCCCTGCGGGTGCACGTCTTCACGCTCGAGGACGTGATGACGACGAAGCTCCTCGCCCTCACCGAACAGGAGCCCGACTACGCGCAGGTGCTGAGCTACGCGCGCGCACTGCGCGAGCAGATCGACTGGGACGAGGTGCGCGCCCGCAGCGAGGCGTCACCGTTTGCCCGCGCCTTCTTCACCCTGGTCGAGGGCCTGGGAATCGTCGAGCCCGCGCGACTGGTCAAGGCACTGGATTCGGATGCCGATTGACTCGGGGTGCGGAGGCGCCTCGCAGCACGGTTCGGGCTCGGCCAGCTCCTCGCTTGGACGGTGCCCGCGACGACGGCGGCAGCCGTCGCATACCTGCACAGCTCCCACGTCAACGAATCCAACTACACCGGTGATCAGATTCTCTTTGTCCGCTTCGGCCAGACGCTTCTGTCCTCGCACTGGAAGTGGGCGTTCTCCCATTCCGACATTCAGTCCGGCCCGCTGCAGCTCGCGTTCTTTGGGGCGCTGGTCGGACGGGAAGAGGCGATCGCGGTCGTTCTCGGCACGGCGACCGCACTGCTCGTGGTCGGTGCCGCCCGCGCTGCGGGCGTGAGAAACGCCGCGCTGCTCGCCGGCGCGGGCGTGATGGCCGTCGTCATCGGAGTGACCCGTGTCGGCTACTCGTGGGGCCATCCCGCCGATGCCATGTTTCCGCTGCTCTGGGTGATCGCCGCCGACCAGGCTCGTCGCGGTCACACGTGGCGGGCGGGCCTGCTCGTCGGGCTCTGTGCCGGCGTCGAGACGTGGGGAATTCTCGGAGTGGCCGTGTTCGCCTTCGCACCGCGCCTACGCGACGCCGCTGCCAGCACCCTCGTGGCGGCCGCGACCGCTCTCGCGATCTACCTCCCGTTCATGCTCGGAGGCCACTTCGCGATGTTGTCGTTCGCGTGGAAGGTGAGCCCGCCGTCGCTCCTTTCGATCGTGGTTCCGGATGGCACGCCGTTCGGCTGGCCGCTGCGATTGCTGCAGGCGGCCGTTGCCGTGGGCGCCGGGATCGCCGTCGCGCGGGTTCTTCGTCACTCGCCACACGCGCTCTGGGTAGCGCCCCTCGCGATAGTCGCGGCGCGGCTGCTGCTCGATCCTCTCCTCTACTCGTACTACTTCGCCGCGCCGAAGGGGCTCGTCCTCGTCGGCGGGGCGGTCGCCGCGGCCCGCTGGACGCAGCTGCGCAGCGCGCGTCGCGCATCCTTCGCCTAGTCGCCGATCGAGCCTCCCTCGCGACGGGGGATGCCGTTGGCCCGCGAATCCCTCGGTCGGGGGTACTGCAACCTACTGCGATGTTCCGACTTTGAACCTCGGACACATCGCCACCCGATTTAGCGGCGACGACCCCCCTCTCGAGGAAAAGGAGAACTACATGCTGTCCAAGCTTCAGGAGCGCCGCAACGCGCTCAAGGGCGAGAGCGGCTTCACCCTGATCGAGCTCCTCGTCGTTCTGATCATCATCGGCGTCCTGCTCGCGATCGCCATTCCGTCCTACCTCGGCTTCCAGAAGAAGGCCCAGCAGACGGCGGCGATGTCGGACGTCCGCGCAGCCATTCCGGATGCCGAGGCGTACTACTCGGACCACAACAGCTACACCGACTCCACGAACCCGATGAGCGCCAGCGAGCTCAAGACGGACTACGACTCGGGCCTCGTGGTCTCGACCAGCGGCTCGACCGGCATCGTCTCGGCCAAGGCCGTGACGGGCAATGACCAGCAGTACTGCATCTCGGCAGTCGACGGCGGCCATTGGGCACACGTCGTCGGCCCGGGCGGCCAGGTCACGAACGACACTGGCGCGACCTCGGACCCCTGCTAGTCGTAACTCAGCTGTAACACAGGCTCGCTCCTGCGTAGGGCGGGCGACCCTGACACAGTGGAGGTGGCGAAAGCCACCTTCGCTGTTCCGGGGTAACGTCAAGCCGTGGAGACGGGACTGGCCGGGAAAGGCGTCCTCGTGACCGGCGGCGCGGGCGGGATCGGCTCGGCCTGCGTGCGCGCGTTCGCGGCCGAAGGCGCTCGTGTCGCGATCCACTACCGCACGAGCCGCGATCGGGCCGAGGAGCTGGCGCGCGAGGCGGGCGGCGTCGCGCTGCAGGCCGACCTCACCGTGGAGGACGAGGTCGGCTCGCTCTTCGAGGCCGCGGAGCGGGAGCTCGGCGGCATCGAAGTCTGCGCGGCGGTCGCCGGCTTCTGGCCGCGAGAGGACGAGCCGGTCTGGCGCCTGCCGCTCGAGCGCTGGGAGGAGACGCTGCGGACGAACCTCACGGCGACCTTCCTCACTGCGCGCGCGTTCCTCGGACTCGTCGAGCGGAGCGGCCACGGAAGCCTCGTCCTCGTCGGCTCGACCGCCGGGCGCTTCGGTGAGGCCGGGCACGCCGACTACGCCGCCGCGAAGGCGGCAATCCAGGTGGGGCTGCTCCTCAGCCTCAAGAACGAGATCGTCCGGATCGCCCCGCGGGGCCGCGTGAACGCGGTGGCGCCGGGCTGGACGTACTCCCCCATGACGCGCGGCGAGCTCGACCCCGACTTCGTCTCCCGCCTCAGCCGCACGATGGCGCTGCGGAAGGTCGCGCAGGCCGAGGACGTCGCCCGCGCCGTCGTCGTCCTCGCCTCGGACGAGCTGTCCGGCCACGTGACGGGCCAGCTCGTGACCGTCGCGGGCGGGATGGAAGGCCGCACCGTCCACGCGGACGCATGAGCAGGTTCCTCGAGCGGTTGCGCGAGGGGCCGCCGATCGTCGCCGACGGCGGCATGGGAACCCTGATCACGTCCGCCGCAGGTCACGGGCTGCGAACGCCGGAGGAGGCGAACCTCCTGGCGCCGGAGACCGTCGTCTCGCTCCACACGGGGTTCATCCAGGCCGGCTCGGAGCTGATCGAGACGAATACCTTTGGCGCGAACCGGGCGAAGCTCGAGGCGCACGTCCTGGCGGAAGACGTGGGCAGGATCAACAGCGAGGCGGTGAAGCTCGCCCGCGAGGCCCGGGAGATGTCGGGACGCGACGTCTTCATCGCGGGCGCGATCGGTCCGGGCGGCGATGCCGAGCAGGCCGAGGCGCTCGCGGCCCGCGGGGTCGACCTCTTCATGGTCGAGACCTTCGCCGAGCTCGACGAGCTGCTGCGCGCGATCGAGCTCGTGCGCGGCGTGTGCGACCTCCCCATCGTCGCCCTCCTGACCTTCGGCGCCGACGGCGAGACACCGGCCGGCATCACGTCGGAGGAGGCCGCAGAGGCGCTCTCGGGAACCGACGTCGCCGCAGTCGGGGCGAACCACGGCGCAGGCCCGCAGGCGGCCCTCACGGCGCTCTCGGGCATGGCGAACGGGATGCCGCTCGCTGCGTTGCCGAACGTCGGCCTCGCCGGCCGTTGGGGCAGCCGGATCGTCTATCCGCACGCCGAGACGCAGTACTTCGCCGACTTCGCAGCGCAGGCACGCGATCTCGGAGCGCGCATCGTCGGCGGCTGCTGCGGCACGACCCCGGTGCAGATCGAGGCAATCAGGGACGCGCTGCGCGACGAGCGTCCTGCGTCCCGGGAGCCGATCTTCGCCCGCAGCCGCGAGCCCCGGGAGCACGGGGTCGCCGCGGTGCACGAGTCGCGGTTCGCAGCCGCGCTCCGAGCCGGGCGCTTCGCGTCGACGATCGAGATCAACCCGCCAAAGGGAGGCTCGGACGCGGGCCTTCTGGAGCTCTGCCGCTCGCTCGAGCAGTCGGGGCGGGTCGAGTTCCTCGACGTGACGGACAACTACACCGCACGCGCCCGCATGAACTCGATGATGGCGTCGGCCGCGATCGAGCGGGAGACGTCGATCGAGACGATCCCGCACCTGACGCCGCGCGACACCACCGTGATGGGTCTCGAGTCCATCCTGCTGGGCGCGCATGCGGCCGGGCTCCGCAACGTGCTCGCGATCACGGGAGACCCGCCGGACATCGGCGACTATCCCGACTCGCAGGGCGTCTACGAAGTCGACTCGGTCGGCCTCTGCCGGATCATGCAGAAGCTCAACGCGGGCGAGTCCTACACGGGCAAGGCGGTCGACGCCCCGACCTCGTTCTTCTACGGCGTCGCGGTCAATCCGACCGCCGACGACGTCGACGAGGAGCTGCGCCGCTTCGAGCAGAAGCTCGAGGCCGGCGCGCAGTTCGCGATCACGCAGTCGCAGTTCGACTTCGACGATCTCGAGCGGTTCGAGAAGCTGCTCGGCGGCTGGCCGATCCCCGTGCTGCTCGGCGTCTTCTTCGTCACGAGCTACCCGCTCGCCCTCCGCCTCCACAACGAGATCCCCGGGATGAAGGTGCCCGAGGAGGTGCGCGAGCGCTTCCGTCTGGCCGGCAAGGACGCGATGTCCACGGGCCTCGAGGTCGCGCGCGAGCTCGTCGCGCAGGCGCGGGAGCGGCTTGCCGGCGTCGAGGTGATCGCGCCGTTCAAGGCTCCTCTCGCGGCGCTCGACGTCTTGCCCGAGCCGAACTAGGGCGCGCAGGAGCCCGTCGGGACCCGGCGCGTCCCCGCGCGGGCGAGGTCGCCGCGGACGATCGAGGTCGGGACCCCGTAGCCGCTCGCGGAGTCGACACGCGCCGCGAAGATCGAGGACTCCACCTTGCCGTTCTTGTCGACTGCCGGACCGCCGGAGTCGCCGTGCTCGATCCGCCCCGCCACGGCGGTGATCGTCCTCGCGACCGGCCCGTGCCCCAGCGCGTCCTGGGTCAGCACCGTGGCTGTGCGGCCGATGCGGCCGGGCATCGCGGTGAGGCCCCCGTCGAGCGGGTAGCCCACGATCGCGACCGCGGCGCCGGGCTGCGGATCCGCCAGCTGAAGCGGCTTTTCGTCGACTCCCTCGACCCGCAGGACGGCAACGTCGTTGTGGACGTCGAGGAAGACGACGGTCGCCGGAGGCGTGAGTGGCTGCTTGGGGATCTCGACCTTCGTGTCGTTCTCGCCGGCGACGACGTGCGCCGCGGTCACGACGAGATTCCTGCCTGCGAACCAGCCGGTCCCCTCGACCCCGACCCCGCACGCGGTCCCCAGCACCTTGACGACACGCGTCGCCGCCGTCCGGATGGAGGGGTCGCGCAGCACGCCGTTGCTGGGCGGCAGCGAGGGCGCCTTCGGCCCGACGATCGATGGGAACGGATCGATGCGCGCGAGCAGGTCGAGGAGCGTGCGCGGCGGCAGGGCGGAGTCGAGCTGCTTGACGATCGCCGAGCGCTCGACCTCGCGGCCGAACGAGGTCCGGCCAGGCGTGAGCAGCGCGACCGAGGCGCCGA
>Ga0209810_1002989_pt1 | contig 18709 bp, 13 predicted proteins | sample Coa_R1_7_FD_187159 | JGI IMG/M metagenome (GOLD analysis project Ga0209810, IMG submission 187159) | Surface soil microbial communities from Centralia Pennsylvania, which are recovering from an underground coalmine fire - Coalmine... | ecosystem: Environmental > Terrestrial > Soil > Unclassified...
GCGAAGCGGACGACCAGGCGGCGGCCGCCGTCCCAATAGGCAGGCAGAGCGTAGGTGTGGCGCGCCGGGGAGCGGAATTCGACGCGGAGATCGACGGTGGCGTACGGATTCGGATGAGCGGCGGCGTCAGCGTCGCTCAGATCGAAGGCCATTTCACAGATGGAGTAGGCCGGGGTGTTGTTGCAGGCGCTCTGCGCGTGTAAGGCCGGCAATGCCATGGCCAGCGCGGCGGCCCAGCGGAAGCTCATAGTTCTAGTATGCAACCATCGAAAATCCAACCACCGGGACTATGGACGGTGCTCCCGGGCCGGCATTACCGATTACAATTCTCCTACTGGCCGCCGGCAGGACCGCGGGGCCGAACAATTCCGGGGCCGGGTACGGCTCCGAACGGGGGACGTTGCATGGATGCTGTGGAAGAGCCGCTCCCGGAGCTCGATCCGGAAATTCTCCGCCGCCGGCGGGAGCGGACCGCGCTGATTGCCGGCGGCGTGGTGCTGATCGCGGTGGTGGCGATTCTGGGGTACCGGCTTCTCCGTCCGCTGCCGGCGACGGATTACGTGCTGCTGGCCGCGGAGGAGATGGTGCGCAGCCAGGTCCATCCGCACGGAGTCCTGCACTTCAGCCCGAAAGAGCTCACCACGGTGACGGATCTCGGGGACGACGGCTACCGCGTGCAGGGATGGGTGGAGGACGTCACCGACAGCGGGCCGGCGCAGCGTTGCTTTTATTCCGTGAACGTCCAGATCCGTCCGCCAGGGACGCTGATGGTCAGCGATCCGCAAATCTCGCCGGAGTTCCTGGAGCTACCGCGTTGAGCGCTTGAGCTGGCCGCAGGCGGCGTAGATGTCGAGCCCGCGGGGCTTGCGGACGAAACACGGCAGCGAACGGCGCACGATCGCCTGGAAGCTTTCGACGCGCGCGGCGTCCGGCGTGCGGTAGGGGATCTCCGGGCCCGGATTCAGCGCAATCAGGTTGACTTTGCAGTTGAGGTTCGCGAGCAGCTTCACGACCCGGCGCGCGTCCGCATCGGTGTCGTTGACCCCGCCCAGCAGGACGTACTCGAAGGTCAGCTTCTCCCAGGGGCGCAGGGGGTATGCGCGGCAAGCCTCGATCAGGTCCGCGAGATGGTATTTGCGGGTGATCGGCATGATCTCGCGCCGCATTTCCTCGGTCGAAGCGTTCAGGGAGATGGCGAGCTTGGGCCGCACGGGTTCGCGGCCGAGTTCGGCGATCTTGGGAATGATGCCGGATGTGGACACGGTGATGCGGCGGGGCGAGAGCGCAGAGCCGTCCGGATCGAGCAGGATGCGGGTGGCCTTGATGACATTCGGCAGATTGAGCAGCGGCTCGCCCTGGCCCATCATGACGATGTTGAGGCGGCCGCCATCGCGGCGGAGGCCGTTTTCGCCAGCGACCAGCAGCACCTGGCCGACGATCTCCCCTGCCGTCAGGCTGCGCTCGAGGCCGAGCAGGGCGGTCATGCAGAATTTGCAGTCGACCGGGCAGCCGACCTGGCTCGAAATGCAGATGGTGTCCCGCTCGCCCTCGGGCATGAGGACGGTTTCGACCGTGCGGCCGTCGGCCAGCCGGAGAAGATAGCGGCGGGTGCCATCGACCGACTGGTACATGCGGTCTATCGCCGGCAGCCCGAGACCGTGGCGGGCTTCGAGGCCGCTGCGCAGTTCCGAGGGAAGATTCGTGATTTGAACGAGATCCGAAGCGCCGCGGCGGTATACGGCATCGTAAAGCTGGCGCGCACGGTAGGCCGGTTGGCCGGGGCCCAAGGCCTCCCGCAAGTCGGCCATGTCCATGCCAATAATGGGGCCGACAATGGGTTGAGACATCCGATACCAGTTTAGCGAATTCGCGTGGGATGGCCCAAGGATGCTACAACAGGAGTACAAGAAGTCGGACCGCGACCCGTAGGGAGTTCGTCCCGGACGGCTCGCGCGGCCCACGGTTTTTCCCCATGACGTCCACCATCAACCCGGTTCGAGAAATCGAAATGACCACGCTCGAAAATGGCGTGCGCGTGATCAGCGAGTCCATGCCGCACGTGCGGTCGGTTTCGGTGGGCATCTGGGTGGGCACGGGATCGCGGAGGGAAACCCCGGAGCAGAACGGGATTTCGCACTTCATCGAGCACATGCTGTTCAAGGGGACGACCAGCCGGTCGGCCGAGGACATCGCGCGCTCGGTGGATTCGATCGGCGGAAACCTGGACGCATTCACGGCGAAGGAGCTGGTCTGCTTCAACACGAAGGTGCTCGACGAGCACCTGGCGCAGGCCTTCGACGTACTCGCCGACCTGGTGCTGCATCCGGTCTTCCGCGAGGAGGACATCGAGAAGGAAAAGGGCGTCATCCTCGAAGAGATCAAGATGGAGGCGGACAGCCCGGACTACCTGGTCCACGAGATCTTCTCCTCCAACTTCTGGAAGGACCATCCACTGGGGAAGCCGATCCTGGGTACGCCGCAGACGGTGAAGCGCTTCGACCAGCCGATGATCCGGCAGTATTACGAATCGGTGTATGCGCCGTCGAACCTGATCGTGACGGCCGCGGGCAATTTAACCCACCACCGGCTTGTGGAGCTAGTCCGGCAATATTTCGAAACGCTGCCGCCCTCGCCGCCCCAGCCACCGGACCAAACCCCGGCGACGCATGCTCGAATCGCGCTGAGGAACAAGAAAGCGCTGGAGCAGGTACACCTCTGCCTGGGGGTACCCTCGTACCCCTTGCCGCATCATGAGCGGTTCGCCTGCTATGTGCTGAACACGCTGCTGGGCGGCGGAATGAGCTCGCGCCTGTTTCAAAATATCCGCGAGCGGCAGGGCTTGGCTTATGCCGTCTTCTCCGAGCTAAATCCTTACAGAGACACGGGTTGCCTTTCGATTTACGCGGGCACGTCGGTCGAATCGGCGCGCCAGGTGGTGGAGTCGATCACCAACGAATTCCGCCAGCTCAAGCAGGAGCCGGTGACCGCGGAGGAGTTGCGGCGGGCCAAGGACCACCTGAAAGGCTCGCTGATGCTGAGCCTGGAGTCGACATCCAGCCGGATGTCGAATCTGGCGCGGCAGGAGATGTATTTCAGCCGGTTCTTTACCTTAGACGAGTTAGTAGAAAGCATCGAGGCGGTAACTGCGGACGATGTCCAACGGATCGCCCAGACGTTCTTCGACCCGCGCCAGATCGCCCTCACGATTTTGGGAAACCTGGAAGATTTCAAAATCGGCCGGGAAGACCTTGTTTGTTAATCAGCTCAACAACTTGTCCTTATATTTGCCGGAAGCCTGAAGTCCCATGGGTACTGGGACCAGGGTCCCTGAACGGACCGTATTTCAGGGCTCAAATTTCTTGATTCACCCGGTGGACTGTCGTACCATACAGGGGTCTAACCATAGTTGGGCATCAATCTACGGAGGTTCTCGTTGATCGGAGGTTGTCAGTGTTCACGTTGAATAAGATGAAGAGCTCCGCTTTGGTATTCCTGGCAGGAGCCATTTTCGGAGGACAGGCGGTCTACGCCAGCCCAATCCAATGCAGTTCCCTCACCCAAACAGCAGCAGGATATGCCGGTCAGACCTGCGCTGTCGGTAATGATCTGTTCACGTTCGGATCCACATTCTTCCAGGGGAGCTTCGCGGGCAACTACAACAATATTGCCGTCACGATCGTGGGCAACGGGCAGCTCGGTGTCGCGACCGGCTTCACGTTTTCGCCCACCAACAGCACGACCTGGAACGTGAACAATTCGACCGCGACGAGCCAGCCGCCGTACCTCACGTTCAGCGCGGACATCAACATTCTGATCGCCGCCGCTTTCGTTCCGGGCACAAACCCGCTGTACCACTTCTCGAGCGCGAACGCGGACCTGAACACGACGATCGTGGACGGCAGCGACGGTTGCAGTACCTCCTGCTCCTACGATCAGTTGTCGGAAAGCCTGACCGATCAGAGCAACAACAGCCTGAACCCGATCGTGATTACGGCCAACAGCGGCACCAACCAGGACTACTCGAGCACATCCAGCGGCTGGACCGCCACGGGCGTAACCCTCAGCAAGGACGATCACCTCTATGTTCGGGCAGTCTCGAATACGAGCTCGGTCACTACCAACGCCATTACCGATCTGGTGACTTACACGCAGGGACCGGAGCCGGGACCGTTCGTGCTGACGGCGGCCGGCCTGGGCTTGGTGATTCTGCTGGCGCGCCGCAAAAAGGCGATGGGGCTGCTGGCGGTAGCCGCGGCTCTGGTGCTGGCATCGGGCAGCGCACACGCCAACACGCTGTGCGCCTCCAATCCCCTGAGCACTTACACCGCCGGCGGTTATAGCTGCAATATCGGCAACTACCTGTTCTCGAATTTCACGTACACGATCAACAACAACTCGAATGGCGGCGGCCTGGCGAATGCCAGCGACGCCAATACCGCCAGCCAGATTACGGTTACCCCCCAAGGGAACGGATTCCAGTTCGTGCTTCCCGGAACCGATACTCTGGGCGTCGCGGACGTGAACTTCACGCTTGCCTTCGAGGTGGCCGTGCCGAGCACGATCACCTCCTTCTCGACATCGGAGACGGGCGGCACCAGCGGCACATCTCCCCAACCGGCCGCCGGCGGGTGCACTCCGCTCTCAGCCTGCATCAGCGTGACAGCGAAGGCCGGGAGCACCGCCGGCGCCTCGGATTTCGCCCTTCAGAACTACCACTACCCGACCACTTCCGGCGCCAGCACCGCGGGTCTGCACGTCAACGCGCCGGTGTTCATCACCGATACGGTGGACCTCTCGTCCACCACCGGCGGCCAGACGCACGTTTCGAACCTCCTGATCACGATCGGGACTCCCGAGCCGATGACGATGTCGCTGGTCGGCGGTGCTCTGTTGGGCCTCGGCCTGCTGATGCGGCGCAAGCGGCTGAACCGGGCGTAGCACACTTCGAGCCTTAAACTGAAACTCTAAAGAGGGCTGCGGCTGACGCCGCAGCTTTTTTTTTGCGCCGCGCCGGAAATACGCGGTGCGGACGGACGAAAACGAAAACGCCGCGGGCCATCCCGCGGCGTTTTCGTTTCTATAAAGTGTGCATTGGGGCAAGCCATGGGCCTGCCCCGGAGGTGGTTAAGCGGTACGCATGGCTTCGGATTTCTCGCCCGCGATCGCTGCCTGCGCGGCCGCGAGTCGCGCGATCGGCACCCGGTAGGGGGAGCAGGAAACGTAGTCCATGCCGACGCGGTAGCAGAACTGCACCGAGCTCGGCTCGCCGCCGTGCTCGCCGCAAATGCCGATTTCGAGGTTGGGACGGGTCTCGCGGCCTTTCCGGACGGCCCACTCGACCAGCAGGCCCACGCCTTCCTGGTCCAGCACGCCGAAGGGGTCGGCCTTGAAGATCTTCTTCTCCTCGTAATCTTTGGAGAACTTCGTGTAGTCGTCGCGGGAAAGGCCCATGGTGGTCTGGGTCAGGTCGTTGGTGCCGAAGCTGAAGAATTCGGCTTCTCGCGCCACCTGATCGGCCAGCAGCGCCGCGCGCGGGATCTCGATCATGGTGCCGATGAGGTATTTCTGATCCTTCATGCCGGCCTTTTCGAGGACTTCGTCGGCAACCCGCTTCACGATCGCCTTCTGATTTTCCAGCTCCTGCACGGAGCCGATCAGCGGAATCATGACTTCGGGAATGACCTTCTTGCCCTTCTTCGCGACCTGAACGACGGCCTCGAAGATCGCCCTCGCCTGCATCTCGGTGATTTCCGGATACGTGATACCGAGGCGGCAGCCGCGGTGGCCAAGCATCGGGTTGAACTCGTGCAGCGCCTCGACCCGCTTCAACAGGTCGGGCAGCAGGGTCTTGAGGTTCTTCGGTTCCGCGCCGAAATTGTTGTAGCGGGCGGCCATCTCGCGCTTGGCCTTGATATCCGCGTTGGGCAGCTTGGCGATATCGACCATCAGCTCTTCGCGCTTCGGCACAAACTCGTGCAGCGGCGGGTCGAGCGTGCGGATGACAACCGGGAAGCCGTCCATGGCTTCGAAGAGGCCGGCGAAGTCCTTGCGCTGCATGGGGAGCAGCTTGGCGAGAGCCTTGCGCCGGTCCTTTTCGGTTTCGCTCAGGATCATGGCCTGCACGTGCGGCAGCCGGTCCTCGGCGAAGAACATGTGCTCGGTGCGGCACAGGCCGATGCCTTCGGCGCCGAAGCGGCGGGCGGCCTTCGCGTCGCGCGGGATATCGGCATTGGCCCGGACGCCGAAATCGCCGCGGAAGCGGTCGGCCATCTGCATGAACTTCGCGAACACGGGCGAGTTCGGGTCGGGATCCTGCGTCTGCGCCTGGCCGAGGTAGACCTCGCCCGTGGTGCCGTTGATCGAAACCCAGTCGCCTTCCTTGATAGTGATCGTCTTGTCCCCGGTCTTGACGGTCGCGGTCTTGCTGCGCTCGTGGATGGCCACGGCGCCGCACCCGACTACGCAGGGCACGCCCATGCCGCGCGCCACAACGGCCGCGTGCGAGCTCTTACCGCCGACTGCCGTCAGGATGCCCTTGGAGGCGTCCATGCCGTGGATATCGTCCGGGGTGGTTTCCTTGCGGATGAGGATCACCGGGCCCTTTTCGGCCATGGTGACGGCGTCCTCGGAGGTGAAGGCCAGGCGGCCGACAGCCGCGCCGGGCGAGGCATCGATGCCGGTGGCGAGCTTCGTCAGCTTGCGCAGGCTGGCGACGTCAAAGACCGGGTGGAGGAGCTGATCGAGCTGCGACGGCGCGACGCGGCCAACGGCGGTCTTCTCATCGATGAGTCCCTCCTCGACCATGTCCACCGCGATCTTCACCGCGGCCGGACCGGTGCGCTTGCCGTTGCGCGTCTGCAGCATGTACAGGACGCCTTCCTGCACCGTGAACTCGAAATCCTGCATGTCCTTGTAGTGCTTTTCGAGGTTCGCGGTGATGTCGCGAAGCTGGCGGTAGACGTCCGGGTTCCAGGCCTCGAGTTCGCTGATGGGCTGCGGCGTGCGGATGCCGGCGACCACATCCTCGCCCTGTGCATTGACCAGGAACTCGCCGTAGAAGATCTTCTCGCCCGAACCGGGGTCGCGCGTGAACCCGACGCCGGTGCAGGAGGTCTCGCCCATGTTCCCGAACACCATGGCCTGGATGTTGCAGGCGGTGCCCAGGCGGTCCGAGATCTTCTCCATCTTGCGGTAGTAGGACGCTTTGGGCGCCCACCAGGACATGAATACCGCGTTGCGGGCCAGGATGAGCTGCTCGCGCGTATCCTGCGGGAATTCGCGCTTGGCGGCCTTCTGAACGATCTTCTTGTACTCGGCGATGACGGCCTTCAGGTCCTCGGCGGTCAGGTCGGTATCGAGCTTGGCCTTCCTCTTGTGCTTGCGGGCGTCGAAGGCCTCGTCGAACAGCGCCATGTCGATGCCGAGCGCGACTTCACCGAACATCTGGATGAAGCGGCGGTAGCAGTCGTAGGCAAACCGCGGGTTGCCGGTCTTGGCGGCCAGGCCTTCCACGGTCTCGTCATTGAGGCCGAGGTTGAGGATGGTGTTCATCATGCCGGGCATGGAGAACTTGGCGCCCGAGCGCACGCTGAGCAGCAGCGGATCGGCGGCGTCGCCGAGCTTCTTGCCCGCCAGGCCTTCCAGCTTTTCGACGGCCTGCCAGATCTGCTCGTCGACTTCGGCGGGCACTTTCTTATCGTTATCGAAGAAGATGTTGCAGACGTCGGTGACGATCGTGAATCCAGGGGGGACCGGCACACCGGCGCGGCTCATCTCGGCCAGGCCGGAACCTTTTCCGCCCAGCAGATCCCTCATGGTCCCGTCGCCGTCGGCGGTGCCGCCGCCGAACATGTACACGTATTGACTCATGCGATTGTTTTTCTCCTATGAATGGGTGACGATTTCCGAAAAGTCCGCTACCTTGGAAAACTCCGCGCGTAGCGTATTGAGCAGCGTCAAGCGGTTTTGCCGGACGCGGGCGTCCGGCGCGTTTACGAGAATCTTGTCGAAGAACAGGTCGATCTTCGGGCGGAGGCGCGAGATCACGGTCTCGATGGGCTGGCCGGCAATGCGGCGGTATTCCTCGTAAAGATCGCGCTCCGGGCCGGCTTCGATAAGCGATTCGTCCACCGTGCCGGCCTCGTGGAATCCGGCCTGCTCCAGGATGTTGCGGATGCGTTTGAAGCTGGCCGCCAGGGGCTCGAAATCCGGGCTGGATCGGAGGTTCTGAATGCGAACCAGGCGGGCTTCGAGATCGACCAGCCGGCGCGAACCGGTGGCCATGGCGGCATTGACCTCGTCGTAGGCGAAGCCGCGGATATCGCGGAAATAGTAGCGGATGCGGTCGTCGAAAAACTCGCCGAGCGCCGGTGTATCGATGTAATCCGCCAGATCGATCTCCGCCAGCCTGCCCTCGACAAGGATCTTGACGACGCCCTGTGCCGCGCGGCGGAGCGCAAAGGGATCGCGGGAGCCGCTGGGGATCAGGCCGACCGCGAAGCAGCCGCGCAGCGTGTCGAGCTTATCGGCGAGGGAGACAATCTGGCCGGTGCGGCTGCGGGGAATGGAATCCTCCATGCTCTCCGGCTTGTACTGATCGTAGATCGCCTGCCAGACCGGCTCCGGTTCGCCTTGCGCGCGGGCGTAAAGACCGCCCACCACGCCCTGCAGCTCGGTGAATTCCTTGACCAGCTCGGTGGTGAGATCGCACTTCGAAAGCTCGGCGGCGCGCACCGCGTGGGCATCGCCGCCCAACCGCTCGGCCAGCGCCTGCATACGGCGGGTCTTCTCCAGGTATGTGCCGAGCTTGGCCTGGAAGGTGACGTGGGCCAGGTCCGCCACGCGATCCCGCAGCGGCTTCTTCTGGTCCGTCTCCCAGAAGAAGCGGGCGTCGTTGAAACGGGCGCGGAGGACGCGCTCGTTGCCGCGGCGCACGAAGCCCTCTGGGTCGGACGGAATGTTCATCACCGCCACGAACTGCGGCGCGAGGCGCCCTTCGGCATCTTCCACCGAAAAATACTTCTGGTGGTGCCGCATTACGGTGACGAGCACCTCTTCGGGCAGCTCCAGGAATTGTTCGTCGAAGCGCCCCGTGATGGGGGTCGGATACTCGGTGAGGTAGACGAGGGTATCGAGCAGCGCCGGGTCCGCCTTGACCAGGACGCCCGCGAGCTCGTTCGAGATCCGGTTGCGGCGCTCCTCGGCGGAGAGGATCACGTAATGATCGCGAAGCCGCTGCTCGTAATCGGACGTGGTGACCGCGATTTCGCGCGCGCCGAGGCGGCGGTGGCCGCTGGTCATCGCGCCGGAACGGACGCCGGCGATCTCAAAGGGCACGATGTCCCCGCCCAGCAGCGCCACCAGCCAGCGGATCGGGCGAATGAAGCGCGGGCCGCCCTTGCCGGCCCAGTACATGGTCTTCGGGAAGTAGATGCCCAGGATGGCGCCGGGAAGGCCTTCGGCCAGGATGTCCAGCGTGCGGCGGCCCCGCACCTTCTTGACGAAAACGTAGTATTCGCCCTTGGCCGTTGTTTCGGTGGTGAGGTCGGCGGGGCTCACGCCGTGCTTGCGCGCGAAGCCGGCGACCGCCTGCGCGGGCGCGGACTTCGCCGGCCCCTGGATGCGCTCCTCGCGGTCCGCCTGGCGCTCGGGCAGGCCCTCGGCGCGCAGGACGAGACGGCGCGGCGTGGCGTCCATAGTGACCGTCTCGTGCGGGATGTCGAGCTTTTCAAAATTCAGGCGCAGGTTTTCGAGAGCGCCCGGGATCATCCAATCGGGGATCTCCTCGGTGCCGATTTCGAGCAGGAAGGGCAGGCTCATTGCGCCACCGCCTGCGACGGCTCGCCGCCCGCGAACTGCTGATCGGCCCACGCCCCGGCAACTCCCACCGCGAGCTTGCGCACCCGTCCGATAATGCCGACCCGCTCGGTCACGCTGATGGCGCCGCGGGCATCGAGCGTATTAAACAGGTTGGAGCACTTGAGCACCTGGTCGTAGGCGGCGAGCAGCGGGAAGCGCTGTTTTTCCGGCGATTTGGGATCGTACATTGCGATGAGGCGGGCGGCCTCGGCCTCGTGAAGGTCGAAGAGCTTCCAGAGCGTGGGGACATCGGCGAGCTCGAAATTGTAAACCGAATATTGCAGCTCGTCGAGGTACCGGACGTCGCGGTAGGTGAAGCGGTCGGTCCAGTCGATATCGTAGACGCTGTCCTTCACCTGCAGGAAGGCGGTGAGGCGCTCCAGGCCGTAGGTGATCTCGGCGGGGACGACGTCGAGGTCGATGCCGCCGCACTGCTGAAAGTAGGTGAACTGGGTGATTTCGAGCCCGTCCAGCATGACCTGCCAGCCGATCCCCCAGGCGCCGAGCGTGGGGGCTTCCCAGTTGTCCTCTTCGAACTTGATATCGTGCACGCGCAAATCGATACCGATGGCTTCGAGGCTGCCGAGGTACTGCTCGATGATGTCATCGGGCGAGGGCTTCAGAATGACCTGGAGCTGCTGATGCTTGTACAGCCGGTTGGGGTTGTCGCCGTAGCGGCCATCGGCCGGCCGGCGGCTGGGCTGGACATAAGCGACGCGGTACGGCCTGGGGCCGAGCACGCGGAGGAAGGTTTCCGGGCACATGGTGCCGGCTCCGACCTCGACATCGTAGGGCTCCTGGATAATGCATCCCCGGTCGGCCCAGTAGCGCTTCAGCTTGAAGATGATGTCTTGAAAAGATTGCATTACTTTTTGGCGGGGGCGGGAGTCAGGAGACAGAAGTCAGGAGGCCGAGGCTTCCGCCGCTCCTGACTCCTGTCTCCTGGCTCCCTGTCTCCTCAACTTTCGAACATTTTCGCCGTTACCAGTCTCCGTTCCACGTGCGACTCGATCTGCTGCACCAGGAACCGCCGCAGGTCGGCTCCGCCCCCGGCCACCTGCCCGACCGGACGGCGCAGCATTTCCGCCGCCAGCGCCCGCGATTCCGCGGTCAATTCCCAACTGTTCCCGCCGCCCAGGGCGCGCCGGCAGTGGGCGCACGTCAGGCCCGCCTGTCCGCGGCTGAAAAACGCCCGCTCCGGATGGTCCGGATCGTCCAGCACGCTGCCGCAGCCGAGGCAAACATGCAGATCCGGGAGCCATCCGGAGAGGCGCACCGCCCACAGCGAGAAATAATCCACCGCCCGCTCGGCCGCGCCCGGCCCGCCCGAGCGCATCGATTCCAGCACCGCCAGCAGCAGGCGGAAAAACTTTTCATTCGGCTCCGCGGCGGGCAGCATCTGCTCGGAAACCTCCGCGAAGTAATCGAGCGCCACGCCGGCCTGGTAATCGGAAATCAGGCCGAATTGCGATTGGATCAGCTCGCAGGAATCCAGATTCACCAGCTCGCGCGTCTCGGTCTGAAAATACTCGATCCGCACGTGCGACAACCGCTCCAGCCCCGCCCCGAACCGGTTCTTGGGACGCCGCGCCCGCCGCGCCACGCCCCGCAGTTTCCCCTGATCCCGGCTCAAAAAGCTGACAACGAGGTCCGCCTCCTTGAGCGGGTACGTACGCAACACCAGGGCTTCGCTGATACGCGCCGGCACTAAGAAATTTCAGGTTAACACACGAGGCGGGGCCTGCCATTTTGACGCAGAGACGCGGAGACACAGAGAAAACAGTTCGAATCTCTGTGCCTCCGCGTCTCTGCGTCAACAAGACGGCCGACGCGCCCTAGCTAGTTCCTTTGGCGGAGTATGCGGGTCATGAAAAGGTGTAGAACCAGCTTTCCGGCGAGCAGACTGAGGGTGAAGCTGATGACGATGGCGGGACCGAGGACCAGGGCATCCATGGGTACAGCATTGGCCCATTCCTCCTGCCGGTCAAGACTGGCGAAGGTTATCGGCTGGGGCGTATCCGAAAGGGGTGTTAACGCGGCGCTGCTCCGGTTTCGCGCGCGGGGACGATGTAGCCCGCGCGCGCCAAGATCCTGGCTCCAGGGTTCCGCCCATCTGCTTCCGGCGATAGTGCCACGCGAACCGCGCGGCGGCTACCGGGCTTCGCCCCGCCGGGCAGCGCGTAGTAGAGTGTGTAACGGCTGCGGATGCGGCGCATGGATTCCTGGAATCCCGGCCCAACATCGCGTGCGTGAATGGCGTCTCCACCGGTTTGCTCAGCCATCTTCTCGACACCGACCTGGAGTTCATAGATCAGCGGATGCGTAACGTTGAAAACTTTCTGAGCCTTTTGCGATAACTCTACGGTTCGTAGGATCAAGACGCTGAGCACCGCGTCCGCCTCCCACAACTCGCGCACCACGGTCCCTTCTCTGCGCGTGCGCTGGCCGTAGTTGTCCGTGATCACCAGGATCGCGCGTCGCCGTCCGCTATGAGGCTCTCGCAGGAGCCTACCGGCAGCATCCGAAACGGCGGTCTGGATGAAGGTCTGGCCGCCGAACTGCCTGCTCAGGAGTTGATCGTGGATCGAGCGTTCGACGGCGAGCAAATCCGTGGTGAACGGAGCTATCACGAAGGAGCGCCTATTGAAAGCCATGATCGAGACCCGGTCGCCCTCACGCAGTGCACGAACTCCCTCGCGCGCCGCCTCCCCAAGCTCCTGTACCCAGGAGCGCATGCTGCCGCTGACGTCAAAGAGGAGGATGAGGTCCAGCGCCTCTTCGCCCTCAGAGAAGTGCAAAACCGGCTGCAGGGCCCCTTCGTCGAACACGCGAAAGTCGTTCCGGTGAAGGCCACTGATGATACGGCCGCCGGCGGATACAACTTCGGCGTCGACATGCACCAGCGAAACCGAGGCGTGGAAAGCCGGCGTTTCCTGGGCGCAAGCCGTGACTGCGAGCAGCGCCAGACACGATGCCCATCGTTTGCCCTCAGAAAGCATACCGGCTCTCACTTCTCGGTGGGCGTCCTCTCACAGCGGTCCACGATAACCCGCATAAGGGGCGCCTTGCGCCGCTCCAGCTTCAGCCCCAATACTTTGAGAGACAGGAACATCGAAGTAGCACCGGAGGCTGACGCTGCTGTTTGATCACTGCCGAGCGGCCTGGGCATACCGGCACCCATCGGTCGCCCCGCGTTCATCAAATCCTGAACCGGAATATCCAGCGCCAAGCCGTAGCGGCCTGCTAGACGCGTGGCGTCTATGACAGGCCGATCCAGCAGTGAGGACAGGCGATCGGCCAGATCTTCCATCGTGGCTCCGGAAATCTCAAGATGAACGGCGCTGCCATCAGGCGAGGGTTTCATCGCTCTCCTGTACCCGTGTTTGTCCAAAGACACGGCACTGCCGTCCTTCGCCATCCGGGCGGTTGTCTCACCCGCGGCGCCGATTTCTGAAATCGGCGCCGCAGACTGCCTGAGGTGGATGCCTCCTTCCGCTGCCACGATGGCGTACACCGGGCGCGGCCCATTGTCGATATGGACCCGGAGGCTAAAGCGCTCTTCCAGCAGTTTCCGCAGCATCGCAGGCACTGCTCCTTCGCTGTCCCAGTCGCCGCAACGGCCACGATATCGAACGGCTGTCCTGTTGTCAGCCAGCCAGGACCTTCAACCTGATAACTCTCCACCCAATAGGCGTTCGTGATGAGTTGCATCATTCGGAGATTCCGGATCTCAATACGTGTGCCATCGATCTTTATGCCCACGTACACTCTTCCGGACTGAACCACAGACGGGGCTATTAACTGCGCAGGTTTGATCGAGGCCACCTCGAATGATGGCGTCTGTCCGCTAACGGCAGTAGTCAAGAATAGGGCGGCGATACTGCGGGATAATGAGAACACAATAGAAATCTGCTCTCCATTTCCGAAGCTCCTTCCCAGCTTGATCAGCATGCAATCAAGGTTCATGGAACCTAATATGCATTGAAGCCAGTGGTCGACGCCGCCCACCGATTCTGCACAGCTTCCCGCGAGACCTCTCGCAACCGGTAGGATCCTGGCGGCACACGAAATGAAAAGCTTGCGTCCAGACCAGTGGCCTGCATCGCCAAGAGCTTTTCAGGGCTCAATAAAAGGTCCATCACAGCCTGCTTGCCGTCAATATAGCCCCCTCTGCCGTTTCGCAAGACGGCGACGAAGGTCAGTTGCTGAATGTACCGCCCGGATTCCTCATGAAAGCGCAATCCCTTGATGTCCAAGTGGATCTTTACCCGGACGGTTGGTGAATTACCTTCCGCAGGACGGGTCTCGACGCGTACCCGGACCGGAAACTCATCCATACGCGCATCCGAGACGGCTTCTCGATCGATGCGGTCCTGTACCCTCTCCGGCAGGCTCCCCTGACCGGCCGCAAAGTAACCGCGGCGGACGGACAATGAGCAGCCCGCGCAATTTCGCACCCTCACAGTAAGGCGGTGATAGCGGCCGTCCTGCATCGTGGACGGCGCGAATCCAATACGATACGAGACCTCGCGCGCCACCAATGCGCGGAAGCCGGCTGCAAAATCGTTGGTATTACGAACCACCCGGCCTCCCGTGACGTCGGCGGCAGCTATCATTAGATCTGAAAGGACTTGATTGCTCACCAAACTGCTCACCTTCGGGTCAGCCGCGCCTGCGAGCAGACCCTCTGCCGAGAGGGAGTCGACCACGACTTGATTCCTCAAGGCGGCGGCAATCAGTTCGTCGGATTGCCTGCGCAGATCGCCCGACACAAAGCCCGATGACACAAGTACGAGAGTGCGTTCTCCTGGAGTCCGCGCGAGTTTCTGGAGAACCACGCCCAGCGCGCGAAGGGTCATGGCGGAGTGGGGCCTGGCCATCTCCCAGACCGTTTCCGCAGTGGCCTCGACGGAGCGAGTCTGGGATGCCACGCACGAGTCCTGTGCGGCGGTACAGCCCTTGCACACGGTCGCCGGGGGCGGGCAGTTGCAAGCGGCGGCCTCCGCTGCGGCAGCGCGTGTCGCCTGGGGATCGAGGCGGCGCGCGATGATGTATGCCTGTAGAGTGTTAAGCGCCGGGCAGACCGAAAATGGCTGCGGACCCGACGATTGCGGGCCCAACCTGCCGAGTGCAGCGAGCAGGGCTTGTTTATCTGGCGTGAAGTCCTGCTCCACAACACCGGAATTCGTAAACACACCTACCTGGTCCGCCTCCCCCAAGTCCTCCGCAATCAGGCGCGCCGCGGCCTCCCTCAAATGGCGGAGTCCGAAGGCCCCAGTATGGATGTCATCGAAGAACAATGCAATGTACCGCCGGTCCGGCTTAACGCCAGCCGAGGACCTCGATCCTGTGATGTCTGCATGCCGCGGCAGGGGGCGGCCTCCGGCGACAGGCGACTCCTCTTGGAAAAACCCAATCTTCTGCGCCAAGCCGTTGTCCAGCACTGTAAAATCTGCTTGCGTCAGGCCGCCGATCGCGCCTCCTGCACGACCCCGGACAATCACGCGCGTCTCGACGAGATTAGATGTCACCGAAAGAGCCTCGCCCGGCGGAATATAAACTGCACTACGGATGAACACTTGGCCGGAATCAACGGCCTGCGCGCCGGAACCCTGGCCAGCCGCGATAGCCGTCACCAGAAAGACCACGGTGATGGTCCCGAGAACCAACCGAATCGATTCCGCGGGTCTCGATGCACTCCACGTCATCCGGCGGCCTCCCGGGCCTCCAGCAAGGCGCGCAAATCGCGCTGTTCGTTTTCCCCTAAGAGGCCGACCCAGACTCTCAATATCGTCCCATTTGAGTCGCAAACCGCCAGAGTGGGCGTAACAGCATGCGACCAAGGAGGTCGCACATCGCCCAACACGAGATCGATAGGGAGATTGATACTGCGAAGATACTGTCGCCCCACCGCTTCCCCGTGGGGGAAAATGGCCGCGAACTGCACGTGCGCTCTAGCAGGCTGCTGAAAAACTAAGTTTTCCCCACCTGCGCCGATACAGAATCAACAACTTGCGGCGGCGATTTTGGCGGCTGCAGGCGTTTTTCAGCAGCCTGCTAGGCGTGCTCATCAGCGCGCTATATGCCGGAACGCTCTGTGCGCAGAACGCGCATCCCCTTTGGAGGAGCAATACCACGGTCGTCTTTCTTCTTGCCCACGGCAGCTTCATAGCCCGAAGACTAAGCCCCGGACGCGGTGGTCCTAGCGACTGAACGGATCTATCCGCACGCCAGCGTTGGAACGTGATTCCGCCAAAAAACAGAGTTACGAGGATTAACGCCAAGTCGGCCCCAATTGCCAGGGATTTTCGGAGTGCAGGAGCTGACATACCCGTACGCGTCCTCCCTTGATATAGGCTGAGGGTTGGCTGCCCGGAGTTCGAGCGCCGCCCCCGGAATGAGTTGGTTTCGTGCGGCTGGCTTCAGAATATCGCGCAGCCGATTAGGCACGCTGCACCCGCCACATCGCATTGGTTGTAGCAATCGGGATTGTTCGGCGCATTCGGGTCTAAGAACAGGCAGTAGGCGTTACATCCGGCATACGCCACCGCGCACTGCCCGCTGCAGTTGTCCGCCTTCGCCTCGTCCGGTTTGCCGAGGAACATGATCCCCAACGCTAATAACAAGGTCGCTCTTAACACTCTTCGTCGCATTCGCATCTCCTCTCTGGGCATGCAAGGACCTATGGGTTTCCGGAATGGTATAGCATTAAGCAGAGGTCGTCAATAGGGGATTCCCCTCGGGCTCAAACTCATGTGATGAGGTCCGGGGAAGGCCGCTGGGGGCGTACGCAGTGTCGGGAGCGGCAGCGATGGTCCCATGCCCGACGCGGACCTGCCCGACGCTGGACTTTACCCTGCTACAATTCTCTTTCGCATGCCCAAACGGGTTTCGCTTTTTGTAACCTGCATGGTCGACCAGCTTTTCCCGAAAGTCGGCCTGGCGATGGCCGACGTTCTGGAGCGGCTCGGCTATACGGTCGATTCTCCCGAGGACCAGACCTGCTGCGGGCAGCCGGCGTTCAACTCCGGGTACCGCGCCGAGGCGCGCACGGTGGCGCGGCACTTCCTGAAGACCTTCGAATCCGCCGAGGCCATCGTCGTGCCTTCCGGCTCCTGCACATCGATGGTCGCGCACCACTACGCCGAGCTGTTCCATAAGGAGCCGGAGACGCTGGCGCGGGTGCATGCGCTCGAAAAGCGGGTATTCGAGTTCTCGACATTTCTTACGGAGGTCGCGGGCGTGGAGGACGTGGGCGCGCGGCTGGAGGAGATCGTCACCTTTCATGACGGCTGCCACGCGCTGCGCGAGTTGGGCATCCGTTCGGCCCCGCGGCGGCTGCTGTCGCGCGTCCGCGGCCTCGAACTGCGCGAAATGACGCCGGCGGAGGAATGCTGCGGCTTCGGCGGCACGTTCTCGGTGAAGTTCGCCGAGCTTTCCGGGGCCATGGCGCGAACGAAGATCGAGGCCATCCAGCGCACCGGCGCCCGGACCGTGGTCTCGCTCGATCCGAGCTGCCTGATGCAGATTCAGGGCGCGTGCTCGCGCGCCGGCCTCCCCATCCGCACGATGCATCTGGCGGAAGTGCTGGCCAGCCGGTGACCATGTCCGCCGAATTCCAGCAGAAAATCCACGAAACCCTGGCGGACGCCAACCTGCAGCTCGCCATCTACACGGCCACCGGACGGCTGAAGGACAAGCGCGTCGAAAACGTCGCGCCGGACGTTCTGCCCGATTACCAGGAGCTGCGCGCGCAGGCCAACGCGATCAAAAAGCACACCATCGAAAATCTCGACTACTACCTGGAGGAGTTCGAGCGCAACGTCGAGGCGCACGGCGGCAAGGTGGTGTGGTGCAAGGACGCGGGCGAGGTTTCGGATTTCATCCTCGGGCTCGCCAAAGAACGGCGGGCGCGGCTGATCGTCAAGTCGAAATCGATGACGACGGAGGAGATCGATCTCAACGAGAGCCTGGAGCACCAAGGCCTCGAATCGGTCGAAACCGATCTGGGCGAGTACATCCTGCAGCTCGCCCACGAGCGGCCGTACCACATCGTCGCGCCGGCGCTGCATAAGACGCGCTACGACGTGGCCGGGATCTTCAGCAAAAACCTGCACGTCCCGGAGGAGACCGTGCCGGAAAAGCAGACCGCGATCGCGCGCGCGGTGCTGCGGGAGAAGTTCCTGGCGGCCGATATCGGGATCAGCGGCGCCAATTTCCTGGTCGCCGATTCGGGCGCGGTGTGCATCGTGGAGAACGAAGGCAACGCGCGGCTCACCACGACCGCGCCGAAGATCCATATCGCGGTGGCCGGCATCGAGAAGCTGATCCCGCGGGCGCAGGACCTCGCGACTTTCCTCAAGCTGCTGGCGCGCAGCGCGACCGGCCAGGCGCTCTCGGTGTATACGTCATTCCTCAGCGGCCCGCGGCGCGCCGGGGCAGGCGAGATCGATGGGCCGGACGAATTCTACGTGGTGCTGCTCGATAACGGCCGCACCAAGCTGCTGCCGGACCGCGCGCGCCGGCAGTCGCTCTATTGCATCCGCTGCGGCGCCTGCCTGAACACGTGCCCGGTCTACCGCAAAATCGGAGGCCACAGCTTCCCCTGGGTGTACTCGGGGCCGATCGGCGCCATCATCACGCCGCAGTTCATGGGCGTGGGGCACGAGCCCGGGCTGCCGTTCGCCTCGAGCCTCTGCGGCGCATGCGGCGAAGTGTGCCCGGTGAAGATCGATATCCCGAAGGTGCTGCTCGATCTGCGCTCGGAAGTAAAGAAAGCGGAGGCGCGCGAAGGCCACAGCCGCCTGGAGCGGCTCGCATTCCGCGCGTTCGCCTGGGTGATGACGCATCC
>Ga0209810_1002991_pt1 | contig 18689 bp, 12 predicted proteins | sample Coa_R1_7_FD_187159 | JGI IMG/M metagenome (GOLD analysis project Ga0209810, IMG submission 187159) | Surface soil microbial communities from Centralia Pennsylvania, which are recovering from an underground coalmine fire - Coalmine... | ecosystem: Environmental > Terrestrial > Soil > Unclassified...
TAGACGCGCGAATGTGCTGCGAATGAATGGCGAAGCCTCCTCCCACATCGTTCGGGGAGCGAACCATACAAATAGATTCATCTCCATTCGGGTCGAAGATTCCCCGCTACTTGCGGCGGGGAATCTTCGATTGTTGAGGCCTGTTTAACCTATCACATTTAATGAAGGCAATCAAGCAAAACGGCAGACCGGGGTTTTCAATCTGATCCGATCATGCAAACCGAATCCCGCGGTGATGGCTATGGGTAGTAAATCTCCAAGAGCGCGGTCGGTGTCCCTCCGGCATCTCCGCCGCCGATCAGGAGAACGCCATCCTTTCCAACGGCCGCGCTATGCCAAGGGAGAGCGAGATGGCCGAATCGACCAATCCCCATCGGCGAAGTGACCGGGATGAAGAGCTTCTGCTTGGGATCGTAGATTTCCGCGGAAGCGAGTCCGGCGCCCGATTGATCGAATCCTCCCGCGATCAAGACCGTGCCGTTGGGCAACAGCGTCGCCGTATGCTCGGCCCTCGGCGTATTCATTCCCGCCTGAAGCAGCGTGAAGACCCCGTGCCCCGGATCGTACACTTCGGCGCTGTTGAGAACATGGCCGGTCAGATCGATCCCGCCGGTCACCAGGACCGTCCCATCTTTAAGGCAAACGACTGCATGGCGGATTCGTTCGACCGACATCGATCCGGTGAGAGAAAAACTTCCGTTCGAGCTGCCGGAGTAAACCTCAGCGGTTCTCATCGGCCGATTCTGGTCATCATATCCCCCCACCACAAGAAGGCGATCGTCTTGCGGATTTCCACCACAATTCAACGCGATCATCCGATGGAGCTTGCGCGCCTGAATGAGATTTTGACTCGGTCCACTTTCAAATTTGAGGCTCACCGGATTAAAAAACTCCGTTGTCGCAAGTGTACGTGGAGAACCGCTCGAATCATTCTCTCCACCGACCAGCATCACCCGTCCATCGGCTAGGCGCGCCGCCGTGTGGAAGCGGCGCGGGGTAATCATCGGACCGACCAATGAGATTTTCGGCTGACCGGAGGGCGGGGTCGGATTAAATAAGGTGGAGAGACCGACCAATTTTCGATCCTTATTATCCCCGCCGGCGGCCAGGACCGTCCCATTGTCCAGTCTCGTTGCAGTATGATCAAAGAGACCGCCTCCGCGATCAAAAGAGTAATCGATCAGGATCGGCATATTGTTTGTTGGTATAACTACTTTATTATTGTAATCGTAGCTCGCAGTGATAGAAACCCCCTGCGCCGGCGCCGTTCGGAAGGTCACATCAACGACTCCCGAATTATAATCGATCGTCCCACCGGGCTGAACACCAACGCCCGTCAGGTTACCCGAACCATCATCATCTACGACGACATTTCCAGCAAAAATTTCAAGACTCTTTTGTTGGATCGGCGTGGAAGATAATGTGGCATGGAAATGGGTCGTCGTACCGTTTCCGGTCCCCAACGACTCATTACGAACGTGAAGAACATAAGGTGGATCATTGAAGATAATCTGAATCTGGCCGGTATCATAGTGAATTGTAGATCCGGCCTTGATTCCGAGGCCCGACAAGTTGCCTTTGCCATCGTCCGTCGCCTGGACATTGCCGGCCGTGATCGTCACGCTCTGCGGCAAAACCGGTTTGAAAACCGTTTGGAGTGAAAATGTCGTCGTCGTTCCATTTCCTACTCCCAATTGCTCCCCTTTGATCGGAGGGGGATTGAGCGAGGCACTTGCATTTGTTTGATCATCGGTCCCGATGATCTCGGTATCGGTCACGGCGCGATTTGCATCATCGATTCCCCCCGCAATCCAGAGGCTTTGATTATTGAGCGTGCTTTCATCGTTAAGGTAGGCGGCGGTGTGAAATCGGCGGGGAGTTTGGAGCCGGCCGAATGGCTGGAAACCGGTGTTCCCGACCAGAAAGAGATTGTTTTGCCGGAAAGAGAAATCGGTGAAGAATTTCGCGCCGGCCGGTTCATCAAAGTGCCAGAGACCATGGACGGCAAAGCGCGCCCCCGACACAAAGGGAGAATCTGGGATCAGGATCTGCTTCGGGGGATCAAATCCACTTTCGGGATAACGAACATCTTGGGTGACCCGAACTTCATCGGCCATTCCGACCAGAAAAGCTCTCCCGTTTGCGCCGCCGATGGTAAACCGGCTCGAATTGTTGTTGAACAAGCCGTTGAAATCAGCCGCGGCGACAGTGACGCCGTCCACAGCAAAATAAGCATGGTGCTTGCTTGTTCCGGAAACGATTGCAGCCACATGATGCCATTGTCCGACACTGATCGAGGCCGGTCCCAATTGGAAGATGGGCGCCTGCTTGTCCTGGGGGGTGATTCGGAAGAGAAGCGCTGAAGCGGAGTTGAGAACGATCTCGAAGAAATTTTGTTTTCCCATCACCAACGCTTCCCCCTGCGCCGGAAGGCTGCCCACATAGATCCACCCTTCCGTCGTCATTTCATTGAGCTGACTTCCGTCCGTGGGATCTCCGATGTCCAGCGTCGTCGTGGAGAGGGCAAAATGGCTTCCATCCAACAGCAGTTTGTTCCCGCTGTCGGGGAAGGGGCCGGGCGGCCCGGCGATCACCATGACCTCATCCGGCTCACTCGTCAATCCGGTATCGGCCACGGGAGCGCCGACCGGAAGTGTGGGATCGACATCTTCGATCACAAGAAGCTGGATCCGATAGACCCCGTCGATATCGGCAACAAAGGTCGTCGTCACGGAGCCGGGCGTATCGAGCGCGGCGTTGCTGCCGGGCGGTGTGGCGGTAATCTTCCATTGATAGTGGAATGTCTTTCCGTTCGGATCGCTGCTTCCGCTCCCATCCAATGTGACGGTGGCTCCGCTCGGCACCGATTGATCGGGTCCGGCATTGGCGATCGGCAATTGATTCGTTTTGAAAAGGCTGCTCGGATCCGGCTCGCCATTTTTGCATCCGCCGAGGAAGATCCCCCCTATCAGCAAGAAGAAAAATAGATGGGCAAGCCTTCTTTCAAGGTAGCGGATCATGTTCTGTTCTCCCTATCATTCTTATCCACCTTGGAACAAAGCGCGATTCGGCGCTCGCAACCGAAACACGCTGCTGCGCAAGTTGGCGGAAAGTAAATTCGTTAAATGAAAGTCCCCCGGCCCGGATCGCTTCAACGCTCCATCGGATCGGCCGATTATCGGTCACCGGCTTCCATTCTTTTAGTAATGGCGTTGGAAAGGTAAACGGGTTGAGATCTTCCGGTCCGATCCCCTGGGGAAATGCGGGAAGAGTGATCTCGGTCTGACTTCCGGGAAGCCAGGCCTCCCACAGGAGCTGTCCATCCGTGGTTTCGAGGGTGACTCGATAAAAATCGACCGGACCCGCCGCCGGAGGAGCCCAGACGAGATGAGGCGATGGCGTCTCGACCGTCACGAACGTCGGATCCAATTTTTGAAGCGGCGGAAAATCTTCGGTCGTCACCTTGACAACCACCGCTTCGTCCGGGGCCGGCGAGACAAGACGGGGCGGATCGGCCAGTGTCAGATCCTGCCGCTGCGGGATATCCGAAAGACCCTGCACGTGAACTTGGCTCGACTCCCCCTTGCTATTCTGCGCTATCGCCATTACGAAATAAGAGAGCGCTCCCTGCCCTTGCGGCTGCAGCGAAAGGGCGCGAAACGTCGGATCACTCCTCCCTGAAAAGGCGGTGGCGTCGCTCCCGATAAACACCCCGCCCCGCCCCCCGACCGCTCCAACCAACACGGCGCGGAGATCGTTTGTCGTAAAGTTCGGCGGAAGGGTGATCGTCCCCTCGGTCGGCACCAAACCGACCCCCGAAACAAAAGAGAGATCATAATTAAGGGTTCCTCCCGCGCTGAGGGGACCTAATCCGCCGGCGAAGAACACATTATTTAAAGCACCGTCAGGCGAAGCGCGAAACGCCGATAACCCAAGCGCTCGTTTGGAACCGGCCACCGAAATGGAGTAATCTCCCCCTCCGGATGGATGCTCCATCTTGATAATGTATTCTCCCGCGGCAGGCAACGTGCAGTTCTCCCCCAAAGGGTTCTGTTGTGGAGGAGCGCATTCCGGTTTTCCCGCGGGCGGAATCTCTCCTCCGAACAGGGATAATGTAGGCAGGCTCGTCGGGTTGAGGTTCGCGTCCTCGGTCGCTCCAAGCGTGATCTCACCCGACTTGTTGACCAACTCTACTAAATGAGTGCTGTTGGCATAAACGGCAAGGGTCTTGCGGCCGATCATGGTCGTCTTTTGAGTGGTCGGATCGGTGGCGGTGGCGGTGACCGTGTAAACCCCCTGCGTGAGATCAAACACCAGAAATCCTCCCGTCGCAGTGGTCTGGTCGAGGGTCGGGCTGATGACACTGTTCTGATCGAAATAGGCAAGGGTTGATATTTTCTTTCCAGAGCTGTCGGTGATGGTGATCTTGGCACCGGAGACCGGCGTCATGATGGGGTCACCGTTTGCATCGACCTCACCGGTCGGGGTCGGCGCCACGACGCGGCCGAGGATCTCCCCCGTATTCACCGTGAGCCCACTGGTATCGCTCCCCTTCTTCGCCCGAACCATATCGACCAGATCGTTGACCGCGACAGCCGCCAGAGGGTAATTGAATTTAGAGCGGTCGTTCATCTGCAGCTCCTGGAGGGTCGGCCGGAAATTTCGGGTCGAAAGAATCGCGACGATATACCGACCGTTCGCAATCAGGTGCTGCTGGCTTCGATAATTTCCGGCGATCTGCGGCCCGCTGTCGGCGACCAGACTCTGTGCAAGGGTGTCGCCGGAAAAATTAATCACGGCCGACTCGACCCCTCCATTTTGAGACGAAAGTGGACCCTTCCTCTCTTCCTCACGGAAGTCGAGCCGGTAGTTCACCACCCGCCCGGAAAGATCAACGCTCCGCGCCTCCAGAGGCAGAAGTGGCAAAGAGAGGACCATCGTCCCCTGTGGAAGCAGATGGACAAATCTCGCCCCCACGCCGATCCCGGGATTCTCCGCCGACAGCATCAGATCATTACCCGGTTCGAGATGAAGGAAGAGAAATCGGCCGTTCGACGTGGTCGCGTTTAATCCAGGGTCGATCTGCCCCGCTTCATTAAAGTAGTAGGCACGGCCGGCATCGCTTCCCTGGAAGTAGCGCGCCGTCACACGAACTCCTCCCTGCGGCTGTTTTGATCCATTAATGGCTCTCCCAACCACGGCCGTCGTGCCAAATCCTTGCTTCGCGCCGGCCGGATCGGCCGCCGCCCAATCGTCGATATCTCGGGTGAAGACAAACATCAGGTCGGTCGGACTCGGCGACTCATCGTTCACCACCTGATAAGTCGTCGAGCGGAGCGGTCCAATAATTTGAAACTTTCCGAATTCATCGATGGCCGCCGTGTAGGCCGTTTCATCTCGCGCGACCTCGAAGACCTTCCCCTGCATCGTACCGGACGCGAAACTTGGAATGCGCGGCACCACCGGAATGGCGACCTGACTGGCATTGACCTGATAGAACGAGGCGATCTGATAGAGGAGCGGGGTGGCGGGATTGTTCGGATCGGAGTCACAGCCGTCGCAGGCGAAAACGTGGATATCTTGCGGTCCGTGGACGTCGGTAAATAGAGCAATCCCCTGGTTGTCGGTTGTCTGCGTCTGCTTTCCAGAATCTCCCAAGGAAACAACCGCCCCGACATAAGGGAACAGTGTATTGTCGCTAAATACCAGAACTTCCAGTTTTCCGTTGATCGCCCCCCCCGCCGTCCCTCCCCCGTTAGAGGCCAGCAGCGGGTGATCGTTGTGCTGCTCCCCGCCGCTGCTGCAGGAGAGAAGCGCAAGCGCGAAGAGCCCGATGCAACGCCACATCTGTCTTTTCTTCATACCGATCCAATCTTACTCATGACACCTATTCCTCTTCCACTAAAAAAGAAGCCGGACGCCGAACATTCCAAGCCACTTTGAATAATTGCTGAGGGAGCCGGTTTTATCCGCGGTCAAGACCTGTTGGAGCTCCGGAGGAGTACCGCCCAAGTTTGAGTTGTTCACCTGCCATAAGGCTCTCAGATAGAATTGAATTCCACGCTCCAGATTCACCGTGACCCCGCCGCTGATGGAATGGCCCTGATTGAGCCGCCGTTTGTGAAAATCCGAATCGGCATTTAAAAAGTGTTGGAGCGAATAGCCGTAGGAGAGATTTAGGTTCACCCCCGGGATTAATGGTCGATCGTATAGGATTGAGGGGGAAAAACCGGCATAGGCATAATCATTCCCGATCGACTTGGTGTTGAAATTGGCATAGACCGCGCTGGAGAGGGTGAGCCGCCCTTCCCAGATGCCATCCTTGGCAACCCCGGCGGAGAGCGACGGTTGAATTCCATCATAGATATTATTGACGACAGAATCGGCATATCGAAGCTTAAGGGCGCCGGTGAACGTCGAAGTCTGCCCGATCGGCGAGAAGGCATCGACGGAGATCTCATGCGATCGATTGGAAAGGGAGCCCTCGAAGTAACCGACCTGAAAGGTATAGCCAAGAGAAATCCCCCTTTGATAGCCCCTCCATTCGGTGAAAAGCCCGAGCTGTCCATTGAAGATTGAAACCTGACTATGATGAAAAATTGTAATGGAGGGAGTCAGGCGGACCCCGCTCCGCTGTCCCGCTCCATTCAAGAAATAGTGTTGATACTGAGAAATCAGATCCGACTTCAGATCACCGAAGGGGTTCTTGGTCAGAGTGATGTTGCTGTCATACGTGACCTGATAAGCGACCGAGATGGTCCCGAAGAGAAGATTGAGCCGCTCTTGGATCTCCTCCGCCGGCACATCGTCTCCCCCTTCCTCTAAAAGTCCCTGGTAGAGGTCGAAGGCATCATACGGCCGTCCCAACTCCTCGTACAGCGCGGCGAGCCGAAGCCGAATTGATTTGTCTTTGGGATCGATCTCCATCGCTTTTTTGAAAACCTCCACCGCCGCGTATGGGTCCCGCCGCTTCAAGTTCGCCAGTCCCAGATTAAAGTAGCCCACCTTCTCTTGCGGACTGATCCGAACCGCTTCCTCGAACTCCGCGCGCGCCTCATCAAAGCGGTTCTGTTTTCCCAAAAGAATTCCCTTCAAGAGATGGATGCGGTACTGAGCCTGCGTCGTCAGCGGTCCCGCACCGAGCGCAGCCAGTCGCTCGTAGGTCTGAATCGCTTCCTCCTCTCGACCGGTCTTCTCAAGAAGATCGCCCAGCGGCATATAAACGTCGGTTTCGGAGGGATCAAGGGCGATCACCTGATCGAACGATTTTTCCGCCTCGGAAAGTTCGTTCCGTCGAAGATAGAGCAGGGCGAGATTAAAATAATTTGCAGGATTCTTCGGCTGCAACTCCGCCGCCTTTTTGAACGCTTCCAATGCTTCATCCAACTTTCCCGCTTGCACGGCGATCCTTCCCCGCACCGTCTGCGCGCTGACCGCGGCATTGACCCCATCGGTACTCTCCGGCTGGAGATCACGGGCCCCTTCATAGGAGCGCAGCGCTTCCTCTAACTTTCCCTGCCGCTCGTAAAGAATGCCAAGATTCAAGAGTGCCCCTTGATGCCTCGGATCGACTTGAAGCGTTCGAGTCAGCGCGGCCTGCGCATTTTCAAGATCTCCCACCCCCAAATAAAGAAGGGCAATATTGTAGTAAATCGGAGCCGGATCAGGCGAAATGCGAAGCGCTTGCTGGAAGGCAAGAAGCGCTTCCTGCGGCTTGCCATGTTTGGCAAAGGTGATTCCTTTCAGGAAGGGAATCTTAATTTGAGCGGCCCTTCCGCCTGGGGTATTCGGATTCGCTTCGGCCGCGCCGATATAGGCCGACAACGCCTCATCCAACCGCTTCTGCTGTTCATAGAGATTTGCAAGCTGAAGATAGGCCTCTTGATGATGTGAATTCGCTTCCACCGCTTTACGAAAAGCCTCTTCCGCCTTCGCTTCCTCCTTCCTCCTCAAGTAGATCAGGCCCATATTGTAAAACGCGGCCGGATCGCTGGGGTCGAGTTCCGCCGCCGCCTTAAACAGACGGAGGGCGCCGTCGAAATCGCCTGAGCGCGCCAAGAGAATCCCTTCGATGAGGCTCTTTTTCACCAGGCTGAACTGCACCGCCTCCCCTTTCGGATCGAGATGAATAATGGTCTCATAAAGATTCAATGCCTCCTGCAGCCGTTGCGTCTCTTCATAGAGCCGGGCCAACTGCAGAAATGCAGGAACATACTCCGGATTCAGACGAACCGCCCGTTTGAGCGTCTCCTCCGCCTTTTCAATTTGCCGAAGTTCCAAATAGCTGACCCCCAGCCGAAAATAGATCTCTTCTTGATCGGGGAATTTCTTGGCCAATGCTTCAAAGAACCGGGCCGCCTCCTCCCACCGCTTTTCCTTCATCAGGCGGGTTCCTTCTCCGATGCGCGCTTTCAACTGCGACTCGGGGAGTGCCTCCTTTCCGGCCGGCGCTTTTTCCTGATCGCTCGCCGTGGCCTCCCCCCAAGCCGCAGAGGTCGTCAGTAAGAAAATGAGAAGAACCGATAAAAAAATGGATCGCATTGTCTTGTCGTTACTCTTCTTCAAAATAAAATCCGAATCCCCAAAACTGCTTCCCAACCGGTTAACTCCATCTGAAGCGGTTGTCCATTCGCTCTGACCATGTCGCCCTCTTTTGGGAAAAAGGAACTGGCCCCCACGGCGCCGGCAATCGCGTCCTGCTCGAGAAAAGTATGCCGATACGATTTATAATAGAGCGGCTTTGCTTTCCCCAGGCGATAATTCGCCGACAGGTTCACCGCCAACCAGCGTGAGAGATAATAATCCCCTCCGATCCCTCCCGTAATTAAATATCCCCCTCGGCTTTTTGCATGGGCGAGGATGTTTCTCAAAAACTGCTGTCCATTGGACTCAAAGGTGTAATTAAAATCTTCCGTGTAGGTCACGTTGACCTGATCATAAAATCCCAATTCGACATAAATCCGATACCGTTTCGGCTCCTCCAAGATGTGATATCTTCCCTTCAGCGCATACTCGTTGAATGAAACTCGCGTGGTCCTTTTGGCCTTGAAGGGGGTCACCCCAAAATCTTGAAAGGATACCTCGCCCGATTCAATCGCGGTCGATTCTCCCTCCCAAAAAGAGGCCAATGCCGCCAGGGAAAACCGCGGGCGGACCCGCCACTCAACCTCGACGCCAAACACCGGTCCGCCAGTGATCGCCGGACTTCCTCCAACCCGAGGCGGGATGGGTGTCGTCTCATTCAGCTTCTCATTATTCAGGCTCTTGAGGAGCGCGGCGTTATAGCCTGAGAATAACTCCATGCTCCAATCGGATGCCGCGGCCGGCTGCGCCGACGCCATCACGATAAAAAGTAATAGGATAAAAACCGGCACAGATTCTCCCCTCAAAAGCTATACTTCAACTCAACATACACCCGGTCATGGCCGACAAAGGTGCTGACGAATTTAAAGAGTCGATCGTTTGCGGGTGCGGCGATGTCGGGGAGGAATGTCTCCTTATGTCCGTAAAACAAATCGGCCCCCCATGTAATCTGAAACTGTTCAGTCAGTAAATAATTCACTTTCGGTTTGATGAGGACTTCCTCGTTATTAATGAGATAAAGAATAAAAATCTGGCCCTTTAAAGAAGCGCTTCGCAACGATTTCTGCGCAAAAAGGCTGATGAACGTATCATAGTTGTCTTGAAAAAGGACCGGCTTCCAGCCGAGGACAATCCATTGAGCAAGCGCAATGGAAAGATCGACTCCTTTGAGCGAGGTATCCGCTTCGATCCCCCATCGGATATGGTTTCGCTTCAACGCGCCGTTATAATCGAGCTTTCCATCCCCATCCAGATCGGCCAGGCGGGTTCCAAAATATTTTCCGGTGATGAATGAACTCTCCCATTTTAGGATATAACTCCCCATGTTGACCGCCGCCGACTGGCCGAAGATATGAATCCGCTCAAAGCGGGGATGATAGACCGGCCCGCAATCAGGATCGGTATTCGTCTGATCAATTTGAAGGGTGGTCGGCAAACACTTGGCGGGAGGGGCAAAAAATCGGAATCCGGTATATTCGCGAAAGGGTGTGGGAAACGGATCAAATACATCGAGATAACTGACGGCCAAGTCGACCCCGCCGAAGGTTCGTGAAAGACGGGCGCCGTACTCGGAGTTCTCAAGGGTTTTCGGAGGATCCTCCTGTCCCGGAAGACGTTGGAAGAGTTCCCACTCCGACCCCCTCGGGGCGGGGCGATGCGGAGTGAAAAAAGGAATCCATAATCCCTCAATCTGATAGTCTCCGAAATAATAATCCCCCTTCACCGTCCAAAGGGGAATGCGAAAATCGATCAGATCCGGAAGAATGAATTCTCTGAAATCGAGCGGATTGATTTCATCCAAGATGCGAAAACCGAGAAGCTGTTCCCAGACGACGATCTGTTTTCCGACGCGCAGATCGAGCTTTGAAAGGGAGTAATCGAAATAGAGTTCGCGCATCTCTCCCCAGAGGCGTTGATCTTCACGCGCTCTTTGGGAGATAAACGGAAGCGGGAGGTTCGGATCATTGGGTGGGTTGATCGTATCGTAAGAGGCAAAAAGATAAGCGGCGTCGTACCAGCCCCAGCCGGAGATATAAAAATGAAGATTCGTCTTCAGCTCGGCCGAGGCCTCTAGAAAGAGGATATTCCGAATTTTTGTAAAGGCAACCGGATCTTGAAATCGAAGGGCCGTCTCATTTTTGAAATAACCTCCGAGATGGAGGCTTCCGAGGACTCCGGGATCTTCGGCAAAAGCGAGAGGAGCAAAAGAGAAGATAAAAATAACAAGGAGAAGGATGAGAGGCTTAGGTTGCAATTGAATTCATCCCTTCCCCGCGCAATCAAGGGAACGTTTCATAGATCTTATTTCTCTGATCAGCCTTATCTATTCATATCGTCAAAGTGGATCTAAAATCCCAAGTGACTTAATTGAGTCTCTGGATATGCGAGACTCCCCTCCCCTCTTTACCTTCAGAAAAAACCTGAGATTAACTAAAAAAGAATAACATAAAATCTTTGAATCGCAACTGATTTCTTGTATCAAACACAAAGGAAGATCGGAATCCAGAATGAGAGACCGGATCTTGGCGTGCTTCTTTTCACCCCGCAATCGATGACAGCACACAGGGTTTTCGGCGGACTTATATTTTCGCGTAATTCATTCGTTAAGATTGACGCTCTTTCGATACTAAGGAGTAAAGAAGAGAGGAAAAAGGATTGGGGAATGAGACGCAAGATAAGAGGGAGGGAGACGGTTTTCCGTCTCCCTCCTTGTCTACATTAATTGAAACAGCAATTAGAAGTTCTGATTCACAGTGGCCGGTGAACCGGTGTCAAACAGAATGGTTGATGAGAACCCGGGTGTCGCCGGATCGCTGACTGCTTGGTCGACGTGGGTCACAAAATTACCTGTGATCGTCGTTGAAGTATTCGGTCTGATCGTCACGATATCTCGGGTCAACCCATTTGTGGCATCGGTCATGCTTTGATCGATGTTCATCCCGGTGCCAACCATGTTTTCCTGCCCGGCGCCGGTTCCTTTGTTGATGATGCCGAGGTTATCCATCCGGGCCGTCACGTTGACGTTGCCGGCTCCGGCGGTCAAGACCTGCTTGAAGGTCAACTGGTTGGTTGAGACCGTATTGGTCGCCCCTTGGATCGCTCCCCCCGGAGTGAAAGACTCTTGCTGGAAAACAGCCCCGGTGGTTGCATCCGGCTTGCTCCGAACGATCATGTGGTTGATCAGCTTTCCGTTGAGGGTCAGCTGCTCCTGGAAGAAGAAGCTGTCACCGCTGCTCTCAAGCAGACGGTTCGTGCCGCCAGACAGGCCGCAGGTATCCGCCGTGGTACAGGTCGGTGGCGCAAAGTTGACCGTCGATGTCTGTGCCATGGCAAAACCGGCGGAGAGAAGAACACCTGCAACGGCGAGGTAGGTTTTTTTGTAGATTGACTTCATTTTATATCAAGCCTCCTAAAAGATTAGATTGATCTCCATCCACTCTTGAGAAAGATGCCGTTATGGCCCCTGAACGATGGTCGGCAGGTTCACCCCAGTGGGTCCGGTGGTGAAGTCCAGATTCTGAGAGAAGAGAACCGTACTCCCCTGGGCCACACTCACCTGCTGGCTGACTGTCGTACAGAAGACCGGGGTTGTGCCGCAGGACGGACCGCCGGGATTCGCCGCTCCGTTCGGACCTGTCTTATTCGGCAGGATATCAATATTGCTGAACGAGAGGCCTCCCGACTGGTTGTTGGTTGTATCCACTCCCGCAACCTGTTGATGGATGTGAATGTCCGCTCCCGGTTCGAGGCTGGCCGTGCTGGAAAAGCCGCTGTCCTGCACCACCTGCCTGAAAGCAATCTGCGAATTGGCAGGCGGCGCGGGAAGAATCGGCGCCGGAGTATTGTTCTGAACGAGAGGCGTTCTTTGCGCTCCCATCAAAACAAACGATTCCTGGACAAATTTATTAGTGGTCCCGGTGTTCCCCTCTAACATTGTGTGAATGGTTGGCTGGGAATTGATGGTGACAAACTCCTGCTGGAAGAAATCACCGCTTCCCATTGTTCCTTGAAAGGTAATTAACTGTCCGCCGGTCAGCTGTGTCCCTGTCCCGCCGACGCCGGTATGGACATACGGGAAGGGCGACGGGTTATCAGTAAATGTAGGAGCCCCTACAGAGCTCCCCCCGACCTGTGCCAAAGCGACACCGCCCGCGATCGAGACGATTCCGACCGCCGATGCCACGATTGACCATATCTTAGCTTTGCCATTTCTCATCATCAACGTTCCCCCCTGTTTCTATGAAAGTTCTTGAAGATTGATCAATAACCGGATATTTATGAAGCCGCCCATCCGGCGAATGGCCTTCCTACCCTATTTCCCTTTCCCTTTTGTTTCTATTACTTCTTGTACTGCCTACTCTACTTAATGATCTTTAAGTTGAAATTATTTTCTCTAAGCGAACGATCATTATTTCATATCAGGTCGCGATCGTGATTACCTTCTACCACCGCCACTTCCGCCGGTCCCCCCATTCGGATCGGGAAAAGCCGTGCTCAGCCCGCTGCTCAACTGGTGAGAGCCGGAGCCGCCCCATCGGTCCCACCAAACCGGGGTCAGTTCGAAGCTGTCGAGATCATGGTTCGGAATCCCAGGTCGGGTCGAGGTGGAGGTTGACGGAGTTGCTCCGCATCCCCCGCGGCGACCAAGATCGCTGATAAATCTGTTATCGATCCGTCCGTCGGTGTCGCCGAAGTCATTACACTTGCTGAAGCTCACGACTTGATTTTTTGTCGGATCGATAATCTTGACGACGGTCAGGTCATTCCAGAAATTGATCGTTCCGTTGCTGCTGCCACCGCCACCGCCAAATCCACCCCCAAACCCACCACCGCCCCCTCCACCACCGGCAGGAATTGACGTAGCGATCACATGAGAAAGATCGGCCTGGTTTAATGTAAAGTTCTGGTTCTGAGTAACATCATTCTCACCGAGACCGGAGAAACCGGTGATCCAGACCCCGATATCTTGACGGACCCGCACCTGACCTGTCGCGGTATCCAAGAAGGGCTGCTGCCTGAAAAACATATCCATCTGGTTGAAGCTGGTTCCGCCCAGAGTGGCGACTTTTGATTCAACAATGTCTTCGTGAATCTGAATCGGCTGCTTGAAACCGTTGATGAAACTGTGGTCGGTCAATCCCCAAGTAGGATCTTTCAACACCTGATTGAAAATGACGTTTCCGTCAGGGGTGTTGGTTGCCCCGACGGTTCGCTTAACATACGAATCGACCGAAAAGTTGGTGTCTGAGATACTCTGGAAAAAAAAGCTGTTCCCATTTTGAAGGGACACCGTCTCCTGCAGAAAACCATTCCCCTTGATCGTATCGGAAATCTTTGCTCCAGAAAGGGTCGCAGGATCGGTTCCCCAGGGGGCCGGGGCATCGGAAGGGAGCGGCGTCACTGTTGCCGGAGGAAGAGGACCGGGTGGGGTTTGAGTTCCTCCTCCGCCTCCTCCGCCACCCCCTCCTCCCCCGCCACCACCGAATTGAGCCCAGGCCGGGGTTGAAATCAGAATAAGAATGGCAAGGATGAAGAAAGAAACGATGTGACTGGTGTTTTTATTGGATGATGGCTGTAAAGAAGACTTCGAGCATCCAAGTATCTTCATGCAAATACTCCCGCTCTAAATTTTGGTGCAACTGCCTTCCTTGATCAAGCCAAAACTGTACTTCGTGCTATGAAAACTGTAGGAGAACTTCAATCTACATAAAAAAAAGTAACCTGTCAACCAAAAAATTCAAAAAAAGAATAAAAAATATCCGATCCGAAGCGCTAGAAAAACGCCCGTTTTAACCCACAATCAAGAGCAAAATCAGACTCATGGGATCACTCCCGACGCATATTTGAGATCTTGGTTTCCAAAATCCCGATAGCTGATATGAATCGTCCCGTTCGACTCGACTCCCAAGTAGGTGTCCCACCCGACCTCTCCGAGGGTATCAATCGTGTAAATCGACCAATCCTTCGGATCAAGGCAATCCGATGAGGAGAGACATCTTGCGTACTTTAAATATTTGTTCAAATCATCTCGGTAACTGACATGAATGTACCCCCCGGCGACTGTCACCTGTGTGCTTCCCCCTGCCGCATCTATCCCTGCATTCTTCCAGTTTTGAGCGTTGGCACAGCTACTTCCGGAGGTGCAACGGGCATATTTGAGAAGGCGGTTGGTGTTGTCGCGATAGGTAATGTGAATGACATTTCCGTCGACGGCAAGGGAGTTCTCTCGTCCAACGATAAATTGATTCCCCCCGCCATCATCAACGACCACCGATGTCCAGTGCTTCGGATCAATGCAGCCATTAGGGATAACGCAAGTTATATACTTCAATGTTCCATTTAGGTAGTAGCTGATATGAATGGCCGAACCGGTTACAACGATGTGGTTCGGCGCTCCCGCGCCGTTTCCCTGCTCAATATCAACTGTACTCCAATTGGCGAATTGATTGCAGGAGGCAGCACAGGTCGCATAAGCCAAGGTGTCTTGATCGGGGCTATCCCCCGTTTTTCGATAACTGATATGAACAACATTTCCGCTCACCGCAATATAGGTGTCTTCGACCGCATTGACCGTATCATCCACAATCACCGGAGGGGCCCAGGTCCAGGTCGATCCACTTTTGACCGCTTTGACATACTTTAAAATTCCGAACCCATCACCTTTTATTCCACCTGCGAATGAATCGACATCCCGATAGCTGACATGGAGCGTGTCGTTTGCATCGATCGCCATGTTAATGTCTCGACCGAATTTCCTCCCTTGAGGAGGGGTTTCGATCACTTCGATGGTCCAATTCCCCGAGACTGTGCAATCCGTACCGCTGAGACAAAAGGCATGTTTCGGAGCACCGATTGACTCCGAGTAATAGACGATGTGGGTTGTCCCCATGCTGTCGACGGCCACCGCGGTGCACTCGCCGGCATCGGGCTCGGCCCGATTTTGCCCGTCAATCGTGACAAGCGAAAGGGGCGAAGCAAACGGCGCCGTCTTGAATGTCCATTTGTAAGCAGATGAAAGGAGATTTCCGTCCTGATCTCTTCCCTGCGGTAAAAGCGTCAATGTGTATGATTTATTATACTCCAGGTTGGTTCCCCGAAAAAACCAAATTGTCTTGCAATCCGAATCATCGACACAGCGCGGATCATATCCGACTCCTAAGCCTAAGCCGTCCAGGGCGGTGATAAACGTCGCTTTTTTCATCGCTTTATTAAAGGTCACTTCGATCGGAGCATTGACCGAAACGGCATTTCCCGTCGGTGTCACCGACACCACCGCCGGCAAGACAGGAGACGGCGTTCCATTATTTCCTCCCCCTCCGGTTGAACCGCCGCCGGACGCTCCCCCTCCACCGGAGTCGGAAGCCGAATTACCCGAGCCTGCGCCACACCCGGACAGGATGAGGACGGCAAAGGCCATCGGGACAAACCACCTTAGGAGCTTTATCGAAAAGAAATTCACGTCGGTCTCTCAAAATAGATGCAATGAATACGGAGCCTGTTCTTGTGAAGAATCTGAGGGGTAACGAGTAGGAAGTTCAAGGCGTGTGCAAAGATCGTTCTTAATGAAGGAGTGAAAACCTGTTCCCCTAATCATGAAAATATAGACACTCGTGGGATGAATTCTATAGAAATTAAGAAAAGGTGTCAAGGAATTTCGCCACAGACTTTTCAGGAGCGGGCCGAGACATGCCGTAAGATTTGGACCCCTAGTACCCTTAAGAGAAGATCCGCCGAGCTCCGCTTGCAGAGTGAGGGAATCCTGTGATAGGGTAAACGGCATGATCGATAACAAAAAGAACCTTCTTTCCCTCTCTTTCGAGGAGATGGAAGCGTGGGTGATCGGCCTGGGGTGGAAAAAGTATCGCGCGAAACAGATCCTCTCTTGGCTCTATCAGCGGCGCGCCGCCGATTTTGAAGAAATGACCGATCTCTCCAAGACCGACCGCGCCCTTCTGGCCGAAAAGGCGACGCTCCATCATCTAGAGATTGTGACCCACCAAAAATCGGTCGATGGAACCGAAAAGTTCCTGCTCGGATTGGAAGATGGAAACCGGATCGAATCGGTCCTGATCCCGGACGACGATCGGTTGACCCTCTGCATCTCCTCTCAAGCCGGCTGCACCCTCGACTGCGGCTTCTGCCTCACAGCGCAAGAAAAGCTCAAGCGCAACTTAAAAGCCTATGAGATCGTCGATCAGATCCTCACCGTCCAGCGGACCCTTCCGGAAGAGGCGCGGATCACCAATATCGTGATGATGGGAATGGGCGAGCCGCTCGCCAATTTTAATCAGGTCGTCGAAGCGCTGAAGCGGATGATCTCGCCGGTCGGCCTCGGCTTCTCACCGCGCCGGGTGACTGTCTCTACCGCCGGAATGGTCCCCCAAATCCTGAAGCTCTGGGAAGAGGTCCCGGTGAACCTTTCTATTTCGCTGAACGCCACCACGAATGAGGTTCGAAGCCGGATTATGCCGAAGGTCAATCGGCTCTATCCCCTTGAAGAGCTGCTCACGGTCTGCAAAGCCTTCCCCCTCCCCTCTCGGCGAAGGATTACCTTTGAATATGTTCTGCTGGCCGGCGTGAACGACACGCCGGAAGATGCCGCACGGCTGATCCGCCTCAGTCGAGGGATCCGCTGCAAGGTGAATTTAATCCCCTTCAACGAATTTCCCGGCTCCCCATACCATCGCCCGACCGATCAGGAGGTCTTACGGTTCCAGAAAACTCTCCTCGATGCCGGCCTCACCGCCACGATTCGAAAGAGCAAGGGGAGAGACATCCTCGCCGCCTGCGGCCAGCTCAACAGCGAGTTTACCGTCCAAACCAGCTCTCGGAAAAAATCGGAATTGATCGGTATTCTCCCGGTCTAAGACTCCGGAGAATTCCCCCCTCTTGAACGCCCCTCTTCCGCTACGCTAGACTGATATTATTATAGGATGAAATTTCTGAGGAGGGTAGCATGGCGGAGAAAACAATGACCGATCCGGTTTGCGGGATGAAAGTAACCAACGAAAACATTTGCACCGATTATCAGGGGAAGCACTTTTGTTTCTGCTCGGAGAACTGTTTTCAGACGTTTCAGAAAGCGCCGGAACAATATGCACGGAAGGCGGTATAGTGGAGTGGATTTGACCGGAGGTCGCACGACCTCCGGTCAAAAGAATCTCTAACTAATCATCATCCCCTTCTTCATACGAATCGGGTTTTCCCATCGCTCCATGCGGGGACTCCATTCCCTTTCCCCTCATGCCGTGGGGTGACTCCATCCCTTTCCCCATCTCCATTCCTCGACCGTGCGACATCATTCCACGCATCATCGGATGCATGCCGCCCGACATCGACATGCTCATTCGTCGCTCAATCATCGATCTGAACTGATTGTACTGCGCATCGGAGAGGAACTCCTTCGCCTTCGCCATGGAGCGGACCCGGAACATCAGCAGATCGGTCTCCAGCGCTTCCTTATCTTTTGCTTTCTTCTCAACTTTTGCAAGATCGAGCTTCGGATCGGCAATCGCTTCCTCCAATTCGATTTCGGCCACCTGGAGGTTGGCCCGTTTTTGGATTACCCCCTTGCGGTAATCGGTGAAGAGATCATGGAGCTTTTTGGCCTGATCATCATTCAGATTGAGCGCCTGCTTTAATCCGTCCATCGTAAAGAAATTTCCGCCCTGCATTCCGGACGCGGGAGGATGCCCCATCGGTCGATCCATCCCTCCCCCTTCTCCTCCGCGGTGCGGGTTCCCTCCTCCCTGTTGCATCATCTGCGCAGAAGCCGTGGTCGCCACGATTAAACTGAACAGCATACAGATCCCAGCTTGCCGGAATCGTTTCCAATTGTTCATTCTCACTCCTCCCTATATTGAAGATCTCTCGATCTGATCGACACGCGTTTCCTATCATAACCGAAAAGATTCCACGAGACAACACTCCCTTACTTCATATGTCAAGCCAAAATAGAAATGTCCTCTTTCTACCAAAATAGAAATGTCCGGTTTTAGGTGGATGGTCGCGGTGCTCTTTTTTCTGCCTTTCCGAATTGGAAATTCCTCCATGGATGATCCGACGAAGGCTTGCTGCTCTTGGGGGTTTGGTTTCTCTGAGAAGAC
>Ga0209810_1002992_pt1 | contig 18688 bp, 21 predicted proteins | sample Coa_R1_7_FD_187159 | JGI IMG/M metagenome (GOLD analysis project Ga0209810, IMG submission 187159) | Surface soil microbial communities from Centralia Pennsylvania, which are recovering from an underground coalmine fire - Coalmine... | ecosystem: Environmental > Terrestrial > Soil > Unclassified...
GACGCGGTCGTGCCGCCGAACGCCAGCCTCGTCACCGACATGACGCAGCTGCCCGGCCGGGCGGACGCGGTGGTCTTCCCCTCGAGCGCCGAGGCCGTCGCGGCGACGCTCGCCTGGTGCTACGAGCACGACGTGCCGCTGACCCCGCGCGGCGGCGGCACCGGCTTCGCGGGCGGCGCGGTCCCGGACGGCGGCGTCGTGCTCGGGCTGGAGCGGCTCACGCGCGTCCGCTCCTTCGACCCCGAGCTGTGGCGGATGACGGTCGAGGCGGGCGCGACGACGGCGACCGTCCACCGTCTGACGCGCGAGAGCGGACTGCTGTTCGCGCCCGATCCCGGCGCTGCCGAGCTCTCCCAGATCGGCGGCAACATCGCGACGAACGCCGCCGGCCCGCACGCGTTCAAGTACGGGGCGACCGGCCGCTGGGTGAGCGGCCTCGAGGTCGCGCTCGCGCCCGGCGAGCTGGTGACGATCGGCGGCAACATCCGCAAGGACGTCGAGAGCTACGACCTGAAGAGCCTGCTCGTCGGCTCCGAGGGGACGCTCGGGATCGTCACCGCGGCGTGGCTCTCGCTGATCCCGGCGCCGGAGCGCGTCCTGCCGGTCGTCGCCTTCCACGCCGACTTCCGGGCGGGCTGCGCGGCGATCGAGCGCGTGCTCGGCAGCGGGATCCGCGCGGCGGCGCTCGAGTTCCTCGACGCCGAGACCCTCGCGTCGTCCGCCGCCTCGTACGAGCCCGGGATGCCCGAGCGCGCGGGCTTCATGACCATCGCGGAGGCCGACGGCGGCGCCGACGAGGCGCAGCGGATGCGGGCGGAGCTCGTCGAGGCGCTGTCGGAGGACGCGCTCGCCGTGCACACGCCCGAGACCGCGCCCGAGCTCGAGGCGCTCTGGCGCTGGCGCGGCGGCATGGCGTTCGCGGTGATCGCGCGGCGCGGGACGGCGCACAGCGAGGACATCGTCGTGCCGCTCGACCGGCTGGCCGAGGCGGTGGAGGGAACGATCGAGATCGGCAGGCGCCACGACCTCCCGGCCCTCAGCTTCGGCCACGCGGGCGACGGCAACCTCCACTCGACCTTCCTGCTGGAGCCGGGAAACGAGGGCGAGCTCGCCCGCGCGTGGAAGGCGTGCGACGACCTGTTCGACCTCGCCGTGCGGCTGGGCGGCTCGATCTCGGGCGAGCACGGGCTCGGGACGCTGAAGGGAGGCAAGCTCCGCCGCTACCGGCAGCCGCGCGCGCTCGAGCTGCACGCCGCGGTCAAGGCGGCCTTCGACCCGAAGAACCTCCTGAATCCGGGGAAAAAGCTTCCCTAGCGGTAGCGCTCGAGATAGCGCGGATTCGCGATCCGCAGCTTCGCGGCGACATGGCGCTTGAGGATCGCGAGCGCGCCGTCGGGGACGTCGCCGGCGCGGATCCGGCGCGCGAGGTCGGCTGCCTCGTCGCGTGAGAGGAGGTCGTCGTCCCCGGCCTCGAGCTCGCGCTGCGCGATCCCGAGCGCGTTGACGGCGACGAGCGTCCGAAAGCGCAGCCGGGGGTCGCGCGCGGCCGGCAGCACCTCCTGCTCGAGAAACTCGCGCGTCGCCTCGACGAGCTCGGCGGCGCTCGGCCGGTCGCTCACGAGACCAGCTCCAGGAGGTCGAGCAGCTCGTACTCCATCTCGGCGGCGAGGCGGCCGAGGACGGCGAGCTCGACGCTCCGCTCCTGCCCGTTCAGGTGCCGCCGCGACTGCGTCAGCGCGCCCGTCGCCCACTTGACGTTGCCGAGCACCTCCCACCAGTGCAGGTCTTCCGGCGAGATCTCCCGGCCGGTCAGCTCGGCGTAGCGCTCGAGGTACGGCTCGACCTCGCCGACGCCGCCGAGCCGCAGCCCGTCGGCGCCGAAGCGCCAGGCGCGGACGATCGGCCAGCAGACGTCCTCGCGGGGGTCGCCGACGTGCGCGAACTCCCAGTCGAGCAGGCACTCGAGCCCGTGCTCCGAGACGACGACGTTTCCCAGCCGGAAGTCGCCGTGGCAGACGACCGCCTCCAGCGGCGCCGGCCGGTGCTCGCGCAGCCACCATAGTCCCAGCTCGATCGCCGGGTGCGGCTCGCCCACGGAGTCGAGCTCGCTCTCGAACTGCTCGAGGACCTCCCGCTGGCGCAGGAACGGCAGTGCCTCGCGCGGGATCGCGTGCACCTTCGCGAGCTCCTCGGCGAGCTGGAGCGGCAGCGCCTCTCGCGCGGCCGCGAGGTCCGGCCGCTGCACGATCCGGCGGCCGATCGTCTCCCCCTCCACCCGCTCCATCGCGAACGCCTCGCGCCCGCCGAGCTCGCCGAGGTAGCCGTATGGCCGCGGCACGCGGACACCCGCCTCGTGCGCGACCTCGAGCACGCGGAACTCCTCCTCCAGGGAGAGCGTGCCCTGGTGGATGACGCCGCCGGCCGCGCGGCGCACGAGCAGCGGCCGGCCGTCGGCATCGACGGCCCACGCCTCCTTCGACGCGCCGCCGGCGAGCAGGCGCGGCTCGCCGATCTCACGGGCGCCGAGCCGCTCGCGCAGCTCGTCCGCCCACGTCACCACGCCGATTCGCCCCCGTCGACGACGAGCGTGTGCCCGGTCACGTAGTCGGACGCCGCGGAGGCGAGGAAGAGGACGGCGCCCTTCAGGTCGTCGGGGCCGCCGAAGCGGCGCAGGGGCACGTGCTCGACGAGCTGCGGGTTGTGGTCGAGGACGGCGTTGGACATGTCGCTCGGGAACCAGCCCGGCGCGATCGCGTTCACGTTGATCCCGTGCCGCGCCCACTTGCACGCGAGGTCGCGCGTGAACGAGATCACGCCTCCCTTCGTCGCGTTGTAGGCGATCGCGTTCATCACCTCGGGCGGCGCGCCGCTGAGCCCCGCGACCGACGCGATGTTGACGATCTTGCCGCCGCCCGTCTCGATCATCACGCGTCCGGCCGCCTGCGCGAAGAGGAAGACGCCGGTGAGGTTGACGTCCACCACCTTCTGCCAGCCGTGCAGCGGCGTGTCCTCGGGCGGCGCGCCCCACACCGTCCCGGCGTTGTTGACGAGGACGTCCACGCCGCCGAGCTCGGCCCGCGTCCGGTCGACGACGGCCTGCACCTGCGCCTGGTCGCGCACGTCGCAGGCGAGGGCGAGCGTACGCACGCCGACCCGGGCGATCTCCTCCGCCGCCTGCTCGCAGCGCTCGACGTTGCGCGCGCAGAGGACGAGCTCGGCGCCGGCCTCGGCCAGCGCCTGCGCCATCTGGCGGCCGATCCCGCTGCCGCCGCCGGTGACGATCGCGGTCTTGCCGGTGAGATCGAAGAGGTCGCGGACGCCCACCCGTGCGATGCTAAACCAGTGAGTGTCGAGCGCTATCGCGCCTTCATGGACGAGCACGTCTTCCCGAACGAGCACGTGCTCGCGCGCGAGGACGCCGAGGCCGACGCGCTCGTCGCCGACCTGCGCGCGAAGGCGAAGGCGGAGGGCCTGTGGGCGCCGCACATCGGCCCGGAGGCCGGCGGCAGCGGCGAGGGCTTCCTCGCGTATGCGCTCCTGAACGAGGTGATCGGGCGCACGATTTGGGGCCAGCTCGTCTTCGGCTGCCAGGCGCCGGACGCCGGCAACGCCGAGATCCTCCACATGTTCGGGACGGACGAGCAGAAGGAGCGCTGGCTGCGGCCGCTCGTCGCAGGCGACGTGCGCTCGTTCTTCTCCATGACGGAGCCGGACGTGTCGGGCGCCGACCCGACCGGGCTGCGGACGACCGCCGTCCTCGAGGGCGACGAGTGGGTGATCGACGGGCGGAAATGGTTCTCCTCCGGCGCGGAGGGCGCGGCGTTCGGGATCGTGATGGCCGTGACCGAGCCGGACGCGGAGCCGCGCCGCCGGATGAGCCAGATCGTCGTCCCGGCCGACGCGGCCGGGATCGAGATCACGCCCGTCCCCGTCCTCGGCCACCGCGGTCACGGCTGGTCGACGCATTGCGAGGTCACCTATTCCGGCGTGCGCGTACCGGCCGAGAACCTGCTCGGCGAGCGCGGGGCGGGCTTCGCGATCGCGCAGGCGCGGCTCGGGCCGGGACGCATCCACCACGTCATGCGCTGGCTCGGCCAGATGCAGCGCGCCTTCGAGCTCATGTGCGAGCGGGCGCTCGAGCGGGAGGCATTCGGCGGGCCGCTCGCCGAGAAGCAGACCGTGCAGAACTGGATCGCGGACTCGGCCGCCGAGATCCAGGCCTGCCGGCTGATGACGCTCGACGCGGCGCACAAGATCGACCGCGGCGACGACGCCCGCGTCGAGATCTCGCTGATCAAGTTCTACGCCGCGCGCGCGCTCAACGACGTGATCGACCGGGCGATCCAGGTGCACGGCGCGCTCGGGCTGACCGACGGGACGCCGCTCGCGGCCATGTCCCAGCAGGCGCGCGGCGGCCGCATCTACGACGGGCCGGACGAGGTGCACCGGATGGTCGTCAGCCGCCGCATCCTCAAGGCCTTTGCGGCAGGCGAGGGCTGGAGCTTCTCCTAGGGGAGACGAACGCTCTCGCCGTCCGGCGTGCGCGGGCCGGGGACGTTCGGAAACCGGAACGGGAGCGGATCGCGCCCGGGCTGGACGACCCAGACCGTCCCCGGCTCGCCGGCCGCCGCGGCGACGATCGCGCCGGCGACGTCCTCCGCGCGCAGGAGCGGGAACCGCGCAGCCTCCAGCCCGCTCCGCAGCTCGCCGTCGAGGATCGGCGTGTCGGCGAACCCCGGAGCGACGGCGCTGATCCGGATCCCGCGCTCCGCGAGCTGCGGCGCGACCGCGCGCACGAAGCCGACGACCGCGTGCTTCGTCGCCGTGTACAGCGCGTCCCGCTCCATCGCCACGAGCCCCGCGAGCGACGCGGTAACGACGATCGCGGAGCCGGGCTCCATCACGCGCGCGAGCCGGCGCGTCCCGTAGACGACGCCGTCGAGGTTCGCGCCGCGGATCCGCGCGTACGCCTCGTCCGTGAGCTCGGCCAGCTCGGCACCGCCGATCGACACGCCGGCGTTCAGGCAGGCGAGGTCGACGGCGCCGACCGACTCCCAGGCGGCCGGGTCGCCGACGTCGAAGCCGCCGCGCAGGTCGAGCGCGGTCACCTCCCAGCCGTCGCGCTCGAGCCGCTCGACGAGCGCCCGGCCGATGCCCGAGGCCGCGCCGGTGACGAGCGCGGTCTTCAGGACTGCGCCGGCACGCCGGCGAACTGCTCGCGCAGCGCCGTCTTGCGGAACTTGCCGACGCTCGTCTTCGGGATCTCGTCCACGAACTCGAAGCGGTCGGGCAGCCACCAGCTCGCGAAGTGCGGGGCGAGGAACTCGCGCAGCTCCTCGGCCGACGCCTGCCGGCCCGGCGCGAGCACGACGACCGCGAGCGGGCGCTCCTGCCACTTCTCGTCGGGGATCGCGATCACCGCCGCCTCGGCGACCGCGTCGTGCGCGATCAGCTGGTTCTCGAGCGCGACCGAGGAGATCCACTCGCCGCCGGACTTGATCACGTCCTTCGAGCGGTCCTGGATCCGGATGAAGCCCTTCGGGTCGATCGAGACGATGTCGCCGGTGCGGAACCAGCCGTCGTCCGTCCAGCGGTCGGCCCCAGCGTCGCCGAAGGCGCCGCGGTCTTCCGGCCGGGCGTCGCCGGCTTCGCCGGCGGCGCTTCCAGCCATTGCCGGGCTCTCGTAGTACGACGCCGCGACCCAGGGGCCGCGCACCTCCAGCTCGCCCATCGCCTGGCCGTCCTGCTCGATCTCGCTTCCGTTCTCGTCGCGCGCCCGCCATTCGACGAACGGCAACGGCAGGCCCTGCATCGCGATGTAGTCGAACTGGATCTCCTCGTCCGCCTGCGAGAGCTCGCCCGGCAGCGTCGCGACCGAGGCGACGGGCGAGGTCTCGGTCATCCCCCAGCCGTGGACGACGACGAGGTCGTGCCGCTGCTTGAAGCCGGCGATCAGCGAGCGAGGCGCGGCGGAGCCGCCGACGAGCATCCCCTTCATCGCGGACAGATCCCAGCGGCCCGGATTCTCGTCGAGCAGGCGCAGGATCCCGAGCCAGATCGTCGGCACGCCGGCCGTCCACGTCACGCGCTCCTGCACGAAGTCGTCGAGCAGCGACTCGGGGTCGAGGTGCGGGCCGGGGAAGACCTGCTTCGCGCCGATCATCGCGGCGAGGTACGGGTAGCCCCACGCGTTCGCGTGGAACATCGGCACGACGGGCAGGATCGCGTCCTGCTCCGAGATGCCGAGGCCGAGCGGGTTGCCGCAGGCGACGCCGAGCGCGTGCAGGACGGTCGAGCGGTGCGAGTAGAGGACGCCCTTCGGCAGCCCGGTCGTGCCGGACGTGTAGCACATCGCCGCGGCCTCTCCCTCGTCCAGCTCGGGGTCGCGCCAGGCGTCGGGGTCGGCGCCTGCGAGCAGCTCCTCGTACGAGTCCTCGACGACGAAGACGTGCTCGATCTGCGTCTCGGCCCTGAAGGCGTCGAGCAGCGGCAGGAGCGAGCGGTCGACGATCACCGCCCTGTCGCCGGCGTGCGAGGCGATGTAGCCCAGGTCGCCGGGGTGCAAGCGGATGTTGAGGGTGTGCAGGACGTAGCCGCCGCACGGGATGCCGAAGTACGCCTCGAGGTGCTGGTAGTGGTTCCAGCAGAGCGTCGCGACGCGGTCGCCGCGCTCGAGCCCGAGCTCGCCGAGCGCGACCGCGAGCTGCCGCGCGCGCCGGCCGAAGTCCGCGTACGTGTAGCGGTGGAAGCTCCTGTCCGGCAGCCGCGTGACGATCTCCTTCGTCGAGAAGTACGTCTCGGCGCGGCGCAGGACCGGCGGGAGCGTCAGCTGGAAGTCCATCATCTGCCCGTTCACGAGAGCGCCTGCCGTTTCGGGAGGTCATCGTCGTTCACGAGATGGCCGTCGCGCTCGACGTAGCCGCCCTTGCCGCCGATCACGAACAGGACGAGGTCGTCGTCACCCGCGTTCGAGAACTTGCGCGGCGTCGTCGACTCGACGTGGATCAGACCGCCCGGCCCGAGCTCGCGCACCTCGCCCTCGACCTCGAAGCGCGCCGTCCCGCTGTGGACGAAGTAGAGCTCGTCCTGCGTGTCGTGGTAGTGCTCGAAGCCGTCCCAGCCCGGCGGCAGGACGATCGCGTTCACGCCGAACGCCTCGACGCCGAGCGCGCGCCGCACCTTCCGGAAGCCGTATCCGTCGCCGAGCTCGTCGAGCGTCCCGAAGCGGTGGCCCACGGTTCGAAGTTTATGCCGCTCAGGGGCGAAGGAGCACGCGCTCGTACACCCGATCGCGCAGGCGCGCCGGCAGGCGCTCGACCCGCGCCCGGCGCTTCGCGTCGCGCCCGACGAGGTAGCGGACGCGCGGCCGGCTCGACGTCAGCGCCTCCTCGATCACGGCGGCGGTCCCCTCCGCCGGCTCGGCGCGCCTGCCCGCCGCCGCCGCCGCCTCGCGGAACGCCGCCATCCGCTCGCCGTAGAGCGAGCCGAGCTCGGGCGGCAGCTTCTGCGCGAGTTCGGCGAACAGCTCGCCTCCCTTGCGCCAGATCGGCGTCGCGATCGTCCCCGGCTCGACGATCGTGACGCCGATCCCGAACGGGGCCACCTCGACGCGCAGGGAGTCCGCGACCGCCTCGAGCCCGTGCTTCGACGCCGCGTACGCCCCGAGGAACGGCAGCGCGCTGCGTCCCGCGACCGAGCCGACGAACACGATCCGCCCCCGCGCGGCGCGGAGCTGCGGCAGGAACGCCTGCGTCACCGCGACCTGCCCGACGAGGTTGATCTCGAGCTGGCGCCGCAGCTCCTCCAGCGGCAGGAACTCGAGCGGCATCGCGAGCGCGATCCCCGCGTTGTTGACGAGACCGTGGAGCGGGCCGCCGCCGAGCCACTGCGCCGCGGCGGAGATCGACCCGGCGTCGGTGACGTCCACCCGCACGGGCTCGACGCGGCCGCCGCCCGCCTCGCGCAGCCGCTCGCCGGGCTCGGGCGAGCGCACGCCCGCGTACACGTACCAGCCGGCGCGCGCGAGCCTGAGCGCGCAGGCCTCTCCGATCCCGGACGAGGCCCCCGTGATCAGGACGCGGCGCTCTCCGGTCACACCGCGGCGGGCGCGCCGAGCAGATGCCGGGCGACCGTCGCGCGGTGCGCAGCGCCGTAGCCGGCGAACGCCTGCAGCTGGAGCGCGCGCTTGTAGTAGCGGTGCAGCGCGTGCTCCCACGTGAAGCCGATACCGCCGAGCACCTGGATCGAGCGCTCGCAGGCGGCGACCGCCGCGTCCGCCGCGAACGACTTCGCGGCGGCGGCGGCAACGGGCGCCTCGGCATCGTCCACCGAGACGCACCAGGCAGCCCAGTACGCGAGCGAGCGGGAGAGCTGCATCCCGACGTAGGAGTCGGCGAGCTTGTGCGAGACCGCCTGGTAGACGCCGATCGGCCGGCCGAACTGCTCGCGCGTGGACGCATACTCGACGCCGTACTCGAGGACGCGCTCGCCAATCCCGACCGCCTCCACCGCGACGGCGGCAAGAGCGCGGGCGCGGAGCTTCGAGACGTCGCCCGGCAGCGGCGTCCCGTCCTGCGCCTCGAGGCGGCCGAGCCGGCGGGTGCGGTCGGTCGTCTCCAGCGCCTCGCCGCGCGCGTCCACCGCGCGCGCGTCGCCCTCCTCGACGACGGCGACGCGGTCGACCAGCGCGAGGTCGGGCACGAGCGAGCCGTCGAGCGAGGCCGACCAGCGTGTCTTGCCGGCCACGACGTCCGCGACGTCCTCGTCGCCGAGCAGCGGCAGCGCCAGGGCGACCGTGGAGAAGTACGGCCCGGGATAGAGCGCGCGCCCGAGCTCCTCGAGCAGGAGCGCCTCCTCGACGAAGCCGAGCCCGGCGCCGCCCTGCTCCTCCGGCACCGAGACGCCGAGCCAGCCGAGCTCGACGAGCTCGGCCCACGAGGACGGGTCCCAGCCCGCCTCCGAGTCGGCGAGCTCCGCGACGCGCTCGGCCGGGAAGCGCTCGGCGAGGTACGACCGCGCCTGGCTCTTGAGCTCCTGCTGCTCCTCGGTGAACGAGAACTCCATCAGCGGCTCCTGGGCAGGCCGAGCACGCGCTCGGCGACGATGTTGCGGAGGATCTCCGACGTGCCGGCCTCGATCGTGTTGCCGCGGCTGCGCAGCTGCTGGTAGCGCCAGTCGCCCTCGCCGTCGGCCGCGACCTGCGACTCCTCACCGAGGATCTCGAGCGCGAGCTTCGTCAGGCGCTGGTTCGACTCCGACCAGTGCAGCTTCGAGACCGAGCCCTCCGGTCCCGGGATGCCGGTCTTCATCAGCGCGGTCAGCGCGCGGTAGTTCGTCAGCTTCAGCGCCTGCAGCTCGATCCACTCCTGCGCGACGCGGTCGAGCAGCAGCGGATCGTCGACGCCGCGCTCGCGGGTGAGGGCGAGCAGCTTGCGGACGGAGACGTCGAGGATCCCCGTGAGCGCGAAGCCGAGCGTCCCGCGCTCGTGGAGCAGCGTCGTCATCGCGACGGCCCAGCCTTCGCCGACCTCGCCGAGGACGTTCTCCGCCGGCACCTGGACGTCGGAGAAGAAGATCTCGTTGAACTCCGACTCGCCGGTGATCTGGCGCAGCGGCCGCACCTCGACGCCGGGTGCGTGCATGTCCACGAGCAGGTAGGTCAGGCCGGCGTGGCGCTGCGACTCCGGGTCGCTGCGGGTGACGAGGATGCACCAGTCGGCCAGGTGCGCGAAGGACGACCAGACCTTCTGCCCGTTGACGAGGAAGCCGCCGTCGTTCTGGACGGCCGTCGTCCGGACGGAGGCGAGGTCGGAGCCCGCGCCCGGCTCGGAGAAGCCCTGGCACCAGATCTCCTCCGCCGACAGGATCTTCGGCAGGTAGCGCGCCTTCTGCTCCTCGGTGCCGAACGCGATGATCGTCGGCCCGGCCATGCCGAGGCCGATCACGCCGATGTGCTGCGGCGCCTCGGCGCGAGCGCTCTCCTCGAGGAAGATCGCCTGGTAGCTGTAGGGCGCGCCGGCGCCGCCGTACTCCTCGGGCCAGGTCAGGCCGGCGTAGCCGGCGTCGAAGAGCTTGCGGCTCCACGCGCGGCTGGCCTCCTCGAAGCGCCGCTCGCCGTAGCGCCCGCCGCGCAGCTCGTCGGTGAGGTTCGCCTCGAGCCAGGCCTGGACTTCTGCTCGGAACTCGGCTTCTTCCGGGCTGTCGCGAAGATCCATCGCCGCCAACTCTACGCGTCTGCGAGCAACGATCGGTCGAGATCGCGCACGCTCTTGCCGCCGGCGAGCGCGAGCGTGATGTCGGTCTCCGCGAGCAGCTGCTCGACGACCGCGGTGACGCCCGCCTGGCCCCCCGTGGCGAGCCCGTACGCGTACGGCCGGCCGAGCAGGACGGCGTCCGCGCCGAGCGCCATCGCCTTCACGACGTCCGCTCCGGTGCGGATCCCGCCGTCCACGAGCACCGCCGCGTCGTCGCCGAGCGCCTCGCGCACCTCGACGAACGCGTCGAGCGACGCGACGGCGCCGTCGACCTGCCGGCCGCCGTGGTTGGAGACGACGATCCCGTCGACGCCGCAGTCGCGCGCGCGGACGGCGTCCTCCGCGGTGAGGACGCCCTTGACGAGCAGCGGCAGCTCGACCTGCTCGCGCAGCCAGCGGAGGTCGTCCCAGGTCAGGCCGAGGTTGGGGAAGGTCATGAGCATCGTCGCCGCGGCCGTGAGCAGGTCCTCCTCCGGCGTCTTGTCGAGGCGCGCGCAGAAGACGGGATCCGTGAAGTACTGGGCGCAGCCCTGGCCGGAGAGGAACGGGAGGTAGGCGCGCGCGAGGTCGCGCGGCCGCCAGCCGAGGATCAGCGTGTCGAGCGTGAGCACGATCGCCGAGTAGCCGGCGTTCGCCGCGCGCTCGACGAAGCTCGCCGCCACCTCGCGGTCGTTGATCCAGTAGAGCTGGAACCAGCGCGGCGCGTCGCCCATCGCCTCGGCGACCTCCTCGATCGAGTGCGACGCCGCGCTGGAGAGGATGAACGGGACGCCGGCCGCGGCGGCGGCGCGCGCACACGCGAGCTCGCCCTCCTCGTGCGCAATCGAGAGGACGCCGATCGGCGCGAGGAGGAACGGCGCCGGCGAGCGCGTCCCGAGCACCTCGACGGAGAGGTCGCGCTCGCGGTTTCCGGTCAGCATGCGCGGGCGGATCCGCCGCCGCTCGAACGCGTCGCGGTTCGCGCGCATCGTCAGCTCGGCGCCCGCGCCGCCTGCGATGTAGCCGAACGCACCCGGCTCGAGCGCCTCCTCCGCGCGCCGCTCCCACTCCTCCGGCGCGATCGGCCAGTCGGCGCCGCCGAGGTAGATCGCGTTCTGGATCGAGGTGCCGTCGAAGCTCACGGCTTGACGAGCAGCTTGCCGCGATTGGCGCCGTTCAGCAGGCCGATGAAGGCCCGCGGCGCGTGCTCGATTCCCTCGACGACGTCCTCGCGGTAGTTCAGGCGCCCCTCGCGCAGCCAGCCCGCCAGCCGCGCGAGCGCAGGCTCGTGCTCGCGCGCGAAGTCGTTGACGAGGAATCCCTCCATGCGAACGCGCTTGGCGATCATGAAGCTCACGCTCCGCGGACCGCCTTCCGGCGGCGACTGGTTGTACTCGGCGATCTGGCCGCAGACCGCGATGCGGGAGCGGAGCGCGAGCCGCCGGTGCACCGCCGCCGAGACCTCGCCGCCGACGTTGTCGAAGTAGACGTCGACGCCGTCCGGGCACTCGCGCTTGAGGCCTTCCCGGAGGTCGTCGCGCTTGTAGTCGAGCGCCGCGTCGTAGCCGAAGAGCGAGACGCAGTCCTCCACCTTCTCCGGCGAGCCGGCGATCCCGACGGCGCGGCAGCCGGCGATCTTCGCGAGCTGGCCGGCGACCTGGCCGACCGCGCCGGACGCCGCGGAGACGACGACGGTGTCGCCTGCGGTCGCGCTCGCGACGGCGAAGAGGCCGAAGTACGCGGTGAGCCCCGTCATGCCGAGGACGTGAAGCGCGGTCGAGACGGGCGCGGCGTCCGGGTCGAGCTTGCGGAGCTGGTGGGCCGGCGCGGCGGCGTATTGCTGCCAGCCGAAGAAGCCGACGACGACGTCGCCCGCTGCGTACGCCGGCGAACGGCTCTCGACCACCTCGCCCACGGCCTGCGCTCCCATCACCTCCCCGAGCTGGACGGGCGGCACGTACGAGCGCACGTCGTTCATGCGGCCGCGCATGTACGGGTCGAGCGAGAGCCAGAGGTTGCGGACGACGACCTCGCCCTCGCGCGGCTCGGGGACGTCGCCCTCGACGAGCGCGAAGTCGGACTCCTGCGGCTCGCCGTCCGGCCGCGCCGCGAGCGTCACCTGGAGATTCCGGGCCACCCGCGCGATCCTACGCTCGCAGGGGACATTCGACGAAGGGAGAGCGATGGGAACGGCCGACGCCAACGGTGCACTCATGCTCGAAGCGTTCGAAGCGTTCAGTGCCGGCGACCTAGACACACTGCAGGCCGCCATCGCACCGGATCTCGTGATGCACTCCGCGGGCGCGGCGGAGGCGGTTCGCGGCGTCCAGACCTGGCGGGCAGGCGTCGAGCTCATGAAGCAGGCCTTCCCGGATCTCGAGGCGCAGGTCGACGACATCGTCGCGGCGGAGGAGAAGGTCGCAATCCGCGTCACCTACCGGGGCACGCACGGCGGCGACTTCCAGGGCATCCCCGCCACCGGCAGAAGCGTCGAGTTCGTCAGCCACGAGTTCTACCGCTTCGAAGCCGGTCGGATCGTCGAGGAGTGGATCTGCTCCGACACGGCATCGCTCTTCCACCAGCTCGGCTGAGCCCCGTAACACGCTCGCGGCATCGAGCAGGGGTAGAGTCGTACCGCTAGCGCCAAGGAGGAACGGATGGCCGGTCTGATGGCTCGCGCGTCGGAGATCACGCAGGCGAAGGTCTCGAAGCTGCTCGACCGCGCGGAGAACCCCGAGGAGACGCTCGACTACTCGTACGAGCAGCAGCTCGTGCAGCTGCAGAACGTGAAGCGCGGCATCGCCGACGTGACGACGGCGAAGAAGCGGCTCGAGCTGGAGGACGCGTCGCTGCAGCAGCAGCTGGCGAAGCTCGACGGCCAGGCCAAGCAGGCGCTGCAGGCGAACCGCGAGGATCTCGCGCGCGAGGCGCTGACGCGCAAGGCGACCCTGCAGCAGCAGGTCGCGAGCCTCCAGCAGCAGGAGCAGCAGCTCGCCGACCAGGAGCAGAAGCTGATCGCGGGCGAGCAGGCGCTGTCCGCCAAGGTCGAGGCCTTCCGCTCCCAGAAAGAGGTCATCAAGGCGCAGTACTCGGCCGCCGAGGCGCAGGTGAAGGTCGGCGAGGCCGCGACCGGGATCGGCGAGCACATGCAGGACGTCGGCCTGGCCATCCAGCGCGCGCAGGACAAGACCGAGGAGATGCAGGCTCGCGCCGGCGCGATCGACGAGCTGACCTCGTCGGGCGCGCTCGAGGACTTCACCTCCCAGGGCGACGACCTCGACCGCCAGCTCGCGCAGGTGTCCGCGGGCAGCCAGGTCGACGACGAGCTCGCGCAGATGAAGAAGGAGCTCGGCCAGGGAGGTGCGCAGTGATCGTCAGGCTGATGGGCGAGGGGCAGTTCGAGGTCGACGACTCGCTGAAGGCGCGCCTCGACGAGCTCGACGACGAGACCGAGCGGGCTGCCGAGGCGGGAGACGCGAACGCGCTCCGGGCGGCGCTCCGGGCGCTGCACGAGGAGGTGCGGAACGCGGGACAGCAGCTCGACCACGCGCACCTCGGCGCGTCCGACGCGGTCGTCCCGCCGGAGGACCTCTCGCTCGACGACGCGCGCAAGCTCCTCTCCGGCGAGGATCCGTTCCCGGATCTCTAGGACACGACGCGGCGGAAGAACGTCCGCAGGGAGACGAGCCCGAGCCCGACCGAGCCGCCGACGAGCGCGAGCATGAAGGCCCAGTCGGGCATGTGCGGCAGCTCCGGCGTCAGCGACGTCCGCAGGCCCTCGCTCATGTAGACCATCGGGTTGAAGAGGACGAGCACCTTCAGCCAGAGGATCGGGCTCAGCGCCGCCCACGGGTAGTAGATGCAGCCGAGGAAGGTGATCGGGATCACGACGACCGCGAAGAGCAGCGTCACCTTGCGCGGGTCGAGCACGGTCCCGATGAAGAGGCCGGCCGCCGAGGCGAGGAACGACGCGAAGACGAGCACGAAGGCGAACAGCGGGATGTCGTGGACGTGCACGACCGGGGCCGCTCCGTGCGCGTGGACGAGGTAGACGATCGGGAAGACGACCCCGGCCGCGAGGAGCGACTGGAGCGCGCCGGCGACGATCTTCTCCAGGCCGACGACCCAGACCGGCACCGGCGCGAGCACGCGATCCTCGATCTCCTTGCTGACGCTGAACTCCTGCACGAGCGGCAGCGCGACCGCCTGGATGCCCTGGAAGTTGATCGCCACCGCGATCAGCCCGGGAACGAGCACGGTCGAGAACGAGACGCCGGCCGCGCCGCCGTGGAAGCCCTGGCCGATCTTCGGGAAGACGTAGGCGAACACGAAGACGAAGAGCAGCGGCTGCATGATCGTACGGATCAGGAACTGGCCGAAGTTGCGGCGCAGCACGCGCAGGTCGCGCGCGAGCAGGGCGCCGAACGTCTGGAGCTGCGGTCTCATTCGCGGTACTCCCGGCCGGTCAGGTTGAGGAAGACGGTCTCGAGGCTCGGCGGCAGGCTCGTCGCGTCGCGGACGGGCAGGCCGAGCTCGCCGGCGAAGGCGATCAGCTGGGAGAGGACGCCCTCGGAGCGGCGGACGTGGACGCGCACGACCTGTCCGTCCTGCTCGACCGAGCGCGCGCCGTCGACCCGCTCGGCCCGCTCGGCGAGCCGCGCGACGTCGCCTTCCACCGTCACCGTGATCAGCGTCTCGTCGCCGTGCTCGCGCTTGAGCGCGGCCGGCGTGTCGACGGCGAGAGCCTTGCCGTGGTCGATGATCGCGATCCGCTCGCACAGGACGTCCGCCTCCTCCATGTAGTGCGTCGTGAGGAGCGTCGTCTGGCCCGCGCGGTGGAGGTCCTCGAGGATGCGCCAGAGGTTGATGCGCGTCTGCGGGTCGATGCCGGAGGTCGGCTCGTCGAGGAAGAGCACCTGCGGACGGTGGACGAGCGCGCGCGCGATCATCAGCCGCTGCGCGAGGCCGCCGGAGAGCTGGAAGACCATCGAGCCGGCGCGGTCGGTGAGCGCGAACTGCTCGAGCAGCTCGTCCGCCCGTGCGCGGGCCTGCGCGCGCGGGACCCCGAAGAAGCGGCCGTGGTAGTAGAGGTTCTCCCAGACGGTGAGCGCACGGTCGAGCGTGTTCGCCTGCGAGACGACGCCGATCTGGCGCTTGACCGCTGCGGGATTCCGCCGCACGTCGCGGCCGGAGATGAGCGCCCTTCCGTGCGTCGGGACGACGGTGGTCGTCAGCATCCCGATCGTCGTCGACTTGCCGGCGCCGTTGGGGCCGAGCAGCCCGAAGAACTCGCCCCGGCGGACCTCGAGATCGAGCCCGTCCACGGCGACGAGGTCGCCGTAGACCTTGCGGAGCTCTTCCGTGCGGATCGGCGGAGCGTCCTCGGCCACGCGCCCGAGCCTAGCGACGTGCCCTAGGCCACTCCCATCAGTACCGATTCGGGGACTTGAGGCGATCGGGTCGTAGACCGATGGAAAGCCATCGTGGGCTGGCGCGACCGGGACTACGCCAAGTGGACCGACGAGGAGCGCAGCCGCTTCCTCGGATCGCGCATCGGAAACGTGGAAGTCCCGATCCCGCGGGACACCGGCTTTGCGCCTCGGCGAAGTGGGCTCGTCCGTCCCGGGGCGAGCGCGGCGATCCTCGTCGCTGGCGTCCTCTTCGCGCTTGGGCGCTTCCCGGCGGGCCACCCGCTCGTCCCTTCGCTTCGTCTCGGCGAGCAGAGCCCGAGTGCCACGGCGATCCAGCCGGCCGAGACGATCACGGGGCCGAGCACCGCGACCCTTGGCTCGACTCTCGACCTGCACGGCAGCGCACCGCCGGGCAACGGCGCCGTGACGATCGAGGGCAGCTACGACGGTGGTCAGAGTTGGCTGACGCTCGCGACCGTTCCATCGTTCGACGGCACATACGCAGCCCAGGTCCCACTGAGCGAGCGTGGGATTCTTCAGATTCGAGTCTCCTTCGCGGACGGCTCGCAGGCCTTCGGCTCAGTCGACGTCGCATGAGCGCGCGATTTAAGGAAGCCGTAAGCCTGCGCTAACCCATCCGCAACGCGTGGCGCCGATCCTCCTCGCAAGGCTCCACGACCCGAAGGAGGACGGATGCGCTCGAAGCTCCTGGCCACGGCGGTCGCGATGGCCGCCATGCTCGCCGCGGCGTCGATTGCCAACGCGGGAATGATGCACCCGACGCTCGGCGCCCACCTGTCCGGCATGGGGGAGCACGGCATCGTCAACCTCCAGTCGCACGCCGCAAAAAACCAGCTGTGCTGGAAGTTCGAGCTGTCCGTCATGCACGTCCTCGGCGCGACCGTGCGGGACAAGAGCGGGATGATCGTCGCGCACCTGGGCCACATGTACAGCGCACATGGCTGCGCGATGGTCCCGAAGGCAGCCCTCGACAAGCTCGAGTCGAAGCCCGGCGGCTACTGGGTCTGGGTGGCGACGAAGGGCCATCCGGGTGACCTTCGTGGCAAGCTGTTCGCAGGCATGGCGCACATGTAGATGGACTCGCCGCCCGTCAACCACGAGCAGGAGCCGCGCCGCTACGGGCGGGGGATCTTCCTCGCGACGGTCGCGGGCGGCCTCTCCTCGCTCTACTGGGGCAAGGCCGCCTGGGATCAGGTCACCGGCGTCGTCTCCCCCGTCGCCGGCGCGATCGCCCCGATCCTCCCCACGGGAGGCTGGCGGATCTACACGATCTCGGGCCACATGCCGGTCTTCGACCCGGCGTCCTGGCGGCTCGGCATCGGCGGCCACGTGGGGCAGCCGGTCTCCCTCACGTACGACCAGCTCCGCGCGCTGCCGAAGACCGAGCAGACCTCCGTCTTCCACTGCGTCACGGGGTGGACGGTGCAGAACGTCCACTGGGGCGGCGTCCGGATGAGCGACGTCCTCGCGCGCGTCCAGCCGCTGCCCGAGGCGCGCGCCCTCCGCTTCACGTCGATGGAGGTGCCGTATGTCGACTACCTCACCCTCGGCCAGGCGGAGCTCCACGACGTGCTGCTCGCCTACGAGATGGACGGGCAGCCGCTGCCGCGCGAGCACGGGGCCCCCGTGCGCCTGATCATCCCGGAGATGTACGGCTACAAGAGCGTCAAGTGGCTGCAGCGGATCGATCTCGTCCCCAAGGCCGAGAACGGCTACTGGGAGAACCTCGGCTACGACCGCGACGCGTGGGTGGGCCGCTCGAACGGGTACGGGTCGTGAAGGCGGGATACGTCCGCCGCTTCTCGCCGTTCGAGCGGCTGCTGCACTGGGTGAACGCCGCGTTCTTCCTCTTCCTGCTCGGGACGGGCCTGATCCTCTACCTGCCCAGCCTCTCGGAGCTCGTCTCGCGGCGGCAGCTGCTGCAGAGCCTCCATTTCTGGACGGGAGTCGCGTGGCTGGCGGCGCTCGCGCTGCTGCTCGCCGCCGGCGGCCGGCGGCTCTGGCGCACGGCGCGTGAGCTCGACCGCTTCGACCGCGACGACGTCCGCTGGCTGCGCGGCCGGCACGCGCCGCAGGGGCGATTCAACGCCGGCCAGAAGATCAACGCGTCGCTCTTCGCGGCCTTCACCGTGCTGTTCGGCGTCTCGGGGCTGCTGCTCTGGTTCGGCGAGCAGGACACGCGCTTCCGCTTCGCGAGCACGGTCGTCCTCCACGACGGGTTGACGTTCGTCTCGCTCGCCCTGCTCGTCGGGCACCTCTACCTCGCGCTGATCCACCCGGCGACCCGGCACGCGCTGCGCGGGATGACGCTCGGCACCGTGAACGAGGAATGGGCCGCGCGGCATCACGCGAAGTGGGAGCCGGGACGACAATAGGGCCATGTCCTCGACCGTCCTCGTGGTGGACGACGAGCCGATCGTCCGCGACGTCGTCGTCCGCTACCTCCAGCACGACGGGTTCGAGACGCTCGTCGCGGCCGACGGCGACGACGCGCGGGCGCTGATCGAGCAGCGCGAGCCGGCGCTCGTCGTGCTCGACGTGATGCTTCCGGGGACGGACGGGCTCGCGCTCTGCCGCTGGATCCGCGAGCGCTCGAGCCTTCCCGTGATCCTGCTCACGGCGCGCGGCGAGGAGGCCGACCGCATCGTCGGTCTCGAGCTCGGCGCCGACGACTACGTGACGAAGCCGTTCTCGCCGCGGGAGCTGTCGGCGCGCGTGCGGGCCGTGCTGCGACGGAGCGACGGGAGCAGCGAGCCGCGCGCGGAGTCGCTCGCCTTCGGCGACGTCGAGCTGGACGGCGCGGCGCGCGTCGTGCGGAAGGCGGGCGAGCCGGTGCAGCTGACGACGCGCGAGTTCGACCTGCTCTGGTTCCTCGCCTCGCACCCGCGCCGCGTCTTCTCCCGCGACCAGCTGATGGAGAGCGTCTGGGGGTACTCGAGCGCGCTCGACACCGGCACCGTCACCGTCCACATGCGGCGGCTGCGCGAGAAGGTCGAGGACGACCCGTCGCGGCCGCGGCACCTT
>Ga0209810_1002993_pt1 | contig 18682 bp, 13 predicted proteins | sample Coa_R1_7_FD_187159 | JGI IMG/M metagenome (GOLD analysis project Ga0209810, IMG submission 187159) | Surface soil microbial communities from Centralia Pennsylvania, which are recovering from an underground coalmine fire - Coalmine... | ecosystem: Environmental > Terrestrial > Soil > Unclassified...
CGAGAGGCACGTGGTACAAGAAGAACACTTCCACTCAGATCGATCCCTGAACCGGGGATCAAAGCGGGAATCCAGAGGCTTTAGAACCTAATTCACTGGATTGCTTCGCGAAGCGAATGGAAGTGCTGACGCACACAATTAAAAGAGGCGCTTTCCCGATGAAACATTCGGGAATGACAAAATTCAAACTGACCCACTACCAACGTGTCAGAGACGTGTTCAGTCCTCAAATTTCTAAATTTGTGTATGGCCATCGCTAGAATATTCACCCTAAAAATAATTTTATTTTGAGTGTTGACTCCTAAATTTTAATTATGTTATAAAGGGACGCTGTAACGAAATATTCACCTCAAGAATTCATCCATTGTATCCTTTGCTCAGAGCAAACTTCTCGAAAGGGAGGGGCGCAGAGCAACGGGGCTACCGGAGAAAGGATCGTTAAACGTGAATCGTTAAACGTAAGAGAAAATAAATTAGCCTCCCCACACGATTCACGAATAACAAATAGCGAGTCACGATCCCTTCTCCCATGCCCGCCGAGCCGCCAAAGGAAATAGGGCGGCTTTTATTATGCGCATTTTCGGTCGCCTCGTTAAAGGATCAGCAGAAAACGATCACATCTGAATTTATCCTTTGCTCAGAGCAAACCCATCGAAAGGTGGGGACGCAGAGCAACGGGGCTACCGCCGTCTGGCCACGCCCGCCGAGCCGCCAAAGGGATTGAATCTTCTTGCGCGCTGGAGGTTCGCCGTGGATCGCTCGACTGGGTGTAAGCTTTTCCTGTCCGTCGCCGTTCTCTTCCTTCTCCTTCTTGGTTATACGCCCGCCCACGCGGGAAGCGCCACCCTGACGTGGGTCGCGAGCAGTGATCCGAACCTTGCAGGCTATCGGGTTTATGTCGGGGTTGCCTCGGGGGTGTATGGGGCGCCGACCGATGTCGGAAAGGTCACCACCTGGACGGTGCCGAATCTGACCGCGGGGGTGACCTACTACTTCGCGGTCACCGCCTACAACACCGCCGGCATGGAGAGCAGCTACTCCAATGAGGTCAGCAAGCTCATCCCGCTCGATCTAACCCCGCCGCTCCTCTCAACCATCGCAGCCAGCAATCTCACCGTGAACTCCGCAACGATCTCCTGGAGCACCGATAAGCTGTCGGATAGCCAGATCCAGTACGGCACCACGACGGCGTATGGGGCGACGACCCCGCTGATCGCCACCCTCGTGACGGTGCACAGTCAGGTCCTCTCCAACCTCTCCGCCGGCACCCTCTATCACTATCGGGTGCTCAGTCGCGATGCGTTGGGGAATCTCGCCACTTCCGCCGATAACACCTTCACCACCCCGGCCGACACCACCCCTCCTTCCGTCCCGGGGGGCGTCAGCGGGGGGGCGCTCTCGAGCAGCCAGGTCACCCTCTCCTGGAATGCCTCCACCGATAATGTGGGGGTGGTCGGTTATCGCATCTACCGCAACGGGAGCCAGGCGGCCACCACCGCTGCAACCAGCTTTACCGACGGCGGCTTGTCGGCCAATACGACCTACAGCTACAGCATCGCCGCGTATGATGCGGCGGGAAATCTCTCGGCGCAATCGACCGCCGTTGCAGTGACCACCTTGCCGCTCGCGCCGGTCGTTTCAGCCGCGGCCGCGTCGAGTATCACAAGCAGCGCCGCCACGCTCACCGGCAGTGTCAATCCCTCCGGGGCGGCGACCAGCGCCTGGTTTGAATACGGTTCCACGACCGCATACGGCAGCAGCACCGCTCCGGTGAACGTCTCGTCGGCGACCTCTCTCTCGGCTCCCCTGACCGGCCTGGTGGCAGGAACCGTCTATCACTTTCGACTGGTGGCGCGCAATGCCGGTGGGACGAGCGTCACAATCGATGCTACCTTTAGCACTGCCGCACCCCCGACGGTCGCTCCGTCTGCTTCTTCGCCAACCCCCACGCCCGGCTATACACTCTCGGCCGACCCCTATGTCTGGGCCGCCGCTGCGACGCCGTTCACCCTCAGTGGAGACGACAACACGGCGGTGCTCTCGCTGCCGTTCTCCTTCCCTTTCTACGGGCAGAGCTACACCCAATTGTATGTCTCGACAAATGGATTGATCACCTTCGGATCGGCGAACAGCGCATTCACTCCGCAGAGCATCCCCAATCCCTCTCCGCCAAATGCTTTTATCGCGCCATTCTGGCGGGATCTCTATGTCAACGCGGGGCAGATCACGATCGCTTCCTCGGCCGCTCAGGTTGTGATTGCATTTAATGGGGTGAGAGATCTCTGCTGCAGCACCAGCAATAGCTTTGAAGTGATCCTCAGTCCCGATGGGATGATTCTTTTGGAATATGGATCGATTGTTATAAACGGCCCAACTACCTCCGGAATTGAAAATCAAGACGGCAGCAATGGGGTGACAATCGCTTCGGTTTCCTCGAACACCGCCTTCCGCCTCACCCCCAATGGATATCAAAGTGCCCCCTCCGCTCCGTCCGACACCACCGCCCCCTCGGCGCCGAGCGGCTTAACCGCGACGGCGATCTCGACCAGTCAAATTAATCTGACCTGGGTGGCTTCTACCGACAATGTGGGGGTGACCGGCTATCGGGTGTATCGCAACGGCGCCCAGGTGGGGACGAGCGCCACTTTGAGCTACTCGGACACCGGCTTAGTGCCTTCGACGATCTACAGCTACACAGTTGCGGCGTATGACGCGGCGGGAAATCTCTCCGGACAGAGCGCCGCGGTCAGCGCCAGCACCCCGGCGCCGCCCGATACTACCCCGCCGGTGCTCTCCAGTATTACTTCGGGCAGCATCACTCCAAGCGGGGCCGTGATTACGTGGAGCACAAATGAGCCCTCCGACACACAGGTAGAGTATGGGACCACCACCGCATATGGCGCCTCCACCGCGCTTGTCTCCACATTGGTCACCGCGCACTCCCAGAATCTCTCCGGGCTGACCTCTTCGACGCTGTATCACTATCGGGTGAAGAGTCGCGATGCCGCAGGCAATCTGGCCGTCTCAGGCGATGCCACCTTTACCACGGCGACCCCGCCCGATACGGCTCCTCCTTCGATCCCAAGTGGACTTACTGCGGCGGTGGTATCCTCAAGCCAAGTCAATCTGAGTTGGGTGGCTTCCACCGACAATGTAGGGGTGACCGGCTATCGGGTGTATCGCAATGGGGTCCAGGTGGGGACGAGCGCCACTTTGAGCTACTCGGACACCGGCTTAGCGGCTTCCACGACCTACAGCTACACGGTCGCGGCGTATGACGCGGCGGGGAATCTCTCCGGGCAGAGCGCCTCGGTAAGCGCCAGCACCCCGGCGCCGCCCGATACGACACCCCCATCGGCCCCGACCGGCTTGACCGCCACGGCGATCTCTTCCGGTCAGATCAATCTTTCTTGGGCTGCGTCGACCGACAACGTGGGGGTGACCGGCTACCGGGTGGAGCGCTGTCAGGGAGCCGGCTGCGCCAACTTTGCGCAGATCGCGACGCTGACCGGAATAACTTTTAGCGACACCACGGGACTGTCGGCGAGCACCAGCTACAGCTATCGCGTGCGGGCCAACGACGCGGCGGGAAACCTCAGCTCTTACTCAAACACGGCCAACGCCACGACAGTGGCTTCCGCGTCGCCGGGCGGTTTGGCGGCGGCCTATGGATTCAGCGAGGGGAGCGGGATAACCACGGCGGATGCTTCCGGAAATGGGAACACCGGGACCCTCTCCGGTCAGACCTGGACCACCGCCGGCAAATACGGCAATGCCCTGCTCTTTAACGCCAACGGCGCTGTTGATCTCGGAAACAGCCCCACTCTTCAGATCACCGGGAGCATGACGATTGAAGCCTGGATTAACCCGAGCGCATTCCCGGCGGATGACTCCGGCGTGGTGTCGAAGCGAGGCCCCAACGGAGATCTCGGATATCAACTCGATACGACGGTGGATACGGGGGTGAGGACGATCGGGTTTAAGCTGATTGATCCATCCGGCAACAAGATGTCTCGGTATGGGAAGACAACCCTGGTCACCGGAGCCTGGCAGCACATTGCGGGAGTCTATGATGCGGCCTCTCAGACGATGCATGTCTATCTCAACGGCGTGCTCGATGATGGAAACATGGTCGGAACTGTGGCGGCTTCTCAGTTAAACTCCAGCCAACATGTATTTATTGGAAGGCGAGCGGCGGGGCAGACAGGAACCGAGTTCTCCGGAACGATTGATGAAGTACGCATCTACAGCCGGGCACTCAGCCAATCCGAAATTCAGGCCGATATGACCGCTTCATCGTCAACCGGTTTGGCGGCGGCCTATGGATTCAGCGAGGGGAGTGGGACGACCACAGCGGATGCTTCCGGAAATGGGAACACCGGGACCCTCTCCGGTCAGACCTGGACCACCGCCGGCAAGTACGGCAATGCCCTGCTCTTTAACGCCAACGGCGCTGTTGATCTCGGAAACAGCCCCACTCTTCAGATCACCGGGAGCATGACGATTGAAGCCTGGATCAACCCGAGCGCCTTCCCGGCGGGAGACTCCGGCGTGGTGTCGAAACGAGGGGCGGCGGGAGATCTCGGATATCAACTCGATACGACGGTGGATACGGGGCCGAGAACGATCGGGTTTAAATTAGCCGATCCTTCCGGCAACAATATGGCCCGATACGGAAAGAGCGCATTGGTCACCGGAGCCTGGCAGCACATTGCGGGAGTCTATGATGCGGCTGCCCAGACGATGCATGTCTATCTCAATGGGGTGCTCGATGATGGCAGCTCGGTGGGAACGGTGACGCCGTCGCAAAGGGACTCCAGCCAGGATGTGTTTATCGGGAGAAGAGCGGCGGGGTCGGCAGGATCGGTCTTCTCCGGAACAATTGACGAAGTGCGCATCTATAACCGAGCACTCAGCCAAGCTGAAATTCAGGCCGATATCGCCGCGGCCATCACCAAGGCCGACACGGCGCCGCCGACCACTCCGACGAGCCTGACCGCCACCGCCGCGAGCAGCAGCCAGATCAATCTCTCCTGGGTGGCCTCGACCGACAATGTGGGGGTCACCGGTTATCAGATTTATCGCAACGGTGCGCCGGTGGGGACAAGTGCGATTCCGGGCTATTCAGACACAGGGCTGTCGGCGGCGACCAGCTACAGTTACACAGTGGCGGCCTATGACGCGGCGGGGAATCTTTCAGCGCAGAGCGCCGCGGTGAGCGCCAGAACCCAGCCTTTGCCCGACACGACCTCTCCGTCGATTCCGACGGGGCTGTCGGCGACCGCCGTTTCCGTGAGCCAGATCAATTTGAGTTGGACCGCTTCGACCGATAATGTGGGGGTGACCGGTTACCGGATCTATCGCAATAGCGCACAGGTGGGAATAAGCGTCTCCCCCAGTTTTTCGGACACCGGCTTAGCAGCTTCCACGATCTACAGCTACACGGTCGCGGCATATGATGCGGCGGGGAATCTCTCCGCGCAGAGTGCCGCCGTCAGCGCCAGTACCCCCGCCCCACCCGATACCACGGCGCCGTCGGTGCCGACCGGATTGACCGCGACCGCCATTTCCTCAAGCCGAATCAATCTAAGCTGGGTGGCCTCCACGGATAATGTGGGGGTCGCCGGCTATCGGGTTTACCGCAACGGCACACAGGTGGGAACCGCAGCCTCGGCAACTTATTCCGACAGCGGTTTAGCAGCCGGCACGACCTACAGCTACACCGTTTCGGCCTATGACACGGCGGGAAACCTCTCGGCGCAGTCGGCCTCGGCGAGCGCCGCGACCCTCCTGTCGTCTCTGAGCATGGTGATCAGCCCGTCCGCCGACACCTTTCTCAACCTCGATAATGTGAACAACAGCACGGGAACCACGCTGAACACCTACACCTGGCCTGCGAATGAAGCGGCCAATGCGATCTTGATGAAATTCGATCTCTCCAGTCTGCCCACCGGGGCCGTGATTCAGAGCGCCACACTGACCCTCTCCTTGGTGCAGGCCGATGCCACCGCCGATGCCACCTACACCATCACCGTTCACAAAGTCATCAACAAGAATGCTGATCCGACCAGAGCCACCGGTCTAACGTATGATGGGACCAACGCTTGGACGGCCAACAGTTGCTGCTACGGCAATATCCCTCTTGCCCAGTCGGATATTTCCGCGCCCTATGGCAGCCGGGCGGTCGACAAAGTGCTCGGAAGTAAAACATGGGACCTCACGGCGATGACACAGGAATGGGTCAATAGCCCGACAACCAACAATGGACTTCTGATGAATTCTGATACGACGAAGGGGGCCGATCGCTATCGCACCTTCGCCAGCATGGAGAATGCCACCGCGACCCTGCGGCCCTCGTTGAGCATCACCTATCAGGTGCCGTGATTCGACGGTTTACCTATCAAGTCGATCACGCCGCTTTTTTCCCTGCATTGAGCGCAGAGAGCGTTGCGCGGGCAACTTCATCGGAGACCGGATCGAACCGACGATAGAACTGCTCGACCGGGCGGAGTGAGGTGGTGATATAAAGGATCACGCTCTCTTCTGAGCATTCATTGATTCTGGAAATTTTTTCCAGAGGAGCAACGGGCAGCGCGACGATCCGCCGGTCGACCCTTTCCATCCGCAGCCATTGAAGGGCTGAAATAAGGACCGCCCCATTTGTAATCCCTTCATCCACAAGAATCACCTTCTTGCCGCAAAGATCGAATCCGACCGTCGCCTCCCTGAATCGCCGCCGCCGTTGAAGGATCTCTTCTTTCTTCGATGCGATTGTCTCTTGGATATATCGGTCGGGAATTTCATAACGGCTGATGATGTCGGAGAGGAGGTAGATCGCTCCGGTTTCGGTCATGGCGCCGAAGGCCATCTCCGGATGCCCCGGAATGGGGAGTCTTCGGGAATGAAAGAACGCCATCGGAACCTTCAGCGACAGCGCAATCTCCTTCCCCACGATTACACCGCCCGAGGACAAGGCCAAGATCAATAATCCGGGCTCACCTTTATAACGGAGCAAATGTTTCGTCAGCGCGCGTCCCGCCGCCGGCCGATCTTCAAAAATGGGGGGTCGCCGATCGACTGCCTGATTTCGCTTCGATTCCTGTTCCATGTTTCCCTTCTTCTTCTATTTTAAGGGATAGGCTCGGGGCGGCACAAGCCTTCGAGCGAAGCAGTCCAAATGTGCTATAATCAGTCGCCTTTTTGGAGTCGGGAATAAAGCGGATGAATCTTTTAGATCTCTCCCATCTATCCAAATCATATGGAATGAAGCAGGTCTTGCGGGACCTCACCTTAACCGTCGGCGAGGGGGAAAAGGTCGGCTTTGTCGGGCGAAATGGCTGCGGCAAAACAACCCTTTTTCGGATCATCGCCGGGCTGGAGCCGGCCGACACCGGAGAGGTGGCTTATAAACGGGGAATTTCAATCGGCTATCTCTCGCAAGACCCGGAGCTGACCGGACCGACCGTTGCGGAAGAGGTCGAGTCGGCCTTGGCCGAGGTGCGACAAAAGCGCGACCGTTATCAGCAGATGACCGATGCCCTGCGATCGGCCTCTTCTTCAGAGATGGAGAAGCTGCTCAAGGAGCAGCAGGCGCTCAGCGAGTGGTTTGATCATCATCAAGGTTGGCAGATCGACCACCGAATTGATGAGGTTCTCTTGCGGCTCGGCATTACCGATCGCAATGCAGCGGTTCTGATGCTCAGCGGCGGGATGCGAAAGCGGGTGGCGCTGGCCAAGCTGGTGCTGCAATCGCCCGATCTCCTCTTGCTCGATGAGCCGACCAATCACCTCGACGCGGCCACGACGGCCTGGCTGGAAGAGTTCCTGATCGGCTATCCGGGCGCGGTGATGTTGATCACCCACGATCGCTATTTTCTCGATCGGGTCGCCCAGCGGATCTTTGAGATCGAATCGGGCGCCGTCTACAGCTATCTCGGCGGCTATCTCGATTATCTGGAGGGGAGGGCCGACCGGTTGCTCCACGAATCGCGGGAGCAGGGACGGCTGATCACCCTTCTGCGCCGAGAGTCGGAGTGGATGCGGCGCGGCCCCAAGGCCCGAACGACCAAATCGAAGGCGCGGATCGACCGATTCTATACGATGCAAGGGGAGCGCAAGGATCATGTCGAGCGGGAGATCGCGCTCCGACTGGAAACCAACCAGCGACTCGGACATACCATTTTGGAGTTGGACGCGCTTTCCAAATCGTTCGAAGGGCGGGTTTTGATCCGCGATTTGAGCCTTAAGCTCAAGGCGGGAGATCGGATCGGGATCATCGGACCGAACGGCACCGGAAAAACGACCCTGCTCCGGATGATTCTGGGGGAGGAGCCGCCGACCGCCGGGCAAATCGTCCGGGGGAAGAACACCAAGATCGGCTATTTCGATCAGAAGCGGGAGTCGCTTGATCCCGATCTGAAAGTCGAGGAGGCGCTCGGAGAAGGGGATTGGGTGACGGTCGGGGGGGAGCGTCGGCATAAGACCGGTTATCTCGTCGATTTTCTCTTCGAGCATGCCGATCAAAAGCGACTGATCCGGACCCTATCGGGAGGGGAAAAAGCCCGGCTGATCTTGGCGAAGATGATGATGGAGAGCGCCAATTTGTTGATTCTCGATGAGCCGACGAACGATCTCGATATCCCCACGCTTCAACTCTTTGACGACGCTCTGGTCGACTACAACGGCTGCGTTCTCATGGTGACCCATGATCGATTTTTTCTCGACAAGGTGGCGACCGGCATTTTGAGCTTTGAAGGAGAGGGGAAGGTCCGGTATACCGAGGGGAACTATGAAACCTATCTAACGCGTCTCAAAAACGAAGCGGCGTCGGTGAAAGAAAGGACCGTGAAGCGGTTCGAGCCGGTCCCAAAACCGTCCTCCGCGCCTCTGGAACGCAAAGGGCTCACCTTCAAAGAGAAGAGAGAGCTGGAGGGAATTGAACAGGAGATCGAGAAGCTCGAAGCAAGAAAGCGGGAGTTGGAGATTTTCTTCGCCAATCCATCCGCCTATGCGAAAGAGTCGGCGACGGTCACCGGCTGGGCGAATGAGCTTTCCGAGATTGAAAAAGGGTTGGAAGAAAAGATGGCCCGATGGGAAGCGCTGGAGAGCAAGCGGGCCGGATAAGGGGGCAACATCATGCTGAGAAGCGTGGTCGATCAGGGCCGATTCGAAGCAGCGCGGCGGGCGCTCGCCGCGGTCGACCCGGTTTTATCCGTTTGCATTGAGACAATCGGTCCCTGTTGTTTGGCCCCCGCGCCCGACCCATTCGTCGCATTGGTGGAAGCGATCATTTCACAGCAGCTCTCGGTCAAAGCGGCCGATACGATCTTCGAACGCTTGGTTTCGATCGCTCCGCGCAGGTCGATCACGCCGAAAGCCATCTTTGCAACCCCGGAGCCGGCGCTCCGGTCGGTCGGCCTCTCCCGTCAGAAGATCAGCTACATGAAAGATCTCGCCGGGCGATGGATCGCGGGGGAGATCCGGCCGAAAGAATTTCAGTCGCTTCCCGATGAAGAGATCATCGCGCGGCTGATTCAAGTGAAGGGGATCGGCCGGTGGACAGCGGAGATGTTCTTGATCTTCGCGCTGAATCGAGTCGATGTCTTGCCGGTCGGCGACCTTGGATTGAAGAAAGCGGTCCAGCGGGCCTATCGGCTGCGACACCTTCCCGCCCCGGAGAAAATTCAATCGATCGCTCAACCGTGGCGACCCTACCGATCAATCGCGACCTGGTATCTCTGGAAGAGCCTGAGCGCGACGCCGATCTCCGAATGATCCGTTCACATTACGAATCAACCGCGCTGGTCCACGATCATGACCGATGCCCCGCGTTTTCGCTACCACGCGTAGGCTTCCGGCGCTTCGCCGCCGGGGCCGGGCCAGATTTTGTGGAGCTGCCGGAGGGTCGCGTCGTCGAGGGTGATTTCGAGCGCGCGGAGGCTGGCAATCAGTTGCTCCATCGTTCGAGGGCCGATAATCGGCGCGGTGACCACCGGGTTTGAGAGGACCCAGGCCAGAGCGACCGTCGCCGGCGGGGCGCCGATTCGTTTGCAAAGATCTTCATATTGCGTCAACTGAGCGCGGTGCTTTTCCACTTCCATCTGAAACTCTTCGGTGCTCCGCCGCCCTTCCGCGCTTTTCGCGAGGGCGCCGGCGAGAAGACCGCCGCCGAGCGGGCTATAGGGAAGCACCCCCAGGCCGTAGGCGCGGCAGACCGGGATCACTTCCAGTTCGATCATCCGGTTTTGAAGACTGTAGATGCTCTGCTCGCTGACCAGTCCCATGAAGTGGCGTTGCGATGCGAGTTGATTTGCGGTCGCGATCTGCCAGGCAGGGAAGTTGCTGCTGCCGATATAAATGACTTTTCCCTGCTGGACCAGGAGCTCCATCGCCTGCCAGATCTCTTCCCAGGGGGTCTCTGGATCGATGTGGTGCATCTGGTAGAGATCGAGGTGGTCGGTCTGCAGCCGACGCAGGCTCTCTTCGCAGGCGCGCCGGATATGATAGGCCGAGAGGCGCCGCTCGTTTTCCCGCTCTCCCATGCGGCCGTACACCTTCGTCGCCAGGACAATCTGGTCGCGCCGTCCTCCCCCCTGCGCCAGCCACCGGCCGATAATCTGCTCGGTCCATCCCTCCCCACGCTTCCAGCCGTAGACGTTGGCGGTATCAAAAAATTGATTCCGAGCTCCAACGCCTTGTCCATGATGGCGTGGCTTTCTTTCTCGCTCGTCTCCGGCCCGAAGTTCATTGTGCCGAGGCAGAGGCGGCTCACCCTGAGTCCCGTACGTCCCAATCCTACATAGTCCATTCGGCTATCTCCTTCGCAGTTGAAGAGATTGAGTCGGTCCGATTTGTGAACGACTGTCTCTTGCAAATTAACTGATTTCCATGGAGAGTGCAAGCATCTCTTCTTGAGCATCTCTTCTTGAGGAGAGAAGGAATCTTTCTGCAGGTTGTAACAGAGAAAACTAGAATCATGAAAGAAATTGAAAAAAAGTTGAAAATTTTTTTCCCAGGGTCTTGAAACTGAAAAAAAGTTTTTTTTATAATTTTTGTATGAGCTGAGTGACTGTTTCCATGAATCGCTTCCTGTTTTTCTGCACCGCAATCCGTTACGGAGATCGCTCGATCTTGTATAGGATATCCCGAACAAAGAGACATCTTCCGGTTGATGATCAGAAAAATATCGCGTCACTCCAATAAAATGGATGGATCGTTCGTTCGATCAGATGAGGGGAATTTATTTGTCGGTTTCATCTGTTTTCGACCTGACAAATCGACAGGTCAGAGGTCCGGAGAGATCTCCCGGTTGAAACGGAAAGGAGGAGAATCGACCTTTGAAAACGAAAGTGAGCCCCGCTAGGAATCAATTAACCAAGGCGCCGACGGGGATCCTCGGCCTCGACGAAATCACGGCAGGAGGATTCCCCAAAGGACGCCTCACCTTGATCTGCGGCGGTCCGGGATGCGGAAAGTCGCTCCTCGCGGCGGAATTCCTGGTCCAGGGAGCCCTTCGATATCATGAGCCCGGGATCTATCTTTCGTTCGAGGAGCGGCCTGAGGAAATCATTCAAAATGTCGCTTCGATCGGATTTGATCTATCCGGCTTGATTGCCAGAAAGAAGATCGTTCTCGATTACATCCATGTTGAACGCGATGAGCTCGAAGAAATCGGAGAGTACGATCTCGAAGGACTATTTATCCGGCTGGAGGAGGCGATCCGATCGATCGGAGCGAAGCGGGTGGTGATCGACACCATCGAGACCCTCTTTACCGGGCTCGATAATGCCGCCGTTCTCCGCTCCGAAATTCGGCGCCTGTTTCGGTGGCTCAAAGACAAAGGTCTCACCGCCGTTGTGACGGCGGAGCAGAGCGGGGCCTCTTTAACGCGGCAAGGGTTGGAGGAGTATGTCTCCGATTGTGTGATCCTCCTCGATCATCGGGTCAAAGATGAACTGTCGACGCGGCGGTTGCGCGTGGTGAAATATCGCGGGTCGGAGCACGGGACGAATGAATACCCTTTCCTCATCGAGGAGAACGGCATCTCCGTCCTTCCGATCACCTCGTCCCGATTGGATCATCCTGCCCCGACCGACCGGATCTCCACCGGCATCGCCGGGCTGGATGAGATGCTCGACGGAGGGGGCTATTACCGGGGAAGCACCGTCCTGATCTCGGGAACGGCAGGCACCGGGAAGACGAGCATGGCGGCCCATTTCGCGGGGTCGGTTTGCCGTCGGGGAGAGCGATCCCTCTACTTTAGCTTCGAGGAGTCGGTCGCCCAAATCCTCCGCAACATGCGATCGATCGGATTGAATCTCAGTCCCTGGGTGAAACAGGGGAGCCTGAAATTCCATGCAGCGCGGCCGACCCTGTCGGGATTGGAGCGGCACCTGGTCACCGTTCATAAGCTGATTCAGGAGATCGAACCGACCGTGGTGATCATCGACCCCATCACCAATCTGACGACGATCGGACAGGCGATTGAGGTTCAATTGATGCTGACCCGCTTGATCGGTTTTCTGAAAGAACGGGGAATCACCAGCCTCTTCACCAGCCTCATTGCCGGGGGACACGCGGTGGCGCAATCGGAAGTGGGGATCTCTTCGCTGATCGATACCTGGATTTTGCTTCGCGATATGGAGAGCGGCGGGGAGCGAAACCGGGTTGTGGAGGTCTTAAAATCGCGCGGGATGGCTCATTCGAATCAGATTCGGGAGTTTGTCTTTACCGCTCGGGGGATCAGGCTTCTCGATGTCTACCTCGGATCGAGCGGGGTCCTGGTCGGGTCGGCGCGGGTCGCGCAAGAAGCACGGGAGCGGGCCGCCGCTCGGGCCCACCGGCAGAGGGTGGAGCGAAAGCAACGGGAGTCGCTTCGAAAGCGCAAACGGCTCGAAGCGGAGATTTCGGCCCTCCGGGCCGAGTTGGAAGCGGAGGAGCAGGAATTGCATCATCTGTCCGATGAGGAGCAACAGCGTTTTGAGCAGACCCTCGTCGATCGGGGCGACCTCGCCCAGAGTCGCAGGGCGGCCCCCTCGTCGAACGGGATGCGAGCGAAGAAGTCTCGGAGTTAAAACGATATGGCGCAGAAGAGGACGGAAAGGACGAAGAACGCTTACGTGGCCGATCCGGTCTGGGAGTTGCGTCTGTATGTCGCGGGGCTGACCGCCAAGTCGATGACCGCCTTGGCCAATCTGAAGAAAATTTGCGAAGCCCATTTGAATGGACAGTACCGGATCGAAATCATCGATTTATTGAAACAACCGCAGTTGGCCCGGGGAGACCAGATTCTGGCGACGCCGACGCTGGTTCGAAAGCTTCCTCCTCCGGTCAAGAAAATTATCGGCGATCTGTCGAATGTGGAGCGGGTCCTCGTCGGACTTGATCTCCGTCCCATTGAAAATGAGAGAGCAATAGAGTGAAGAGAATAAATAAAAAAAAGAATATCGCCGCGGCGGTGTTGGAAAGATTCTCCATGGAAAAGTACCATCTTCGCCTTTTTGTCACCGGGGCCACGCCGCAATCGACGCGGGCCATCATGAACATCAAGGAGATATGCGAGACACATTTGAAAGGGAAGTACAACCTGGAAATCTACGATCTCTATCAGCAGCCGTCGCTGGCCAAGAAAGAAGGAATCATCGCGGTCCCGACCCTCATCAAGCGATCTCCCCTTCCACCGAAGCGCTTGGTCGGCGATCTTTCAAGCCAACAGCGGGTCCTCCTCGGGCTGGGATTGCCGGCGTAGAATTGCATCAAGGGATGAAGAGGACGGTTACGAAGAAGGAGCTTGAGGCGGAAGTGGCGCGGCTCCGCGCCCGCCTGGATGAGGCCGAAGAGACCTTGCGCGCCATTCGCCAGGGAGAGGTGGATGCGCTGATTGTCGAAGGCAAAACGGGTCCGCAGATTTTTACTCTGAAGGGGGCCGACCATACCTATCGGGTTCTCATCGAAGCGATGGATGAAGCGGCCTCCGTCCTGGCCGACGACGGGACGATTCTCTATGCGAATCGTTGCTTCGCGAAGATGCTGAAGATGCCGCTCGAAAAATTGATCGGCCATTCGATCCTGCCGTTCATCGCGCCGAAGGATCAGGCGACCTTCGAAGCGCTTATTCGAGAAGGGCGCCGGGGAACTCGGAAAGAAGAAATGGCGCTCAAAACGGGGGCGGGAAATCTGCTGCCGGCCTATGTGACCGTGAACACGATCGAGCTCGATCAGGTCTGCCGGATCGGTCTGGTGATCACCGATCTCACCGAGCAGAAGCGCAATGAGGAGATCGTCGCCGCCGAGAAGCTGGCCCGGTCGATTCTGGAGCAGGCGGCGGAGGCGATTATCGTCTGCGATGAAGGGGGGAGGATCGTTCGCGCCAACCGGATGGCGCATTCCCTTTGCGATAAAAACCCGATGTTCCAGCCGTTCGACGCGGTTTTTCCGCTCTATTTGGTCGCAAAGAAATCAGTGGATCTTTCCGCAGTGCCCGGCGCAGAGGAGGAGCGGCCATTTTCGATTGCATCGGTTCTCCGAGGGGAAGCGTTCCACGGGGCGGAAGTCCGTCTTGAAAGAGAAGATGGAGAGCACTTGAACCTGCTCGTGAGCGCCGGCGCTCTCTTCGGGTCGGGAAGTCGGCAGATCGGCTGCGTCGTCACGCTCACCGATATTAGCGAGCGGAAGCGGGCGGAGGAGGAGCTGAAGCGAAAAACTCTGGAGGCCCAGGAGGCGAGCCGGCTCAAATCATATTTCGTCTCCAACGTCTCACATGAGTTGAGAACGCCGCTCAACAGCATCATCGGCTATACCTATCTTCTGCTCGAAGGAACCTATGGACCGGTGGAGGCGGCGCAGCAGACCTCCCTTGAAGCGATCTCGCGAAATGCGAAAGATCTCCTCAGTCTGGTTAATGATATCCTTGATCTCTCCCGAATCGAGGCGGGAAAACTCTTACTCCAGGTGACCTCCGTGGCGATTCGTCCCCTGATCGACGAAGTCCTCAAGACGACCGAGCCGCTTCTGAAAGACAAATCGCTCCGCGTGGAAACCGAGATCGCCCCGCGCATCGGCCCGATGCTGACCGACGGAATCAAAATAAAGCAGATCTTGGTCAATCTCCTCTCCAATGCAATCAAGTTCACGCGGGAGGGGACCATTACGCTGCGCGTCGAAAATCGGCCCGACAGAAAAGGGGTCGCGTTTCGAATCGAGGACACCGGAATCGGAATTCCGCCGGAGCATCTTCCGAAGATCTTTAACGCCTTCTATCAAGCCGACGGCGATCTGACCCGAGAGTATGGCGGCGTCGGCCTCGGCCTCACCATTGTGAAAGAGCTGGTCGATTGCCTGAAAGGAGAGATCCGGGTCGAGAGCCGCTACGGCACCGGATCGACTTTCACGGTCTTCTTCCCCTCGCGGATTGACTAGAAGAGAAGAAAACAGCAGCGCACCGTGGGACGATTGCGGATGAAAAATGAGGGCGGAGACCGATACCGTCGTATCGATCTCCGCCCGAGTACAATCCCATTAAATTATTTTGCCTTTTCGGGCGAGTCGTTCTGTTTTTGGTCGGTTCCTTTCCCCGTCGATGATTCCGGTTTTTGCGAAGACGATCCGCTCTTTCCGGAAGAGGCGCCCCCCTTTCCGACCGATGATCCGTTTTCCGGGTCGGCCGGAGGGCAGGGGAAGTGGTCTGCGTCGATCTCTCTGTTGGAATTTTTGGTGAGCGGACTGTCGTTTCCGACCGCCTGATCCCGCCGGCCGGTCGTTTGGTTATCAATTCCGGCCGCCTGTTCGCTGCTGGATGGCAGTTGTCCATTTAATCCGGGAGGGCAGTTGGAGGCGGCTTGTTGTTGCCGAGCGTCGTTCTTTGTCTTCTCTTTGGAGATCGTCGGAGCGTTCTTCTTGCCGGATGGCGTCTCCTCGCCCCATCCAATATTGGCGTGCGTGAAAAACATCCCTGCCACAAAAACCAGAATCCAAATTCCATGCGTTCTTTTCATCTGAAATTGACTCCTTTCAAGTGAAACCTCCCCCGTCGCGAGCGTGCCATACATCTATGGTAATGTTTGTGATGGAGAGGGGTCAAGAGAGAGGCCAGGTCGGCCTGCTTCAACATCGCAGGGAAGGATTATTGCCGATCGATCCACGCTTGTATCTTTTCTTGATTCTGAGGGGAGAGGTTGAGAAAGGAGATGCCGGCGCCGATTCCGGGGTGGACGTAGAGGACGCGGGCGCGGACACGAATCTCTTCCGAATCGGCGTCGGTGAGTCTGAATCGAAGGTCCAGCTCGGTCCCGTTTTGGAAATCGGCGACCGTTTCGATATACATTCCGCCGATGCTCAGGTCGGTGGTGCGCCGCCATCCGACGCCGACGATCTCGATATCCCGGATGAAAGGGACCCGTTTCGATGCGCGCTGCTCTTCCGCCATGACGGCCCTTCTACAGAAAGTTTGATCCAGATGAGGTATATCCCGGGACAAAGGGTAGCAAAGGACACCTAGGGCCGTCAAGTCAAAATGGCGTCGATGAATTAAGGCGGAGGTGTCGGTCCGGTAGCGGAAGAAACTGTCGACCCGGACCGCCAGATTAAGATAGTTCTCCAGGTGTAGTTTGGGATCGCCGAACGATTGCGACGGAGCGGTGACATCCCCGCCCGGCATCTGATAGCCGTTCTTCGCAAACGCCTCCCCGAACGGATTGAGCTTCGGAAAACCGGAGTGACACATCACGCAGGAGAGGCCGTACTTGCGGGCAGGCTCTCCGCTTTCGAATGTCCCCGTGACTTTTTCAAGATCGGCTATACTAATTCATTATGGATGGGGTGTGCGTGCCTTGAGGTATTTGCATGGACGGTATTATTGAACTTCACAAGGGTCGATTAAACGAGCTGAACAAGAATCTTTCGCTGGCGGAGAAGCTGCGCTTTGTCCATTCCGTCATCCGGGATTGCCTTGGGTGTGTTGATCGGATCGCCGTTGCGCTTTACGATTCGAAAACCGATCTGCTCAAAAACTTTCTTCACAGCAGCGACGAGGATCATCCGCTGGTCCAATACCAGGCCAAACTCTCCGAGGCGGGATCGCTGCTGACGGTGTTCCGGAGTGGCCAGGGGCGCGTGGTAAACGACCTTGCCGCCTTCGAGTACGGAGAGCATGTTCATACCCGGCAGATCGACGAGCAAGGTTTCCAATCAAGTTATACCCTTCCGATATATCACAACGGTCTCTTCCTTGGTTTTATCTTCTTCGATTCCTACCAGAAGCACTCGTTCCAGTTAGAGGTGCTTCATGAACTCGATCTTTTCGGACAGGTGATCTCCTCAATGATCACCAGCGAGCTGGTCACGATCCGGATGATGTTGGCCACGGTTCAGACGGCCCGCCAAATGGCGGCTTTCCACGATACCGAAACCGGTCTTCATACCGATCGGGTGTCCCACTATGCCCGCTTAATCGCGCAGCGGCTGGCGCCGACGTATGGCTTTAATGATGAGTATATCGAACACCTTTTTCTCTTCGCGCCGTTGCATGATGTCGGCAAAATCGGTCTGCCCGACGCGGTGTTGAAAAAAGCGGAGCGTCTGAGCGAGGAGGAATTCGAGGAGATGAAGGAGCATGTCGTCATCGGCCGCCGGATCATTGATGCGATTCTCCAGGATTTCGGTCTTGACAGCTTCCCGCGCGCCGAGATGCTCCGAAACATTGCCGAGTACCATCACGAGGCGGTCGATGGATCGGGCTACGCCATCGGTTTGCGAGGAAAACAGATTCCGATTGAGGCGCGGATAATCGCCGTCGCCGATATCTTTGACGCCCTCACCAGCCGGCGGCGTTATAAAGTCGCGTGGACGAACGACGAAGCGTTTCATCTTTTGGAGCGGCTGGCCGGCTTTAAACTTGATCCCGACTGCGTCGCGGCGCTGGTTGAAAGTCGAAAAGCGGTCGAAGAGATCCAATCGCGCTTCAAAGAAATACCTCCGGGTTCTTAATCCTTTTTTTGGTTCTCCATCCTCTCTGCTCCTCTTTTTTCCTTATTCTTTTTTTGGAGGCCAAATACCAAAGTTTCGGGAAGCCGGACCAGGCCGGAAGTTCCTTCAAAGCGATCCCACTCTCGGTCGGATTGCGCTACTTAATCTGAGCCGGGTGATCGGCGCGAGCCGGAGTGATCGTTTCCGCTCCAGGCAAGGGAGCGCCTTGCCTCACTCCATGATGCATCTGCAAGGAATCACTTTATGAGATACGGCGTCATCCTTGTCCTGATGGTCCTCGTTATCCCCTTTCCGGTCTCTCTTGTGGAACCGCCCCATCCGGTCATTTCGGATCTCCGCGTCTCTCCGACCTCCGGTCCGACCGGGACGGTCTACATCCTCTCCCTTCGGATCACGAGTTTGGGAGAGGTCGTGCCACTCCTTCATCAAATCAGGGAGGGGCATCTTGAGAACGATGTGCCGCTTCGGGATGACGGATTGGAGGAAGATGCCGAGAAGGGGGACGGAATTTATACCGGACGCAGCGGCGTGCCGCCGACCGCGGCGAAGCAGACCCACCATTTTGAAGTCTTCATTGAAGATTCCCCGCCGCAAGCAGCGGGGAATGTGCCGATCCAAATCGGGTACGAAGTACCTCCAAACACATCGCGAAGCCATCTTCGACCCGAATGGAGATGAATCTATTTGTATGGTTCGCTCC
>Ga0209810_1002994_pt1 | contig 18682 bp, 15 predicted proteins | sample Coa_R1_7_FD_187159 | JGI IMG/M metagenome (GOLD analysis project Ga0209810, IMG submission 187159) | Surface soil microbial communities from Centralia Pennsylvania, which are recovering from an underground coalmine fire - Coalmine... | ecosystem: Environmental > Terrestrial > Soil > Unclassified...
CACAACCCCGCACCGCAGGGCGCATGCGCCGCGGGCGCGACCGCTGGGACGTGCGGCGGGACGGGGAATCCCAGCTTCTCAAACCACAATTCCGACCCTGCCGCAATGCACCTTATCGACCCAGCCGTGCGACAAACCGCGTGTCCCCGAGGTCTGCCACGCCGCATTTACGCCATGAGTGCAGCGCCTGGAATGGCGCCGTCCGGCCTCGCCCCCGACCCACCCGCTTTGTCGACAAGAATGAGGGCGGGCATGACGCGCGAAGCGGCATAAGATATCCGGGGCTTGCCGATTCGGCCCGTGGATGGACTGGCGGCGCGACGATCAGAGGATTCCGCATGAGCAGTTTCGTGCATTTGCGCTCGTCCTGGCGCGGCATCCGAGGGGTGGCGGGGGTGCTGCTGCTGGCGCTGGCCTTCGACCCCTCCGGGGCTGCGGCGCAAGGCGCCGTCAAGTCGGTACACAAGGATTGGCAGATCCGATGCGACACCCCGCCGGGAGCAAAAAACGAGCAATGTGCGCTGATCCAAAGCGTGACCGCCGAAGACCGCGCCAATATCGGCCTCACGGTGATCGTGCTCAAAACCGCCGACCAGAAGAGCAGGCTGATGCGCGTGGTGGCGCCTCTCGGCGTGCTCTTGCCCTCCGGGCTCGGTCTCAAAATCGACGACGCCGATATCGGCCGCGCGGGCTTCGTACGCTGCCTGCCCAATGGCTGCATCGCCGAGGTGGTGATGGACGATGCGCTCATCAACAAACTGCGCAACGGCAAGACCGCAACCTTCATCATCTTCCAGACGCCGGAGGAGGGCATCGGATTTCCCATCAGCTTGGCCGGCTTCGCCGAGGGATATGACCAGTTGCCGTGAACGGGTCGCACCGGGGGCACGGCGGAGTATCGCACCGCCTGTCGGTTGACAGCAGCGATGACGTTCCGGCCGAAGCCCCATGTGGGAGGTCGGACGCATTGGGCGCGACGGGCAAGCCCCCGACCCGCACCGAAATGAAAAGAGCCGCGGGAACGTTCGAATGCCGTTGTCGCCGCATAACCGGAGCAACCAGACCGGCGAGCGCTTCGGACGGCCCTCGCCAAACGGCTCTCGTCGGCTTATCTGGTGTCAGGAAGCCCCATGGAGCGCACGCCATGAACCCAGCCGTAACGTCCCTGATCGAACGCGCCGGCCTTGATACCGCAAAGCTGCGTCATCTTGTCGGGCGGGCGCTGGAGGGTGCGGACGACGGCGAATTGTTCGTCGAATACAGGCAGTCCGAGGCGCTGGTGTTCGACAACGGTCGATTGAAGCAGGCCACCTACGACACGACCCAGGGTTTTGGCTTGCGTGCGGTGAAGGAGGAAGCCGTCGGCTACGCGCATGCCTCCGACCTATCGGAAGGCGCACTTGCGCGCGCCGTCGAGGCGGTGCGCGCGGTCAAGAGCGGCCACAGCGGCATCTATGCCGAGCCGCCCGGACGTACGAACAGGAAACTCTACGACGATGACAATCCCTTGGGCGACCCCGCTTTCGGCGCCAAGGTGAAGCTGCTCGAAGCGATCGACGCCTATGCACGAGGCAAGGACTCTCGCGTGCGCCAGGTGACCGCGAGCACAGCGGCGAGCTGGCAGGTTGTGGAAATCCTGCGCGCCGACGGCGAAACCTACCGGGACATCCGGCCCCTCGTGCGCATCAATGTGAGTGTCGTGGTCGGCGAGGGCGACCGCCAGGAGACCGGCGCCTACGGCTTCGGCGGTCGTGAGGGCTATCAACGCTTCGTCACGCCACAGGCATGGCAGGGTGCCGTCGACGAGGCGGTGCGCCAGGCGCTTGTCAATCTCGAAGCGGTGCCGGCGCCGGCGGGCGAGATGGATGTCGTGCTCGGGCCGGGCTGGCCCGGCGTGATGCTGCATGAAGCGGTCGGCCACGGCCTCGAAGGCGATTTTAACCGCAAGAAGACGTCTGCTTTTTCGGGCTTGCTGGGACAGCAGGTTGCCGCCAAGGGCGTTACCGTAGTCGACGACGGCACGATCCACGGCCGCCGCGGCTCACTGTCGATCGACGACGAAGGGACGCCCACCGGCCGCACGGTGCTGATCGAAGACGGCATCCTGGTCGGCTATATGCAGGATCGGCAGAACGCGCGGTTGATGGGCATGAAGCCGACCGGCAACGGGCGGCGCGAGAGTCACGCTCACGTGCCGATGCCTCGTATGACCAACACGTTCATGCTAGCCGGCGTCCATGATCCGAAAGAGATCATTGCCGCGGTGAAGAACGGGCTCTACGCGGTGAGCTTCGGCGGCGGCCAGGTCGACATCACCTCGGGGAAATATGTTTTCGAGTGCACCGAGGCGTACAAGATCGAGAACGGCAGGCTCGGCGCGCCCGTCAAGGGCGCCATGCTGATCGGCAACGGGCCGACCGATCTGCGCCGAGTCAGCATGATTGGCAATGATTTTGCGCTCGACCCTGGCGTCGGTACGTGCGGCAAGAACGGCCAGGGTGTCCCCGTCGGCGTCGGTCAGCCGTCGCTGCGGCTCGATCGCATCACCGTAGGCGGCACGGCATGACCCACAAGCAGCGTTCCGTGTCGGGGATCGCGACGCGCAAAGCCGGCCCGTTGCGGACCGTTGCCGAGCTCCTCGCCATCGTTCTTGTAGTGATGCTGGCGAAGGCTTCGCTGGCCGAGCCATTTTACGTGCCGTCGGGCTCAATGGAACCGACACTGCTAATCGGCGACGAATTGTTGGCGATCAAGTTCTCCTACGGCTACGGCACGGCCTCGCTTCCGTCGTTTATAGATCTGCCAATGAGCAGACGCATTTTCGCCAGCGTGCCCAAGCGCGGCGATGTCGTCGTGTTCCGGTGGCCGGGCGACAGGACGCAGGTATGGGTCAAGCGGGTGATCGGCCTTCCCGGCGACCGCATCGGTCTGCGCGACGGCCAAGTGATCATCAACGGTGTGCCCGTGCCTTTGCGCCCGGACGGCACAGGGACGATGGAGACCGAAAGCGGCGCGCGGATCACCGCGCGGCGCTTCATCGAGATCTTGCCGGGCGGTCGCTCACATCCGATCTTCAAGCTCTCTGCCGACGGTCCGCTCGACAACATGCCCGAGATCACCGTGCCGTCGGACCATCTGTTCGTTATGGGCGACAATCGCGACGATTCGGCCGACAGCCGTGTGCCAGTGCGGGAAGGCGGGGTCGGCCTCCTGCCGATGGCGAATCTGGTGGGTCGCGTCGACATGCTGGTGGGCTCATGGGATCTTGCCGTCCGGCATCAGCCGATCTGGACCTGGCCCGCCGGCCTGCGGATGTCTCGCTTTTTCAAGGCCGTGCATTAGCGCGTGCTCGCAAAAAGCCGCAACCGGTTTCCGAAAAAACGCGCATCAACAACATCGCGCGGGCACGACGGTTCGATTGGAACGCATCCCAGTTTAGCGCAGGTTGCGAGGGGATCAACTCGCCGCCGTCATGGCAAGGAAGCCCGCGGGGGCGACAAGGCGACCCGGCGAGAGCCTATTCGATCGCCTATGGCTTCGCTGCGCTTGCAATGGCGGGTCAATATCACTGAAATCCGCTCTCGAACGCGATTTCTCAAGATCGAGTGGCCACGCTTGCCCCGGGTCGGCTTCGCGTGCGCTCCCTTCCCGAACGCCTGTGCGCGCGCTTCGCTGTTCGTGCGTCGAGGGCATGCCGGGCCGCCAGGACGACGCGACCGGCACCCGTCATGCTTCAGCGCACGACTCCCGAAATACAGCAGGGATTGCGCCGCGGCCGTGTAATGCGATCCTTGAGATAGCATCGTGCCGAAGGTCCGGCATAACCGGGGCGCAGATACGTGAAGGCGCGGCAACGCCCATCGGTCTCGCAGGCCGCTTTGCATTGAGCACCCGACGGGTCGGGCGGCAGCTCGAATGAACGGTAATCACCGCCGATCCGATCGATCGCATATTCGGTTACGCCCTCGCGCGGCGCGGTCACACCGGCGCCGCGTACCCCCGAAACGCAACAGGGATCCGCATTGCGAGGAGGCACGCGGTTTTTCAGCCAGCAGGTGGCCGACGTTTCCTCGGTGCGGGGAAATGAAAAGCTCCAGGCGCGACATCGCGCGTCACGTTCGCAGCGTGCAGCGCAGACCGTCGGATCGCCGTTGCGCACGGCGAAGCTCATGTAATCGCCTCCGCGACGGTCATAGCCGTATTGCGCGTGCGCCGGCCCGCACAGAAGCGGCAGGACAAGCGCCAGCATAGCGGCACGGTGCACCTGTCTCGGCATGAGCCCGGCGGGTTTCCGACCCTCGCCCCGCGGCATGTTATCGCGCCCGTCGGCAAATGTGCAGATGCAGCATGACAGATGCCCCTTGGGAGGCCAAAATCTGGGAGAGGGGTTCTGTGCGTCAATCATTCGGTCCGATCCCCTGGCGGCGCGTTTTGAGCAGAGCGCGCCGAAAGTTGATCCATGCATGAGCGACGGGCGCCGCGTGATCCACAGTTCAAATGCGCGTCTGCCGGCAGGCATAAGCCATGTCTATCGCAGACTCGGCGAATGCAATCCCTACGACATGGCGGTATTGATCCTGCTGGCGGTGCTCGCAGTGCTGGCCGCCGTTACCTATGGCTCCTACGCCATCAGCAATGACGAGCCGGTGCAGCAGCATTACGGCGAACTTATCATCGCTTATTATCGCACAGGATTCGCAGACAAATCCCTTTTCCATTATGACAACCTTTATCTTTACGGCGGATTGTTCGACATCGTTGCGGCCCTCGCGCAGCATGCGCTTGACTCCCTCGATCCTTATGCGGTGCGCCACATCTTGTGCGCTTCGCTCGGCATTGCCGGGATCGGTGCGGCCGCCGCCGTCGCCAGGCTCGTGGACGGGTCCCGCGCGGGGGCCATCGCGGGCTTCGCACTGGCCGTGTGCGGTCCATGGTACGGCGCGATGTTCAATCACACCAAGGATATTCCGTTCGCGACGGCGATGGCGGGCGCGAGTTACTTCATGCTCCGTGCCGTGCGCGAGCTGCCCCGTCCGCAGCGGCGTGACGTTGTCTTTTTCGGCTTGTTGCTCGGCGCGGCCCTTGGCGTGCGCGTGCTCGGCCTGCTCACGATCGGCTACGCCGGGCTGGCCATGCTGCTGCGTGCATTGCTTCTGCCTGCCGCATCATGGCGGAGCCGGTTGAGCTTCTTTGCCGAATCGGTGATTGCGCTCGCACCCGCATTCATCATCGCATATGCCGTCATGATTGCGGCATGGCCGTGGTCAGCGCTTGCACCCCTTAATCCCGTGCGCGGCTTGATCGATTTCGGCCGGTTCGACTACCCGATCAGGACGCTGCTGGCAGGCCACATCTATACGATGGGCAACGTGCCGCGTTGGTATGTGCCGACATATCTCGCGATCAAGCTTCCACTGCTGATGCTCGTCGGCGCGGCCGCGGCGGTGGTCATGCTGCGAGGCCGCGGCGAGCGGATAGACGAACGGCGATCCGAGATCGCGCTGCTCGCGACCATGGCGGTATTTCCGGTGCTCTGCGAGGTCGTCGACCGCGGGCCTGCCTTTACGGGCCTGCGGCATTTCCTGTTCGTCGTCCCGCTGCTCGCCGCGCTCGCGGGCATCGGATGCAACCGACTGCTCACCGCGGTCGCAAGACACGGGCGTACCGTGCAGGCGGCTCTCGGCCTTTCCATCGCCGCGGCGCTGGCCTGGAACGCCATGACCCTGGTGAGGCTCCATCCCGACGAATATCTCTTTTTCAATCCGCTGGTCGGAGGTCTTCAGGGCGCGGCAGGACGCTACGACACCGACTATTGGGTCAATATCATGCCGGAGGCGGTGGAGGATCTCGAGGCCTATGTGGCCAGGCTCGACGCGATTTACCCGGGACGTCAATACAGTGTCGCCGTTTGCGGCGAACGACTGCCCTTTGAAAAGCGTGCCGACGCGCACCTGCGTTGGACCTCCGACTGGAGCAAGGCCGATTTCTTCATTGCACCCACCCATATGAATTGCGACCGCGCGCTCGACGGCGCCGTGATCGCGACGATCGAGCGGCTCGGCGTGCCGATCGGCGTCGTGAAAGATCGCCGTGCGCTGATAAGGCCCGAACTCGCACTCCATCATTGAACGCGACGCGCCCGCCGGAGGGGGCCGGCGGGCGCCGGATCCGGCCGCGAGAGGGGATGTCGCGGGCTGCGGATCGCGCGGCCGACGAGAGGGATCGGCCGTTTCGTGGGTCGGAAAGTCGTTTTCAAACCGTCCGGCGCGCGGGTCGATCCGTCGGCGGCCGGCGGAACCCAGGTTCAACCTCCGGTTCCCGCATCGCGCGGGGGAGCGGGTGGAGCGAACGGGACAGCCGTCGCTCGATCACGCGCTCGCGCAGCAGCACGGTGGGATCCTCCCAGAACGCTGCCGAAAAGGCGTCGCGCAGGTCGGCATGGGTGACACCGAGGTCCGCCAGCATCCGTCGGTCGAGGCCCGCGAGCTTCATGGCATCCCGGCGATGGCGGCGCGCACGAATGAAATTCTTCAGCCAGTGGGTGACCAATGCCAATAGGGCAAGCGCTGCGCGCAGCACGGTCGAAAAAGCCACTGGCACAAGCGGTAACAGCGGCGACCTGGTAGTCATGAACGATCTCCATCGATGGGGAGCAGCGGGGCACCATCCTGCGCCGCGCGCCCCGGTCAGCCCACCCGAAAAACCCACCCGATTCCTCCGGTTGGTCCATACTGCATCGCAACGATTGATTAGTGAAACGAATGTTTTTAATATGAATAATCATGATAAGTGATATCAGCAAACGCGGCCGCCGCGACGTATCTTCGATACGCAAAGGCCGGCCCGTGCTGAACTCGCGGAGCGACGCATGACCGCCCTTCTCGACATCGACCAGTTGCGGACGTTCATCGCCATTGCGGAGACCGGTAGCTTCACCAAGGCGGCGGAGATGGTGAACAAGACCCAGTCGGCCGTGTCGATGCAGATGAAGCGGCTGGAGGAACGATTGGCGCGGCCCATTTTCGTGCGCGACGGCCGCGCCTCCAAGCTCACCGAAGACGGAGCGCGGCTACTCGATTACGCCCGCCGGATCGTCAAACTCAATGTCGAGACTATTGCCGCTTTCTCCGGCGCCGCGCTCTCCGGCCGGGTGAGGCTTGGCGTGCCGGACGATTATGCCGACCGCTATCTGCCCGAGATCATGGCGCGCTTTTCGCGCGCCTATCCGGGCGTCGAATTGAGCGTGCTGTGCGAACCCTCGGTCGATCTGATCGAACGCATCGACGCCCACGAAATCGATCTTGCCATCGTCACCAACTGCGAATCGCGCCGGCTTGCGGAGACATTCCGCCGCGAGCGGCTCTTATGGGTGACATCGAACCGCCATGCCACGCACCTGGAAGAGCGCCTGCCGCTCGCGCTTGGCCGCCCAAGCTGCACCTGGCGACGCACCGCGATCGAACAACTGGAGTCCGTCGGCCGTCCCTATCGCATTCTCTATTCCAGTCCCAATGCAGGCGCGGTCGCTGCGGCCGTGCTGGCAGGCCTCGCCGTGTCCGTGCTGCCGGAGTCGGGCCTGCGGCCCGGCATGCGCGTCCTGTCGGCCGCAGAGGGATTTCCCGAACTGCCGGCGTGCAACATCGGCCTCGTGCGCAATTCGCGCGACAGTTCGGCGCCGGTGGAAGCGCTTGCGGGATACATCATCTCCTCCCTCGACAATCTCTCGGAGACGCGAGCGGCCGAGTGAGCCGGCCGTCAATAGGCGTACTCCTCGTAGATCGGATCAACTGTTCCGTTCCAATCGTTGAAGTATTTCTCCAGCAATTCCTCTGCCGGAGTGATCCCGCGGGCGATCGATTCCTGCAGCGGCCGCAGATAGCGTGTTTCATTTCTGCCATTGCGGTCGAGGCATTCCCGCCGTTCCAGACCGCGCGCCGCGAGCTGGAGGCATTCCTGCGCCAGCGCCAGCACCGTCCGCTTGCCGATTTCGGCGCGAAAACCGCGCTGCGGCACTTCCGTGCGCAGCTTCTGTCTCTCCTCGGCAGTCCAGCCCTTTACAAGGTCCCAGCATGACTCGAGCACATCGTCGTCGTAGAGCAGCCCCACCCAGAACGCCGCGAGCGAGGGCAGCCTGCGCCACGGCCCGCCGTCGGCGCCACGCATTTCAAGAAAGCGCTTGAGCCGTACCTCGGGAAAGATCGTCGTCAGGTGATTGGCCCAGTCGGACATGGTCGGTCGCTCGCCCGGCAGAGCGGCGAGCTTGCCCTCCATGAAATCACGGAACGATTCGCCGGCGACGTCGACATATTTGTCGCCGCGCTTGACGAAATACATCGGCACGTCAAGCGCATAGTCGACCCAGCGCTCGAAACCCATGCCTTGCTCAAAGGCCCAAGGCAGCATGCCGGTCCGTGCATTGTCGGTGTCGGTCCAGACATGCGAGCGGAACGACAGAAACCCGTTGGGTTTGCCGTCCGTGAACGGCGAATTCGCGAACAACGCGGTCGCAATCGGTTGAAGCGCGAGCGACACGCGCAGCTTCTTGACCATGTCAGCTTCGGAGCTGAAGTCGAGATTCACCTGCACTGTGCAGGTGCGATACATCATGTCGAGGCCCAGCCGGCCGACCTTCGGCATGTAGGCGGTCATGATCTTGTAGCGACCCTTCGGCATCACCGGCATGTCCGCACGAGTCCAGTTCGGCGTCATGCCCAGCCCGAGAAATCCGATGCCGAGCGGCTTCGCTACCTCACGCAATTGCGCTAGATGCGCAAACAGTTCGGCCGCTGTCTGGTGCACGGTCTTGACCGGCGCGCCGGACAGCTCGAACTGCCCGCCGGGCTCGAGCGAGATCGCCCCGCCGCCGGTGACGTCGAACATGCCGATGATGTTCCCTTCCTCCAGGATCGGCTCCCAACCAAGCAGGTGCTGCATGCCCTCGAGCAGGGAGCGGATCGACCGGCGCCCGGCATAGGGGACCGGCCGATGTTCATCCACGGTGAAGGCGAACTTCTCGTGCTCGGTGCCGACGCGGAAGTGCGCCCTCGGCTTGCAGCCCTTTTCGAGCCAAGCGACGAGTTCGTCGCGCGACTCGATGGGGGTCATGTCGATTTGGTCGCGAGCCATTGAGAGCCAGGGCGGGAATCAGGGGCGCGGACCTTACACATGGAGATTGCGTAAGGGCAATGCACCGCCGGCGGGCCGTCATGCCGGCGTGGGAACGGATGATGTTGATTGCGCACGGTGACCCGGTGTTCTATTTCTGTTCCCTTCATATAACGCGTCCCGGCTTCGCGAACAGAGGCAATGCCGCAGTTCTCTCCCCACCAGGAAGCAGCGCTCAAGGCCGTCGACCGCTGGCTCAAGGCAAAGCCCGGCATGCACGGAACGCCACAGGTTTTCCGTCTCTTCGGTTACGCAGGAACCGGCAAAACCACGCTCGCGCGCCATGTCGCCGAAAATTTTCATGGCGAGGTGAAGTTCGCCGCCTTCACTGGCAAGGCGGCTGCCGTGATGAGGAGCAAGGGCTGCAAGGGCGCGACCACCATCCACGGGCTGATCTACCGACCGCGCGAAAGCGGGGAGGAGGTTCCGACCTTCGAATTATGGGATGAGGCCCCGGCCTCAAAAGCGGACCTCATCGTGATCGACGAGTGTTCGATGGTCGATGCCGACCTCGGGCGCGACCTTCTTTCGTTCGGGGTGCCGGTGCTGGTGCTCGGGGATCCCGCACAACTTCCGCCGGTACAGGGTGGCGCGTCGCCGGCCGGCTTTTTCACCGAGGCCGAACCGGATGCGATGCTCACCGAGGTACATCGGCAGGCGCGCGACGATCCGATCGTGCGGTTGTCGATGGCAGTTCGCGCAGGCGAGGCTCTTGTGCCGGGCCGCTACGGCGAGACGGAAGTCGTCCGCAAGGCCGATCTCGATCCGGCGCGCGTGCTCCAAGCCGACCAAGTGCTGGTAGGCCGCAACGCGACGCGACGGGTGTACAATGCGCGGATCCGAGAACGCCGTGGCCTGCGCGGCGAGCTGCCGGCTGCAGGCGACAAGCTGGTATGCCTGCGCAACAACCGCCGGAAAGGCTTGTTCAACGGTTCGCTGTGGACGGTGAAAGAGTGCAGCACGCGCAAGAGCGGAATTATGACGCTGCGGTTGCTGCCGGAGGACGACACAAGCGCGCGTGGGGTGAAGGTTTCCGTGCGCGCCGAATGTTTCACCGGTGGAATCGAGCAGGTGGATTGGTCGCGACGCCGCCCCTTTGACGAATTCGACTACGGCTACGTGCTCACCGTTCATAAGGCGCAAGGCTCGCAGTGGGACGACGTGGTCCTGTTCGACGAATCCTTTGCCTTCCCGGACAGCCGCGAACGTTGGCTCTATACCGGCGTGACGCGAGCCGCATCGCGATTGACCGTGGTCGTCTGACCGCGACCCCGTCGCCAACCGCCAGGGTCAACCTGGCTCAATGACGTCCCGGCCTAAGCGGGCACGCGGCGCGGGAGTACGACGGCGAGGGTGAATTGAAAATCGTCAGCGTCGTCAGGGGCGGCACATCCGCTTACGCGGCTTGGTCCTTCCCGCGCGGCGTGAAGCGGCCATAGAACGTCTCTCCCCTTTCGGCCATCTCGACCAGGAGCTGGGGCGGCGTGAAGCGCCGGCCATGCTTTTTCTCGAACGTACGACAGAGCGCGACGAACGGCCCCATCCCCATCATGTCGATGTAAGACAATGTTCCGCCGGTGAAGGGCGCAAAGCCCCAGCCGAGGATGGAGCCGACGTCGGCCTCGCGTATGTCGGTGACCACCCGTTCCTCGAAGGTTCGCGCGGCTTCCACCGCCTGCACAACCAGGAAGCGCCGCTTCAGCTCCTCGACGTCAATCGCCGCGATCTCCTGGCGTGCAAGCCGCTTCGGCACAATCTCGGCGAGGCCCGGCCACAAGCGCTTCGGCTGTCCGGGAGCATAATCGTAGAAACCCTTGCCATTCTTGCGACCGAGGCGGCCGTGCTTCTCCACCATGTCCTCGAGAAGTTTCTTCTGCGCGGGATTGACTGCACCCGGACCCAGGTCGGCCTCGGCGGCGCGCAAGATCTTGAGACCCAGGTCGAGCGCGGTTTCGTCGTTAAGCGCGAGCGGTCCCACCGGCATGCCGGCCATCCGCGCGGAATTCTCGATCATCGCTGCCGGGATGCCTTCCAGCAGCATCAGATGGCCCTCCTGGATGTAATTGAGCACGCAACGGTTGGCATAAAAGCCGCGTGAATCGTTCACCACGATGGGTGTCTTGCGGATGGCGCGCACGTAATCGAGCGCGGCCGCGAGCGCCTTGTCGCCAGTTTCCCTGCCGAGAATGATCTCGACAAGCAGCATGCGATCGACAGGCGAGAAGAAATGGATGCCGATGAAGCGTGCGGGCTCCTTGAGGCCGGAGGCAAGCGAGGAGATCGGGAGCGTCGAGGTGTTGGACGCGAGGATGGCATCGCCGCGCAGCACCGTCTGGATCTTGGCAAAGACGTCGGCCTTGACCTTGCGATCCTCGAACACGGCCTCGATTACGAGATCGCAATCGGCAAGCGAGGCATAGTCGGCGGTCGGCGTAATCAGCGACAGAAGACCGTCGCGCTCCGCCGATTTCATGCGCCCCTTGTTGACTCGATCGCTAAGGGCCTTGTGCACGGTCGCCTTGCCGCGGTCCGCGGCTTCCTGGTCGCGGTCGATCAGCACGACCTGGAGACCGGCGGCTGCGCTCACCTGTGCGATGCCGGCGCCCATGAAGCCGGCTCCGACAATGCCAATCTTGCCGAGCCGCGACGGTGGCACGGCGGCAGGCCGGCGCGCTCCCTTGTCCAGTTCCTGTTTGGAGATGAAGAGCGAACGGATCATCGCCGCCGCCTGCGGCGAGCGCAGGATCTTGGCGAACCAGCGCGACTCGACGCGTAGCGCCACGTCCATCGGCACCTGCAGGCCCTCGTAGACGGTCTGCAGGATCGCCCGCGCGGCCGGATAGTTGTCATAGGTCTCGCGCCGATAGATGGCGTTGGCGGCTGGAAACGTCATCATTCCAGCTTTGGAATAGACCGCGCCGCCGGGAAGGCGGTATCCCGGCGCGTCCCACGGCGCGACCGGCTTGCCGCCGGCTTTGATCCAATCTTTTGCTGTGCTGATGAGATTGGCCGGCGGGACCACGTCGTCGATCAGCTTCATCGCTTTTGCGCGATCGACCGTCAACGCCTCGCCCTTGAGAAGAAACTGCAGTGCATCGGAAGGCGGCAGCATCCGCGCGATGCGTTGCGTGCCGCCCGCGCCGGGAAACAGGCCGACCTTGATCTCTGGCAGGCCGAGCCGCGTCTTCGGACTGTCGGCGGCCACGCGGTGATGGCAGGCGAGCGCGAGCTCGAAACCGCCGCCCATCGCGGTGCCGTTGAGCGCGCAGACCCACGGCTTGCCGCAGGTTTCGATGCGCCGGTAGAGCAGCGAGAGTTTGCGGCTCTCGTCAAACACCATCTTGGTCGCGGTCTCCTCGCCCTGTTTTCTCGCGACGTCAAGATAGAGCCCGCGCATCCGCTCCAGCATGGCGAGATCTGCACCGCCGCAGAACGTGTCCTTGGCCGACGTGATCACCGCGCCTCGAACGGCGGCATCGCCCGCGACCTTCTCGACGATCGTCGACAGTTCGGCGATCACCGCCATATCGATGAGATTCATGGAGCGATTCGGCATGTCCCAGGTGACGAGCGCGATGCCGTCGCTGTCGATATCAAATCTGAAATTGGTCGTCGTCATGGTTTTCAATACGGCTCGCCGTTCCTGCGCATGTAGCGCGCGCCCGTGGCGTCGCGCTCGACCTTCATGTCGATATCGGAGTAGTGGGCGCGGTCGCGCGGCGCGCGCGTTCCGACCTCGATCAACACGGCATCGCGGTTCGAGCGGTTGATGAGGCAATGTCCGTTGGGAACGCCTGCGCGCCAAGCCGCCGCCTCTCCGGCCCGCAGCAGGGTCTCGCCCTCGTCCTCGCAGAGGACCACTTCGCCCGACAGCACATAGACGAGTTCATCCTCGGTCTCGTGCCAGTGGCGCTGGGACGTGGCCGCACCCGGCGCCAGCGTGCAGATGTTGACGCCGAACTGGGTAAGGCCGGCCGCACGCGCCAGACGCTTGCGACTCCGACCTTGGACCACCTTGTTGAACGGCGCGGGATAGCCGGTCGCCGTATCCGGCAGGATCGCATCGATGTCGATCTTCGGCATGTGCTCGGCCCCGTCACACGCGTTCGATAATGGTTGCAGTCCCCATGCCGGCGCCGATGCAGAGCGTCACGAGCGCGGTTTCCTTGTCGCTGCGCTCGAGCTCGTCGAGCACGGTTCCGAGGATCATGGCGCCCGTCGCGCCAAGCGGGTGGCCCATGGCAATGGCGCCGCCGTTCACGTTGATCTTCTCATGCGGGATGTCGAGCGCCTGCATGTAGCGCAGCACCACCGAGGCGAAGGCCTCGTTGAGTTCGTAGAGGTCGATGTCGTCCTTGGACATCCGTGCGATTCGGAGCACCTTGTGCGTCACATCGATCGGGCCGGTAAGCATGATGGCGGGCTCCGAGCCGACATTGGCAAAGGCCTTGATGCGTGCGCGCGGCTTCAAACCCGCGGCCTTGCCCGCTTCCTTGCTGCCAATAAGCACGGCGGCGGCACCGTCGACGATGCCCGACGAGTTGCCGGCATGATGCACGTGATTGATTGCTTCGAGCTCGGGATGCTTCTGCACGGCGACCGCGTCGAAGCCGCCCATCTCGCCCATCTGAACGAAAGAGGGTTGCAGCGCCGCGAGCGACTGCATCGTCGTGGTTGGCCGCATATGCTCGTCCTTCGCAAGGATGACAAGGCCGTTGACGTCCTTGACCGGCACCACCGAATTCTTGAAACGGCCTTCGTCCCACGCTCGCGCGGCACGCTTCTGGCTTTCAACCGCATAGGCATCGACGTCGGCACGTGAGAAGCCGTACTTGGTCGCGATCAGATCCGCGGAAATACCCTGCGGCATGAAATAGTGCGTGACGGCAATGCTCGGATCCATCGCCCAGGCACCTCCCGAGGCGCCGATGCCGATGCGGCTCATCGACTCCACTCCGCCGCCAATGGTCATGCTGTGCTGACCGGACATGATCTCCGCCGCGGCGAAATTCACGGCGTCGAGGCCGGACGCGCAAAAGCGATTGATCTGCACCCCCGGCACACCGTCGCCAAAGCCGGCAACCAAGGCCGCCGCACGCGCAATGTCGCCCCCGGCCTCGCCTACCGGGTCGACGCATCCGAGCACGACGTCGTCGACCTGCCCCGGATCAAGTTTGTTGCGGTCCTTGATGGCAGCAAGCGCCTGCGCGGCAAGATTGAGGGCGGTTACTTCGTGCAATGATCCGTCCGGCTTCCCGCGTCCGCGCGGTGTACGCACCGCGTCGTAGATGAATGCATCGGGCATGGTCGCCTCCAGGGCTGCGCGCTCAAAGGCTCCGCGCGATCAGCAGTTTCATGATCTCGTTCGTGCCCGCATAGATCCGCAGCACGCGCGCGTCACGATACATGCGCGAGATCGGGTACTCGTCCATATAGCCATAGCCGCCGAAGAGTTGTAGGCAGCGATCGATCACCCTGCCCAGGATTTCCGTCAGCCGGTATTTGGCCATCGACGCCGTAACGGTGTCGAGCTTGCCCTGGATATGCTGACCGATGCAGTGGTCGAGGAAGACCTTGGCGATCGTGGCATCGGTCTTGCATTCGGCGAGTTCGAATTGCGTGTTCTGGAACTCGATGATCGTCCTTCCGAACGCCTTGCGCTGTTTGACGTAGTCTATGGTCAAGGCGAGCGCTCTCTCCATCATGGCCGCGGCATGGACGGCAACAATCAACCGTTCCTGCGGCAATTCCTTCATCAGCTGATAGAAGCCTTGACCTTCCTCGGTGCCGAGGAGATTCTCCGCAGGCAGCCTCACGTCCTCGAAGAACAGCTCCGACGTATCGGCGGAATCCATGCCGAGCTTCTTCAGCTTGCGGCCGCGGCGGAATCCAGGAGCATCGTCAGTCTCCACCACCATAAGCGACACGCCCTTGGCGCCGGCGGCGGGATCGGTCTTCGCAACAACGATGATCAAATTGGCATGCTGACCGTTGGTTATGAACGTCTTTGACCCATTGAGCACATAGCCGTTGCCAGATTTCTTCGCGGTGGTCCGCACGCTTTGCAGGTCCGAACCGGTTCCCGGTTCGGTCATTGCGATCGCCCCCACCAGCTCGCCGGTCGCAAGCTTCGGCAACCAGCGCTTCTTCTGTTCCTCCGTACCGTAATGAAGGATATAGGGAGCGACGATTCCCGAATGCAGCGGCGCACCGAAAGTATCGAAACCGGCAAGCGACAGTTCGCGGTTAATCACCGCCTCGTGCGCGAAAGTGCCTCCCGCGCCCCCGTACTCCTCGGGGATCGAGGCGCACAGCAGACCCGCCGCGCCGGCCTTGGTCCATACATCGCGATCATACATGCCCTGCGCGTGCCAGCGGTCGAGATGCGGCACGAACTCGTCGGCGATGAAACGCCGTGCCTGCTCTTCCAGCAGGACGAGGTCCTCGCTCATCCAGGTTGGGCGCGGCAGATTGAGCACATTCATCGGCCGAAGACCTAGCGCGCCCGCCCGAGGTGGGCAAGACGCGTGGGCGCGCCCCGAACTGCCCTCATAACGCCCCGTCAAGGCCGGCAGAAAAGCAGTCGACCCCGCGCAAGGCGGGGTCAGCCGCGTTTCGGTCGGATCCGCTCGGTCGTCCACGCCCGCGCGAGCAGACCGCGAAAGCCTCCTCGCGCGAAGACAGAGTCATTTCTTTTCCGCCGCCATTCGTGCCTTCACCGGATCTTTCACGTTCGGAATCTGGTCGATTTCCACGTTGACCAGTTTGCCACCCACTTTCTCGACCCGGCGGATGTAGACGGTCTGGATAATGTCGCGGGTTTCCGGATCAATCGAGATCGGCCCGCGGGGGCTTTCCCACTTCATGCCCTTGGCCGCGTCGATCAGAGCCTGCGCGTCGGTCTTGCCGCCGGTCTTCTTCAACACCGCGTAGATCAGGTGCATGCCATCCCATGCCCCGATGGAGAAGAAGTCCGGGTTGCGCTTGAATTCTGCATTGTAGGCCTTGACGAACTCTTCGTTCAGCTTGGACTTGTGGTTATAGTCGTAGTGGCCCGAGGTGATGATCCCGAGTGCGGCATCGCCCATGCTGGCGAGGGCGTGCTCGTCGGTGATCTCAAGCTGGCCCATCACCTTGATCTTCTTTGGATCGATGCCGCGCTCCGCCATGGCCTTGCCGAGCGCGCCGGGCTGCGCGCCGCCCGGAATGAAGATGAATATCCCCTCCGGATTCAGGTCCTTGGCCTTTTGTACATAGGCGGAGAAATCAGGGTTGGCGACCGCCATGCGTACCGAGCCAACGATTTCACCGCCGGCGGCCTTGAAGCCGGTTTGAAATGATTGTTCCGCGTCGTGCCCCGGGCCGTAGTCGGAGACCATGGTGTAGGCCTTTTTCACCCCACCCTTGGTCACGGCCCAACGGCCGAGCGACTCGTTCAGTTGAGGGATGGTGAGCGACGTGCGCGTCATGTACGGCGATTTGGTCGTGATGATGGCCGTCGCCGCGTTCATGACGACCATGAACTTCTTGGCTTCCGCCGACACATCGCCGGCAGCAAGCGCGTTCGGGGTCAGCACGAAGCCGGCCAGGATGTCGACCTGGTCCCGTGTCACCAGTTCCTGCGCCAACCGCTTGGCGACCGGCGGATTGATGCCGCCGACATCCTTGCGGATAATTTCAATCTTCTTGCCGGCGACGGTGTCACCGTTCTGCTTCATGAATAGCTTGATGGCATTGTCCTGCTGGGTCGCGGCGTCCGCGAACTGACCGGAATAAGGCAGGATCAGGCCGATCTTGATCGTCCCCTGCGCTTGCGCCGCACAGACCGCGAAGACCGCAGCGCCAAGGCCGAGCAAGAGCGTTATTGGTTTCCGCATGTCGCTTTCCCTCCTCGGTTGTCTTGTTATTGAGCGCAACGATAGCTAAGGGAAGTTCCCAAGGTCAATTAAGCTCTTGGATGTACAGGCGCGCATTCGATGCCCATCATGCCCACCTTTGCCGGATGGGCACCGCGACACCGGGAGAAGAAATGTGCTCGAATTCGGCGTTTTCGACCATCTCGACAGCGACGGAACCGCACTTGGCGCATTCCTGGAAAATCGCCTGAAGCTCATTCAGTTGATCGAAGAGGAAGGCTTCGCCGGTTACCATCTCGCCGAGCACCATTCGACCCCGCTCGGCATGGCGGCAAGCCCGAGCGTGTTCCTCTCGGCCGCATTCGGACGCACGCGGTTCATCAAACTCGGCCCCTTGGTCTACGTGCTGCCGCTGCACCATCCGCTGCGTCTTTACGAGGAGATCTGCCTGCTCGACCACATGAGCCAAGGGCGTCTCATGGTGGGCGTCGGCCGCGGCGGCGCACTCATCGAGCATCAACGCTACGGCATCGACCCGGCGTCGGCGCCGGCCATGTATCATGAGGCCTTCGCGCTACTCATGTGCGCCTTCGAAAGCGACGTGCTTAATTTCGAGGGCAAGTTTTACAACGTAAAAGACTATGTCGTGCAGATGAAGCCGCTGCAGCGACCCCACCCACCCCTGTGGTACGGGGCGCCCCATGCCGAGGCCATTGGCTGGGCCGCCCCGCGTTCGGTGAATGTTGTTTCACTCGGCCCCGCAGCACGAGCCCGCGCAATTTCCAAACGATACCGCGAGGAATGGACCAGACTGGGACGCCACGGTGTGCCGCTGCCGAAAATCGGTATCACCCGGCACGTCGTCGTGGCCGACACCGACAGGGATGCCAAGCGCATTGCGCAAGCCGCCTATCCGCGCTGGCGACAAGCCATGGATTGGCTCTGGCGCCGTTCGGGCGTGCCGTTCACGTTGCAGGAGATCTATCCGGAGGACTTCACCGCATTGGAGGCGATCGGGCACGGCATCGCCGGAGAGCCCGCCACGGTGCGCGAATACCTCAGGCGCCTGCAGGCAGAGACCGGCGTCAACTATGTTTTATGCCAGATCATATTCGGTGACATGAAATTTGCTGATGCGGCGCATTCGATTCGTTTATTTGCGCGCGAGGTCATACCGGCATTTCGCTCACCCGCCGACGATCGCGCAATCGGTTAAAAACGACATTGCGACGGACGGAACTGGATTGCACACACGGCGCGTGCTAGAGCGGAAGTCAATGATATGGACGATATTGATCCGTCATGGCGGGTGCATTGCGCGTGGAGCGGCGCAATCGAGGGTCAATAAGGCAGACTTTGGATTGTTTCGTCGCCGCTGCGGGCTCCTCGCCATGCCGATGCCGCCTCGATCCAATCGGGATTTGCGTTTGCGCTAGACGACTCGTTGCACGGGGAAAGGCTTTCGTGACAGCTCATTCGCGCGCTCCCGCCTTCCGTCCCGAGTCGCCTTATGCATGGTTGCGGCTGGTCGCTGCCGTGATGTTGGCGACTATCGGCGGCGTCGGCATGTGGTCGTTCGTGGTTGCACTGCCGGCAATACAGGCGGATCTGGGGGTGGATCGCGCGGCCGCATCGCTTCCTTACACGATGGCAATGATGGG
>Ga0209810_1002995_pt1 | contig 18677 bp, 16 predicted proteins | sample Coa_R1_7_FD_187159 | JGI IMG/M metagenome (GOLD analysis project Ga0209810, IMG submission 187159) | Surface soil microbial communities from Centralia Pennsylvania, which are recovering from an underground coalmine fire - Coalmine... | ecosystem: Environmental > Terrestrial > Soil > Unclassified...
AGGCGGCAGCGAGGTCATCGGAGGACAGCTCGCCCCGTTCGCCACTCTCTACAAGCTCCTGAAACTCCTCCAGGGCCTCATCGTAGCGCCCGGCATCAAAGCTGGTCTCCGCCAGGCTGAAGCGGGCCGTAACGCGCTGCGGGTCGATCTGCACGGACCGCTTATACGCCGCGATGGCCTCGTCGGTATTGTGCTGGAGCGAGCGCCATGTGCCAAGATGCTCCCAGGCTTCGGCATCATCGGGGGCCATCTCCACGATGCGGGCGTAAGTCTCCGCGGCCTGGTCGCGATCCTCCATCTGCTCATAGACTGCCGCGAGCATATCATAGCCCTCGCGCCCGTCAGGATCGAGTGAAAGCATCTGATTGGCGACCGAGAGCGCCTCATCGAAGCGGTGCATATCCAGGTAGAGGCTTGCCACCTCGGCATAGCGCGCGGGATCGGCAGGATCGGCATCGACCCGCCGCTCCAGCTCCATCAGGCGCTGCAACTGGTCGTTCACGCGTTCGCGTACATTGCGCAGGTTCTCGGCGGCCAGCCTGTTCTCAGGATTGAGAATAAGCGCCTGGCGATACGCCTGAATCGCGTCCTGATAAAGATTCTGCGCCATATAGGTATCGCCAATATTCTGACACAGTTCGTCGTTGTCGGGCGCCAGCTCCATTGCTAACTGGAATGTCTCCAGCGCCTCGTGGTACATGCCCATTTCAGAATAGACGTTGCCAAGATTGATGTACGCCTCCAGCAGTTGCGGATCAAGGTCGATGGCGCGGCGATAACCAGCCACCGCGTCTTCGTAGTTCTGTAAGCACTGCTGCGCCAGGGCCAGATTGTAGCGCGCGCGTGCGTCATTGGGGCTGATCGCTACCGCCTGCTCAAAAGCCTCCACCGCTTCCTCGTAATTCTCTTCCTGGGCGGCGGCGTTGCCTCTATCGGTCCATACCTGCTCGTCACGCCTGACGAAGTGGATGGGCACAGCATTGTTATTGTCGCTGTTCTTTCCCTCTTGCATCTCATCCATTATGATACTTCTTCTCCTCTATTTACATCGTTGGTTTTACCACGAAAAAATCCTGCAAGTTCTTGCGTAGTATAACATGTCCTTCTGCCTTTTTCATAGCAGAGCAGCACAACCGGTGCACGTAATTTTGTGCACTCCTCGTCACCTTCGATGGCTCGCACAGGAGGGAAGGACAGGGGCCAGTTGCGCTGGCCCCTGTCCTTCCCTCCTGTGCGAAGCGCCGCAGGTGCGGAGCCGTCAGAATCAGGAGACCAGCGCTGCAAAAGGACGATGGGGAATTGCGCAACCGGGAGGGGCCGGGTTGATCCGCCCGCCAGATGCCATGAATCGGCCTGGACGCAGGCGGATCAACCCGGCCCCTCCCCCGGCGGCGTGCAGGCGCTTGGTACATTAGCGTGAGACGCGCAATGTCAGGCGAAAATCGTAATGATTGCCCTCATAAAAAGCCTCGGTATATTCGATGGGCGCGCCTGTCTCATCGAAGGTAGTGCACATGAGGCGCACACCGCACGCATCAGGCGCGATACGCAGCATCTCCGCCTCGCGGGCAGTAGCGGTATCGGCCTTAAACGTCTGTTCGGCGATGTAGGGTTGCAGCCCTTCGCTAGCCATGAGATGATAGAGAGAGCCTTCCGCCGTCTCTTTTGCCCGCTGGTAGATGCTCATTGCGCGAGGATAGGGCAAATAGTTGATCTCATAGGCTACAGGGATGCCATCGGCGGTACGCAGCCGCTCCAGCCTGACGACCTGTTCCTCGTCGGTCAGGCGCAGTTGCTCGCGCACAGCCTGCGAACCGCGCACCAGTTCGCTCACAATCAACACGCCGCCGGGCCGCTTTCCACGCCGCCGCAGCGCCTCGGAAAAGCTTGTCAGTTCGCTTACCGTATGCTGCTGCACGCGCGGCTCGCACACAAACGTGCCCCGGCCATGCTGACGATAAAGCAATCCCTCGTGCACCAGTTCTGTAAGGGCCTGGCGCACCGTTGCCCGGCTCACGCGATATTGCGCAACCAGTTCCGGCTCGGAGGGAATAGCGGTGTGAGGCGCCAGATGACCAGCATTGATCTGCTGCTTGAGCACCTCTTTAAGCTGGTAGTAAAGTGGTAATGGATTTGAACGCTCTAAAGTTGGCATATACGGTTCCCCTTATGTCCAGACAACACAAGAAAAGGAGTTTACGTTATGAGAAGAATATATCACAAAACAGGGAAACCGTCGAGTAGGGAATCTAATGAAATAATGACCCGGTACCTTTGGTGTACCGGGTCATTATCTTTTTATGCTGTCGCAATACCGTTCTGCGCCAGCACGCGGTCAATTTCTTGCTTCAGGCGCGAGGGATGAGGGCCAACCAGGCGCCCGATGACTCTTCCATCCTTAAAGATCATCAGCGTCGGAATGGCCTGGATACCGAGGCTGACGGCTGTGCGCTGGTTTTCATCGGTATCCAGCTTGGCAAAGCTCAGCTTGCCCTGATACTCATCGCTCAGGCGCTCGTAAACCGGCGCGATGGCCCGACAGGGGCCACACCAGGCAGCCCAGAAGTCAACGATAACGGGCTTATCGGACTTGAGCACCTTCGCCTCAAAATCCTGATCGCCAACGTGAAACAGATTCACATGTTCTGTAGCCATATGCTCACTCACTTCTCCAAGATATATATCCTGTTCACATGTACGCTCGATAACTCAGGGATGGTAAACGTGCGCAGGCGTATAATTTATCGCGCCTGGGAGCGCTGCTGAAACCGAGCGAGCGCGATACTGACGCAGCTACGCACGGAAGAACGCCCCGTTTTAATTGTTCAAACGCATTAACGCATACCCGCTCTATCGAACGCTATCCTACTAGTCACGACAACAAAACCGGCACGCATTCTATTCCGAAATTCCGTCTCTCCTCAGAGTATACGAGTGAAGCGAGCCAAAAGAAAGCTTTACTATACCTCTTAAAGTCTCATTTGCCGCCGGAGGCAGTTTGTCCAAAAAGGTTGGTGGCATGTGATGTGGATAGCCTCCACATCACATGCCACCAACCCTGCACAGGCACAGCGCCCGCGGAATGAACTGTCAAGGAAAGAGGGCTTGAAGAGGTATGCCTTACCGGCGTCGATCTCCGCCTTGCAGGATCGCGAGCAACTGAAGGATATAGAGAAACAGGTTCAGTACAGTGATGAAGATCGAGACCGTCAGCCCGATAGCGTTGGGCATCGTATCGGCCATATATTTCGCGCGCTGCACGTAAAACAGCACGTAGCCAGAGAAGATAGCAATACCGACAATCGAGATGATCAGGTAGAGCAGCGTCATGTGCAGGAAGATGCCCACTATGCTCGCCACGATCAGCAGGATCAACCCGAAGAAGAGGTAATCACCGATGCGCGAGAAGTCGCGTTTAGTCGTCCAGGCATAGAGCGACAGGCCCAGCGAGGTCAGCGCTGTGATGATAAACGCCTCACCCAGAATGTTGCTATTCGTCTGCACATAATAGCTCAACAATGGAGAGAGCGACATGCCCTCCAGAAAAGTGAACAGGTAGAGCAGGAACAGGTTCAGCCCGGATTTTTGGATCAGGAATTGCAGCGCAATCAGCACCACCAGGCCGGCAATCGCCACCAGCCAGTACGTACCAAAGTTCAGCCCCACGGCAAAGCCCACGAAGGCGCCGATGGCGGCGAAGATGAACGAGAAGGCCAGCAGCCCCATCACCTTGCCGATCAGGCTCCCGGCCTGCACTCCCTGATACCCGTAGGGTATCGTCTCATATTGATAGCGAGAACGGAATGGGCCGCCTCCAAAGGGACTATTATTTCCCGAACCATAGCGTGGATTATACATCGTAAACCTCATGGTTATCGTATCATATCAGACCAATCTCTTTAGCTGACACCGTGTGCAAGAGCATGCTCATCGCGTGCGCCGCAGGAGCGCATTAACATGCCCATTGTGTTAGCTACCACTACAAAAAGAGATTCTTTCAACACGTATATACGCACCATGACTGTCATCAGTTGCAGGCATGCCGGAGAGGCTATCTGAGGGCCTCAGGTATTTTTCTTGCGAGGCCGCTCCCGCGACGGCTTATCCGGGGCATCTCCGTGAGCAGGTTGAGCGCTCGCCAGTTGTTCAGCAATATTGGTAATTTCGCACGGTGGATGATTATTGTCCGCATGCCAGTAGAAAGTGCTGCCTTGCGGCTTGTACATCAGGCCGCCGCAGCGTGGGCAGTAGAAGGGGGCAGGTGCATCCTGATCCGTTGTCATCTAAACCCTCTTTCACATTCATATGCGCGGCATTCCTCAAATAGCAGCCTGATCTCAGATTACATAACGCTCCATACACCGCAGATCTCGCACATCGCCACACCAATTTCGCCAAAGGTTTTGCTACGCGTATTCCAGCAATCATAGGCAATAGCCAGTGAACCGCAACTCCAGCAGCGTGCACGTCCCCCCGCTTTGCTTTCACGCGCAAGCTGGTGCAGCAGCGCGCTGCGCGCCTCCTCGGCTCCTGTATAGCCGGGATTGTAGGCCAGATGCAGCAGGTTGCCAAGCGGCAGGCCGATCTCGTGCGACGGCGCCTGCAATGGCGGCGATGGCGGGACCGCCGGGGTTGGCGCAGCGGGTGGCTGCTGGAGAGGACGGCGGAAGGACGTGCGCCGCACAGTGGGCGGGGCTTCCACGGGAGGCGGCGTGTAATCCTGCCGCTCGACGCGCTCCCCGTTACCGTTAAACGGGGAGGGTGCGGCATCGGGTGGATACGCCGTGTTTTCTGTACGACTGTTCATGGGAGTGGCCGGCGGGATGGGAGAAACCGGATTCTCCGTTTCAGCAGGCGCCTGTGGCTGCTCTGCTGCCAGTTCCTCTACCACATCCTCTGTCTGATCGGCTGCATGATTGTTATTCGTATTTTCCGGTTGATCAGGTGGATTCGCTCGTCTGCGTCGGGTTATTGGCATAGGGGTTTGCTCCATCAAGAAGTTGTGAGTAATAGAACGGCTCAAACGTAGCACACGTAGTATATCACAGTGTGCGGTAATCAAAAAGATCTCGGATAGGATACGGGGCAAAGCGGCACTGCTCTCGCATATAAGGATGCTCGCTTGCCCCGGAATCACAATGAGGATGCCACGGCCACGCCGCCCCGCTTCTCCCCGTTAACGCCGGCCTGCTTTGTCGGTCAACCTACTGATTATAGTAATCTGCGTTGATCTTGATAAAGTTCTTCCACTCTTCGGGAACAGCAGATTCCTCAAAGATGGCGGTCACAGGACAGGCAGGTTCGCAAGCACCACAGTCAATACACTCATCGGGATTGATATAGAGCATCTCCGCCTCATCAAATCCTTCCTCGTTCTGCGAAGGATGAATGCAATCAACCGGGCAGACATCTACGCAAGATGCATCCTTAACGCCGATACATGGCTGGGTGATTACATAGGTCATTGTCTAGATATCCTCCTCTTGCACGCCATGCAAAATGCAGGGTACACAGCGGCTAAGTTCTATTTCGGTCAGCCTCAGTATAGAGGGTTGTGCAGGTGATGTCAATTGCTTTCTACAGTAGAGTACCTTGACAAACCCACCCCCGACCTTTTATAGTTGTAAGTGGTCATCAATATTATAGCACGACACGATCAAAGAAAGGAGGAGTCCGCATATGATGCATGATCCAGACCAGCAGCGATCATGCTATTCATGGCAGCCAGGACTCTCCGGCTTGATCGTGCCCATCCTCACTTCCTCTTACCTCTGGTCCGAAGACACACCAGCGGCCCAGGGCGTCACTGTGCCCATTTTCAGGAGGGCGCCTCTACCCGGCAAGCATTGACACCGTAGCAGCGCGCAGCATCCTCCGTACCGTGGGCACCTGACCAGGAATTCCCCACGGTTTTTTTGCTGGCCTTTTTCGGCCTCCAAAAACCATCTCTACTACCCTTTTTGTTTCCCTGTATGTTTTTTTGCAACAGAAAAGAGGAACCAACTTATGCTTACAGCAGCACCGGCAGCCTCAGCTACGTATCGCCGCGACCTGGGCGACGGCCTCATTTTGCGCTGGTCTACAGCCGAGGATACCGAGAACATCGCCCAGTTGTGCAGCCTGGTCTTCCGCCGCAAAGCGGAAGAACCGCCCAATGAGCATATGTCGCGCGAAGTTCGTCTTCTGATGCGCGGAGATCACCCCTTGATGGGACCTGGCGATTATGCTGTGGTGGAGGATACGCGCAAGGAGGGCAATCCCATCGTGGCCTGCACCTGCCTCTGGCGCCAGAACTGGGAATACGAGGGCATTCCATTCCCTATAGGCCGCCCCGAGATCGTCGCCAGCGATCCGCACTATCGCCATCGCGGCCTGATCCGCGCCCTTTTCGAGATCATCCACGCACGCAGCGAGGCGGAAGGCCACATGGTGCAGGCTATCACTGGCATTCCCTACTTCTATCGCCAGTTCGGCTATGAATACGCCCTGGATCTGGGTGGGAGCCGCACAGTCATCCTCTCGCTCATTCCGAAAGCGAAAGAGGGGGAGCCGGGGCCATTCACGCTGCGAGAGGCGGCGGTAGAAGATATTCCCCAGATCAGCACACTCTACAACCGGCGGCGCGCCGAAAGTGTGGTATGGACCGATATTCCCGAATACTACTGGCGTTACCATCTCGAAGCGTGGAAAGCGCATCCCGACACCGATAGATTGCTGAGCATTCAGATGATCGTTGATGCCGGGGGCGCTGTGCAGGGCTGCGTAATGATGCCCGTGACGCGCTGGGGAAGCAATCTGCCCGTCTGGATGCTGGAATTTGCCGCAGGCGTAAACTTGCAGGCAGTGATGCCGCCGGTCTTACGCGCTCTGCAAGCCTATGGTGCGCAATTGCCAACGCGCCGGCCCGACACCGGGCCGATGCACGGAATCAGCTTCGAACTGGGGCGAACGCATCCGGTCTATCACGTGCTGGGCAACGCGCTGGCGCCGCAGTATGAGGCGCCCTATGCCTGGTACGTGCGCGTGCGCGATGTGCCAGCCTTTATCCGGCGTATCGCTCCGGCGCTGGAGCGCCGGCTGGCAAACTCCGCAGTGGCGGGTTACACGGGCGAACTCAAGCTCGATTTCTACCGTGGCGGCTTGCGTATGGTCTTCGAGAATGGGCGCCTGACCACCGCTGAGCACTGGCCCGTGCCGCTCTACGACTCCAACGCGAGCGCGGGATTCCCGGCGCTGGTCTTCCTGCAACTGCTCTTCGGCCATCGCAGCATCGACGAACTGCGCCACGCCTTTCCCGATGTCTGGACGGAGCACGATCCCGAGGTCGTGCTCAATGCCCTGTTTCCCGCGCGCCCCTCGGCCGTCATGCCGCTGTAACAGAGGAACTACTGCATGAGGCTCGCCGGCGAGCCTCATACTCGCAGAAAGGAGTGTGGGAGGTGGGCGCGCGGCGCCCACCTCCCACACTCCTTTCTGCGAGCGACGAAGTTGCGAGGCTTTCTTAGCGGTGGCTATCGACAGGCTTATCGGGGGGGCGATGCAACCTTGACTTCGATGTCGTCGTAGCGCTTTAGTTTGTAGATGATGGTCGAGATCGCCCAGCTTGCGAGGAAGAGGAGGACGATAACGACGCCTACAAGGCCAAAGTTTTCATTCAGGCTGCCGATCTGATCCCAGAAAGGCCCGCTCAAGTTCAACTCGCTTGCCACAATGCTCAGCGCTTCCAGGCCCCCGACGACCAGAGCCACGATAACCGAGATCAACGTGATGTTCAGGTTGTAGTACAGCTTGCGAATCGGCTTTACGAAGGCCCAGCCATACGCCCCCAGCATCAGGATGCTATCGGTTGTATCCATCAGCGTCATACCGGCAGTGAACAGAGCCGGGAAAATCAAAATGGAGACAACGGGAACGCCCTTGCCAGCAGTGAAGGCAGCGATACCCAGTAACCCTACCTCGGTGGCGGTATCGAACCCCAGGCCGAAAAGCAGACCGATAGGATACATCTTCCAACTGCGGTTGGTCATTCTGAGCAAAGGGCGGAAGAAGCGCCCCATCAACCCACGCTTATTTAACGATTCATCCAGGCTCTGGTCGTTATACTCACCGCCGTTCTTGACCTCGCGGAACGTCTTGAAGATATCCACGAGGATCACAATATTGATGATGGCGATGAGAAAAAGGAATATGGCCGAGACAGTGGTGCCAATCAATCCGCCGATATTTTTAAGCGTGTCAAAGCTCTGCACAGCGATGGCGGCCAGGGCGATGAGGACCGTCAAACATACGACGATAGTGGAATGACCGAGCGAGAAAAAGAAGCCGACGCCAACGGGCCGTTGCTTCTCCTGCATCAGCTTACGCGTAACGTTATCAATAGCAGAGATATGATCCGCGTCGAACGCATGGCGCAGGCCAAAGGTATACGCTGTTAATGCCAGCAACAGCAGGGCAGGTGTGGTCCTGAATACCACGAGCGCAAGGAGCCACACCAGGATATTGTATCCTATCAGCCCGGTATAAATGAGGACAACCCTGCGTCGTACATCACTTGAACTTTGACGAAATACGCGCGAGAGCGCTGAAACGCCAAAGGTACTGCTCATAACTCCTCCTGGAGATACACAATGAAACACCAGTATCGTGAAGAGCATACCATGTAAATTTCCTAATTGCAAGTTTTTGCAATAACTAAAAATAGTCGAAGCTTTCTGGGGCCTCAGCCCGGGCAAGTTCTGTGCTTAAAGCAGGGCTTGTGAATTATCCCTCGTTCTCCGAGTTCTGGCCCGCCGCGCGGGCCATCAGGTTGAGGGAGGGTGCGTGCAGCAGGCACAGCCCGCTGCACGCACCCTCCCTCAACCTTTGCGAGCGCCGCAGGCGCGAGAAGCCCAGATAATTCACAAGCCCTGGTACTCAAAGACAGGGGCTTGACGGAACGGGGAGAGCATGCTATAGTAGGGCACACGCCAAGGTAGCTCAGTCGGTAGAGCACAGCACTGAAAATGCTGGTGTCGGCAGTTCGATTCTGCCCCTTGGCATTTTTTGGTGCCAGAAGGGGCTGCATTCATCTTCAAAGCAATTGGGAAGCCGTGTGAGGCTGACTTCGTTTTTGACTGCTACGTCGCAGTGTAGCAACCGTGTAGCAACGCAAAGGACTACTTCCATTACAGAGCTTTTTCCTCTTTCGGATCTTCACATCTGGGATCGATATGCTGATTCTCTGCCGGGTCAGGAGAGGCAGGCGTTTCTACGAATATCTGATTCAACCTGCTCACCGCCTCTCGCTGCATTGTTGGTAAGACATGAGAATAGATATCCATCGTCATGCTGATTTCACTGTGCCCTAACATCTCCTGCACAATTTTCGGGTGAACTCCCATACTCAGCAGCAAAGTAGCTGCACTGTGTCTCAGATCATGAAAACGAATATCTGGCAGTCCGGCTTTTTTCAGCAATAGCTTTAGCTGTACCAGAGCACCATAACCAGGATCAAGATGCTCACCGTGTTCGTCACAGAATACGTAATCGTTATCCTTCCAGTAGCCACCTGCGCGTTCTTTCATCTCCTCCTGCCGTTTACGATGCTGCTCAAGCGACTCAAGAGCAAATCTCGCTAAAGCAATGCTGCGTCGGCTATTCTTTGTCTTCGGCTCCGCCTCGATATAGAGATCACCCCTCTCTCTACCCATCTGAGTTGGCAACCGGCTCAGGGTACGCCGTACATAAAGCATACCCGTCGTAAAATTAATGTCTTGCCACTTCAAACCCAGCAACTCACCCCGGCGCATACCAGTAGCCAGAGCCAGCACAAACAGAGCTTCCTGTGGATGTCCTTTTGCAGTTTCCAGTAACATCCGAACCTGATCTGCCGTGAGCGGGCTAATCTCCTTATGATGCTTACGAGGCGGAGAAATAGCATCGCAAACATTGCGTGCAACTAGCCCCAACTTAACAGCATCTTTCAGAGCCTTATGGAGTACTCCATGTATAGCTGCAACAGTTGTTGATGACAGCCCCTCCTGCGCCTTCTGCGCTTGCAGCATTTGAATGTGCTGAGGAGTCAATGCCTGGAGCTTCATCTTGCCCAGAATAGGTACTATATGTAAGCGCACTATGCCTTCATAGCGCTCGTAGCTCCTCGGTCTGATAGTGAGTTTAACCGAGTGCTCCAGCCACTGCTCAAGGTAGGCTTGCAAGGTCTGTTGTTCAGCAACGATCAACGTGCCCTTCTGCTTTTCGTTCAGGGCTGTGAGCACCTTTTCTCGCACTTCCGTTTTTGTCTTTCCATAGAAGACCTTACGTTTCAGCCCCTGATTCGGAACCTGGATCGATATGCTCCCCACCCATTTCCCATCAGCCCGTTTGTAGATCGAACCTTCACCGTTTGCTCGCTTAGACTTCGTGCCCATAATCTTCATCCTTTCTCGCTTCAAGATTGTCTCTTTTACTCTTTGTTCTGGGAGCGGTAATCTTCCTTTTTTCCTTCGCCCTTCTTGAAAACCTCCTTTCGCACTGTTCGTTTCTGCAATAGGAAAATCCCTGCTGATTTCTTATAGTACATATTCTGGACGGAAAATCAAGAGGAAAGTACTCACTTTTTCCCGTAACACAATGAAGAAAAAGCTAACGTCCCCGGTGATGGTTTTGGCCCTGCTCCCCGCTACACTGGCTCACAGAACGATAGTCCTTGTACTTCATCAAGAAAGGAACTGTGATGCCACACGATCCTCTCATTCTCCCACCCGTGCAGCCGCCCGGCGCGGGCGGCGAAGCCACAACGCCTGTGCGGCGCTTCTCGCTGCGTCGCATCCCCATCGGTGGATGGCTCTTCTTTGCCCTCGCCGTTGCCGCCCTGATCGCCGGAACCGCCCCTGGCAATTCGCAGACTGATTCCCGCGCTGCCCCGGCTCAAACGGCGCCATTCAAAGCGGCTGGTAGCGCTGGTCAGCCTGCCGCCTGTGCCGGTAATCTGGGGCCGGCTTCCACGCTTATTCAGGAGTTCCGCGTCGAGAAAGATGTGGAGACATCGATCCAGCGGATGCCCACCGTCTCACCTGCTGTGCTCAGAGCGCGCTATCGGCATGGCGCAGGGCCTCTCTTATGTGATGCTCTGCTCTTTCAAGGCGTGAGCGTCAACCGCTGCCTGCCCTTCCAGACATTTCTGGTGCAAGCACACTGGCCGGCTGATCTCGTGCAGCAAAAGGACAGCAAGATGCTAGTCTGTCTGCCCGCACGTCTGGATGTGCAGGGAGGAAGTACAGCCCTGGTGCCCGGACTTGATCCAGCCAGTATCCTGACCAATCTGTGGACCACGGGCATCGGCGGCCTCATCGACTTTGTGAAGACACAGTTTCTCGACTGGGCCTCCTCCTTCGGCTTCGTCTACATTACCCCTGCCGCTCTCTCGTATAAGCTGCTCACGATCAAAAATGCCAGCGCCTGGTCCATTGGCGTCGTCGATGGCGCCATCGCGCTGATCCTGGTCATTGGCGGCTACCAGGTCATCCTACGTCACCACCTGGGACTGCCCACCGGCTGGGTGATGGAACTGCTCTCTCACCTCGCGCTCACCGCCATCATTGCTAACGTGGGCTTCTTTTATGTTCTGCCCCAGCTTATTGAATTGAACAATAGCCTGTGCATCAGCCTGTGGATGGCCTTTGGGCATGCCGGCGTTGGCGATTTTAGCCTGCCGCTGGGCGTGATGAACTGGGTGCGCCAGCCCTTCACTATCGGGCTGTTTGTGGTGATTGATTTCGTCCTCTCGCTCTTGCTGGTGATCGTGCAACTGGTGCGCCTGGGCCTCTTAGATGTCCTGATCGTCTTCGCGCCGCTAGGCATCATGTGCGCGGCTCTCCCCCATACCCGCGCCTTCTTTCGCCTGTGGGTGATCGGCTTCTTCTGTACGCTGTTTGTGCAAGTGCTCCAGGTGGGTGCGATTGCGCTGGGATCGGCCCTCATTGTGAGCTTTGGCACCGCCAGCACGACGCCGATCATCATTCTGGTGGGCATCGCTACGACCTATATCGCCTTCCGGCTCCCCCACATGCTGCTCTCCGGGGCGCTCCGCTCTTCTGTCGGCTCCATAGGCCGCGACCTGGGGACGGCTGTCACCGGGATCGTCAACCTGGTCGGGTTCAGCCGGGTGTGAAGGAGGGCATGATGCGATTGTTCGGCATGCTTCTGGCCGCCGGGATGGTGACGCTTCTTGCGCTGGCCCTCCTGGTCACAGTACTGACAGCACAGCCAACGCCTCCGTCCAGCGAGGGGATCGGCGATCCGGCAGTGGTGCAAGCTGCCCTCACCATGCAGGCGCATCTCTCCGGGCCGCGCGCCACGCTCTATGGCCGGGATTTCCCGCAAGCCGTCATCGCCTACTGGAATGCGCTCTGTCACGGCTGCACCGAGATGCAATCTGGCTCCCTCCAGTGCGTCATGTTCGTGCTGGGCGCCTATGCCCTGGCCGGCCAACCCCTGCCCATCTGGGGCAATGCCATTGACTTCTGGACGCTCTACCAGCGACGGCCCGGATGGACGGAGGTGCCCGCCGGGCGCGGCATCCCGCTGCCAGGCGATGTGCTGGTCTGGCAGGGAGGAGCCTTCGGCCATGTCGCGGTGGTGACGAGCATCGTGCCGCCCACCAGTACCCAGGATGGCAGCGTGACCGTGGCCCAGGCCAATGCGCCGGGGAATCGCTTTCCTGGCAGCGCGTTGCCCGGCAACTGGTACACCATGCCCCTGCGTCCCGACCTCTCGTTTGTGACCTGGGCTGGCTACCGCGTGCTGGGCTTCCTGCACCAGAAAATCAGTCTCTCTGACGGCGCCGGGGAACTTCCGCCCGGCCTCTCCCTGACCATGCCCTATGTGCAGTTGGCCTGGGATGAGGCCGTCGCGGCTGGCATCCCGCCCGGCTACTTCGTGCGCCAGATCAATCAGGAGAGTGGTTTTGCGCCCGGTGCTGTCTCGCCTGCCGGAGCGGAAGGGATCGCGCAGTTTATGCCAGCGACGGCTGCGCGCCTCGGTGTCAATCCTCTCGATCCGGCATCGGCACTGCACGGTGCGGCGCAGCTTATGGCGAGCCTCGTGCAGCAGTACCACCAGGACTATGCCAGAGCGCTCGCTGCCTATAACGCAGGAAGCGGCGCTGTGGCGCGCTGCATGCAGGTGCAACCGACCACCTGGCTTGGTTGCCTGCCCGCTGAAACACAACAGTATGTCGAAAATATTCTGCAATAGTGCACAGAAAGGAATATGTCTATGATCCCTCTGGTTCATTTCGCTCCTCATGTCCTGGCCTCAATGCTGGCCCAGCCGCCTGCCGATACCTCCGGGGTGAGCAGCGCCTTTATTGGTCTGGCGAAGCTGGGCGGCGCGATGCTCGGCGGCGTGGTTGCCTTCTTCGGCGTCGTCTGCGGCTTCCAATATATCGCTGCGGTGGATGACGCCGCCAAAGCGATGCATGCCAAGCGCGCGATTGGGAGTCTGCTCGTCGGCGCGATCATCGTGGCGGTCAGCGTCAATTTCGCGCCGCAGATTGTGAGTGTGATCTTTCCCTAAAACGGGATTCGGGAAGGATGCCATTTGCATCCTCTCGCCATCTCTCAGGAGGAGGTAGCTATGTCATCCGATTTGTTGCCCAATCATCCTGCCCCCCGGCAGATCCCTCGCCTGGAGGTCGAGGATACCATTCTGCGCGTTGGGCCGCTCTCGCTCTCCTTGCGACAAGCTGCCCTGTTGCTCATCGGCGGCTGTGTGGCCTGGAGTCTGTGGAAAGCCTCTACCGGCCTTGCCGCGTGGCATGGCCCGGGCCTGGTGTTGCGGGTGCTCCTTGTCGCCCTGCCCGTGCTCGTCTCCCTCGCCTTCGCCTTCGGGAAGAGCGGCGGACGCCGCTATGACGCCTGGATCGTGGTCATCTGGCGCTATCTGTGGCTGCCCAAACTTGCCATCTGGCGCTGCTCTGCTGTGGAGAAGGAAGCATGCTTGCTCGACGAACCAGAAAGCGAGGCCCGATGATGTCTCCATTCACCAACAGAAAGAGCGTGCAGCAGCGCTATGTGGCGGCCAGAGAAGTTCGCGAGAATGTCCTGTGCCTGGCGTCTTCCCATCCCAGGCAGCGTGACTACTGCGCCGTCCTTGAGGTGAGCGGCATCCCCTATCATCTCAAGTCCGAGGAAGAGCAACAACTCATCACGCAGCAGTTTCAACGCATGCTTTCAGGTCTGGCCTATCCGCTTCAGATCCTGGTCCGTATCCTGCCGCTGGATCTGGAGCTGTACCTGCGGCGCTTTCAGATCCCGCAGAGAGCCGGCGATGCCCTCTCGATGCTGTCCGCATCATTGCTCAAGTTTCTGCGCGATCTTGCAGGGCAGCGCCGCCTCGTGGAGCGCCGGTGCTATATCATTGTTCCGGCCACCAGCATCCACAGGAAAGCCTCTCTGCGCGGGAGGCAGCAGGAAGCGTTTGAGCAGGCACGAGCGCAACTTGACCTGCGCTGTCAGGAGATCGCCAGGCAATGTGCCATGATGGGACTCGCCGCGCGCCGACTAGAGAAGGCCGCGCTGGTCAATCTGGAATATGGCTGCCTGCGCCCGCAGCATGCCTGGCGCGCTCCCCTGCATCCGCAAGTGATTGAGGCGCTCGGCCAGCCCATCCAGCGTCGGCCCTCCGGCAAGTCGCAGCCGCACCCCTATTGGATGTACGCCGGGACCGCGCTGCCGGACCAGACACACAGACAACAGACGAGCAGGGAACCGCTCGCCACTGTCCAGCTCTTCGCGGAACTGGCCGATCTGCTCGCGCCCGCAAGCGTACAGTTAGAGGCCGATTGCCTCCAGATTGAAGGTATGTTTGCCTGCACGCTGGCTGTGATCGGCCTGCCACGCTTCGTCTCCCCGGGATGGCTCCGGCCACTGATCGAACTGGGCGAGCCGATGGACCTCAGCTTTCATCTTCGCCCCAGGCCGTCGGGCGATCTTGTGCGCGAACTGCGCCGGCGTCAGCTTGAACTGACCTCTTCCTCCCTGCTGGCACAGGAACAGCGGCACCTGCTCGATCCCACTCTACAGATCGCGCAGGAGGATGTGCAGCGCTTCCTGGAACGGCTTGCCAGTGGGGAGGAGCGCTTCCTCGATTGGTCGATGTACGTGTGGCTTTATGGAAACACGAAACAGGCGCTGCGCGAACGCTGCGAGCGTGTGCGGGCCGTTCTCTACAATCTGCTCGTGGAGACGCGTCCGGCGCACTTTGAACAGGATCGCGGCTTCCACGCCTGCCAGCCGCATGCACGCGATACCCTGCGCGTGACGCATCTGTTGCCCAGTGAAGCGGCGGCCACCGCCTTTCCGTTTCTCTCCACGACACTCTTGATGCCGGGTGGCCTGCTCGAAGGGATCACGCCGACGGGCGAACCCGTGCTGCTGGACTGGTGGGCGCCGGAGCAACGCAACGCCAACCGGCTCCTTGTCGCCCCATCGGGGGCCGGCAAATCCTTCAAAACCAAGCTGGATCTGCTGCGCTGGCATCTGCTGATGACCTGTGCAGGGCTGCGGGCTTATGGCCTGCGCTCGCGCGCCTCCACACACCAGCAGATCGTCATCGACCCGGAGCGCGAATACCTGCGCCTTGCCGCAACGTTAGGCGGGCAGTGGATCCGCCTGGCGCCGGGTTCGGAGCAACATCTCAATCCCTTCGACCTGCCTCGCCAGCGTCCCGGCGTCCCCATCCACGGCGATCTTTTAGCCGACCAGGTACAGTATCTCCAGGCATTTCTGGAGATCCTGCTCGCGGATCGCGGTCCCGATGGGCCGGGCACGCTCACCAGCCAGGAGAAAGGGCTGCTGGATCGCGCGATTTATGAAGCCTACCGCCGCGTTGGCATCACCTCCGACCTGCGCACCTATGACCGGCCCGCGCCGCTCCTGCGTGATCTCTACGATGTTCTGGTAAGCGAAGTCTGTGGCCCCGATCCCACTGGTCTTGCCCCGCGCTTGCGGCGTTTTGTCAGAGGAAGCTTGGCCGGCCTCTTCGATGGGCCAACGAATGTCGCGCTCGATAATCCGCTGGTCGTCTTTGACCTGCATGACCTGGAAAGCGAGTTACGCCCGATTGGCTTTTTCCTCATCAGCAACTACGTCTGGACGACCTCCTTCGGCTCGACGCTGCCGCGCCAGTTGATCGTCGATGAACTGCTCTCGCTCTATCAGTACCGCGAAGGAGCGAAGTTTCTCGAAACCCTGTTTCAGCGCGCGCGCAAACATTTTTTAGGCATTACTGGCATTACCCAGCACCCGGCGAGGCTTTCGAATAGCTCTATTCCCGCCAATTGCGCCACGCAGATCCTGATGGCTCAGGAAGCCGCCTCGCTCGACGTGGTGGGCACCATCTTCAAGCTCTCGCAAGAGGAGCGACAGATCCTCAAAACCTGTGGCAAGGGGGATGCGTTATTGCTAACCCATGAAAAACGCCTGGTCGTGCATTTCGCGGCCAGTTGGCTTGAGCATGTCCTGGCAACCACCGATCCACGAGAATTGCGCGAGCTAACGGCGCAGTCGGCTCCGTTCCAACAGCATAGCGCTGCACAACGGCCCGCACCTTCTCCACAGGGGCAAGCTGCGCAGCCCGCTCCGTCTTCGCAGGATATTGCCATGCAGCCGACCATCCCGCTTGTCGCCATTCGCGCCCACCATTTCGCACCACATTCCGCACAACAGAACGGACATCGACAGGAAGGAGCACCGTATGGCCTCTCGTGAACAGATTGCCCAGGCGAAAACGGCGGTGCGTCTCGAAGAGGTCTGCCGGCAGCGCGGCGTCGCGCTTACGGAATGTAGCAACGAACGCCTGGAAGGCTGCTGCCCGTTTCATGAAGATCACACGCCCAGCTTCAATGTGTATATCGAAAGCCAGCGCTATTGCTGCTTCGGATGTGGCGCGCAAGGGGATGTGATTGATTTCGTGCGCACGCTCGACGGCTGCTCATTCGCGGAGGCCGTGCAGCGCTTGCTTTCCATGCAAAGCGTTGCACGGGTGCAAAGCGCCAGGTCATCGAGGCCCGTGCATTCTATCCGCCGCACAGCATCCATACGATCAAACGGACAAAAGGATGACCGTGAAGATTGTACGCCGCTGCTCACGCGGACGCTTGCCATTTACCACGAGACACTGCTCCATACGCCATCTGCGCTCGCCTACCTTGCGGCACGCGGCATTGAGATGGCCGCGATAGCAAGCTTCCGCCTGGGCTACGCCGATGGCACGAGCTTGCGCCTGGCTCTGCGCGGTAATGAACAGGCGTGGGGCCAGGCACAGCGCGCCGGCTTACTCACCAGAGGCGGCAAAGAGTGGCTTTCCGGCAGACTCATCATTCCCGATCTGCGCGGCGAGCGCTGCATCTGGATGATTGGCCGCGCGCTACCGACACCCATCCATCCTCTGTGCAAAGCGAACGACAAATACCTGGGCCTCTCGATCCCCAAAACCCTGCTCGGCTACGAGATCGCCCTCGCCGAGCTACAAGCGCCGCGCACGCGAGCGCTTCAGGGCATCCTGATCGTGGAGGGAGCCATTGATTATGTGCTGGCGCGGGCCTGGGAACTGCCCTGCCTCTGTGTGGCTTTCCTGGGGACGCATGCCAGCCGCAGCCAGTTGCGAGCACTCTTGCACCTGCACCAGGTGAGCGGGCTGCCCTTCATCGACTGGCACGATGCCGATGAACGCGGGCGGCTGGCCTCCCTTCACCTGCTCGCACAGCTTCACGGCCTGCCGGTCCGCCTTTTCCCTGAAATTGCTGACAGTAAAGACCTTGCTGATTTAGGAACACAGCCCGATGGCTACACCCGGCTCGTCCACGCCTGGCAGGCCATCGGCGATGGAGGTGAAGAATGAAAGCTACGCTACCCACTGTCTCGCTGCTCGCTCAGGTGATTCCGCCACGCCATGCCGAGCGCAACCCGGTGGTGCTGGAGGCGGCGATGCAGAGCCTGGCCCTTTCGGAGCGCGATCCAGTCGCATTAGAGATCGCGGGGACGGCACACACCCGGCGCTTTTTCCTGCGTGCCAGTTCGTCCAGAGGCTATATTCATGCGCTCTCGCAACTGCGGGCGCGCTACCCGCAGGCCGGGATCGTTCGCGTGAAAGCAGAGGACGATCCGCTGCATCTCTCCGAGGATGAGGAGGTTTCCGTTGTCGAGCTGGCTCCCGGAAATGCGTCCTACCTGCCGTTGCGCACCTGGCAGGAGGAGGACATGAAGCAGGAGGGACTCGATCCGCTGCTGGGGGTACTGGCGGCCCTCGACGGCATCCCGGAAGGCATGCGCGTTGTGGCACAGATCGGCATGGTGCCCGCTGCTCCGGCCTGGTCGCAGTCGAGCCAGCGACGAGCCGTTGAGCATCCACTGGAACCGGAGCGCGAGCGCGAACGGCTCATGATGATGAACGCACGCCTGGGGCAAGGCGCGCCGAGTACTGCTTCATTGATTGTCCTTGCGCTCGTATTCGGAGGCGTCTCCCTCCTCGCACGCTTTCATGCAGTGATCCCTCCCTGGCTGGGTGCAGTGGTGCTCGCTATCGCCGAGGGAAGACAGCCAACTCTCTCTCATGTACAGTTCCTCCTGCTGCTCTTCTGGGGGAGTATTCTGCTGCTGGGCTTTCTGCTGGTTCTGCTGCTCTTTGTCCTGGTC
>Ga0209810_1002997_pt1 | contig 18673 bp, 15 predicted proteins | sample Coa_R1_7_FD_187159 | JGI IMG/M metagenome (GOLD analysis project Ga0209810, IMG submission 187159) | Surface soil microbial communities from Centralia Pennsylvania, which are recovering from an underground coalmine fire - Coalmine... | ecosystem: Environmental > Terrestrial > Soil > Unclassified...
AATATTCTTTGTGAGTTTATGAAATCCTTTTGCAATGCTAAAGACTATCATTCAGAGGGGTACCTCCTAACTGTATTTTACCCCTCTTCTAATCTATTCTTGTCTCATATCTTTCTGAACCTATTCAGTTTCGAAAAGATATCCCACTTCGTTACATTTCCCGATTGTCGGGATATTTCCCAACATGTCTTAGGCAGTGTAGCTAATAAATAAAAGACAAAGAATTACTTCAATACAGCAAATTAAGCCGCTTGGACTGCGATTTGAGCGGATTTTATTTTTTGGCACAACCTTTGCACTTGATAGAACTCGTAGTAATTAAGAAAGGGAATCTATGGAGATGCTTAGAATCACAGAGGTTTCTAAAGATGACAAGGCGATTACCTTGAGGTTGGAGGGAAGACTGGTTGGCATGTGGATACCGGAGTTAGAAAGAATATGTCTTTATCACAGGGACGAAAAAAATAAGACCGTTGTGTTGGATTTCTCAGGCGTAACTTTCATCAGTAAGAAGGGAGTAGAGATGCTGGAAAATATAAAAGATAAGCGAATAAAAATAATTAATTGCTCTGAATTTATTAGCTCACTCTTTTGTAAGTTGGTGATTCATAACAATAAGTCGCACGATCCTGGATAAAAATAGGAGGCATGTAAAAATGAATATAACAATAGCCCCTTTTACGGTCGACCCAACTTGTGACTGCAAAGCACAACCGATTGGTAAAAGAGAGAAACATATTAACAAATATCATCCTCCGATTACTTACTGGGGGATCTATCTCAACGACAAATATATATCCCGAACATCTAGCAAAGAACTGGCCGAACAGACAAAGCTATGGCTGGAAAAATGGTTGAGTAATACTCCCTAATATCATACGGTGAGGATTTCAAGAATAGGCTTACGGACCTTTGCTACTCAGGTTTATTGACAGATAAGGAGAAAAAGAATGAATAAGATCAAAATAGCTTTTGAACAATTGACAGTGAAGGAAGAATCACAGCGATTTTACTCAGTCGGAAATAAAACGGCCGCTGTACCTGATTCTCCGGTGAGAAGATATACAAATGATAATCGGATAATAAACCATAAAGAGTCTTCTGATGAGGAACTGGCTAGGAGCTTCTGCGAAGCTCATGATGAAGAGGCCTTTAATGAACTTGTAAATCGTTATGCAGATAAAATCTACAGGCTTGCACTAAGGATTATCCATAATCCCAGTGATGCGGAAGAGGTTCTGCAAAAGGTGTTTATAACGCTGTCGAGGAAGTTGAATACTTTTCGTGGAGAGTCGAAATTTTCAACATGGCTTTATGGAATCACGGTAAAAGCAAGCTCTATGCACCTTAGAGCCAGAAAGAAATACGGGAAAGAAGTGAGCCTTGAAGATTACACCTCTTACAACGAGTCCGGCGCGCTCGAAGGGGTAGAAATGAAGGACTGGAGTGATAGGCCTGATGATGTGCTTTTCAGCCGGGAAGCGATGGAAATAATAGAGAGGGCGGCTAGCGAGCTACCTGTGGACTACGGGGTAGTTCTTCATTTGAGGGACGTGGAAGGTTTTTCGAATGAAGAGGCAGCAAAAATATTAGAGCTTTCGGTTGCCGCTGTTAAGTCTAGGCTTCACAGAGCAAGGCTTTTTCTGAGGGATAGACTTTCAGACTGTTTTTACGAATGGGGAAAATAGCTTGAAACCTTTTCAAATGAATATGCAACTAACTAGGTAAGCAAAGAATTCATTAAATAAACGGAGGAAGTAAAAATGCCATACATAACTGTAGGAAAAGAAAACGGAGCCAACATCGACATCTATTACAAAGACTGGGGTAAAGGACAGCCCATCGTGTTCAGTCATGGCTGGCCGCTAAGTGCGGACGATTGGGACCCGCAAATGCTGTTCTTCCTCTCCAAAGGTTATCGGGTCATCGCACACGACCGGCGCGGGCACGGCCGCTCGACTCAGACCGACGGCGGACACGACATGGATCATTATGCCGACGATCTGAAGGCCGTCACCGACCATCTCAACCTAAAGGATGCAATCCACGTCGGCCATTCGACTGGCGGCGGCCAGGTGGTGCGTTATCTCGGCCGTCATGGCGATAAGAATGTGGCGAAGGCGGCGATCATCAGCGCCGTGCCGCCGCTGATGGTGAAGACCCCGGCCAATCCGCTAGGCCTGCCCAAATCGGTGTTCGACGATCTCCAGGCCCAACTCGCCGCCAACCGGGCCAAGGTCTATTACGACCTGCCGGCTGGCCCGTTCTACGGCTTCAACCGTCCCGGCGTGAAAACGATCGAGCCTATCGTTTGGAACTGGTGGCGCCAGGGTATGATGGGTGGCGCCAAGGCGCATTATGACGGCATCGTCGCGTTCTCGCAGACCGACTTCACGGAGGATCTGAAGAAGATCTCGGTGCCGGTTCTGGTCATACATAGCGAGGACGACCAGATCGTGCCCTATCAGGCCGCCGGCCCACTCTCAGCCAAGCTCCTCAAGAACGGCACGCTGAAGACGTACAAGGACTACCCGCACGGCATGATCACGACTCAAGCCGATGTCATCAATGCCGAGCTGCTCGCGTTCATCAAGGGCTGAACCGTTAGCCCGTGGGTGCCGGGAGCGCCGGTCAGGGCCTTTGGCCAAGCTACCGTCCTGCACGCGCCGCCCTTTGTCCCAAGACTGCAGTCGGAGGTGCAAAATGTGTAAAAAATCAACGATCAAGAGGACGACAATCTCATTGCTAATTTTGGCGCTGGCATGTCTCATGCCCGGCACGCTGGTAGCACAGGAGGCTAAGGTAACGCCGCTCTTGTCGAAAGACCTGACAAACCTTCCTGGCAAAGAGGGTCTGATGATCACCGTGGAATATCCGCCGGGCAGTTCGGACCCAATACATCGCCACAATGCACATGCGTTTATCTATGTGCTGGAAGGCTCTGTTGTAATGCAGGTGAAAGGAGGAAAAGAAGTGACGCTAACGCCGGGACAGACGTTTTACGAGGGGCCCGACGATGTTCATGTCGTGGGCCGGAACGCAAGCAAGACCCAGCCGGCAAAAATGTTGGTCATCTTGGTCAAGGACAAAGGCGCGCCGATACTAGTGCCGGTCAAGTGAGGGCCGGAATGGCCGACGGCAGATATAGCGAGGTCAAGATTGTAAGTTTAAGGAGATGAATCATGAAAAAAGAAAAATCTGAGAACGAGGGCATCATTATGAAAATTGTGGTTATAGGGGGCAGTGGGTTAATCGGCACAAAGCTCGTGAACAAGCTTCGTCAGCTTGGCCATGAGGTAGTGGCGGCATCACCCGTCTCGGGAGTCAACACTATCACTGGCGAGGGGCTGGCCCAAGCACTCTCCGGCACTCGGGTGGTCGTCGATGTCTCGAATGCGCCCTCTTGGGAGGACAAGGCCGTCCTGGAGTTCTTCGAAACGTCGGGACGCAACCTCTTGGCCGCGGAAGCAGCCGCGGGGATCGGACATCATGTTGCGTTGTCGGTTGTCGGTACCGACCGCTTGCTCGCGAGTGGTTACTTCCGGGCGAAGATGGCTCAGGAGAAACTAATCAAGTCTTCCCCGATCCCTTACACGATCGTGCGCGCCACGCAGTTCTTCGAGTTCGTGAGCGGCATTGCACAATTCGCGACTGAAGGGCAGACGGTCCGGCTTCCACGGGTTCTGATGCAGCCCATTGCGGCGGATGATGTCGCTGCCGCACTGGCCGACGTGGCCCTCGCTGAGCCGTTGAACGGCACGGTCGAGCTAGCCGGTCCCGAACCGATCCGTCAAGACGACCTCGTGCGGCTATTCCTGAAGGCAACCGGGGACGCACGGACAGTGATCACCGATCCCAAGGCGCTCTACTACGGCATAAACGTGAACGATCAGAGCCTCACGCCGGGTGAAAACCCTCGACTTGGAACGACGCGCTTCAGCGACTGGCTCAGCCGCTCTATACCTCAGGGGTAAACCTCCAGGTAGCGCGACCATGAAGATAATGGATGTTGTCGTCTGGCAATCCTTCAGCGCTCAGTCGTTGGGCTTGGGGAGTGATGCCGAACCAGGCGCTGCACCTGACCGGGGCCCCCATCCTGGTTTCGCGCGACACCACGCTCTTGCAGTGACCCTGGCAGGTGAGCTTGGTCGTTCGGTGGCTAATACATATCAACCTGGAGTGTGTAGATGAGTAAGGGTCGCATGGAAGCGTTCAGCGATGGCGTGCTCGCCATCATCATCACCATTATGGTGCTTGAGATGAAGGTGCCTCATGGAGCCGACCTGGTCGCGCTACGTCCTCTGATTCCGATATTTCTCAGTTATGTGCTTAGTTTTATTTTTATCGGCATCTACTGGAACAACCACCATCACCTGTTACAGGCGGTCCAGCACGTTAATGGTTGTATCCTTTGGGCCAATCTGCATCTGTTGTTTTGGTTGTCGCTAATCCCATTCGTCACGGGCTGGATGGGTGAGAACCACTTCGCTGCCTGGCCAGTTGCGCTTTATGGTGTGGTGCTGCTTTTGGCTGGGGTCGCTTACTTTATCCTCACCCGTGCCCTTATTGCCTACCATGGCAGGGATTCCACTCTAGCCAACGCACTGGGCCGGGACTTCAAGGGCAAGGTGTCGCTGGTGTTTTATGGTGTGGCAATTCCACTTTCCTTTGTGAACTCATGGTTTGCCGGTGCGCTATACGTTCTGGTTGTGGTCATGTGGCTCATCCCTGACCGTCGCATTGAGAAGACGCTAGCCCCATGAGGGGCGTGATGACGACGAGAGGCGGTTCTTGCCGAATACTTATAAGGCCTAGGATGTCAATATGTAAAACCAATTCCATATCTAATGACATAGTACTATGTCATTAGATTTTTCATTATTATTACATTTAAGATCAGCAAGCCTTATATCTGATTTTATTTCAAATCACGGATTCTACACCAAACACTGATTGAGGATCAAAAGCCAACTCGCCTTATGCAGTGAAGGGTTATGTTGATTGGTTCGAAACTCTTTTTCCCTGTGCTTTAAGACACCCAAAGGGAATGACACTAAGAATTGGTGAAGTAATAAGCTGCATCCATCCATACGGCCTGCCTCATTCCCATTGCCTTGTAATAAAAACCATGAGTACCTTGAATATTACTTTTCCGCCAAGCCTGAGAATATCAGAAATCTCCTCTATTGTTGCTCCTGCCTGCCTCAGCCTCTCAATCCAGATCAGGTCCTCTCATCCCCTCAGGACTACTTCTCTAAGGTGTCATCCTCACTTAGAACAGTGCTTACTGCTCTATCTGTAGGCTCTGTGGGAAAGGTAATAGGAAAAGCCGATGCCAACCCCTTTATAGAGATGCTTGAGAGAGGAAAAAGAGTAATCCTTGTAATCCAGACAGGCTCTCTTCTTACAAGGAGAACCGCTCACATAATAGCAAGAGTGCTTCTTTCTATGGTTCAGAGCTTTGTAGGACGTGTGCTTGCAGGAGGTGGAGCTATAACCCTCCCCTTTGTATCCATATAGATGAGGCATCAAACGTGCTATATCTGGGAATAGAAGACCTGTTCAATAAGGCAGTGGAGCGGGTATATGGCTCCATCTCATGTCTCAGAGCTATCAGGATTTAATAGCAGAACTGGGAGAGCCTCATTCAAAAAAGATTCTCGATAATACCAATACAAAGATAGTGTTCCGGGTAGATGATCCAGAGACTGCAAAGTACGTATCCAATCTTGGAGGAGTTAAAAAGCGATTCTCTCCCATACTTTCTCTAGGAGGAGGTGTAAGCGTAAGGGAGATGGAAGAGGAGAAGATACTCCCGGATGAGGCACTGGGGCTTAAGCCAAGGGAATTCTTCGCATTTACGATGAACGGAATATACAAAGGGAGAACAACCACAGTTTTAGAACCAAAGCTTAAAATCAGATTCCCAGAAATTAAAGGAGGAGAAGAAGTTGATGAAGAGGATTATATTGATTTTTCTAACAGTAGCTATTTTGAGCTTAGCGGCCAATCCGAGGGACGTCAAACCGACCGGCGAGAGGATTTCGCTCTCTGGGCATTATGCGAAATCTTTTTAGCCCGGGGTAGCTACTACGAAAATAGAGGACGAAGCGGAGCATAGCGACAAGGAAGAACGATTATAATAAAAGTGTAATAAAGTCAGGTCACTCCATCCCGCAATCCGGGAGCTAGTAGTTTCCTACCACCAAAATTGGAACAATTAAGACGGAATAGCTGTATTTAAACTCCCAGTTGGCTATCTCTTATGAACTTTTTATGGTTTCTTTACGATTTCTTTATACCAGCCTTGCTATAATAACATTTACTTGATAAAGCATGAGCTCACACGAAGCGGTTAAATAGAGAACTAAATGGAGGTATTCCAATGCTTGATGTCATATTCACTGTCTTAACAATCCTGTTCTTTGTTTTATCCATTTGGTATGTGCGATTCTGTGACCGAGTTTAGAGAGAAAATACCATTATGAAAGGAGGAAACTATGAACTGGGAATATATGATAAGCGGAATTATCGCCTTTGGATTACTGGTCTATTTAGTTGTTGCTTTGTTGCGCCCAGAGAAATTCTAAAAGAGATTGCAGCCTGGGAGGAAACTAATTCGATGACATTTAATGGAATCTTGCAAATAGGTGTATTTTTCCTGATCGTCCTTGCTGTAACCAAACCCTTAGGGGTCTATATGGCCAATGTATTCCAGGGGAAACAAATGTGGGTCAGTAAGGTACTGGGTCCAGTTGAACGGCTTATCTACCGATTATGCGGAATAGACGATCACGAGGAGCAGCACTGGACCACTTACACTGCGGCTATGCTGGTTTTCAGTATGGCCGGCATGCTCCTTCTCTATGCCCTGGAAAGATTGCAATACTACCTGCCCCTAAATCCCCAAAAACTCCCCGGTGTAGCTGCGGACCTGGCATTCAATACGGCTGCGAGTTTTACAACCAACACCAACTGGCAGGCGTATTCAGGCGAGACGACAATGAGCTATCTCGTGCAGATGGCGGGGCTGACCGTACACAACTTTGTGTCTGCCGCCACAGGTATTGCTCTGGCAATCGCATTTATCCGGGGCATTGTGCGACGCGAATCCCGTACTATCGGTAACTTCTGGACTGACCTCACACGAGCCACCCTATATGTGTTACTCCCAATCTGCATTGTAGGAGCACTCTTACTGGTATCTCAGGGCGTAATCCAAAACTTCAGTCCGTATACAAGTGCAAAACTCATAGAGCCGCAGACCATTGAGAAGACTGCCGATAATGGCACAAAGATAACCGAAATTGTAAAAGGTCAAACTATTCCACAGGGACCGGTTGCCTCACAGGAGATTATCAAGGAACTTGGCACCAATGGAGGTGGGTTCTTCAATGCCAATTCGTCGCACCCGTTTGAGAATCCGACCCCATTGTCGAATCTCATTGAAATGGTTGCGATCCTTGCGATTCCTGCCGGACTTACATATACACTAGGCTGCATGACTGGCAATCAAAAACACGGCTGGGCTGTCTTTACTGCGATGTCCATCCTTTTCTTTGCCGCCGTCTTTACAGCCTACTATTTTGAATCGCGGGGCAATCCGATGTTCGACCGGTATGGTGTTATACAAACTGCTGTTGACTCCGGCGCCCTCGCCCAATCGGGCGGCAATATGGAAGGAAAGGAGGTCCGTTTTGGCATAGCCAATTCCGCCCTTTGGGCCACGGTTACAACGGACACATCATGTGGCGCCGTCAATTCCATGCACGACTCTTACACACCGCTTGGCGGAATGGTTCCGCTGCTTAATATGATGCTGGGTGAAAGGATATTTGGCGGTGTGGGAGCCGGACTCATTGGCATTTTGATTGCAATTATACTCGCAGTCTTCATTGCCGGACTCATGGTCGGGCGTACACCTGAGTATCTGGGTAAAAAGATTGAATCGAAAGAGGTAAAAATGGCCATGCTTTATGAGCTTACCTTTGCCTTTGGGATCCTCTTCTTCTCGGCATGGGCGAGCGTGTCATCATATGGCGTATCGAGTATCAATAATCCAGGGCCTCACGGCCTCTCAGAGATTGTCTACGCTTATAGCTCCGGCACAGGAAATAATGGCTCTGCATTTGCGGGCCTTAATGCCAATACACACTGGTACAACATCAGCCTTGCCTTCGCGATGCTAATCGGTCGCTTCCTGATGTTTATTCCGGCGATGGCGATTGCAGGGAGATTGGCCACCAAGAAATCCGTGCCAGTATCGGCAGGCACCTTCCCTGTGGACACAACCCTATTTGTGGGTTTGCTGGTCGGTGTGATCTTGATTCTGGTAGGGCTAACGTTCTTTCCGGTGCTATCACTTGGACCGATTGCTGAACATTTTCTGATGAAAACCGGGACTTTGTTCTAATACAACTAGAAAGAGACAATAAACAGGAGGCCTAAAATATGGTTGAGAAATCACAGAAACGCCCTTTGTTTGATCCACCGATTGTGGAACGAGCGGTTATAGACGCGTTTAAGAAACTCGATCCGCGTATTCAGGTGCGTAACCCCGTGATGTTCGTCGTTGAGGTGGGCAGTGTCTTGACAACCCTGCTTATAGTGCGCGACCTCATTCGGGGTGAGCATGGGCATCTGCTCTTCACTGTTCAGGTGACACTATGGCTCTGGTTTACTGTGGTGTTTGCTAATTTTGCAGAAGCGATGGCGGAGGGAAGGGGTAAAGCTCAGGCTGATACACTGCGTAAGGCCAAGACAGAGACGATTGCACACCGAATCATAGGCGCAGTTAATGGGAACATCGAGACGATAAAAACGGAGGATGTACCGGCGCCTCTTTTACGTAAAGGGGATGTAGTACTGGTTCGGGCAGGCGAGTTTATTCCAGGCGATGGCGATGTAATTGAAGGTGTCGCATCGGTGGATGAGTCCGCCATCACAGGGGAGAGCGCACCGGTTATCCGCGAATCCGGCGGAGACCGCTCGGCCGTCACCGGGGGGACTAAAGTAATATCGGATTGGATCAAGGTACGCATCACATCAAACCCCGGAGATACATTTCTCGATCGCATGATTGCCCTCGTCGAGGGGGCTGAGAGGCAGAAGACGCCCAATGAGATTGCTCTTAATATATTACTTGCCGGACTTACGATCATATTTCTACTGGCCGTGGCGACATTGCTTCCATATTCCATATATAACGTGCGTGCCGCAGCGACAGCCAACGGTTTTGCCCAGGCGGTACCCCCTTCAACTACCATCCTGGTAGCACTCCTTGTGTGCCTGATTCCCACTACGATCGGCGGCCTGCTGTCGGCGATTGGCATTGCCGGGATGGATCGTCTTGTCCAGAAGAATGTGCTTGCCATGAGCGGGCACGCTGTGGAGGCTGCAGGTGATGTGGATACGCTTTTATTGGACAAGACAGGCACGATCACGCTGGGCAACCGCCAAGCGTACGAATTCATACCTTTGCCCGGCGTGAAAGAGGAATATTTGGCAGACGCGGCCCAGCTCTCCAGCCTCGCGGACGAAACACCTGAAGGACGCTCCATAGTGGTGCTGGCCAAAACCAGATATGGCCTGCGCGGGCGTGACCTGAGTTCTCAGGAAGCACGGTTCATCCCGTTTTCGGCTCAGACGCGTATGTCCGGGGTAGACCTCGATGGACGCTCGATTCGGAAGGGTGCACCCGATGCAATAGTAGCTCTAATCGAGTCACAAGGTGGCATTGTACCTCCGGAGTTGAAACAAACAGTTGAAAGCATTGCAAGTAAAGGAGGAACCCCTCTAGTAGTGTCAGATTGTAACCGTGCCCTCGGAGTCATCCATCTGAAGGATATTGTGAAAGGAGAAATGCGGGCGCGTTTTGCTCAACTGAGAAAGATGGGCATCAAGACTGTAATGATCACTGGGGATAACCCGCTGACTGCCGCCGCCATCGCTGCTGAGTCCGGGGTGGATGATTTTCTCGCGCAGGCAAAGCCCGAGGATAAGATGAACCTTATCCGCCGAGAGCAATCCCAGGGGAAGCTCGTCGCTATGTGCGGCGATGGAACTAATGACGCGCCTGCTCTGGCCCAGGCGGATGTGGGCGTTGCGATGAATACCGGCACGATGGCCGCTAAAGAGGCCGGCAACATGGTGGACCTCGATTCAAACCCTACCAAGCTCATCGAGATTGTTGAGATTGGAAAGCAGTTGCTCATGACGCGTGGGGCCCTGACTACCTTCTCGATTGCCAATGATGTGGCGAAATACTTTGCAATCATACCCGCCATGTTCCCCACACTATACGGCTTGTCCGGACAAAGGGGCCCGCTTGCTGCCCTAAATATCATGCACCTGGCAACGCCAGAGTCTGCGATTCTTTCTGCCGTGATTTTCAATGCACTCATCATCATTACACTTATTCCACTGGCGCTTCGTGGTATCAAGTATAGGCCGATGGGTGCGGCCGCTGTATTGCGTCGTAACCTGTTTATCTATGGAGTGGGGGGCATTATCATCCCCTTTTTGGGAATTAAGATAATTGATGTGATTATCAGATTGATTGGTTTGGCTTGATTTTAACCTAAGGAGGTCACACGATGAAATTGTTATTCAAAAATATTTATCCCGGAGTAATGATAATGTTGATTCTTACTGTAATCACCGGAGTTATTTATCCGCTTTTAGTCACTGGTTTATCCCAGATGTTCTTTAAGAGCCAAGCCCAGGGGAGCCTTATTGAGAAAAATGGGGAGATTATTGGCTCAAGGCTAATCGGTCAGGCCTTTACGAAGCCGGGTTACTTCCATTCACGCCCCTCTGCCGCTGGGAATGGCTATGACTCGATGGCATCAGGTGGGACTAACCTCGGCCCAACAAACAAAAAGCTTATTGATGGGAACGTGAAAGGCGCGGCTGAAGCCCTTAGAAAGGAGAACCCACAGGTTCCTATTCCTGTGGACCTAGTTACCTCCTCCGGATCGGGACTTGACCCCCATATCACCCCGGCGGCAGCGGAGTTTCAGGTCGAGCGCGTGGCACGCGAGCGGGGGATGAGCACCGATGAGGTAAGGCGAATCGTGAAGGAGCATACAGAAGGGCGACAATTTGACTTCCTGGGCGAGCCGCGTGTTAATGTGCTTGAGCTGAATCTCGCCCTTGATGTAGTTCACCCGATGCCTAAATGAGTAGGCAATGGGTTCAAAAAGGAGTTTAGCTTAAGAGGGAAAATGAGCCTGAAGAAACTACCGAAAACTCTTACCAAAGAGGAAGCCTTGAAACTCCTATCCCAGCCGAATAAAAACACCTATAAATGTAGATACCTCTTTTCAACACCAAAATACGGAAAGCTAAGCGATAGAGAAATTCGGGAGGTAGTATCCCGATATGCACACAAAGCTGGGATTGAAAAACACGTAAATCCCAACATGCTAAGGCACACCTTTGCTATCGAGCTTTTGCAGGAGGGTTACAGCATTAGGGAAGTTCAAAGATTATTAGGCCACACCGATGTACATACCACTATGATTTACACCCATGTCTATGATTCTGCACTGGCCAATAAGATGAGGTTGAGAAAGCCCATTGATATTTAAAACAAAACCGCCGCATTTGGTAAATATACTATAATGACAGGTGTTGAAGAAATTAAGGGCTTTGCTATAGTCTCTTCGAAAGAGAGATCAGAGGTAGGCAATCGTGGTAGATGAGGAGCACAAAAGGCCTGATCCAGAAGCTCTCCTGCAAATCGCTCAGGAAGAGGAAAATGGAAAGAAACGCGGGAAACTGACCATTTATTTTGGTTCAGCGCCGGGTGTAGGGAAAACCTACGCCATGCTTTATGACGCAAGACTCCGCAAACAGGAAGGAAAAGACATTGTAGTAGGCTATGTTGAAACACACGGCCGTGCTGAAACAGAAGCCCTTTTAGAAGGTTTGGAAATCATCCCTCCTCGTATTTCTGAATACAGGGGTATCATGCTCAAAGAAATGGATCTCGACGCCATTTTATTGCGCAGCCCTCAGCTAGTACTTGTGGATGAACTGGCACATACCAATATTCCTGGCTCACGCCATCTCAAACGTTATCAGGATGTGGAAGAGCTTATCAATGCGGGAATTGATGTCTATACAACACTCAATGTACAACATCTCGAAAGCTTGAATGATATAGTCGTATTAATTCAAGGCGTTCGCGTCCGTGAAACCATACCGGATAGTGTCTTTGATTCTGCAGATGAAGTAAAACTCGTGGATCTTCCACCTGAGGAATTAATAAAGAGATTGAAAGAAGGGAAGGTTTATGTAAAGGATATGGCGGAACGGGCCGTCCGGCACTTTTTCCAGCCGGGAAACTTGCTGGCACTCCGTGAATTGGCGCTTCGTCTTGCAGCGGATCGCATAGATGAAAGAATGGTTCAGCATATGAAAGCCCATGCAATCGCAGGGCCGTGGGCTACTAAAGAACGCATACTTGTATGCGTATATGCAAGCCCTTATGCGGAGCAATTGGTTCGTTCTGCCTCTCGCCTCGCCTCCGAAATGGATGCGGAGTGGATTGCGCTTTACGTAGAAACGGAGAAACACGCTCAGCAATCAGAAAAAGAACGGGAATGGCTTGCACATACTATGGAGACTGCAAGGAGGTTAGGTGCAAGGGTAACCTGGATTAAGGGAGACGATGTTGCTGAGGAAATAGCCCGTTATGCCCGGAGTCATAACGTTACAAAAATTGTAATAGGCAAGCCTCTACATTTTGGATTATTCCCTTCTCTGGCGCAGAAGATTATGACACGCACAAACGGTATAGATATTTTCCTCTTTGCCGGTAAAAAGGAAAAAGCTTCGCCCAAAGAGAAAAAACCTATATTCCATCTGCTAAATTATCTGATAAGCGTGCTCGCTGTTGGTTTCGTCTCGATTATTGGATTCTTTCTTCGGGATATACTCGGCCAGACAAATATTTCATTTTTACAACTTATGCCCATTATACTGATTGCGCTCTTTTTTGGGCTAGGTCCTTCTATCTTTACCGCAATTATAAGCATTCTTATTTTTGATTTTGTATTTGTGCCACCATACTATACCTTTGCTGTTTCAGATTGGATATATCTAGTCTCGTTTATAGCGTATGTCATGGTTGCAGTTGTAATAAGCAACCTGGCATCCAACTTACGTTATAAAGTAAAGCAGGTTAGTCAAAGTGAAGCCAAGAGTACAGCACTGTATGAGTTAAGCAGAGACCTGGTCACTGCTCTCAATGTTGATCAGGTTCTGTCCATTCTAGTTAGCCATATCAGGCAAATTTTCCCATGTGAAATGGCTATATTCCTTCCAGTAGATGCAAAGCTTTCTGTTAAAGCTGCAACCCCTGGATTTCAGGTAAATCCAAATGAAGTGGGAGTAGCAAATTGGGTCTGGACTAATGGCAAATCTGCTGGGTCGGGCACAGGCACATTACCTCAAGCCTGGGCTTACTATCTGCCTATGACACTGAAAGATAAAGTCAAGGGGGTTATAGGTTTCCACTTTGAAGATGCTGAAGATACCCTGACTCCCGACAATCAGGTTGTGCTGGAGACCATCGCCGGCTTGGGAGCTTTGGCTATTGAGAGAATGGAAGTTCAAATATAAAGTCTAATGATAAAATTAGATAAATCATGATTGGGACAATACGTCAAACTTGGATTGGTTATGCATTAGCTGTGGCAGGCGTGGCCTTTGTAGTGGTTCTTTATAAATTACTGATCATGAATGTTAATGCAACCACAGTGGCTCTCAGCTTTTTATTGGTCGTGTTACTGGTTGCTTCCATTCATGGACTGATTCCGGCTATCTTGGCATCGGTATTAGGGATGCTCTGCTTCAACTTTTTCTTTTTGCCGCCAGTCGGAAAGTTCATCATTGATGATCCACAAAACTGGGTGGCACTTTTCGCTTTCTTAGTAACGGCTATTATTGCGAGTCAGTTATCATCTATGGCGAACGCACGCGCACGGGATGCAGAAAAGAGGCGCGAAGAGGTATGGAAGCTATATCAACTCAGCCAGGCAATTATTGTCACCCCTGATCCGGAAACTGCGTCTTCATCAGTAGCCCGACAGGTGGTAGAGATATTTGGAGTTCCGTACTGTGCAGTATGGGTACCCAAAGAAGAAGGAGGTTGGAAACAGCTGGCTATGGCTACGGAACTTACTAGGCTCGACACCTTCAGTCCGGATCTATCACTAATTCAGAGTGTATTCAGTACCGGAGAACTAAAACTAATTAATGCTAATGGCTTAAACCAACCCATCTTAGGTGAAACGAAAACCCCATTGACTGTAATTTATGCCCCATTAAAAGTAGGAGTTCGCACAATTGGAATTGTCGTTTTAGTGTCGGTATTCGTCGAGAGAGGCACGGTGGAAGCAGTGGCCGGACTTATGGCTCTTGCTCTCGAACGCGCACGCTTCCTAAGAGCGATGAGTTATACAGAAGCCCTTCGTCAAAGCGACGAACTTAAATCGGCTCTACTGGCTTCTGTATCGCATAACCTTCGCACACCGCTAACAGCCATACGCGCTGCAGTAGATAGCCTTTTGAAAGAAGAGCTTTCTTGGGATCAAGAGGCCCTTCACGAATTTCATTCCATCATTAGTGAAGAGACATATCGGCTGACTCGGCTGGTTGAGAATCTACTTGAGATGGCCCGCATTGAAGCCGGTGAACTATATATTACAAAGCAATGGGTTTCCATATCGGAGCTCTTTAGCAATGTACTCAATCGATGTTCAGCGATGACTCGTCATCATCAGGTCGTCGTGGGACTAAATGATGAATGGTTAACTGTGTGGATCGATTCACATCTCGTAGCTGAGGTTCTTACAAATTTGATTGAAAATGCGGCTAAATATTCGCCTGTAGGTAGTAAAATCATCCTCTCCGGCTCAGTAAAAAATGATGAGTTACTCATTGGTGTTAAGGATCATGGATTAGGGATTGCACCGGAAGAACTTGATCACATTTTCAATAAGTTTTATCGTGGAAAACGATTACCCAGACACGGTAGCGAGGGCACCGGCATGGGATTAGCCATTGCACGTGGAATTGTGGAGGCTCACGGAGGCCGAATCTGGGCCGAAAGTACACTTGGTCAGGGGTCTACTTTCTGGTTCTCGCTTCCTATTGAACATCATAAAGATACACAGCTTGTATAGACAAGAGGAAATCATGACTAAAAAACCTGTAATACTTGTCGTAGACGATGAACCACAAATCCTGCGTGTCATGCGTGCGAGCTTACCGCCGCGTGGCTATGAAGTGGTAACCGCCCGTAGTGGTCAGGAGGCACTTGATCGAATTCGAAAAGAGATGCCAAACCTGATTATCCTGGATTTGGTAATGCCTGAAATGTCAGGGCTGGAGGTCTGCCGACAGGTGCGTGAGTTTTCTTCTATCCCTATTCTAGTGTTATCGGCCAAGGGATCAGAACATGATAAGGTTACAGCCCTCGATTTTGGAGCCGATGATTACATAACAAAGCCCTTTAGCATGGACGAGTTGCTCGCCCGTGTGCGAGCAATCCTACGGCGTATCCCGGCTGCGGAAGACAGTTCGGTGCTAACGGCGGATGAATTAACCATAGAACTCGATACGCGCCGGGTCATGGTAGCCAGTCAAGAAGTGAAGCTCACGCCTAAGGAGTTCGATGTACTAAAATACCTGGTCCAAAATGCCGGTAAGGTGGTAACGCACCGAACTCTCCTGCGAGCCGTCTGGGGGTGGTCATCATCAGAGCAGACAGAGTACCTGCGGGTCACTATTAACCAACTACGCCGTAAGATTGAACCCGATCCGCAGAATCCTCGGTATATCTTGACTGAGCCGTGGGTGGGCTATCGGTTTGTTGTTAAAGAGTAACAATACCGGATGTATTCATATCCAGATTTATGCCCAAGTTCACATCTTGAATTATGTTGTTTTCTATACGGACATTGCTAATACCATCAGGGATATAGAGCGGTTTTCGATTGCATTTACGGTTGTCATTCTGAGCGAAGCGAAGAATCTGGAACTAAATGCGAGACCCTTCGCTAGGCTCAGGGTGACAGACCCGTACACTGACTAGAAAACCGCTATAGTTGAAGTTATAGAAACGTGGACAACTATAATTTCATCGAGTAAGAAACCTACCCGTAACTCTCTCCGTGAATTTCAGCACTTGGTATGCCCCATATGTATCCTTGTCCGTATTTCACCCCAAGCTCCCGCAGAGTTTCTGTGGTAGCCTTGTTCTCTACCCATTCTGCAATCACCTCTTTATTCAGCGCATTGGCTACTGTGGTTATGGCTTGCACTATGGCGCGATTAGCCGGATCTGTATCCAAGTTATGTATGAAAGATCCGTCAATCTTGATATAGTCCACAGCTAGAGCACGCAGGTAAGAAAAGGATGAGAGTCCAATCCCGAAGTCGTCCAGAGCAAAGAGACAGCCCAATTCTTTCAATTGTTTCATCCAGTGCTGTATCCGAACTAAATCTGTTGCGGCCACAGTCTCAATGATCTCAAAGGATAGTTGCCCTGGGGCAATTCTACTCTCCTGAATACACGCTTTAATGAATTCAAGTAGGGAGGCATCCCTAAGGCTCTGTCCGGAAAGGTTGATAAAGACCCGCAGGTCAGGACGGGTGCGTAGAATGCGCAAGACACTCTGAACGATCCAGCGATCAATCTGAGGCATCAGACCGAAATATTCAGCAGCGGAAATGAATTCTTCGGGAAGGATGATCTCGCCGCTTCTATTTCGCAATCGTACCAAAGCCTCCAAATGTTTTATTTTCCCACTATCAAGCTGTATCACCGGCTGGAAATACAGCACAAACTGCTTCTCCTGAAGGGCATCTTTGATGCGGCTAGCCCACTGGCCGATTTCAGCCAGTTTGAACTGTTTGTCATCCTCACACTGGTAGAGCACGGTTCGGCTTTTCCCAAAATTCTTAGCTGCATAAAGTGCGGAATCGGCAAGAGCCAGAACTGCTTGATCATTTAAGCTACCGTCGATCAGGGCAATACCTATACAGATAGTAAGGTCAATAGAGTGATTGTTCAGGTGAAAATAGGACTCGGTTACTCTCTGGTATATCCGTTCAGCGATTGCTTTCACCTCATCAATCGAAACCCCTTCCATCAACAACGCGAACTCATCACCACCGAATCGGGCTAAGAGGTCATCTGGACGCAGGGTTCTTCTCAGACGTCGCGCCAGAGTAATCAGGAGTTGATCTCCACCAAGGTGACCCAGGGTGTCATTAACCATCTTAAAGTTATCCAGGTCTATAAGGAGCAGTGCACCAATGTGCCCCATTTGAGATCGGTCCACTACCCGCTTAAGGCTTTCTTCCAATACGCGGCGGTTGGGAAGGTCAGTCAGAGAATCATGTGTAGCTAAGTAATGGATCCTCTCCTCCTGAAGCTTGCGCTCTGTTATATCCTCCACGACTCCCATCCCACCAATGACGTTTCCATTAGAGTCACGCAAAGGGGAAAGACAGACCGAGAGCCATAGCTTTGCTGAACTGGTAGTAGCCTCATAGAAAGACTCTTGATGACACGACTGACCCTCAAATACCCTCCCCATAGCGGGCATGAAGCTCTGATCTTTGAGTCCCCTCATATCCAGACCTATGATCCTATCATGTGAGGATTGAAGGATTTGAACCATTCGTTCATTGCACTGTGTTATCTTCAAATCCTTATCGAAGATATATACTCCAACGGATGACTGATCAAAGAGGGTGCGGTATCGTTCCTCTGATTGACGAAGCGCTTCCTCCCCCAGCTTGCGCTCAGTGATGTCTATTGCAATTCCTCCCACCATGGTCGGATTCCCGTTCTTGCCCAAGATGGGAAATTTGGTTGTAAGCCAATAATGAATTCCGTCCTTGTGTTGAGCGGTTTCTATCGTCTGAAAGGCTTTTCTACTCTCAATGGCAATCCGATCACTTTCTCTAAATTGGGTGGCGGTAGTAGAAGACCAGATTTCATCATCGGTTTTACCAATCCAATCGCTCGGTTTACTATGAGAAACCCTTTCTATCATTTCGTTGGCGTAAATATAACGTCCCTGGATGTCTTTCATGAATGCCACTCCGGGGAGATTCCGCATAAATAAAGAGAAGCGCTCTTCGCTTTCCTGTAATTCCTCCTCCCTCTGTTTCATCTCCTCAAACATCTTTGCCCTTGCTATAGCTACTGCAATCTGAGTACCAATCGATGTGAGCAACTCCTCTTCAGACCTGGTAAAAAGATGCTCCCTGTAGCTAAGAAGCCAAAATACTCCTATGGTCTTTCCATCAAGATTTATGGGTATCCCCAGCATACTCCTGAACCCTAGTTCCCTTCCTGCTTGTCCAATATTAGGGTCTTGCTCTGCACTCTTAGCATTCAGTATCTTTCCGGTGTTTATCACCTCCCATGTTACTCCCCTGGGATATGGAATCCTTCCCGCCCTTTGGACAAACCCTTCTGGAAGGTTTCTATGGGCTTGAATCACCGCTTCATTCTTTTGTTTATCCACCAAATAGACCACCGCCATATCCACATTCTCTAGCTTCATAACTGAATCTAAAGCGACTCTGTAGATATCCTCCAAACCGTAGGATTTATGTACAGCTTGTATAAGATCGGTTAGTATCT
>Ga0209810_1002998_pt1 | contig 18666 bp, 18 predicted proteins | sample Coa_R1_7_FD_187159 | JGI IMG/M metagenome (GOLD analysis project Ga0209810, IMG submission 187159) | Surface soil microbial communities from Centralia Pennsylvania, which are recovering from an underground coalmine fire - Coalmine... | ecosystem: Environmental > Terrestrial > Soil > Unclassified...
GGCGCGGGTAGACTGCCCTCTCCCAGAGCGCCCGTAGCTCAGGGGATAGAGCGCGCGCCTCCGGAGCGCGAGGTCGCAGGTTCGATTCCTGCCGGGCGCATGATCCCCGCCTAGAGTCCCATCCGTGATCCCCCTCGCAGCTCTCGTCGGCGCCGCCTCCGTGATGGCCGTCTCGGTGAATGCCCCCACAACTCCGAGCCAGCGCGCGACTGCGACGAGGCTGCTCACGACGTGCGAGAAAGCCGTCCACTCCGTGCCCCTCGTCGCGCTCGCCGCGCACACACCGCGGCTTGCCAAGGCGACTCGGCGCGCACGGGCCGCAGTCCGCAAGTGCGGCACCCAGGGACGCTGGAGGAAGCTGAACCTCGAGGATCGGACGCTGCGCGACGCCCATCACGCGTGGGCCGACCTGTCGCTCGGCAGCCGCGACTACGCGGCGTACGGCAGGAACGTCTCGCGCGGGCGCACCGGCAAGAGCATCCTCCATCGCGCGCGTCGAAAGGTCGCGCGCGGACGCGAAGAGGCGAAGCTCGCGCTGGCGGAGCTCCGCAGCTTCACCCTCCGCCGGCTGAGCTCAGACCCGTTCACGAACAGCACGAGCCAGCACCGCACAGAGGTCGAGCCCGACACGTTCGCCTACGGCTCGACGATCGTCGCGGTGTTCCAGGTTGGCCGCTTCTTCGACGGCGGCTCGGACGACATCGGCTTCGCAACCTCGAACGACAACGGCAGGACCTGGCACAGCGGGCTCCTGCCGGGGATCACGGGATTCGTCGGAGGCGGCGGGTTCAGCCGCGTGAGCGATCCTTCCGTTGCCTTCGATGCGCGGCACAACGTCTGGCTCGTCTCGTCGCTCGTGCTCATCGGCAACAACGGGGTCGGCGTCGTCACGAGCCGGTCGGCCGACGGCGGCCACACCTGGAGCGCCCCCGTCACGGTGGCGACGACCGACGCGGACAAGAACTGGATCGTCTGCGACAACACGGCCGCGAGCCCGTTCTTCGGCCACTGCTACACGGAGTGGGACCAACCGTCGGGCGGCCAGCTGATGCTCATGAGCACCTCCGCCGACGGCGGTCTCACCTGGAGCTCGGCTCTCACCAGCGCCGACTCCGCGCACGGCTGGGGCGGCCAGCCGGTCGTCCAGCCCGACGGCACGGTCATCGTGCCCTTCTTGACTCCCCCCGCAGACTCGATCCGCTCCTTCAGCTCGGCGACGGGCGGTGCTTCCTGGAGCACGTCCGCATTCGTCGCCTCGCTCAGCGACCACCGAGTCGCCGGCGGCCTCCGCACGGAGCCTCTGCCGTCGGCGGGCGTCGACGCGGCCGGCGAGGTCTACCTCGTCTGGCAGGACTGCCGGTTCCGTGCCAATTGCTCGAGCAACGACCTCGTGCTGACCACCACGACCCAGAGCCAGTATCCGGCGTGGTCGGCCGTCAGGCGGATCCCGATCGATCCGGTGACGAGCACCGTCGACCACTTCATCCCCGGCCTCGCGGTCAACCCCGCCACGTCGGGCGCCGAGACGCACCTCGGCCTCGCGTATTACTACTACCCGAACGCCGCATGTGATCCGACCACGTGCCAGCTCGAGGTCGGCTATGTGAGCTCCTCCGACGGCGGCTCGAGGTGGAGCTCGCCGTCGGAGCTCGCCGGGCCGATGCTGCTGGACTGGCTCGCCCTCACGAACCAGGGGCGGATGGTCGGGGACTACATCTCGAGCTCGTACGTGCGTGGCGGCGTGGTGCCGGTGTTCGCGTCGGCGTCGGCGCCTGCCGGGGGCGTGTTCAACGAATCGATGTTCGCGCCGCGCGCGCCGCTGCCCGGTTGAGCAGCATGGTCGGGGAGTCGTAGAGCCAAGGCGCGAGGGGGAGGTTTCGGGCCTTGGCCCGGAGAATCCTGCGGCCTCCACGCTGGGCGTCCGAGGAGACTCCAACCCGCCGACCCCCCGACTCCTAGAGGATCGGTAGATCGCGCCCGGTGCTTGAGTGCGGCGGCGTCTACCGGGCGCCGGCCACGGGCTCGAGCTCGGCGCCGAGGCCGAGCAGCAGGCCGTCGTCGGAGACCGCCGCGCTCGTCGTGAGGAAGAGAACGACGCCTTCTCGCGGAGCGTGGATCTCCTCGAGCACCTCTCCGTGCAGCGTCGTCACCCGGCCGAGGAGTTGTCCCGCCCCCACCGCGTCGCCGGCCCCGACCGCGGCCTGCCAGAAGCCTCCGCGGTCGCAGCGCAACCAGTCGAACGCACCCACGAGCCGCTGTTCCCGCGCGGGCGACTCGACCGGGCCGGGGAGCATCTCGAGTGAACGCAGCGCGTTGCGCACTCCTCGGACTAGCAGCGCGACAGCGTCCTCCTCGAGCTGGCCGCGACCTCCCGCCTCGGCGATGATCGCGGGGATCCCTGCCGCCGCGGCCGCGCTGCAGGTCATCCCTGCCAGCCCGCCTTCCGGATCCTCGCGGACGACGTAGGGGAGCCCGAACGCGACGGCCAGCGCCCGCGCACGCCGCTCCACCGGCGAGGCGTCGTAGATCGCGAACGGCTCGAGCGCCTCGACGAGGTCGCCGCCGTGGAGGTCGATCAGCGCGTCTGCCGGAGCGATCAGCTCGTCGAAGATCGAGCGTGCGAGCGCGTCGGTGTACGTCCCGTCATAGGTCCCGGGAAAGCAGCGGTTGAGGTTCTTGCCGTCCTCCGGGACGACGAAGGGCGAGCGCTGCAGGAACGACTGCATGCTCACGACCGGAGCAGCCGTGATCGTGCCGGCGAGCTCGTCGGTGTCGAGCTCGTTCATGAAGCGGGTCACCGCCGCGATCGACGAGTACTCGCACCCGTGGATGCCGCCGATCAGCGCGACGTGCGGGCCGTCGCGCGAGCCCCGGGCCTCGAAGGCCGGGTGCTCGAGACCGGCGAGCCGCGCGTCGGAGAAGACGATCGTCCGGGGCTCGACCATGGGGCATTCTCTCTCGCGGATGCGTGCGCTCGTGCCCTATCTGCGCAGCCTCGATCCGCGCCTGCCGCGCGAGGTCTACGTGCTCGAGCTCGGGGCGCTCGTCAACGCGTTCGGGAACGGCGTCGTCCTCCCGTTCCTTCTCATCTACCTCCACAACGTCCGTGGGATCCCGTTCGGGCTCGCCGGCAGCGCGGCTGCGGTCCAGTCGGCGGCGGCGCTCGCAAGCGGCTTTCTCGGCGGGACGCTCTCGGACCGGATCGGCGCGAAGCGCGTGCTGCTCGGCTCCCTCGCGGTGATGACGGTCGCGTTCGCGCTGATGCCGCTGATCCGGACCGCGTGGGAGGCCTTCGCGATCTACACGCTGTGGGGCGTCGGCAGCGGCTCGTTCTGGCCGTCCCAGTCGGCGCTCCTTGCCGGGCTCACGCCGGCCGCTCGGCGTGCTCCCGCGTACGCGCTGCAGCGGCTCGCGATGAACGTCGGCGTCGCGCTCGGGGGCGTCGTCGCGGGCCTGATCGCGTCGGTCGGGCATCCGCGCACCTTCACCGTCCTCTTCGGGATCGACTGCGTCACCTTCGTCGGCTACATGCTCGTTCTCGTGCGCGTCCGCGCCCCCGCATTGCACGAGGGACGACTCGGCGGGAGCTGGCGCGCCGTGCTCCGCGACCGCGTCTTCACGGCGTTCACGCTGCTCAACGCGGCGTTCATGACTGCCGCGGTCTCGCTCGAGGTCGAGCTGCTGCCCGCGTTCGGGAAGAACGTGACCCGGATCAGCGAGAAGGAGGTCGGCATCGTCTTCGCGCTCGACGCGGTCGGGGTCGCCCTCTTCCAGCTCCCGATCGTGAAGCTCGCCGAGGGGCGCAGCCGGATGCGCGGCTTTGCCGTCATGGGGATCCTGTGGGCCGCGACCCTGCTCGGCGTGTGGGCGGCCGGATCGTGGACCCGCGCCACCGCTGCCTTCGGGATCCTCGCCGGCGTGATGCTCCTCTTCGCGGCCGGCGAGTGCCTGCACGGCGCGATCCACGCGCCGCTCAGCGTCGACCTGGCGCCGCCGCAGCTCGTCGGCCGCTACACCGCCGCAGCGAGCATCTCGTGGCAGATCGGCTGGATCGTCGGCCCGGCCGCGGGCGGCTTCCTCCTCCAGCACCGGCCGCTGCTGCTGTGGCCGATCGCGGCCGGAGTCAACCTCGTGTGCGCAGGAGCCGCGCTGGCGCTCGAGCCGCGGCTGCCGGAGCGGGTTCGCCGGACACCGCATGGAGAAACTCCCGTGGTTCCGGTTCCAGCGAGCGGGTAGCATTCCCGGGCCATGGCCGCGACCGTCGACCCCCTCAGTACCGGTGCCCAGCCTGCCGCGCATCCGTTCGCGCCGCGCCGCTCCGGGACGTCCCGTCGCGGAGCAGCGCCCCGGTCCCGCTGAACTCAGCGCCGGCGGCGTCACCTGGGTCCACCTCCTCGCCCCGACGACGGAGGAGGCGCAGCAGCTCGCGACCCGCTTCGGCTGGCATCCCCTCGACGTCGAGGACGTCCTCTCGCGGCGACAGCGCCCGAAGGTCGACGTCTACTCGGGCGACGAGGGCGGCCACGGCGGTTACCTCTTCACCGTCCTTCACTTCCCGGTCTACGACGCGGCGATCGGCCGGCTCAACGCCGGGGAACTCGACGCCTTCATCGGCCCGGACTACATCGTCACGCTGCCCGCGGTCGAGCTGCGCCCCGTCAGCCTCCTCTTTCGCCGGGCGGCCGAGAGCGAGGACTTCCGCGAGCAGCTCCTGTCGCGTGGCTCGGGCCGTCTGCTCTACGAGGTGCTCGACGATCTCTACGACTACTGCTTCCCGATCCTCGACAAGATCGGCTTCAAGCTCGAGCAGATCGACGAGGACATCAGCGCCGCGGCCGACGAGGGGGCGAAGGAGCTCGTCCGCGACATCCACCGCGTCAAGCAGGAGATCATCTCCTACCGCAAGATCATCAAGCCGCAGCGGCCGACGCTCAGGCAGCTCGAGCGTCAGATCGTGCGCTTCTTGCCGGAAGAGCTGGAGCTCTTCTTCGACGACATCGTGGACGCGAGCGAGCGGATCTGGGACCTGCTCGACAACTACAAGGAGGTCGTCGAAGCCCTGGAGGACACGAACGAGTCGCTCATCTCGCACCAGCAGAACGACATCCTCTACGTCCTCACCATCTTCCTCGTCGTCCTGACGCCGCTCTCGTTCATCACCGGCTTCTTCGGGATGAACGTCCACTTCCCCGGCTTCAACTCCTGGGAAGGCTTCTTGGCCGCGATCGGGCTGATGGCCGCGACGGTCGTGGGCATGCTCGCCTTCTTCCGCTGGAAGCGGTGGCTCTGATGGAGGTGCATCGATGGCTTCGGGGGCGCCGACCGTGCTCCACCTCTCGCTCGTGGTCGGCGGCGAGCTGCGCGATGCGGCCGGCGAGCGCCTCGGCCGCGTCGACGACCTGATCGTCCGCCTCGGCGACGACGACTATCCGCCCGTCGCCGGAGTCGTCGCGACCGTCGCAGGGCGGCAGGTCTTCGTCGCCGCCGAGCAAATCGTCCAGCTCGCGCCCGGCTTCGTCTCGCTCGAAGCCGACCGCCTCGATCTGCAGCACTTCCGCCGGCGGCCGCAGGAGGTCTTGTTGAAGAAGGACGTGCTCGACCGCCAGCTGATCAATGTCGCCGGGGCCCGCCTCGTGCGCGCGAACGAGATCGAGCTCGCCCGGCTCGAGGGCTGGTACCGCGTGGTCGGCGTCGACGTCAGCCTGCGCGGGCTCGTGCGGCGGGTGATCCCGCGCCCGCTCGCTGCCCGCGTCGAGCCGGGCGGCTTCCTCGACTGGGCCTCGATCGAGCCGTTCACCGGCCACGTCCCGACCGTGCGTCTGCGTGTGCCGCACCCGAAGCTCGCCAAGCTCCACCCGGCGCAGGTCGCCGACCTCGTCGAGGCGGCCTCGCACAATCAGGGCGAGGAGATCATGGCGGCCGTCGCGTCGGATCCCGAGCTCGAGGCGGACGTCTTCGAGGAGCTCGAGGACAGCCACCAGCTCGAGTTCGTCGAGGACCGGAGCGACGAGGAGATCGCCGAGCTGCTCGGCCGCATGGAGACGGACGACGCGGCCGACCTCGTCCTTCAGCTTCCCGAGGAGCGTCGGGAGGACGTGATCGGGCTGCTCTCCTCGTTCCAGGAGCGCCGCCTCCGCACCCTTCTCGGCTACGACCCTGCGACGGCCGGCGGCCTGATGAGCCCCGAGTTCGTCTGTGTCTACGCCGATGCGACGCGCGAGGAGGCCCTCGAGCGCGTCGAGCGGTCGGCGCTACCGGCCGAGTCGCTCGCCTGGATCTACGGGATGAACACCCATCGACGGCTGCGCGGCGGGATCGCGCTCGCCGACCTCGTTCGCACGGCCGCGGAGGAGCGGCTCTGGAACGTCCTGCGGCCGGTGCAGACGGTGCGTGCCGACGCCGACCTCGAGGAGGTCGCGCGCCTCATGACCGATTTCGACCTGACCATCGTCCCCGTCGTCGACGAGGAGGAGCGCATCCTCGGCATCGTCACCGTCGACGACGTGCTCGAGCTCGTGCTGCCCGAGCCGTGGCGGCGCCGCTTCGGGCTCCTCGGGAGCGACTAACGTGGAGCTTCGGGCACTCCTGCCGCGCCTGCCGCGCGGCCGTCCCCGGCTGCGGCCGCGCAACCCGCTCGCGGTCAAGCTGATCGCGCTCCTCGCCTTCCTCGGCCCGGGCATCGTCGCCGCGAACGCCGGCAACGACGCAGGCGGCATCGCGACCTACGCCTCGGTCGGCGCGCGGTACGGCTACGACCTCCTGTGGATGATGGTGCTGATCACCGTCAGCCTCGTCGTCGTGCAGGAGATGGCGGCCCGCATGGGTGCCGTGACCGGCAAGGGGCTCGCCGAGCTGATCCGCGAGCAGTACGGGCCGCGCTGGTCGCTCTTCTCGACGTTTGCCGTGCTCGCCGCGAACCTCGGCATCTGCATCTCGGAGTTCGTCGGGATCGGCGCGGCGCTCGGCCTCGCGCACGTGCCGCCGCAGGCCTCGGTGCCGATCGCCGCTCTCCTCGTCTGGTTACTGGTGGTGCGCGGCTCCTACAAGCTCGCCGAGCGGGTCTTCGTCGCGATGACGATCCCGTTCTTCGCCTATCCGGTGGCGGCGATCCTCGCGCACCCGCACTGGGGATCGGTCGGCCGCGCCGTCGTCGAGCCCCGGATCCACGTCACCGGCCCGTACGTCGTGCTCTTCATCGCGACGGTGGGGACGACGATCACACCGTTCATGCAGCTCTACCTCCAGTCGGCGGTCGTCGAGCGCGGGCTCGGGCCCGAGGACATCCCTGCCGAACGTGCCGAGGTGGCGACCGCCTCGCTCTTCGCGAACCTCGTCGCGGGCTTCATCATCATCGCCACCGGCGCGACGCTCTTCGTCCACGGCCACCACACCGTCTCGAGCGCGGCCGACGCGGCGAAGGCGCTCGAGCCCTTTGCCGGCCGTTTCGCCGAGGCGCTCTTCGCCGTGGGGCTGCTCGGGGCGAGCCTTCTCGCCGCGGCCATCCTCCCGGTCACGGCCGCCTACGTGATCGCCGAGACGTTCGGGCTCGAGAAGGGAATCGCACGGCGGCCGCACGAGGCGCCGGTGTTCGTGACCACGCTGACCGTGCTGCTCGTGGTGGGCGCGGCGGTGGCGATGGTCCCCGGCGTCCCGGTGATCAAGCTCCTCGTGCTCGTGCAGGTCGTGAACGGGGCGCTTCTGCCCGTCACGCTCTTCTTCGTCTGGCGGCTCGCGCGGAACCACGAGCTGATGGGCGAGCACCGCAACGGCCGCGTCTTCGACGCGGTCGCCGGATTGACGGTGCTCGCGACCGGCGCGCTCTCGCTCGTCCTCGTGGGACTGACGTTCGCGGGGAGGGCCTGAGCGGCCCTAGACGGTCTCGTCGCCGGCGTCCGACGTGCCCTCGCCGGGCGTCGGAGGCTCGGCGGCCGGCTCCGCCGGCATCGAGGGAGGCTCGGGCGCCGTCGCCGGCTCGGGAGCTTCGCTCGTGGACGATCCGCCGAACAAGCGCTTCAGCCAATTGGTCATGGCGGCGATGCTACAAGGCCCTTCGGAGGCGCGCTAGTAGCCTCCGTCGGGTGAAGCAGCTCTGGGCTCCGTGGCGACTCGAGTACGTCCAGCACGCGGACGACGGAGACGAGTGCGTCTTCTGCCGCGCCGCCGCACTGCCGGAGGACGAGCCCGAGCTCGTCGTCCACCGAGGCGAGCTCGCCTTCGTCCTGCTCAACAAGTTCCCGTACGCGTCCGGCCACCTCATGGTCGCGCCGTACCGTCACGGCTCGGCGTTCGACGACCTCGACGACGCGGAGGCGCTCGAGACGCACCGGCTGGCGGTCGCAGGGATCGCGGCCTTGCGCACCGTCTTCTCGCCCGAGGGGTTCAACGTCGGCTGGAACCTCGGACGCGTTGCCGGCGCGGGAATCGTCGAGCACGGGCACGTCCACGTAGTGCCGCGGTGGAACGGCGACACGAACTTCATGCCCGTCCTGGCGGACGTCAAGGTCATCCCCGAGCATCTCCTCGAAACTCGCCGCAAGCTCGCCGAGGCCTGGCCGTCGCGGTAGGGCCACCCGTGCGAACGGCTGGCGTCGGAGATCGCCCTTCGGGATAAGACGAGCGAGATGGTCGTAGACGTCGTAGCGGTGTTGGTCCTGCTCCTCATGGCCGCAGACGTCTTCCGCATGCTGTTCGTCGACAAGTAGGCGGCGTCGCCGCTTAGCGGGACGCGGTAGCCGCGGTCCGCGGGTCGAGCCAGCCGACGGCGAGGTCGGAGACGAGCATGAAGAGCACGACGATGCAGCTCGCGACGATGACGACCGCCGTGAGCACGTACGGGTCCGCCGCCTGAGTCAGCCCACCGAGGAAGTACGAGGCGAGCCCGCCCATGTAGAAGACGTAGTCGATCGCGAGCGAGGCGCCGAGAATCGCACCGATCTCGAGGGAGAGGACGCTCACGAACGGCGGAAGCGCGTTGCGAAGCGCATGCCGGTAGGCCACGCGTGTCTCCGTCAGCCCCTTCGAACGCGCGGTGACCGCGTACGGCCGGTGCAGCTCCGTCAGGAGCGCGGTGCGCACGTAGCGGCTGTAGAGCCCGATCAGCCCGAGGGAGAGCGTCAGAACCGGCAGCGTCATGCCGCGGAGCCAGATCACGAAGCCACCGGCCCTGGCGGGCGCCCCTTGGGCGACCGCCCCGGGCGGCAGTCCGGCTGTGACGCCCAGCAGGAACCAGCCCACGGAAGGGACCACCCAGCGCACGGCGACGGATGCGACGAGGAAGGCCGGCAGCGACCACGACATGTACGCCAGCGTGCGCAGCAGGTAGTCCAGCGGACGACCGGCGCGGCGGGCGGATGCGACACCCACCACCACTGCGAAGATGGCCGTAACGAGGAGCGCGCAGGCCATCAGCTCCGTCGTCACCTTCGCCGCGTCCAGAAGTTGCGCGTTGATCGGGAAGCCGCCGATGCCCCGGAAGCTGAAGCGGTGGCCGACGAAATCCGACAACCAGATCCAGTAGCGCTCGAGCACGGGCTTGTTCAGGTGGTACTGGACGGTCAAGACCTTGACCTGGTGCGCGCAGGGCGCGCCGCACATTCGCTGCTGCCAGAGCGGGTCGAACGTGAGCGCGAAGGCGACGAAGCCGAAGAACGACACCGCCCAGACGAGCGAGAGCGCGAGCGCGACCCGGCGAATGACGTAGCCGATCATCGGCTGCGCACCGGGTCGAGAACGTCGGCGAGCGTGTCGGCGGTGACGTTCGCGGCGACGAGCAGGAGCCCGAGCGCGACGATCGGGATCACCCAGAGCCACCACGGCGGCACGTATCCCGCGACGACCTGCTGCGGCTTTGCGGCGTTCGCGATCAGGCCGCCGAGCGTGGGCCGGTCGAACTGACCGATGGCGAAGCCGAAGAAGTCGGCGGTGGAGACGATCAGAATCGCCTGGCCGAAGACCGCGGTCGCGGCGACGATCACCGTGCCGGCCGCGTTGGGCAGCAGGTGACGGAAGACGATCCGCAGGCCGGACGCGCCGGACGCGCGCGCGGCCTCGACGAACTCGCGCGGCCGCAGCACCCGCAGGCTGGCCCGGGTCGCCTGCGCGACGTACGTCCAGAGGCAGACGCCGAGTGTGACCGACAACGCCCACGGCGGCACTGGGTTGTAGTGGACCGCGACGACGAGGTAGATGATGAGCGCCGGGACCGTGACGACGAGGCCGGTGAGCCAGCCGACCGCCGCATCGAGCGCGCCGCCCAGGTAGCCCGCGGCCGCACCGAGACAGACTCCGATCACTGCCGCCACAGCGGCAGCTTCGACCGCTACCAGCATGGTCTCCCGGACTGCCCACAGAAGCCACGTGAGCATGTCGTGCCCGAGCACATCCGTCCCGAGCAGGTGGCCTCCGTGCAGCGAAGGCGTGACCGGGTGGTTGATGTACTTGAAGAAGATCTGGTACTCGCTGTACGGGGCGATCGTCGACGCAAACACCGCCACAACCCCGTACGCCGACACGACGAGCAGGGCAGCCACCCCGACGGGCCGCCGCCGGAAGCGCGAGAGCGCCTGCAGCCACGGTCCGCGCCGTCGGAGGCGCCCGCCCCCCAGCGCCGGTGCCACCGCAGTTACGTCCGCACCGCTCACCCCCGTGCGCCGATCCTAGCGCGCTGCAGGGGCATTTTTAAGTTCGGGCACGGCGCGGCGAGCGGCGTATCTTCTGTGGCATGAGGCGTTTTTCGTTGGTGGTTGTGCTGGTCGTGGCCGCGGTCGGGCTATCCGCTGGGCCGGCCACCGGGCGGGCGGCTGAGCGCGCATCGGGGCAAGGCATCCCGGCGCTTCCTGAATCTCCTCCGGTGACCGAGCGTTCGAGCGCGGTGCTAGAGGGCGGCCAGGTCCCTGCACGGCGACGGTCCAGGCGGCGGTGACCGTCGGCGACAGAATCAGCGTCGGGTTCGCTCTCCACAACAGGTCCAAGAGCGCCGCCCAGGTCACCCTCTGGCCGCTCGATCCCTATCTGGTCCTGAGGGCCGCGGATGGCACTGTCTACGACACACGCGCGCCGCTCATGGGATGGCCGATGGTGACATCAGCCCCCATCACGATCCGTCCTGGGGCGACCCTGCAGGCGGGCCCGGTGGTCATTCCCGGGGTGCGGTGGAGAGGGCCGCTCGAGATCACACCAGGCTGCTCCGGGAAGACGCTGCCGACACTCGACGTGCGCGTGCTGGCGCTCGCGCCTCCGCCCGACGAGAGCGCCGCGGTTGCCGCGGTCGTGGCAGCCACCGGGCACCTGCTCGATCACTGCGCCCCCCAGACATCCGGAGCGGCGGTGGAAGGGAAGATCGACCCGCCGAGCGGCACCGCACCGCCGATGGACGCGAAGTGCTCGGTATCCGTCAGCTCCGACGGCGATTTCTGGGTGGCGCAGGCGCTGATTGTCATCCCACGCGACCTCCCGGACGTGCAGATCTATCAGCCGTACGAGACCCTGTGGCCCCTGACCGGCCCTCCAACGCCGCCGACGACCCCACCACCGCCCCAGGAGGTGATCGCCTGGGAGTTCGTGCTCACGGGAATCAGGGTGATCCCGGTGGCGGCAGCGGAAGTGGCCGTCAGTGACGCGACAGGCCAGATGGCCCCGTTCTGGGGCTGGGACGGCACGGGCTGGCAATCGATGGGAACCGGCTCGTGCGGCGGCGAGGGATTCGGCTTTGGCGGGCCGGGGCCCATCATCGAGTTCATCTCGGCTTGCGCTTACCCTCAGCCGGTCCGACCGGGCCACTGAGCGAAGCGGACGACGGGGCTCGAACCCGCGACCCTTGGCTTGGGAAGCCAATGCTCTACCAACTGAGCTACGTCCGCCGGTTGCGGCGATTGTAGCCCGGCCATAATGGATCCTCGAGACAGCGAGACAGGAGACTTCCATGCCGCACACCGAGCTGCACGAGACCGCGCGCGCGCTCGTCGCCGAGGGGAAGGGGATCCTCGCCGCGGACGAGAGCGACGGCACGATCAAGAAGCGCTTCGACACGATCGGCGTCGAGTCGACCGAGGAGAACCGCCGGGCGTACCGCAACCTCCTCTTCACGACCCCGGGCGTCGAGGAGTTCATCAGCGGCGTCATCCTCTTCGACGAGACGATCCGGCAGCGCTCCGACGACGGGACGCCGTTCCCGGAGCTGCTCGCCTCGAAGGGCGTCATTCCGGGGATCAAGGTCGACAAGGGCGCGAAGCCGCTCGCGCTCGCGGAGGGCGAGACCGTGACCGAGGGGCTCGACGGGCTCGGCAAGCGGCTCGAGGAGTACCGCGAGCTCGGCGCGCGCTTCGCGAAGTGGCGCGCGACGTACTCGATCTCGGATACGCAGCCGAGCGAGTACTGCATCTGGACGAACGCGCACGCTCTAGCCCGCTACGCCGCGTTGTGCCAGGAAGCCGGGATCGTCCCGATCGTCGAGCCCGAGGTGCTGCAGGACGGCACGCATTCCATCGAGCGGAGCGGCTTCGTCACGTCGCGTGTCCTCGCCGCGGTCTACACGGAGCTCTTCGACCAGCGCGTCGACGTCGAGGGCACGCTCCTGAAGCCGAACATGGTGCTCTCCGGCTACGAGGCGTCGAACCGCGCCGGCGTCGACGAGGTCGCCGAGGCGACGCTGCACACGCTGTCGAAGCACGTGCCGGCCGCAGTGCCGGGCATCGTCTTCCTCTCCGGCGGCCAGTCGGACGAGGACGCGACCGCGCACCTCAACGCGATGAACGCGCTTGGGCCGCATCCGTGGCAGCTGTCCTTCTCCTACGGCCGCGCGCTGCAGGCACCGGCCCTCAAGGCGTGGGGCGGCAAGGAGGATCAGGTCGAGGCGGGCCAGCGCGCCTACTACCACCGCGCGAAGATGAACGCCGCCGCGCGCACCGGCACGTACGCGCCCGAGATGGAGCGGGAGGCCGTGCCCGCCTGAGGGTTGACTCCGATCCGTACCGAGGCTAGGGTCGGCACCCACTGACGGCCCCGGACGCTCCGGGGCCGTTTCCGTTCTCCGAGGAGGTCACATGTATCGGCATGAGCTGCACTTCGTGCTGCGCTTCGGCGTGCGCGGAGAGTTCGACGAGCTCGCTCGCGCGCTCAATGCGCAGGAGTCCGCGCGGGGCTGGGCGCCTCCGCGGTTCTGGCACGCGACCGGCGGACGCGTCAACCAGCTCGTCATCGAGCACGAGTACGAGAGCGTCGAGGCATTCAGGTCCGAGAGGTCGGCGTTCCACGAGGACCCGGGCGAGGTGGGCGGCATCCTGGGCGGCCTCGCCGCCCTCGCGGTGCCCGGAACCGTCTACGAGTACGAATTCGACGCGATCAGCGTGGATCCCTAGACGCTCAGGTGTACTCGAACCCCGTGAGCGCCGACAGCTTCGCGAGCGACTGCTGCGCGACCACCCGCCGCACCGTTCCGGACCGCGACCGCATCACGATCGAGTCGGTGACGGCGCCGCCCGGCGTGTACCTGACGCCCTGCAGGAGCGAGCCTGTCGTGACGCCCGTCGCGGCGACGAAGACGTCCTCGCCCGAGACGAGGTCGTCGGTGCGCAGCACGCGGGCCGGGTCCAGGTCGGCCTCGAGGAGCCTCTGCCGCTCGTCGTCCGAGCGCGGCCAGAGGCGCCCCTGGATCCCGCCCCCGACGCACTTCAGCGCGGCCGCCGAGATCACTCCCTCGGGCGTGCCGCCGATCCCATAGAGCATGTCGACGCCGGTCCCCGGCTGGGCCGCCGCGATCGCAGGTGCCACGTCGCCGTCGCGGATCAGGCGCACCCGGGCGCCGGCGTCGCGCAGCTCGGCGATCAGCTCGTCGTGGCGGTCCCGCTCGAGGACGACGACGTCGACCTCGCGCGGCGTCTTGCCGAGGGCCTCAGCGACCGCGCGGACGTTCTCGGTCGGGCTTCGCTCGATGTCGATCGCGTCGATCGCGTCCGGGCCGACGGCGATCTTCTCCATGTAGAGGGCGGCTCCCGGAAAGAGCATCGTGCCGCGTTCGGCGACGGCGATCACCGAGATCGCGTTCGGCTGACCGAGCGCGGTGAGGCGCGTGCCCTCGAGCGGGTCGACCGCGACGTCGACCTCCGGCCCCTCGCCGTTTCCGACCTCCTCGCCGTTGTAGAGCATCGGCGCCTTGTCCTTCTCCCCCTCGCCGATCACGACGACTCCGCGCATCGCCACGCCGTCGAGCACGAAACGCATCGCGTCGACCGCCGCCTGGTCGGCCTCCTCCTTGTCGCCGCGCCCGATCCAGCGTGCGGCCGCCATCGCACCCGCCTCGGTGACGCGGACGAGTTCCAGCGCGATGTTGCGATCGGGGGCCTGCCGAGCGCTCACGGGCTCACATCCTTTCAGGTGCCTCGACCCCGACGAGGTCGAGGCAGCGGGCGATCACGGCCCGCGTCGCGCGGCAGAGGCCGAGCCGGAACGCTTCCTGCTCGCTCTCGAGCACGCGGTGCTCGTGGTAGAAGCGGTGGAAGTCGTCGGCCACGCGGATCGCGTACGCGGGAATGCCCTGCGGCCCGCGCTTTACCAGCGCGTCGGCGACGACCGCAGGCAGCTCGGCGAGCCGCTTCACGAGCTCTCGCTCCTCTGCGGCGAGCGGGGCGGCCGGCTCGGCGGAGACGCCCGCGTCGCCGGCGTTGCGGAGGATCCCGGCGATCCGGGCGTGCGCGTACTGGACGTAGTAGACGGGGTTCTTCTGCGATCGCTCGGCCGCGAGGTCGACGTCGAGTTCGATCGTCTGGTCGGGTCCGCGATTGACCAGGTACCAGCGGGCCGCGTCGACACCGATCTCGTCCATGAACTCGTCCAGTAAGACGATGTCGCCGCGGCGGCGCGACAGGCGGGTCTGCTCGCCCCCTTTGGTCAGGTTGACCATCTGGTAGAGGAGCACCTCGACACGACCCGGGTCGTAGCCGAGCATCCGCGCCACCGCCGCGTACCAGTTGCGCGTGCCGTGGTGGTCCGCGCCGAGCACGTAGATCGCGCGGTCGAAGCCGCGGTCGAGCTTGTCCACCAGATAGGCGACGTCCGCGGCCCGGTACGTCGCCGAGCGGTCGCCCGAGCGAAGCAGGACGCGGTCCTCGTCGTCGCCGTAGGCGGACGAACGGGCCCACAAGGCCCCCTCCTTCTCGTAGGTGTCGAGCCTCGGCAGGAGCTCCGGGAGCCGCGCTTCGAGCTCGCTCTGGCGGCGGAAGCTGTCGAAGTGGATCCGGAACCGCTCGAGCGACGTCTCGATCTCCTTCAGCATGAGGGGCACGGGATCGCCCTTGAGCGCGGCCAGGTCGTCGATGTAAGCACCGCGATACCCGTCCTCGGGAGGCTCCTCGCCCCGCCGGGCCGCCTCGACCGAGGCGCGGAAGCGGTCCATCTGCCCGCCCGCGTCGTTGTAGTAGTACTCGCGCTCGACCGCATGACCCGCGAGCTCATAGAGCCGCGCGACGGCGTCTCCGTAGGCGCCGTTGCGGCCGTGGGCGACGTGCAGCGGCCCGGTCGGGTTGGCCGAGACCATCTCCACCTGCACGCGTTCCTGCGGTTCGGCGGCGCGCGACCCGTACGCGTCGCCGTCCGCGAGGATCTCGTGAAGGGCAGAAGCGAACCACTCGTCGCGGAGGAAGAGATTCACGAAGCCGGGCCCGGCGACCTCGGCGCACTCCACCGCCTCCAGGCGCGCGGCCGCCTCCGCGATCTCGGCCGCGATCTCCCGCGGCGCCCGCCGCCGGGCTCCGGCCAGGCGCAGGGCGACGTTCGTGGCGTAGTCGCCGTGCTCGGCCTCGCCCGGCCGCTCGAGCTCGAGCTCGGCGCCCGCTGCGGCCGACAGCTCGGCGGCGAGCGTGCTGATCGGGTCGGCAGCCATCCTCCTAGTATGTGGCCATGGAAGAGGACGGGCTCGACGTACCCGAGGGGGCGTCGGAGGAGCGGCGGCTCAACATCCAGATGCCGGCCGAGCTCGTCGGCGGCACCTATGCGAACTTCGCGAACGTCAGCTTCTCGCCGTACGAGTTCACGCTGACCTTCGCCCGGATCGAGCACGAGGTCGAGGAGGGAGACGTGCCGGGCGCGGTCGTCGCCAGGGTCAACGCCTCGCCGCGGTTCATCCCCGAACTCATCGCGGCGCTGCAGGACTCGTGGTCGAAGTACGTGACGCGCGAGGGCATCCGGAACCTGCCCGAGGCTCCCGGGCACGCCGACGACCCGGACAACTGACGCTTTCCCTCGTCCCGTCGTACGCCGTCCTCTGCGCCGCGCAAGCCGCAACCGCGGCGGCGCCCGCGCGGCGAGCACGGGCTCGCGGGCGCAGCTGGGTCTGGCTGGCCGTGCCCGCCGCGCTGCTCGCGGCCGGGGTCGCGATCGTCAACTTCGTCCCGCAGGGGCCGCATGCCCTCGCGCTGCTCGCGACCTTCGGGACGCCGCTGCTCGCGGCCACCGGCGGGCTCTTCCGCGGCAGCGCCCGCTGGTGGCTCTGGCCTCCCGCGGCTGCGGGGCTGTGGCTCGTGGCCTGGCTGTCGAGCGGCCTGGTACGCGACGCTGCCGGGCTCGCGCTGATCGCCCTGGCCTGCCTCGCGGCGGCGTCCGCGGTGGCGGCCGTCGCGCCCGCGTGGTCCATTCGCGCCGGACTGGTCGGCCTCGCCGCGCTCGACGTCGTCCTCGTCTGGGGCACGACCGGCGTGCGTCAGGCGACGAACACGCTCGAGAACGTCCCGCTCCCCCACGCAGCGGGCATGTCCCTGCCGAGCCTCCAACAAGCGACGTTCGGCTCCGCGCTGATGGGCTGGCTCGACCTGCTCGCCCCCGCGCTGCTCGGCGTCGTCGTGGCGGGACGGCGGAAGCTCGGAGCCGCAGCGGTCACCGGCTTGGCCGCCGGCGCCTGGGGCCTCCTCCTCCTCGTCACCTCGGAGGTCGCGGCGACCGTGCCGGTTCTGGCCGGGTTAGCTTTCGCGGCTGCCCATGCGCGTCGCGGTCGTCTCCGACATCCATTCGAACCTGCACGCGCTGGAGGCGGTCCTCGCGGCGATCGACGCGGAGGCGCCTGACGAGCTCTGGTGCCTGGGCGACCTCGTCGGCTACGGGCCACGGCCGAACGAGTGCTGCACGATCGTTGCGGAGAGGGCCGACGTCTGCCTCGCGGGCAATCACGACCTCGCGGTGCGCGGGACGATCGATCTCGAGGAGTTCGGAGGCGAGGCCGCAATCGCTGCGCGCTGGACGCGGGACGTGCTCGAGACGCCCTCGCAGGAGATACTCGACGGGCTCGAGCCGGAGGGGACCGCTCACGGCGTCGCGCTCTACCACGGCTCGGCGCGCGATCCGATCTGGGAGTACGTCCTCAGCGATGAGGGCGCCCTGGCCTCGCTCGAGCTGGCTGAATCGCCGCTCGTTCTCGTCGGACACAGCCACGTCGCGCTGCAGGTCGTGGAGGCCGCAGGGGAGCTGACGGGCGGCGTGGCGCCAGCGGGCACGGAGGTCGAGCTCGACGCCGTGCGCGCCCTGCTCAATCCCGGCTCGGTCGGGCAGCCGCGGGACGGCGACCCGCGGGCTGCGTACCTCCTGCTCGACCTCGACGCGCAGCGCGCGAGCTTTCGCCGCGTGGAGTACGACGTCGAGCGGACGCAGAGCGAGATGCGCGAAGCGGATCTCCCCGAGCTGCTCGCCGGCAGGCTGGCGCTGGGCTTGTAGCGGTAGGCGGGCTAGGCGGCGGGCAGTGCGGGCGGCGCGAGCACGGGAACCGGCGCCATCGCGACGGGGGCGACCGCGGGAGCCTCGCGCTCCTCGAAGATCTCGATCCCCTCGCGGGCGAGCGAGAGCTGGACGTCCTCGCGCGCCTTCCAGATCCGCCACTTGACGGTCGCGAGCGTCACCTCGAGGGAGTCGGCGATCTCGGTGTACGAGAGCCCGACCACGTCGCGCAGCAAGAGCGCCATCTTGAGGTCGACGTTGAGGCGCTCGACCGCCCGCCAAACCGCGTCGATCGCCTCCAGCCGCTCGAACGGCGCATCGACAACCTCGAGCGGCGGGATGTCGTCGAGATCGACGACCGCGCGCGGCCGCCGCTCGGTCGCCCGGAGCTCGTCGAGCACCCGGTTCTTCGTCACCTGGAAAAGCCACGTGGTGAACTTCGAGCGCAGCGAGAAGCGCGGCAGCCCCTGGAAGACGCGAAGGAAGACCTCCTGCGTCAGATCCTCGGCGAGCGAACGGTCGCCGACCATGCGCAGCACGTAGTTGTAGACCGGAATCTGGTAAGCGCGGACGATGATCGAGAAGGCTCGTTCATCGCCCCGCTGCGCCTTCCGCAGTACGCCGTGATCAGGCTGGGGCAGCGACAAGGTGGCGCAGTATAGACCGAAAATTCACGGGATTTGTACGAGTTTTCCGCCAACCATCTCCGGCGGGGGCTCGATCCCGAGCAGACCGAGGACCGTCGGCGCGACGTCCGCGAGCTCGCCGTCACGCAGAGCGGCACCTCGAGCCGTGACGATCACGGGCACCGGATTCGTGGTGTGCGCGGTCTGCGGGCTGACACCATCGGCCTGGAGGAGGTTCTCCGCGTTCCCGTGGTCGGCGATCACCAGCGAGACGCCGCCGGCCCGCTCGACTACCTCGACGACGCGGCCCAGGCACTCGTCAGTCGTCTCCACCGCCTCCACGACC
>Ga0209810_1003000_pt1 | contig 18662 bp, 21 predicted proteins | sample Coa_R1_7_FD_187159 | JGI IMG/M metagenome (GOLD analysis project Ga0209810, IMG submission 187159) | Surface soil microbial communities from Centralia Pennsylvania, which are recovering from an underground coalmine fire - Coalmine... | ecosystem: Environmental > Terrestrial > Soil > Unclassified...
CGCGAACAGCCTGTCCCGCCTCAAGGAGAACGCGACGCAGGCGATCACGGCCAGCGTCAAGGACGCGCTGCAGCTCGGCTGCTCGGCGATCGGCTTCACGATCTACCCCGGCTCCGACGCGGCATTTGATCAGATGAGCGACATTGCCGAAATGGGCCGCGAGGCCCGCTCGCACGGCCTCGCCGTCGTGATCTGGTCCTATCCCCGCGGCGGCAACCTGTCGCGGCCCGGCGAGACCGCGATCGACATCTGCGCCTATGCCGCGCACATGGCCGCCCTGCTCGGCGCCCATATCATCAAGGTCAAGTTCCCGAGCGACCACCTCGAACTCGACGCGGCGAAGAAGGTCTATCTCGACCAGAAGATCGACATCGCCAGCGGCGCCGCCCGCATCAAGCACGTCGTGCAGTCCTGCTTCAACGGCAAGCGGCTCGTCGTTTTCTCGGGCGGCGAGGCCAAGACCCTCGACGACGTCTACAACGAGGTGCGGGCGATCTATCACGGCGGCGGCAACGGCTCGATCATCGGCCGCAACACCTTCCAGCGCCCGAAGGCCGAAGCCCTCGACATGCTCAACCGCATCATCAAGATCTACAAGGGCCAGGATTAACCCCTTCCTGGGGCCGTCACCCGCGGGCCTGACCCGCGGGTCTCGGGAGCGGTCGCGAGATGGCCGGATCAAGTCCGGCCACGACGCATTTTTCGGGATGATCAGAGCGGATGCAGTCTCGGGAAGAGGAGCGGGGGACGACGCGGCTGTACCTGATCACGCCGCCGGCGCTCGACCCCGACCCGTTCGCGAAGGAACTGGAGGAGGCGCTGGCGGGCGGCGATGTCGCCTGCCTGCAATTGCGGCTCAAGGACGTGGACGACGACATGATCCGCCGCGCCGCGCGGGTGTTGCGGCCGATCGCGCAGGAGCGGGGCGTCGCGTTCATCATGAACGACCGCCCCGACCTCGCCGCCGAACTCGACTGCGACGGCGTCCATGTCGGCGAGGAGGACATGCCCTACGCGAAGGCGCGCGAACTCATGGGGCGCGACCGCATCGTCGGCGTCACCTGCGGCGCCAGCCGCGACCGCGCGCTGACCGCCGCCGAGGCCGGCGCCGACTACATCGCCTTCGGCGCCTTCTTCCCGAGCGGCACCAAGGCCGCCAAGCACCGCGCCGACCCGGAACTGCTGCGCGACTGGTCGGAGACGACGGTGGTGCCGTGCTGCGCCATCGGCGGCATCACCCAGCAGAATTGCGGCCCGCTGATCGAGGCGGGCGCCGATTTCCTCGCCGTCATCGGCGCGATCTGGTCGCACCCGCAGGGGCCACGCGCCGCGGTCCGCGAGTTCAACGAAGTCTTCGCCCGCCACAACCGCGCCCACCGGCACGGCTAGGATCAGGTTCTGGCTGTTTAGAATGTCATCCCGCGAAAGCGGGAAGCCAGGACCCACGCTCCGTTATCGCCCCTGGACCCCCACCTTCGCGGGGGTGATGGAAAGAGTGCACGCGATCGGAACGCGCTCCTAAAGCGAATTGGCCACCCGCACCTCGCGTCTCCGCACGACCGGCAAGAATTGCCGCTCAGTCGGGTGTCAAACGAGCACGCTCCGCTTCAACCGCGGCTAGACTAGCAGCGGCGGAAGGCTCTCTTTTACCGTTCGCCAGACCCGCTGTTCGAGAACGTCTTCGTATTGGTGGCGATAGATGTTGCCGGCCGATGCGATATCGCTCCACGGGATTTCAGGATGCCGGGACTTCAGTTCATTCGGCAATCGCCGCGACGCCTCGGAAACGATCTCCAGGCATCGAACAACCGCAATAGAAGGTGCGCCGGTCGTCGCGAAAGGACGTGTAGTCCAGATCGCCGATGAACTGCTGGGCGAGGTGCAGGTTTTCGGCCATGTCGAGAAGTGCGCCTTGCGGCGGTCTGGGCGCGATGTCAGAACGCATACGGGGCGTCTGCTGCGGCGGGCTTTCTCAGATAAAGCTTCAGCGCATCCCGGTCGATCACATCGACCCGCCCCGGAAACAGGCTCGTGATATACTGTTTGATCCCCGCGTATGCGAACAGATCGATCGGAGCCTGCGGATCCAACTCGATCAGGATGTCGATATCGCTGTCGACGCGAGCAGTGCCGCGGGCAACGGAGCCGAAGAGCGCGGCTCGGCGCACGCCGCGCCGTCGCAGCTCATCTGCGTGCGCCCGCAACATCTCGATGACCTTGTCTTTGTCCATTGGGTTCGCCGCGAACGACATTTTGCTCCAACAGGTCGGCGCGACGAATGGCATCCTCAAGGCCGCGCCATCGCCGCGCGCATCTTCTCGAAGCCTTGGGCGAGGTCGGCGATTAGGTCTTGCGGGTCTTCGAGGCCGATGTGGAGGCGGATGCCGGGGCCTTCGGCGTCCCATGTCGTGGCGGTGCGGATGCGCTCGGGGTACATCGGCTGGATCAGGCTCTCGAAGCCGCCCCAGCTGGCGCCGATGCCGAACAGGTCGAGCGCGTCGATGAACGCCGTCACCGCCGCCTTCGGCGCCGGCTTCAGCACGACCCCGAACAGCCCGCAAGCGCCAAGGAAGTCGCGCTTCCAGATCGCGTATCCGGGGTCCTCCGGCAGCGCCGGGTAGAGCACCCGCGACACCTCCGGCCGCGCCTGCAGCCAGCGCGCCACCTGGAGCGCGTTCTTCTGGTGCCGCTCCAGCCGCACCGACAGGGTGCGCATGCCGCGCAGCGCGAAATACACGTCGTCCGGGCCGGCGCAGTGGCCGAGCTGCGCCATCGCGCTGCGCACCGGCAGAAAACTCTCCTCGTTGGTGATGACCGCGCCGAGCATCACGTCGGAATGGCCGCAGATGTATTTGGTGGCGGCGTGGATCGACACGTCGACCCCGTGCTCGAACGAGCGGAACAGGTAGGGCGTGCCCCAGGTATTGTCCATCAGCACCTTGGCGCCGTGGCGGTGGGCGACGGCGGCGATGGCTGGGATGTCCTGTATCTCGAAGGTCAGCGAGCCGGGCGACTCGCAATAGACGACCTTCGTGTTGGGCCGCATCAGCCGGGCGATGCCCTCGCCGATCAGCGGGTCGTAGTAGGTCGTCTCGACGCCGCATTGCTTGAGGATGCCGTCGCAGAAGGCGCGCGCCGGCCCGTAGACGGAATCGACCATCAGGCAATGGTCGCCGGCGCCGAGCAGCGCCTGCAGCGGCGCCGTCACCGCGGCGAGGCCCGAGGACAGCAGCATCGCGCGATAGCCGCCCTCGACCCGCGCCAGCAATTCCTCGAGCGGGAAGGTGCCCGGGGTGCCGTGCAGCCCGTAGCGCACGCCGGTGAAGGGCGGCGCGGCGCGCTTCGCCTCCCACTCCGCGACGTTCTTTGAGAGGATCGTCGAGGCGTGGTAGACGGGCGGGTTGACCACGCCGTAATTGGCCTCCGGATTGCGGCCGACATGGGTCAGCAGCGTGTCCTTGCGGTAGTCGCGAGGCCGGTTGTCGTTCTTCATATCACAGGCTCCGGGCGCCGGTTTTGGCGGTCGGGGGCGACTTTACATTGCTTTGCGAGCGACCGCACAATTCCGCGGGACGGCGACGGCGGCTCCGCGCCGCGCCGTCGGAGAACCTTCGATGTCGACGCTCGGGCTCTTCGTGCTCGTCCTCAACTTCGCGATCAGCTGGGCCAATGCCCGCACCAGCGGCCTCGTCTGGGTCGAGTCGAAGCATATCGGCGGCTGGATCCGCTTCATGACCTGGATGGGCTGGCTGATGTCGGCCCTCGGCTTCACCTGGTGCTACGTCATCGTCCTCGCGCTGTTCGCGCGTTCCGGCGGCTACATCGACGACCGCGGCTTCGATGCGGCGCTGTCGCTCGGCTACCTGATCGTCATCCCCGGCGTCTTATTCTCAGGGCTGTTCATCTGGATCGACTCGCTGGTCGTGGCATGGCGGCAGCGCGATCTGCCGAGCATGGGGGTCGCCGCCTGGAACACCTTCGCGCAGGCCTACAACACCTATTCCGCCATCGAAGGCGTCGGCGGCGCCGCCAAGTCGGTCGGCTCGCTGTTCAGCGACGTCGATGCCGACGACATCAAGGGCGTTGCCGTCATCGCCGTGATATTGATCGTGCTGGCGGCTATCGCCGGCGGCTTCATCACGACCGAGCTGATCCGCCGCCACTACGCCGCCTCGCGGCCGCTGCCGGCGCATCCCGCGGCGGCGCCCGCCTGAGGGAGGTGACGATGCCCGAAAAGCTCACGGTGGTTCGCCACGAGGAGCGGCCGACGGTGCCGTTCGTAGGGGGCGCCTCCTACTGTCCCGTCATCGGCGACGACAACGGCGCCGGCGTGCCGCTGCGCACCGGCATCCAGACCTCGCCGCCCGGCTATGCGACCCGCGAGCACTCGCACCCTTATGTCGAGGTGCTGACGGTGCTGGAAGGATGCGGCGAGGCCTGGCTCGACGGCGAGCCGGGGACGGTTGCGATGGAGCCGGGGGTGACGCTCTCGATCCCGGCCAACCGGGTGCACGGTTTCCGTGTCCTCGGCGATCGGCCGCTCGTCACCTACGGCATCCACGCCTCCGGCAAGCGCATCGTCCATTACCGCGACGAGGGTGAGCACCTTTAGACGAGCGTCCTGGCCGGGCTCGCCCCGGCCATCTCCGGACAGTCCCCGAGATTCGCGGGTCAAGCCCGCGAATGACGGCGATATAGGGAACGGCTCGAGCGCTTTCAGCCGTCGCGGCTAGGCTCGACCCTCTGCTCGTGCCGGCGGCGCAGAGCTGACCCGCTCTTCCCATCGGGCCGCGGCCGGGCCACACTCTTGCCGGATCGGTCATCCGAAGGGAGGGAGCCATGGACATCCGCCGCATCGACATCACCCAGCCGCCCGGCCCGCGCATGAGCCGCTGCGTCGTGCGCGGCGACACTGTCTATCTCTGCGGCCTGACGGCGGGCGACACCAGCCAGGACGTGCGCGGCCAGACCCGCCAGATCCTGGAACGCATCGACCACTATCTCGGCCAGGCCGGCACCAGCAAGTCGAACCTCTTGACCGCGAACTTGTGGATCAAGGACATGGCCCTGTTCGCCGAGATGAACTCGGTGTGGAACGAGTGGGTCGATCCGCAGAACCCGCCGGCGCGCGCCTGCGTCCGCGCCGACCTCGCGCGGCCCGAGGTGCTGGTCGAGATCATGGTGACGGCGGCCAAATAGCCTGCCGCTGCATTCTGCGCAGGCTGCCGCACCGCCTGCGGCTGACCCGCGTTCAGGAACGCGTAAGACGGTAGCGGGCCTCGGTCGTGGCCGGGCCGTTGCTGGCAACGACGCCGCGTCCGATCAGGTCGAGCAGGTGCGCCAATACCGAGCGGCCAGCGGCGCGATGCAGGCCCGGCGCTATGCCGACATAGAGCCTGTCGACGATTGCGTCGATGCGGTCGATGCCGCCGGCGAGGCATTCGAGGATGCCGGCTTCGCGCTCGCGGCGGTGCGCGATGAAGGCGCGCACATGCGGCTTCGGCTCGGTGATCGCGGGGCCGTGCGTCGGCCAGTAAATGCGGTCGTCGCGGCGCAGCAGCTTGTCGAGCGAGGCCATGTAGGCGGCCATGTCGCCGTCGGGCGGCGCAATGACGCTGGTGGACCACCCCATGACATGGTCGCCGCTGAACAGAACCCCCGAATCGGCGAGCGCAAAGCAGAGATGATTCGAGGTATGGCCGGGGGTGTGGACGGCCTCGAAGCGCCAGCCGGGTCCGTCGATCGTGTCGCCGTCACGGACCGTCACGTCCGGCATGAAATCCCAATCGCCGCCTTCCTCGACCGCGGTCTCGCCGCGCCTCCCGCCGGCGTGCGGCCCGAAGCCGTAGGTCGGGGCGCCCGTCGCCGCCTTCACCGCCGCCGCCGCCGGCGAATGGTCGCGGTGGGTGTGGGTGATCAGGATGTGGGTTACGCGTTCGCCGGCGAGCGAGCCGAGCAGCGCGTCGATGTGCTCCGGCAGGTCCGGGCCGGGGTCGATGACGGCGACCTCGCCCGTGCCGACGACATAGGTGCCGGTACCCTTGAAGGTGAAGGCGCTGGGGTTGCGCGCGACGATGCGGCGCAGTCCCGGCGCCACCGTTTCGAGGCGGCCGTATTCGAAGCTGAACTCGCGGCGGAACGGGATCTGGACGGCCATCGGCGCCTCCTCAAGCGGCGATCATAGCAGCACAGGCGGCGGCGCCTGCGCTATTGTCTCGGCCGGGGACGGCAGGGGGAAGGGAACCGCAGTGCGGCTCGTTCAGATTTCCGATACGCATTTGAGCGCGGTGAAGCCTCACTTCGCCGCAAACTGGGAGCCGCTCGCGGCGTGGATCGTCGCGCAGCGGCCCGACCTGGTGATCCATACGGGCGACCTTACCGTCGATGGTGCGGGGACCGATGCCGATCTCGGCCATTGCGTCCGGCTGATGCGCGACCTCGGCGTGCCGTTCCGCATCATTCCCGGCAACCACGATGTCGGCGAGGCCAACCATCCGCGTCAGCCGGTCAACGCGGCGCGGCTGACGCGCTGGCGCGCCCATTTCGGCATGGACCGCTGGTTCGAGGATATCGGCGGCTGGCGGCTGATCGGCCTCAACGCGCTTCTGACCGGCAGCGGCGACGAGCAGGAGGCGTTGCAGGAGGGCTGGCTCGAAGGCGTGATGACCGCGGCCGGCGGCCGCCAGATTGCCTGGTTCCTGCACAAGCCGCTGTTTCTCGATGATCCCGACGAACCCGACACCGGCTATTGGTCGGTCAAGCCGGAGCCGCGGCGCCGCTGGCTCGACCGCATCCGGCGCAAGCCGGTCGCGCTGGTCGCGAGCGGCCATCTGCACAAAGCGCACCAGACCGCGCGCGACGGCGTCGCCTATGTCTGGGCGCCGTCGTCCGCCTTTCTCGTCGGTCCACAGATCCAGCCGGAGATGCCGGGCGAGAAGCGGCTCGGCGCGGTGCTCTACGAAATCGAAGGCGCTGCGGTTCGCACCCACATCGCCGAAGTGCCGGGGCTGCAGAGCTACTGGATCGACGACGTTGTGCAGGAGGTCTATCCGCGCGCCTCTTGAGACGGCGGCGGACGCGGGTCGGCGAGGACGCGCCACCAGGGGTAGGTCAGCACCATTGCGACGAGGCCCTCCGCTCCCGTCAGCGTCGTCGCCCACGGCGCCCCGATCGCATCCGCGAGAACCCCGAGGTGCAGAAAGCCGAGCGGGCCGACGCCGATGCACACGGAGAGGACGCCGTACATGCGGCTGCGCATGTTGGTCGGCGCCGCGAGGTAGACGAGGGTCGCCTGCATAATGCTGAAGCCGGCGCTCGATATGCCCGTCAGCAGCAGCGCCGTCGCCGCCAGCGCCGCCTGCGGCACCAGCGCAAAGACGATGAGGCCGGCGAGGTAGACCGTGGTGCCGCCGACGTAGAGCCAGATGTAGTGGCGCGGTCGCGCCCACACCGCGATCGCCACGGCGCCGGCAAAGGCGCCCACTCCATCCATGCTGGCGAGGACGCCGATGCCAGTGGCGCCGAGGTGCAGATTGTCCTGGCCGATGACCGGCACCATGCTGGTGAACGGCCAGCCAAAAAGGTTGTAGATGACGGTGATGACGAGGGTGCCGACGAGGCGCCGGTCGCGCCGCACCAGCACGAAGCCCTCAATCATCCGCGCCAAGGCGCCGCGGCCGCCGGCGGCGGCGCTGTCGCGGTGGCGCACCTGCAGCGCCGCGACGAGCGCGATCAGGTAGAGCGAGACGCTGACCGTGAAGGCGCCGCCGATGCCGGCGCCCGCAAGCAACAGGCCGCCGATTGTCGGGCCGAGCATGCGGCTGGCGTTGTTGGCGCCGACATCGACCGACATCGCCGCGCCGACCCCCTCGGTGCCGACGACGTCGCCAATCATGACGCGGCGGACGGGGTTGTCGGTGGCCCAGCCGACGCCGTTGCAGAAGCTCGCGACCGCCAAGTGCCACACGGCGAGCTGTCCCGCATAGCTCAGGATCGCCAGGCTCAGCGATGTCGCGAGCATCAACAGGATGACGATGACGAGGGCGGTGTGGCGCTGCCACCGCTCGGCGACGGCGCCGATCCAGGCGCCGAACAGCGCCATCGGCACCATGCGCAGCAACGTCATCAGCGCCACGTCGAAGGCGGAGCCGGTGTGCTGGTAGACGAACACCCCGACCGCCAGCATTTCGAGCCAGCGCACCGCGAAAATGACGAGCCCGACGAGCCACAGCCGGCGGAAGTCGGGCAGCGCCAGCGGCCCATGCGTCGGCGCCCACCGCCGCAGCCGCCCCACCAATCGCGGGCGGGCCGCTTCTACCAAGGCATGCTCGCAACCGGCCGGCGCGCAAAGGACGGCGATTCAACAGGCATCAAAAAACCACGGCGGAATGAGGTCACGGGATTTCCGCATCTTCCGGCGTTCCTCGCTGAAGGCGCGGCAGCCGCGGCCTCTCGATCTACGAAAGCCTGGATCGCGCCCGGCTTTCAAGGCTATTCCTGGAACAGCAAAGGGAGGGCGGCCGCATGGATCTCGGGATCAGGGGCAAGAAGGCCATCGTCACCGGCGGCACCCGCGGAATCGGGCGCGCCATCGCCAACCTGCTCGTCGCGGAAGGCTGTGACATCGCGATCTGCGCCCGCAACCGCGGACCGATCGACGAAGCCGTCGCCGAGTTTCAGACGAAGGGGGTGAAGGCGGCCGGCGGCGCCGTCGATGTCGCCGACATCGCGGCGCTGAAGCGCTGGGTCGGCGAGGCGGCGGCGGCGCTCGGCGGCCTCGACATCTTCGTCGCCAACGTCAGCGCCCTGGCGCAGGGAATGGACGAGAACGCCTGGCTCAAGGGCTTCCAGATCGACGTGATGGCGACCGTCTTCGGCATCGAGGCGGCGTTGCCGGCCCTTGAGAAGTCGGAAGCCGGCGCTATCGTCGTGGTCGGTTCGACGGCCATGGCCGAGGTTTATGGCCCGACCCGCTCCTACGCCGCGGTGAAGGCGACGCTGCTGCCCTACGTCAAGGGACTGGCGCGCAACCTGGCCGCCAAGAACATCCGGGCCAACGTCGTCTCGCCCGGCAACGTGTTCTTCAAGGGCGGCGTGTGGGACATCGCGCGGCAGCGCAACCCGGACTATTTCCAGTCGATGATCGCGCGCAACCCGACCGGCCGCATGGGCACCCCCGAGGAGGTCGCCAACGCCGTCGTGTTCCTCGCCAGCCCGCGCGCCAGCTTCATCACCGGCGCCAACCTCGTCGTCGACGGCGCCCTGACCCAACGGGTTCAGTACTGAGAGGGCCAAGCCTTACCGCTTGACGCACTGGTAGCGGGCGAATTCGGGCTCCTGATCGATCAGCCGGGCAACACGCTCATAGCGGGCGCAATGCGCGCGGGCGAGCGCAGTCGCCGGGCCAATGTCGCCGACATAATCGATCTCGGCGTAAGTGGCGTCGCCCGCCTTGAGGAGAGGGTGCGCCGTCTGGCACGCCACCGCAAGGGCCGCGACGGCGGCGGCGACCGCCGATCGGTAGGGTGCTAACCGGCGAACTCCTCGGTGCGGCCGCACGGTCCTCGCCTCGGGGTGGCGTCGAAAGCTGCAGATTAACGCGGCTTTAAGAGGAAAATCGACAGAGTGCGGCGATGAGCCCGGGCGGCGAGCGCAGTTCTTCGGTCAGAGACGACGGCGACGGCGCCCGCAACTACATCAGGCTCGATTCGAGCGCCCTGCTCGACGTGGCGGCCCGCCACCACCGGTTCTTGCTCGGCAAGCCCGGCGGCGCCCGCGCCAACCTCGCGCATCATGACCTTTCGGAGCTGTCGCTCGACGGCCTGAAGCTGGCCGGCGCCGACCTTACCGGCGCGCGGCTCCACGGCATAAGCGCCCGCCGCTGCGACCTCAGCGGCGCCATTCTCTACGCTGCCGACCTGCGTTCGGCGCGGCTGCAAGAGGCCGACCTGACGCGGGCGGATCTGCGCGGTTGCTGTCTGCGCGGCGCCGATCTGCGCGGGGCGAAGCTGAGCGACGCGGACATGCGCCAGGGAACCCTGGTGCGGCAGAGCGATGCGGGCCAACTGGCGCAGCTCGCGCCGAGCGGGGTCGAACTGGTCGTCGCCGATCTGCGCGGCGCCGACATGTCGCGCGTTCGGCTGGCCGGAGGGATCGCGGTGCAGGTCGATCTGACCGACGCGACGCTGCGCGGCGCCAAGCTCACCAACGTCGATTTGCGTAACTCGAACCTAACCGGCGCAGTCCTCGAAGGCGCCGACCTCAGCCAGGCCAACCTGTCCGGCGCGATCCTGCACGGCGCGATCCTGACCCAGGCCGACTGGACCTCGGCCAATCTTGCCGAGGCCGATATGCTCGGGGCCGTGCTCGACCCGGCAAGCCGCGAGGCCAGCCGGACCGCGCTCAACGTGTCGCGGCCGCTCGAAATCGACCCGATGGAGTTCGGCAGGCTCCTCGACGCGCACGAGCTTTGGGTGGCGAGTTCCGGGCGCGAGGGCCGCCGGCTTGAGATCTCCGGCGCCGATCTCAGCCGGCTCAGGGTCGTCGGGCGCAATTTGAGCGGCGCGATATTGACCTGCTGCGCCCTGATAGGCGCCGACCTCTCGGGCTGCCGGCTGATCCTGTCGAACCTTGCGTTCGCGGATCTGCGCAACGCTCGGCTGCGTGGCTGCGACCTGCGCGGGGTGACCTTGCGCCGCGCGTTTCTCTGCGAAGCCGATCTGTCGGAAGCCCAGCTCAACATGCTGCCGATGGCCGGCGCCGCCAGCCGTCAGCGCAGCGCCAATCTCGATCGCGCCCGCCTGTGGCGCGCCCGGCTGCGCGGCACGAACCTGACCGGCGCCATCCTGACCGGCGCCGACTTTGACGGCGCCGAACTCGAAGACGCGCTCCTGGCCGGCGCCGACACGCGCGGCGCCAAGCTTGCCGGCGCCCTCGCCGGCGGCAAGCCGTTCGAGGCGGAAGAACATCTCCCGCCGGATGGTTTCTCCGGCGACATCCGACGCCCCGCCGAGACGGCCGCGTAACGTCCTCCGATCCTGGTGCAGCATGAGGGTGGCGGGTTGCGCTTCGCTCCACCCGCCCTACACTTGCTCCAAGGTCACTGCGATGAATTCTTTAGACGGCATGAACCCGGTCAGGGAGCGCGCCTTGGAGCGGCTGCGGGGAATCGTGCTCGACGCGCTGCGCGGTCGCGATGCCGCAGTCTATCTGTTCGGCTCCCATGCCAGCGGCAACGTCCGCCACGCCAGCGACATCGACGTCGCGATCCAGCCGCGCGAGCAATTGCCGCCGGCCTTTTTTGCCAATCTAGCCGAGACAATCTGGGAAAGCACGATCCCGTATGAGGTCGACCTAGTCGATTTGCGGGAGGTAGGCCCAGCGTTCCGTGAGGCGGTGTTGCGGACCGGCGTCAAATGGCGGGACTAGACGAGCGGCGCGCTCGCCTGGAAGAACGACTGGCGGATGCTCAGGCCGCAATCGCCACACTCGACGAAGTCGTCAGCCGCGGTGACCTTTCCACGGTGGAACGGGATGGAGCGATCTTGCGCTTCGCCTATACCTTCGAGGCGATCTGGCGCGCCGCAGCGCTGCTGCTTTCTGTCGAGGAAGGCGTCGATGTCCGCCATACGCCAAAGGACGTAATCCGCGCCTGCCGCAGCGCGGGACTGCTGTCGGATGAGGACGCCGAGGCGGCGATCCGCGTCACCGACGACCGGAATGCGATCGTCCACACCTACAAGGAGGATCTTGCCGAAGCTCTTGGCGAGCGCCTTATCCGTCATGCCGCTCTGCTGCACCGCTGGCTGACCGCGTTGCGGGCAAGGGGAGGACCCAGCCGGACCTACCGGTTGTTCGAGCAGGCGATGGCGGAGCGCAAGCAAGTCGTCTGCCTGTACGACGGCTATCGGCGCGAACTCTGCCCGATCATCCTCGGGCACTCGCAGGGCGAAGAGAAGGCGCTGACCTACCAGTTCGAGGGCGAGGCTAAGGAGCCGCTGCCGCCGGGCGGCCAATGGAAATGCCTCTGGCTGTCCGGGGTGAGCGAGGTTCAGCTGCGCGACGGCCCGTGGCGCACCGGTTCACGACACATGAAGAAGCAGACTTGCGTCGAGATCGTCGATCTCGACGTCAATCCCAACAGTCCGTACAACCCGAAGCGCCGCCTCACCGAGCCTCCATCCTCACTTGCAGCTTCAGCCTCCAAGCGCCGCCGCGGCCGTAGCGGTGATGCTTGAGATCCTGATCGCGAAGTTAATGGGGTAGTTGTTATCGTCATGCCGGCGGAGGCCGGCATCCAAGTGTCCGACAATCGAGCGGCTGAGGAGTGGGTCCCGGCCTGCGCCGGGACGACGAAAGGAAGTCGGGACGAGGAAAGGAAGTATGGACGCGGTTCTTCGGCGAGCCGGATGTCGCGACCGAATGGGCGCTGCTCGAAGCGGGCGCGGTGAAATAGCCTTCGTCGGCACCGGCGGCGGGGGCATGATGGCCGCCGACCTATCCGCCGCCAATGCCGACCAAAGGAGGTTTCCGATGGCCCTCACCCTTTACTACTGCCCCGGCGCGTGCTCGACCGCATCGCACATCGCGCTCGAAGAGACGGGCGCGCCGTTCACCGGCGTCCCGGTCGCCCTCGCCAAGGGCGAACACCAGCAGCCGGAATACCTGAAAAACGTCAATGCCCGCGGCAAGGTGCCGGCGCTGAAGACGGACGACGGCGTGCTGACGGAGAACGTCGCGATCCTGACCTATCTGGCGCGCAGCTTCCCGAAGGCGGAGCTGCTGCCGGAGGACCCGCTCGGCACGGCGCGCTGCCTGTCGCACATGGCCTATCTGTCGAACACGGTGCACCCGACCTTCACACGCATCGCGCGCACCGAGCGCTTCGCGAAGGATCCGGCGGCGCATGAGCCGATCAAGGCCGCGGCGCGCGAGACCTTCTGGGGCCTCTTGCAGGAAATCGACGGCATCATCGACGGCAAGCAATGGGTCATGGGCGCGCATTACACCGCCTGCGATCCCTACACGATCGTGTTCTACGGCTGGGGCCAGCGGATCGGTCTGCCCGTGAAGGAGCTGAAGAGCTACACCGCCTGGAAGGATCGCATGCTGCAGCGCCGAGCCGTGCGCAGCGTTCTCGAACGCGAGCAAAGCCCGCTCTTGCAGAATTGATCGATCCTCCGTCGTCCTCGCGAAAGCGGGGACCCATGGCAACCGCTGCGGGATAAGCCCTGGGTTCCCGCTTGCGCGGGAACGACGATTAACGATGCAGGACAGGGACGATGGCGATACGGACGGGGAAGGCGTTTCTCGAGGCGCTGCGCGACGACCGGCAGATTTTCGTCGATAGCGAGCGCATCCACGACGTAACCGCTGATCCGCGCTTTGCCGGCGCGGCGCGGACGGTAGCCGAGCTCTACGACATGCAGCACGACCCGGCGCTGCATGACCGCATGACCTTCGCTTCGCCGTCGAGCGGCGAACCGGTTGGCCTCTCCTTCGTGATGCCGCGTTCGATCGAGGACCTCCTCCGCCGCCGCGCCATGGTGAAGATCTGGATGGACGCGACCTGCGGCATGTTCGGCCGCAGCCCGGACTTCCTCAACATCATGCTGACCGGGTTCGCGATCGGCGCCGACGCGTTCGGCGGCCGCGACAAGCGCTTCGCCGACAATGTGCGCAACTACCATGCGTTTGCGCGTGAAGCCGATTTGTGCATGACCCATACCCTGCTCAACCCGCAGGTGGATCGCTCCCGCCCCGTCGAGCGCCAGGAGAAGGACCTCGCGGCGCGCATCGTCAGGGAGACCGACGCCGGCATCGTCGTGCGCGGCGCCCGCATGGTCGCGACATTGTGCGCGTTCTCCGACGACATCCTGGTCATGCCCTCGACGTTTCTGTCCACGAATGCCGAGGCCGCGCCCTACGCCTTCGGCTTCAGCATCCCCGTCGCGAGCCCCGGTCTGCGCTTCATCTGCCGGCCGGCGGTGGTGCACCAGAACGCGGCGTCGCCGATGGATTTTCCGCTGTCGTCGCGGCTCGACGAGGGCGACGGCATGGCGATCTTCGACGACGTGCTGGTGCCGTGGGAGCGGGTCTTCATCCACCGCGACCCCGAGATGTGCAACGGCCTCTACCAGCGCACCCAGGCGATGCCGCAGGTCATGCACCAGACCTCGACGAAGAACCTGGCGAAGGCCGAGTTCATGATGGGCCTGGGCTTCGCGATCGCCAGATCGACCAACATCGACGCTCACCTGCACGTACAGGGAATGCTCGCCGAGCTGATCCAGCACGTCGAGTTCGTGCGCTCGTGCATAAGGGCAAGCGAGGCCGACGCCGAGACGCGCCCGGACGGGATCGTCGTGCCGGCGACGATGCCGCTGTGGACGGTGCGGATGATGTTCCCGAAAATGTTCATCCGCGCCTGCGAGATCATCCAGACGCTCGGCGCCGGCGGCCTCGTCGCGGTGCCGTCGCACGCCGAGCTTTCCGGCCCCGCCGCGGCCGACGTCGCGACCTATTTTCAGGCCGCCAACGCCGACGCGGCGAGTCGGGTCAAGCTGTTCCGCCTCGCCTTCGATACCGCCGTCTCGTCGTTCTCCGGCCGCCAGCAGCTCTACGAGCGCTACTATTCGGGCGATCCCGTCCGCCTCGCCGGCGCCCTCTACGCAATGTACGAGAAGGACAGCCACATCGACCGCATCCACCAAATGCTCGATGCGCTGGAGGCGAAAGCGACGCCGTAGGGCGGGTAAAACCCGCCACCGAAAGGCATAGCGGGTTTCACCCGCCCTACGAAGCGAACGCCGGCATCACCTCGGCGGCGAAGAGCTGCGCCGAGCGCAGCGCGTCGTTGTGGCTCATCGCGCCGAAGGCGAAGTCGCAGACGAAATAGGTGGCGCTCGACGCCTCCACCGCCTCGGCGACGTAATCCCGCGCCTGCGCCGGCGTGCCGGCGATGGCGTGGCCGCGGCCCTGCAATTCGTCCCATTCCTCCGGCAGCGACGCCTTCAATGGGAACGGCACGTTGTACTTGGCCCACAGCCGCTCCATGTTGCCGCGCCAGCGCGGATAGGCGCGGCGGGCAATGTCCCGCGCCCGCGCCTCGCGGTCGGCGACGACGAGGTGGCGGTTGATGCCCATCAGCGGCAGCTCGGCCTCGTTCCGGCCGAGCTTGCGCCACTCGCTCTTGTAGAGGTCGATGATCGCGCGCGCCGCCCGGGTGTCGCGCAACGTCACGATATGCGCGCCGCGCTCCGCCGCCCATGGGATGCTGTCCGGCCGGCTGGTACCGTACCACAGTTCCGGAAACGGCTTCTGCGCCGGCTTCAGCGGGATCGGCACGTGGTCGAAATCGTAGAACTTGCCGTGGAAGGTCAGCTCGTCCTCGATGAGGCCGATGCGGATGACCTCGTAGGCTTCGCGGAACTGCTCGGCACCGGTCGCGAAATCGACGCCGTAGAACCCGACCTCGACGGGGGAGATGCCGCGCCCGACCCCGTACAGAAACCGCCCGCCGCTCATCTGGTCGAGCATGCAGATCTCGTCGATGAGCCGCAGCGGGTGGTAGAGCGGCAACAGGTACACCATCGGCCCGAATTTGAGCTTTTGGGTGCGCTGCGCCACCGCCGCCAGGAACACGCTCGGGCTCGGCGCGTAGCCGAGCGGCGTGTTGTGGTGCTCGGCGAGGTGATAGGCGTAAAAGCCAAGCCGGTCGTACGCTTCGACAAGCTTGAGCCGCTTCTCGAAATGCTCGCCGAGCGGCAGCCCGCTATCGTCGAGATGATCAAAAACCCCGAAGCGCATCGCCTACCCCGTTCGTTGCCTCGTCCATCCCGTCACGCCTTTATCAGGTAAGTATCATGGCAACGATATCGACGAACCGCCGGGCCGTCTCGATCATCTCGTCGGCTTCCGCGATTTGTACGCTCGCGCCCGAACCGACGCCATAATCCGCTATCTCTTTGAACTTGTAAGCACGCGCCAGAAACCGGGTGTGTTCACGATCGATCGTGGGATCGTGTCTCGTTACTTGGGCAAACGCACTCCGAAGCCCGCTGTGGCTCTTCACGGTGCGGCCCGTGCGGGCGAAAATAAGGGCTTGCGCAGCATGGAAGGCCGCCAAGTACGCGGCGCGTGCAGCTTCCTCCGTGTAGCCCAACGTATCGAGAAGGTGCCGCGCTCGATCCAAATGTTGCCGCGCCCTTTCGAGGTAAGCCGCCGTCTCAGGCGTCACAGGTCGACGCCGTCCCGTCGCAGTTCATGCATGAACCCGGTTCGGTCGCGATAGCTCCCGGCTGGGAGAGGCAACGCATTGATAACGACGCCGGAATCATAAAGCATGTCCGTCTCGATATCCGCCAATCTGTTGATTTCAGCAGACAGATCGTTGAAGTCGTGAAGAAAAACCGCAACGTCGTAATCGGATTGGCTGTGCGCCTCGCCGCGCGCCCGCGAACCGAACAGCACAACTCGCTCGATGCGATCCCCGTAAAGCTCGTCGAGCGCGGCGCGAAAGCGTTTGAGGATGGCATCGGCAGCGGCAACTGACGGCACGCGCGCTTCCCTCATCAGTCCTGGATCATTCGATTTGCCGAACGGCCGCAGCGCTTCCGCCGCGTCGCGGTTCACGATGCGGGGTTTCAAGCTTTCGCTCGGCATTCCGCCTCTCCCAGCACTTTCAGTCGGCCAGCATCATGTCGCTGATCTTTTCGGCCGTCATCAGGGTCGGGAAATTTGTGTTGGCGCACGGGACGCAGGGGAAGAGCGAGGCGTCGACGACGCGCAGGCCGGCGACGCCGCGGACGCGGCCCTGGTTGTCGGTGACGGCCAGCGGATCGTCGTCGGCGCCCATGCGACAGGTGCAGGTGGCGTGCCAGACGCCGATGCCGGCGCCGCGGATGAAGCTCTCGAGCGCCTCGTCGTCGGTCATCAGCTGGTCGAAGCGATAGCCCTCGACGATAAAGCGGTCGATGATCCAGCGGCGCAGCCACTCCGGCCCGTCGAGCGCCTTGGCGACGAGCCGGGTGAGCCGCCGGTTCTTGTCGTTGACGACGCCGATCTGGCGCACCCGGTCGCTGTAGCTCGCCGGGAAAGGGTCGCTCACCGCCTCGCCGAGGGCGCCGCGCATATGCAGTTCGCCCATGCGGCGGAAGCCGTCCATCAGCCGTTCGAGGTCGCGCCGGTCGGAAAGCAGGTTGAACTCGACGATCGGCTCCGCCCGCCAGTCGGCCGAGGAAAGCCTCACCTGTCCCGTCTCCGACAATGTTTTGTAGACGCAGATCAGCTGCGATGCGATCTGCTCTCCGACCGCGTGCCAGGCGGATTTGCTGACGACGGCGACGAACATGTCGCCCGGCGCTACTCCGTCCATGCCCGAGGAATAGCGCAACGCCAGCAGGATATGCCGGCGGGTCATGCCATTGAGCCGGTGTTCCGGCTTCATGAAGGCGGAGACCGAGACGGAAGGGTGGTCCATCAGGCGCTGCCCCACCCCCGGCAGGTTGGCGCGCACGTCGATGTCGAGGTCGCGCAGCTGTCCGGCCGGGCCGATGCCGGCGCGCAGCAGGTGCGCCGGCGAGTGGATCGCGCCGGAGGACAGGATGACCTCGTTGCCGCGGAACTCGGTCTCCTTGCCCCGCACTAGCGCCTTGACCCCGACGCAGCGCAGCCCCTCGAACAGCAGCGACTGGACCTGCGTCTCGGTGGAGATCGTCAGGTTCGGCCGGCGCCGCGTTCCGGGGTCGAGATAGCCGATCGCCGCCGAGACGCGGCGGTCGTACAGGTTGGAGATCGTGATCGGGAAATAGCCGTCGCGGTACTCGCCGTTTTGGTCCTCGATGTATTCGTAGCCGGCGGCCCTGAACGCCTCGGCGACGGCCTTGGCGTGGCCGCACCACAGGTCGGGCCAGATACGGCGCACCGGGATGCGGCCGTCCTGGCCGTGCCAGGGACCGTCGAAATCCATGTCGCGCTCGACCTTCTTGAAATAGGGCAGCACCGCGTTCCAGTTCCAGCCCTGGGCGCCTCGCGCCTCCCACTCGTCGTAGTCGGTGGGCGCGCCGCGGTTGGCGAGCTGGCCGTTGATCGACGAGCCGCCCCCCAAGACGCGCGCCTGCTCGTACTTGCGCAGCGGCGGCCGTTCCTCCGGCCGGTTGTGCGACACGACCTGGGTGTGGACCTTGAGCTCGGTCCAGTGAAACCGAGGATCGAAATAGGCGGTGCCGGGATAGGAATCGAGGATTTCCGGCGGCACCTTGCCGTGCGGCGTGTCCTGCCCCGCCTCGCACAGCAGCACCCGATTGCCGCTCCGCGCCGACAGCCGGTGCGCCATCACGGAGCCGGCCGAGCCGCCGCCGACGATGATGTAGTCGTAGGTCATTTCCTGCCCCTTGTTCTTTTACTTTGCTTTACGTCGTCCCGGCGCAGGCCGGGACCCACCCGTCAGCCGTGAAAACGTTTGCAGCATGGATACCGGCCTTCGCCCGTATGACGGGCAGGGTGGCACCGGGTAAAGACAAATCACCCGTCCCGGTAGCGCTCGACCGCGGCGGGGTCGAGGTCGATGCCGAGGCCGGGGCGGTCGGGCAGCTTCATCGTGCCGTCGGGTTCGATCGCGAAGCGCTGCCGCAGAAGCTCGTCGCGCAGCCCATTCGGGTTCT
>Ga0209810_1003004_pt1 | contig 18647 bp, 19 predicted proteins | sample Coa_R1_7_FD_187159 | JGI IMG/M metagenome (GOLD analysis project Ga0209810, IMG submission 187159) | Surface soil microbial communities from Centralia Pennsylvania, which are recovering from an underground coalmine fire - Coalmine... | ecosystem: Environmental > Terrestrial > Soil > Unclassified...
GTGCGTCGGGCGACCAGGGCCCACATGGGCTGGGGCAAGTCGGCGAAGCGGATCTGGAACCAGCCCAGATGCACCGTGACCCGGCGCTGCCGACCTGCGTGGCTGAAGGTGGTTTGGAAACTGAAAGGCAAATAGGCACAGGCGGCCAGATCAAAGAGGTAGTCCTCTTCCCAGCGATCAAGCCGCTGATTGTAGACCTGGATGCAACGATTGTGCTGGGCGCGGAAAATGCAGTCGCTGGCAGGCAAGCTCTGCACGAGGCGGAAGAATTTCTGGTCATCCAGGCCACTATCGCCCACCAGCCACAATGGTAGGTGCGGAAAGAGGGCATGAGTGTTCTCGATGGCCTGCTCGATCTCGCAATTCTGACTGACAAAGTCGAGGGTGTAGCTGAACCAGCTGGCGGAGGTGATGACGGGTACCGGCAGATTGGTCACCGCTGCCGTGATGGCCGGATAGCCCCTGGTGAGCCGAGCCGACCCATCAAGGGCCGGGGGCGTACTTGTGTGGACGGTGGAGACGCCGGGCAGCTGGTGCGTATAGGGCTTCTCGAAGTTGACCGGATCAATGGCCACCACCAGCATCTCTGGCTTTTGCTGGGCTACATAGTGCTGGGCGAGCGTGTAGAGGCCCTTGAGTAAGATCTGCGAACTGAAGCGCTTCTTAGCTAAGAAGCCGTAGAAGCGTTTGGAGAGCGCCCACACCCCCTCCTGGCTACGTTGCCGTTGGCGGGCTATCTGCGTGATCACGGGGGATTGAGCGGCACTAATGCCTCGCAGCGCGAAGTTGACAACTTGCTTGAGTCGTTTGTCCGGCAGTTGCCGACTGACTGGCTCAACAAAGCGCTCGATCTCGGCTTCTAACTGGGCGAGCGGAAGCCTGGCAAGCAGGTCATTTTGCGCTATCGTACTCATGGATTCCTCCTTGGCTATGACTGAGGTCTTGGCTATGACTGAGGTGACTTCTTTCTTCACTTCTTTTCATAGCTCAAGGAGCTGGCTTTTGCAACCCTTGATAGTTTTGGGTAATCACCAGGTCTCTCTTCTTGTCATCTTTGAGGTTTCCGTGCTACACTCTGTAAAGGATATAGCCTGCTGTATGCTCTGGCTATGCCTGGAAATTATAGTACGAGGTTGAAATATGGCGAAAACAACCTTGATTTCCGAAATGCTCAAGTTTCATTTTGGAAGTAAGATTGTCTGTACCGATGGTGAGGATGGCGATTTAGCCCGTGTGGTCGTTGACCCCGCAACTCGGCGGCTGACGGCCATCGGCGTCAAACAGGGACGTATTTTCGGCAAAACCGTTCACCTGCCCTTCGATAGCGTTGATAATGCGACCAGTGATGGCGTGAGACTGCGCGTCTCGCTGGCGGATGTCGCTGCTGCCAGCAGTGGGCCGGTTGAGGGGGCGCGGCTGGATAGCAAAAGCAGTGTGGAACTGAGCGGCAGCGCGAGCAGGGGGACGCTGGAACTGGTCGCGGTGCATCCGGGCAGCGGCGAACTGGCCTATATCGTAACTCACAATCTGCGCGCCGGGCAGGATACGCTCATTCGCGCAGAATACATCACCTCCCTGGCGAACAGTCAGGTCAAGGTCACGATTCCACAGACGACGCTGGAACTACTGCCGCCCTACCGGCCCGATAGCGTCCTTCAGCGCGAGGTCGAGCGCACGCTATTTGCCGTCACAGCCCTGCATGTAGACCTGAAGGGCATCACCCTGCGCGTCCTTGACGGCGTCCTCTACATTGACGGCAACATCTCCAGTAAACTGCGCAGCGACATGGTGACAGACCAGGCGATGGGGGTGGAGGGTCTGCTGGAAATCAAAAATCGGCTCGTGGCCGACGATGTCCTGCAGGCAGACCTGGCACGCGCGCTGGGCGACGACCCGCGCACCCGCGACCTGCCCATCGGCGTCTACCCGCGTCTGGGCGTCGTGCGCCTGAGCGGCGCGGTGCATAACAACGGCCAGAAGGCCGCCGCCGAAGAGATCGTGCGCAACTTCCCCGGTGTCCGTTCCGTCATCAACGACCTCGTTGTCGACCCCAGAGCCGCCCTCCTGCGCGTCATGGCCCCATCCGAAGGCGGCAACACCGAAGATATCGTCCCCGGCAAGTGGGTTCGCCATACCGGCTAGTCTCATACCATGACCAACTATCCCTACCATGTCATGCCGTATGCTGGCTCCCCGTCACAGGTCGACAGCGCACCCGCCAGGGGTGGCCCTACTCTAGACGACGGCTCCACAAGCGGCACGAGCCGCCTGTATAGAGTAGGGCCACCCCTGGCGGGTGGCCTGCGCTGCCGGGTCGTATAAGAGGAAGCCGGCAGGCCAGCAGAGGGAGCTAGCATGCCGTAAGAGACTCGTTTGGATGGCTGAGTGGAACCAGGACGCAGTTGCTCTGCGCCCTGCCCTGCCTCCTCTCCTCAGCCTGACACATCCGAGGGTGCTTTTTTGATGCTATCACCGGCCATTTTGCTTGCAAGAGCATCCCGTTTACAACGAGGTACTCTTGCTCTTTGATTAGATTATTATAAGTTTTCTTTATTGCAGTGCTTTATTTGTAGATATCCCATGCCACGTATGCTATGATTTAAGCAAACCTTCCATACAATAAGCAAAGAAGCAAAACAGGTGATGGCTTGCTATGAACAAGTGGCCGGGACCTGTCATGCTGAGCGCAGCGAAGCATCGGCGTGGGACCATACCGCCTGCTTGCTCACCAGAGATGTTTCGTTGCGCTCAGCATGACAGGTGAAGGAGCCTTTTTTACAGCTTGCCATGAAACGCTGACGCGCCCATATCATGCTGAGTGCAGCGAAGCATCTCAGTGAATTCGCCCCTGTCGTAGATGCTTCGCTGCACTCAGCATGATATGGGCGCTTGAGGCAGGCGATGAAATGAGGAGAATATCATGGGAGATTTGCGTGTGCATGGAGCGACGGTGACGGTGAACGCGCCCGTCCATGAAGTCTATCAACTCTTCACGCACTTTGATCAGTTTCCGCGCTTTATGAAGTTCGTCAAAGAGGTCAAATATCTGGATAAGGAACACCGGCGCACCCACTGGGTAGCAGATGTCTTCGGGCATGATGTGTGGGATGCTGTCGATGAGGGCTGGATTGAGGATCGCCGCATTGGCTGGCGTTCAATCAGCGGGCTGAAGAATAGCGGCAGCGTCGAGTTTGGCGAAGCTGGCCCCGGCAGAACATGGATTAACGTGCAGGTAATGTATGACCCGCCGACTGGCTTCATCGGCGAGATCGTCAACGATCTGGCGGCGAGCAACCGTTTCGACGAGGCGTTGCAGGAATCCATGGACGAGTTTGCCCGACTGGTAGACAACGCGCCGCCTGGCGGGCTTGATCCGAACTCACCCAATTACGTGTTTGGTAGAAATGTTGCCCCGAACCCTTCCGGCGTCTCACATATGCAGGAGGCCGGGCCGGTGCTGGCCCCTGGTGAGCCGCAAGATATGGTGCGCCAGCCTGTCACCGGCAATATGATAGATGAGGGGATAACTCCGCTCGATCTGGGTACCGTTGGAGGTGGACAGATACCGGGTGCAGGCACGAAGATCGGTGAGCCGGCGGCTGCTCCGGTAACGCAGGCAACAAATCCTACCGATCACAACGTCATAGACCGTACTGCCCGCAGCAATCTGGGAGGGCGCAATCCGGGGCAGGAACAGTCCTCGATGGGTGATCGCGACGTAGATGCAACTGGTTCGCGGAGAAATGTGAACGAAACTGCGAGGCCGATGACATCGCGCGCGCCGGAAGTTGTCAATCGAGCGACCGGGCAAGAGAACAGCACAGCCAGCCGTATTGAGGATGTTGCCAGCAAGACGGGTGAAGCCAATCCTTCACAGCCACCGCACGAGGAACAGGGGTCCGAGCGGCGCCTGGGCGATTTCCTCAGAGAGCGTGGCTATGTGGGCCAGAATCCCAGGGTGATGCCCACCCATGAAGCCACACCCACCAATGAAGAGGAAAGCCGACCCCAGACCGTTCACACCCAGAACCCTGCCGAGACGGGGCATGAGGTGGAGTGAAGTCCCCTGACCGTGCCGCCGCAGGCCACCCGCACAGACCACCCGCATCAGGCCAGCCGCCAGGGGTGGCCCCAGAGGCGTTAACTGAAGGCCGCCGCAGGCCAGGCAGGCCAGCCGCCAGGGGTGGCCCTCCTCTAGACGATGGCTCCACAGGCGGCACGAGCCGCCCGTCTAGAGGAGGGCCACCCCTGGCGGCTGGCCTGATGCGGGTGGCCTGTGACGGTGGCCTGATGCGGGTGGCCTGCGGCGGCCTGAAGAGAATGGTTCTGAGGCCATCCCCTGGCGGGTGGCCTGCGGCGGGGGCCTATGGCCTCAGCGCCTGATCCAGATCGGCCAGAATATCGTTGATATCTTCGATACCAACCGAGAGGCGGATACAGCCGTCGGTGATGCCGATGTGCTGACGTTCGCTGGCGGTCAGGTCGCGGTGCGATGAGATGGGAGGGTAGCTTACCTGCGTCCAGGTATCGCCGAGCGTGGTGGCGGGAAGGCAGAGGCGCAGCGCGTCCATAAAGCGGAACGCGGCCTCGCGTGTCTGCTCTTTCAGCTCAAATGAGAGCAGGCCGCCGTACTGCGCGCAGGCCAGCAAGCGGGTTGCCAGCTCGTGTTGTGGATGGTCAGGCAGCCCTGGATAATAGACACGCTCGACGGCGGGATGCTGTTGCAGGAAACGCGCCGTTTGCAGGGCGTTGGCGCAGTGGCGCTGCATACGCAGGGACAGTGTGCGCAGACCGCGTACCACCAGATAGAGTTCAAAGGGGCCGGCCATTGCCCCCAGCATGGTGCAGGTTGTGCGCAACTGATCGAGCAGCACGCGCTTCGCGCTGACGACCACGCCAAGCGTGCTATCACCATGGCCGCCCAGGTATTTCGTCGCGCTATGCACCACCAGATCAAACCCATGCTCGATGGGCCGTAGCAGGCAAGGCGTTGTGAAAGTGCTATCGATGACGCTCACCGCCCCCACTTCCCGCGCGGCGGCGCTGATGGCATCCACATCGATCACTTTCACCAGCGGATTTGAGATGCTTTCCACGAAGATGATATCCGGCTCCTCCTGGCGGATAAGGTTGGCGGCATCGCTGCCGTGCAGGTTATGCAGCACGACCTGCACGCCCATTGGCGCAAAAATCTTGCGCAGCAGGCCGATAGACGAGCCATAGATATCGCGCGCGGCCACGATCTTCGCGCCGGGAGCAAGCCCTGCCGCCAGCAGCGCGGCGTGAATGGCGGCCATGCCGGAGCCGAAGGCTACCGCGCCAATGCCTGCTTCGGCCTGCGCCATCACCTGCTCAAATTCGCTGGCGTTCGGGTTGCCCTGCCGCGCGTAGACATAGCTCGCTTCCCCCGCAGCAGTAGTGCCGCTAAAGGCCGCGTCAAGCGCGACAGCATTCGCGTGTACGTAGGTGGTACTGGTGTAAATTGGCTGTACAGATGGGACACCGGAATCGCCTGTTGGCTGGCCTGCGCTTTGACACGTACCTCCATGAACCAGCAGCGTTTCCAGTGTCCAGGATGGAGTAGGTTTTTCTTTCATGCGATACCTCGTGCGGGTGAAGCGATCAAAGACCTTCCCAGATTCCCCAGCGCCAGCGAGGCGCAGGCATACAGGCCTGGCAGCCAGTAGGGAACGCCAATGAAATCAGGATGAACATACACAAAAGCCCCTGCTGCGACCAGCCACATTTCGATCAATGTGCCGGTAATGGCCGTGATGAGGGCGAGCAGCAGATTTTGCCAGCTTCGTCCGGCCAGCAGCCAGAAATTGAGATAGATCAGGCACAACAGCGCGACCTTCTCTACCGAGAGCAGGGCGGTGGCGCTGATCAGATAAGCCAGCACTAACCATGATAGTTCGGCCACGCTGACCACTAGTCGGCGCGGGCGTCGCACCTGTCCCAGTAAGGGAGCGACCAGCGCGTGCGAATAGCCGATGGCGGCGGCAGCAGCTCCGAAGAGCAGCGGCACCCACCAGGCAATGCCGACAAACTCCGGCCCCGGATAGTGTTCGACTCCGCTCTGCACGTGAAACGCATCCAGCGCGGAGCCGATAGTCGCCCCCAGCGCGAAGAGCCAGAGCAATGCAACGCCGTTTTTCATATAGCCATAAATTCTCTTGCTATGTAAGGTCAGGGTGTACAGAGACGGTTAAGATAACGAAGGGAGGCGAGCAATTCATCGATGGGTGGAAGGTCAGCTTCCTGTTCCGCCGTCCACTGCTGGTAGAGGGCATTGTACCGGTCTGCCAGCACGATAGAGGGGTGCAGGGTGCCGTTGGCCTTTTCCCATTGTGTATAGCGCGCGATCACGTCTCCCTGCGGGTTGCCGAGCAGGGGGAACGGCAGGTGCAGCTCTGCGCGCAGATTGTTGATGACCGGATCGGGCGTAATTACCAGGATCGAGCAATCCTCTTCGCGGAAAGCCGCGTAGTGCCGCGCGAACTCACGCAGCAGGCCCCGTGTCTCGCTCGATGAGATGCTGCGCGTAAAGAGTAACACAAGGTGTTGCCGTTGCTTATAATTCCAGGGACTGTACATCATACCATCCGCATCCGGCAGGGAAAAGGACGGGATAAGCTGGCCCGGTTCCAGTAAGGGTTGAGCGGCTTTGTCTCTGTCTGTCATCGTGTCCTCGCTTCTATCGAAATTGCCAGTGTTTATGATGCTCTGTGCCTGACATATGTAAGACATCTTCTCTGATCTGCCAGGCAATTTCTTTCGTGCTATGATATTGATTGTACCGCATAGAAGCGGACTTTGCTCTCGGATGAGAGGGTTCGAGATGCAATATTTGCTATCTGAGAAAAGGAGCTTTGTATGACGGCATCCAGTCATTCTCCCTTTGACACGACGCTCTCTGGCGAGGAGATCATGCGCCAGTTTTTCCCCACTTCGCCCTATGTTGCCTATCTTGGCCTCCAGCTTACGGAGATGCAGCCGGATATGGCGGTTCTCACCATGCCATTTCGCGATGAGCTGGTCACAATTGGCGCGACGGTGCATGGCGGCGCAGTTGCCTCGCTGATCGATACCGCCGCGATGGTCGCGGCATGGTCAGGTGCGACTGTCCCGGCCAACGGTCGGGGAACCACTGTCGGCCTGACCGTCAACTATCTGGCCGCCGCGCAGGGCGAGGATCTCAAGGCCATTGCTCGTGTGCTGCGGCGCGGGCGCAGCCTGGTCTATCTGGATGTCGAAGTGCAGACTCTGGCAGGAATGCTGGTGGCGAAGGGTCTGGTCACCTACAAGCTTGGCTGAGCGGAAAATTGCGGTCGAAAAAAGTGCTTGCATTCGGCACCGGGAAGACGCATAATAGAGATGGTCTGGAAATTTGTCTGGGAGGTGTTCTAAAAAGCGACCATGAAAGGAAAAATGACGGCGGCCCTCAAAGCTGAGGCGGCGCCGGGAGCGTCGTTTGCTCGTGTTGATATTCCTCAAATCGGCCCGCGTGATGTACTGGTGCAGGTGAAAGCCGCCTCTATCTGCGGTACAGACATGCATATCTATGAATGGGATGCATGGGCGCAGAGCCGGATGAAGATTCCCCGTATCTTCGGTCACGAGTTTGCCGGTGAGATTGTAGAGACCGGCAGGGAAGTGACCGGCCTTTCCCCCGGCGATTTTGTGGCGGCAGAGACCCATATCACCTGCGGCCACTGCTACCAGTGCCTGACGGGGCAAGGGCATATCTGCCAGAATGTGCAGATCATCGGCGTTGACCGCGACGGCGCGTTTGCCGAATATATCGCCATTCCCGCCAGCGTGGCCTGGAAAACGGGCAAAGAGATCGATCACAGCGTAGCCTCTATTCAGGAGCCGTTTGGTAACGCCGTGCATGCCACCTACGCGGGCGAAATTGCCAACAAGACGGTGGCGGTCTTTGGCTGCGGGCCGATTGGCCTGTGGGCCGTCGGGCTGGCGCACATGTCCGGGGCCAGCAGCGTCTTCGCCGTTGAGCCGAACAACAAACGCCTCGATATCGCCACGCGCATGGGCGCCGACTACACGCTCAATCCCCGTGAGATCGATGCTGTGCAGCGTATCCTGGAGATCACCGATGGGCTGGGGGTAGATGTTGTGCTGGAAATGTCGGGCAACCCGCAGGCCATTCGTCAGGGCTTCAAGGCGCTGCGCAACGGTGGTCGCGTCTCCCTGCTGGGCCTGCCGTCGCGCATGGTCGAGCTTGATCTGGCGAACGATATCATCTTCAAGGGCGCGACCGTGCAGGGCATCTCCGGGCGGCGCATCTTCGACACCTGGTTTCGCACACGCCGCATTCTAGAGAGCGGCCAGCTTGATCTGAAGCAGGTCATCACCCATACCCTGCCCTTCGATCAACTGCACAAGGCAATGGAGATCATGAAATCTGGCGATTGTGGCAAGATTGTTCTTACATTTTGAGGCTTGTTCAGAGAGGAACAGAACAGAGGGAAACGATGGACAAATTGCAACAGTTTCTGACCGGCGAACTCGACGCGCTGCGCGAGAAGGGCATCTTTAGCCGTCCTCGCGAGTTGCAGTCGGAGCAGAAGGCCACCGTCATCATGGATGGACGCGAGGTCATCGAGCTTTCTTCCAATAACTATCTCGGATTGAATACCCACCCGCGCCTGCGCGAGGCAGCCATCAAGGCCATTGAGCAGTATGGCGTGGGTTCTGGCGCGGTGCGTACTATCGCCGGTACGATGACGCTGCATAATGTACTCGAAGAGAAGCTGGCACGTTTCAAACATACCGAAGCTTCTCTGACCATCCAGTCTGGCTATGCCACGAATCTCGGTGTCATTAATGCCTTAATGCTGGAGGGCGATGTCATCATCAGTGACGAACTGAATCACGCCAGCATCATCGACGGCACCCGCCTGAGTAAAGCTACGCGCAAGATTTTCCCACACAAGGATATGGCGGGCCTGCGCAAGGTGCTGGAAGAGTCAAAGGGCGCGAACAAGGTGATGGTCGTGACCGATGGCGTCTTCAGCATGGATGGCGATATCGCGCCCCTGCCGGAGATCGTCGATCTGGCCGAAGAGTATGGCGCGTTCGTTATGGTGGATGACGCCCATGCCAGCGGCGTGCTGGGCAAAAACGGGCGCGGCAGTGTCAGCCACTTCGGGCTGGATGGCCGTGTGGCGCTGCAAATCGGCACGCTCTCCAAAGGTATCGGTGCGCTGGGCGGCTACGTGGCTTGCAGCCAGGATATGAAGGACTACCTGATGTTGCGCGCACGCCCCGTCCTCTTCAGCACCTCTCATCCACCCTCTGTCGTCGCCACCTGCATCGCCGCCATTGAACTGCTGGAAGAGGATACGAGTCTGATAGACCGGCTCTGGGAAAACACCCGTTTCTTCAAGCGCGGCCTCGAGCAGCTTGGCTTCAACACAGGCAAGAGCGAGACGCCCATCACCCCCGTCATCGTCGGTGAAGGCGCGCTGGCCATGCGCCTGAGCAGCCGCCTCTTCGAGGAAGGCGTCTTCGCCCAGGGCATCGTCTATCCCACCGTCCCCGCCGACAAGTGCCGCGTACGCACCATCGTCACCGCCATCCACACTCGCGACGAACTCAGCCGCGCGCTGGATGCCTTCGAGAAGGTGGGCAGGGAACTGAACATCATCTCATAGCGCGACATGAAAAAGTGGCCCGGACGTGGCATCAGCGCAGCGAAGGATGCCACGTCCGGGCCACTTTTTCATAGCGCGGAATGAGTGGTGATATTCCATCTTTTACGCAATGGATAACGGTGGGCCTAGCAGTTCCATGCCGTGCGCCCGCCATAATGCCGGGTCTTGAGGTGGCATCGCATTGGCTTTCGTCACTTCGCGGAAAAAGGCTTCCATCTTTCCGGCGGGCAGAAACGCGATCAGAATCCGACCGCGTGCTTCCCCGACAAAAGCCCAGGCGTGGGGAACCCGGCGTGGGGCCAGTAGCGAATCTCCTGGATAGAGGCGGAAACGTTGCTCCCCCACTTCGAACAGGAACTCGCCTTCGAGGATATAGAACCATTCTTCCTGGTCGTAGTGCAGGTGATGCGCCGGGCCACCTTTCGCCCGGAAGGTGTTTTCCAGAATGAGGAGGTCACCCGGATTCGGCGTGATCACTTTGAAGGTAATCGTACTGATGCCAAGACTGCGCTGCTCACCTTCACAATCAGCGCCAGCAGCGAGAAGCAGGGCCTTCGGCCAGTCGGTTGATCTCGCTTCGCTCATCACTTTCTCCTTTTCATGCTTCTGGTCAAAGCTCTTTGCTCTCCACAACCTCAACGATGCGCACCTGTGGATTCTCGATGATCGTTCCCTGCACGCTACGCCACACCCCACGCATTGCTGCGAGAAGGCCTTCTGCCTTGTCTAAGCTATCGAATTCGAGTTCAATGATGGCATAGTTTGGATTGTCTATTGGTCGTAGCACTCGGTAGTGGCGTACCCCCGACTGTTTCCGGTTGACAGGATCGCTGTCGAATGCTTTCTGCCAGGCTTCGTAGTTGAGAACCGGGTGTTCAATTTGCAAGATAACCATGCTGGTTCCTTCCTTTTTAATAGATCTGTAGTAAAACAAATGGTAGGTCTGGTGTTTCTGTTTTGCCTTCTCACACAAGTGTAACTTGCTTCTCTGAGCTGAGACTGTGAACAGGCTGAGAGGAAGCTGAACAAGCAAGCGCACTCAATGTATGGAGAGTCCTGAAAAAGGTTTTTACGATAGAACCACTGCACAGACGATAGCGTAGCTGCTGTGCTATATTAAAGTGTAGGCAAGCCAACGTATTGCTCGGACAGAGGCAGTTCTAACAGGCAGTCAGAAAGGAACCCGTGATGGCAACACCGGTAACGAAAAATTCCGCGCAGGCGGTGCAGATCACCGTATCATTATTGCAGGATTTACTGGGAGGCGATCAGCCGTATAACTTCGCGGTACGGCTCTGGGATGGCACGGTATGGGAGCCGTTGCCGGGGCAACCTGCTCGCTTCACGCTGGTATTGCAACATCCAGGAGCGTTGCGCAGCATGTTCTTGCCGCCGAATGATCTGACAATGGGCGAAGCATATATCTATAACGATTTTGATGTTGAGGGGGATATCGAGGCCGTGTTTCCGCTCGCGGAACAGTTCATGAACGGGCAGTGGGGCAAGATGGAGCAGGTGCGGTTCGGCAAGCGGCTTTTGAGTTTGCCGAAGGTGGCTCAGTCGCGCCCTGATGATGCGGCGGCGAAGTTGCGCGGCGCTCGCCACTCGAAGGAACGCGACCGGCAGGCCGTGAGCTATCACTATGATCGCTCCAACGATTTTTACGCGCTCTGGCTCGACCGGCGCATGGTCTATTCCTGCGCCTACTTCGCCACGCCCGACGATGATATTGATACAGCACAGGAGCGCAAGCTGGACTATATTTGTCTCAAGCTGCGTCTGCAACCGGGGGAACGCTTGCTGGATATTGGCTGCGGCTGGGGTGGCCTGGTCATTTACGCCGCGCAGCACTACGGCGTTGAAGCGTATGGCATCACATTAAGCCGACCACAAGCCGAACTCGCGCAGCAGCGCATCGCGGAGGCTGGATTGGGAGATCGCTGCCGCGTTGAGGTGCGCGATTACCGTGATGTGAACGCGGACCAGGCATTCGACAAGATTGTGAGTGTGGGCATGTTCGAGCATGTAGGCGAGGCGTTGCTGCCTACCTATTTCAAGCAGGCGTGGGGCCTGCTGCGGCCCGGCGGCGCGTTTCTCAATCACGGTATCGCCAGCGGCAGCACATTGCAAGGGCAGCAGGGGCCGAGCTTTGTCGGTATCTACGTCTTTCCCGATGGCGAACTGGTGCCGATCAGCACAACGCTGCGCGTGGCCGAGACGAGCGGCTTCGAAGTGCGCGATGTCGAGAGCCTGCGCGAACACTACGCGCTGACCCTGCGTCACTGGGTCCACCGGCTGGAAGCGCGGGCAGAGGAGGCGCGCCGCCTCACCAGCGACCTGGTCTATCGCATCTGGCGGCTGTATATGGCTGCCTCCATCTACTCCTTTCAGACCGGCAGCAACAACATCTATCAGACGCTGCTGGTAAAGCCCGATCGCGGCAAAAGCGGTCTGCCGCTCACCCGCGCCGACTGGTACGCCTGAGAGAATTGTTGCAGGTGGTTCATTGCCTCCTACCGTCATCCTGAGTGGAGCGAATATCTGGCTGTTATTATACGTGGCTACCTGGTTTGCTTGAGAGGATTTGCTCATGTGGTTCATCGCCTTAAAGGGCTTGCCCGGCTGCGGCAAAAGCACAGTCGGGCGCGCCCTCAGCCGCCAGCAAGGTTGGCCGCTCATCGACAAAGATGATATCAAGGACATCCTGGAAGCGCAGATGCCAGAATCAGGGCCGCTGGCCTACGCAACAATGTTCATTATTGCGCGCCGCCAGCTTTTACAGGGCCTCGATGTCATCTGTGACAGCCCGTTAAATTTCCCCGTGAGCTACGAAAAGGCGCGCTCTATCGCCGAAGAGACAGGAGCCACGCTTGCCATTATCGAATGCCGCTGTTCAGACCCGCAAGCGTGGCAGCGGCGCATCGATGCACGCAAAGCCCTGCATCTCCCGTCCCATCATCAGACTGACTGGCAGGCATTGCAGGCAATTCTTCCACAGATGCGCGCCACCGCTAGCTATCCTATCACCGACCTCCACCTCATCGTGGATACCATGCGCCCACTTGTTGAGGTGGTTGGCGAGATTGTGGGGTGGATAGAGCAAATATCAAGCCATGAGAAAGCATCGTCGGCATGTCATTCTGAACGGAGCGAAGAATCTGAGGCGACTACCTGGACGGCGTGGCCCATCAGAGATTCTGAGCGCAGCGAAGAATGACATGCCAGAGGACGTTTTTTTACAGCAAGGGAATAGAGTCTGAAGAGGCTGTAGAAAGCCCAAAGGGCAAAGCACAGCTTTCTGGCTTTGCCCTTTGTTTCGGTTGCCTGATAGCGGTAGATTAGTCTACATCGAGAATGTCGCCGGAATTGCCGGTGCTGGCATTGACCCAGACTCCATCAGCTTTGCCCGCGTCAGGAGTACCGGCTTTGTCATGTCCGACATACGTCCAGCCCCAGGGGTTTTCGTTAAATGAGAAGCTCTGGCTGCTCTGGTCAAAGTATTTGCTCGTCCAGTCAATGGCGCCTGGACAACCATTATCGCTGCCGTCCGGGTTGATAACACACTGGTAGTCGACGGCATTGCCCTGATTGACCTTGCCGACAAGCGGCCAGTTCGTTGGATCACTTACATCCAACGGCCCGGTAATTTGTGCTTCATAGCCGCCTTTTATTGTACCCACCTCGTCTCCGGTGAGAATGCCACCATTGCTGCCAACACTGCCCGGGCTTTTCTGTCCAGGCTGCGCAGCAAATGTTCCGTTATACTGGACCACTGCGCAATATGTATCGGAGCCGACATTCCATACTTTGATAGTGCGGCTAAAGGCATCAAGCGCCCAGTAATTTCCTGCCTGACCAGAATCGGCATCATTGATAACAGATTCTGTCACATTGACCAGCAAATTTCCTTTGTTTGCACCCGGACATGTGAATTTGAAAGCATTACTGGTCGGTTGCGCACCGGGTTTCCCCACCTGGTGTTCCAGTTTCAGCACTGAAGGGCCACGTGAGACAGGAGAATTCGTGCGCGCGCTGGCTGCGAACGAAGGCATAAATACTACTACCAACGCAAATACGACGATCAGTAAAGCACCCCCGAATACGAACTTTTTCACCGGACTTCCTCCTTTTAGATCGACTGTTGTTGAAACATATATCTACTATATGCTAGAGGATAGTATAGCATATTTTACTACTAAATTGCAATAACCTGGATCACCAGTTACGTGATAAAAGAGTAGAAATGATAAGCTGGTGGCTGGTACAATTTGATGTCTTGTATAACGACTGCACGATGTTATTCATGATGGCACCTGTTGTTCCCCTGCTAATGAGGATGATGCGCGTTCTCGCGTTCTTGAAAATCTTGCCAGATACCCCCATTTCCCCTATACTGGTTGAGATGGGAAAGGTATGCTTCTTGTGAGCGAATTGCACGGAGTAGGAGATAGTTCGATCTGTGAAAGAGAAACTTAAAGGGTGGCTGGCAGGTATCATTTTTCGCCTCATTGCTTTGTTGACGTTAGGGCAGATTTCGCCGATTCTCAGCGCGTGTGTCATTATTGAGCAGGATGGCAAGTTTCTGTTGATTGACCGCGCCGATGGCCTGGGCTATACCATTCCCGGCGGTATTGTGCGCTATCGCGAGACGGTGGAGCAGTGCGTTTTGCGTGAGACGCGGGAGGAGACAGGCTATATGGTGACTATCGAGGGTCTTGTAGGTGTCTATTCCGCGCTCAAGCGCGATCCGCGTCTGCGTGCCGTCTCCATTGCCTACCGGGGTTCGATTGTTAATGGGACGCTGCATGGTTCTGGCGAAGGCGAACCGGGCTGGTACGAGCCGGAGGAGGTATTCGGGCATATGGCCTTTGATTGTGAGTCCATGCTTAAAGATTATCTGGGCGGCAAGCAGCGCCTCTCTTGAGCCGATACAGGAACGTACACAGGCATTGCTGTCTATTTTTGGCCGTCGCGCAAATGGTTCCCTGATATGATATAGTATCAGTCAAATCCGTGTTGATAGATATCCTGTTGAAAATTGGCCCAAACGTGTCATGCTGAGCGCGAGCGAAGCATCTGAGTGAGCCAATAGCGTGCAGGTGGGCCTACAGATGCTTCGCTCGCGCTCAGCATGACACGTTCGAGGGAGGCGGTTTTCAATAGCGAGCGAGGAGGAGAACGATGCCGATTTGTGTGATCTGTGATGATACCGGGCTGCAGAACTCAGATTCGGCCAACCCGCAATTTTGTTTTTGTTCGGCTGGCAAGCAGGCGCGGCGGCAGTGGGAGGCGAGTCGGGCCGGGAAAGAGGGCAAAGGGCAGAGCGGGCAGGGCGGGCAGCCAAAGCCGGCCAGCTTTATCGATGTTGCCCGGCTGGACGAGGTCAATGCCAGCGTTGATGCCATGCGCGCCTCGTTGTTTGGTTCGTCTGCCAGCGAGAGCGCGATCGCGCCAACAAAACACACCGCCGTGCAGTTGCTCTACCAGGTAGCGCACGCGGGCCACGAAGTTTCTGTCGTTGAGGCCACCCAGTTGTATGAACTGGCAAAAGCCCTTGAGGAATTTCTGAATGCCCTGGCGCCAGTGGGCCGCAATCTGAAGCGGTAAATGCATCAAGGGCAGGGGGCTTGATGGCATGCGTATAGCAAAAATGGGTAGCAAACATTGACAGATGGGTATATCCTCATCTATACTCGCAAAGAGAGCATGCTCTTGTAAGAGACCAGTGCATCGTCCTGAGAGAAACCATGACCCTCGGCGGGGATTCTTTGATGTCTGCTTCCAATCAAGTGAAGAGGACAATGTATTGTACCTGATGGAGGAGAGAAAACAACTTCGAAACGCACTGGTTCATTTGAGCAGAGAGGGGATAATTCATGATTTGTCCGCGTTGTGGCAATGAGTGGGATGCAAGCAAGAGTCCTTGCACACGTTGTGGTCTGGTAATACGCATGCCTGGCAAATCAGGCCCGCTGAATCGCACCTCCACTCCACTTCCAAAAAGTCCGTCAGGCCCATATCAGGCGGCGTCAGGACCGTCCAATCCGTATCAAACGACGTCGTCGAGTTCGTCCAATCCGTATCAGAATGGAGCCAATCCGTCCCAGGGTGGCAGCGCATCGCAATCTGGGTCGCAAACTCCCATACGGCAGCAGGGGAGAGCTTCATATGCCGCGCGTGGCCCCGTGCCGACGACGAATGTACCGCCGACTCCCTCATCTCGACCCTCGGTTCCCGTCACGCCTCGTCCCACGAATTTTTCATCTGCGATGCCGAAGCCAGCAGCGGCCCCCTCGATGCCTGAGACTGCGCGTCCTCCTATTTCTTCCCCGGCAAGATCGGCATTTGAGAATCCTGAGGCCGGCAGGTCGGCAGGCAGAAGTGCGGCAAGTATGCCACCAATGCCCTCACCCCGAAATAGCTCGTCTCCGGCGACTGCCGAACCTTTCTCGGCGAGAGGCGTTCCTCCTCGCCCATCGACGCCGCCTTCCATGCGTTCGGGGCCAGCTACTTCAGGTTCGTTTGCTCCTACCGAGACCATGCCGCCGGAAAGGTCGCGTCCGCAACCTCCCCTGCGCGCCAGTCGCCTGGTGACGGATCCTCTGGCCAGTGATGCTCTCCAGACGCAGCAGGCGAGACAGCCACAGCAAGCGCCAGCCTCAGAGTCACGCCGACCTGCGTCTGCTTCCACAGGCGCAGGTGTCACAGGAGATATGCGTCCGCTCGCGCCTGGAACGCTCCTGCGGGGAGGTCGCTATCGCCTGCAAGAACAGGTAGAGCGCCAGGACTGGTTATCTGGCGTCTATGAGGCCGTCTGGATTGCTCAAGATGCTGCACGCGGCGGCTCGCAGGTGATGATTTGTGAGGTTGTGCTGCCGGAAAATTCTCTTGTGACGCAGACAACATTGCGCACGGCGACAATAGCATTGACTTCTGTCGGACGTCATCCTCATATTCCCACGCTCTGGGATGCCTTCAGCCATCAGGGAAGAAACTTCTTCGTTTTTGAGGCGGTTGAGGGCGAATCCTTGCTGGCGCGTATGCGCCGCACCGGCCACGCCTTGCCGGAGCAGGATGTCGTCGAGTGCTGTCTCCAGATGACGGAGGTGCTGGAACTGCTGGCGCAGCAGTCTCCGCCGCTGGTGCATGGTCTGATTCGCCCTGAGCATATCATCATCAGTCGGCCCGGCTCGCAGTATATGCTCTCTACATTTTCTGTTATCCTGGCCGGGGGCGCGACCCAGTTTGTCTCAGGCATTGACCGCACACGCCTCACACCCTATACCGCGCCGGAGTTTGTGCGCGGCCTGATCGATGTGCGTACCGATCTCTATTCCCTGCTGGCAACCGCCTATCACGCAGTCACTGGAAGCGCGCCGGCAGGTGTGAGCGGCAGTATTCCGCAGGCGCAGCGTATCAACCCCAACGTCTCGGCCCAGTTCGACGCCATTCTGTCAAAGGGCCTACGCCCGGTTTCCAGCCAGCGTTACCAGCGCCCCTCTGAACTGCGTCAGGATTTGCTCGCCATGCGTTCGGTGAGCAGCACGCTCGTTTCTAACCGCGAAGAGCGGGCCACACCGGCGTTCAAAGCCCCCGTTGCCGCAGATCGGCCCTCGGCCCCTGGTTTTGCCGCGCAAAGCGTGCAGGAGAGCGTTGCGCAGGCGTTCCAGTCTCTGGCCCCCACGCAAGTCGATCTGGAAGAGAACAGGACGCTTTTAGCGCGCCCGGAGGAGCTTCCCCCCATCTCTCAGGGCAATGACATGCTCCAATCCGCTCTCTGGATCGGCCTGATTCTGGTCGCTTTGATTCTGCTGGTCGCGCTCGCTCACGGTTTCGCATAGAAAAGGGGAAGATGAATACCTGCAGGCGCGCTCAATCGGCGCCTGCGGGTATTATGTCCTGTGTTGCAGCAACCCGGTGCCTTCACTTGCCCCTTTCGGGTTTGAAGGTCGCCTTCTCGAGGAAGCGGCAGGAATCAGCCTTTTCCGGCCTCCTGTCTGGGATTGAAATTGAAATTGAAATTGAAATTGGGATGGAAACGCTAATGCCTGCGCGTCACGACGAAGTCGATCAGTTCGTCGAGTACCTGACGATCTGGCGATGGCGGGAAGTGGTTGAGCGCCTGCCGCGCTTTGTCCGCGAAGACATGCGCCTGGGCAAATGATCGCTCAATACCGGGACCTGCTGTTACCCATGCCACCACTTCTCGCACCTCTTCATCTCCGCGCACCGTCGCGTCATTGAGCAACCGCTCAACTCTTTGATAGTGGCCGTTCTGTGGCTGTCCCTGCAAGGCGTAGATGAGTGGCAGCGTCACCATGCCCTGGCGCAGATCATTGCCCGCCGGTTTGCCGATGGTGGTCTGATCTTCGGTATAGTCCAGCACGTCATCGATGATCTGAAAGGCGATGCCGAGATTCAGACCGTAATCGTAGAGATAGGAAATCTCTTCCTCTGTGGCTCCGCTGAGGATGGCTCCGCCCTTGCAACAGGCGGCCAGCAGTGCAGCCGTTTTGCGACTGATCTTATCGTAATAACTCTCCATGGTCAGGTCGATGCGTCCCGCCGTCATCATCTCCATGATCGTGCCTTCACAGACGGTCGCCACTGTATCAGAAAAGAGGTGGTCGATGCGGTTATCGTTGATATCGGCGATCAGGCCTGCCGTTTTTGCGAAGTAGTAATCGCCGAGCAGGATGGCAATGTTATCTCCCCAGATCGCATTCACCGTCGGGCTGCCTCGTCGCGTTTTTGCGTTATCTACAATGTCATCGTGTATGAGGGTTGCGAGATGCACCATCTCAAAGGCAACACTCAACGGGAGCAGTTTATCAAAGCGATACGTGTTCAACTTGCCTGAAAGTAAGGTGAGTGCGGTTCTCAGGCGTTTGCCTGGCGAGCCGAGCGCGTGCATGGAGGCCGAATTGAGGATATCGAGGCCGGAGGTGGCTCGCTCCTCAAAAGTAGCAT